>Ga0335072_10010457_pt1 | contig 13356 bp, 13 predicted proteins | sample Lox_Sample_21_FD_206725 | JGI IMG/M metagenome (GOLD analysis project Ga0335072, IMG submission 206725) | Soil microbial communities from Loxahatchee National Wildlife Refuge, Florida, United States - Lox_Sample_2.1 | ecosystem: Environmental > Terrestrial > Soil > Wetlands | place: USA...
AGCCACGGTCTGCTCGTGGCCCGCGGCGGCATCGCGCGGCGCGGTGAGATCCGAGGTCTCACGGGGAGTCTCGCGTTCGCTCACGGAATCGTCACCGCCCCTCTAAGGAACTGTTTACTCGCACATAGTATCGAGCGCCACTGACAATCCGGCAGCCATTCCCCCGGCCGGAGAGCGAAGAATGTGATTGGCCGGCAGGAGCCGCCAGAAGCACCATCGACGATGGGCTCGACTAAACCATTACCTGGCGCGGCACTCCGCAGGAAGCCTTCGTCGGCGCTGGGCCAAGCCGGGGACATCGTCGCAGGGCAGATGCGCAGCATCAACATCGCTAAGGCCAAGTCTCTGATCAAGAAGGGCGATCAGCTGCTGGGCGAGGCTGCGACGATCGCAGCCTGACGCCTCTCCCGGTTTCCGACGGCCGGTGACCCTCCGGGCGGTAACCGCCTGGCGGGTCGCCGGCCCTTGTGTGCTGCGGTAACTGGCGGTGGCCTTCTCGTCCGGCGACCTCAATTGAGGTAGACGGCACTCCAACAGTTGGCGGGCGTGAAGCTCAATCACGTGTACGACGATTTCGAGCTGGGATCTCCCTAGGCTCGGCGGGCGTACACGACGAGAGGGTCTGGCGCCTCGCTGCGGGTTTCAACTCGCTAGTGACGCCCAGCCGACATTGTGCGCGTCGCGGATGTGATGGGTCACGCCTGGCTGGCACTGCCGGGGACTGCGTGCGCAGACCTCAGTGATGGCGACCGGGAGCTTAGCTATGAAATTCCGTTGGCAATCGACAGCGGCGCACAGCGGACCGGCGGGCGATCGAGCCGTCGTGAACAAACAGAAACCCTGGCGTGGGCTCAAGCGGTGGCACACACTCGTTGCGGCTGGCGCACTGGTCGCGGGCGCCGTGGGTATTGGTGCTTCAGTCCTCGCGTCAGCGTCACCGTCGTCGGCGCCCGTCGCAGCTAGTCTCGCCGGGGCGGCTAGTCCAGGCAGCGCGGCTGGTCCGGCCGGCACACAGACCGTCTTCCCCCTGCACACGGACCGGGGGAACATCGTTGACGCGGCCGGCCGGACAGTGATCCTGACCGGCGTGAACTGGTTCGGCTTTGAGACCGGCACCTTCGCCCCGGACGGGTTGTACACGCGGAACTACAAGTCCATGATCAACCAGATTGCCGCGTCCGGGTTCAATACCATCCGCCTCCCCTACTCCAACGCCCTGTTCCGGGCGGGCAATACCCCGAACATCAATTACGAGGTGAATCCAGGCCTGAAGGGCCTGAAAGGGCTGGCCTTGATGGACAAGATCGTCGATGCGGCCACGGCCCGTGGCCTCATGGTGATCCTCGACCAGCACCGGCCGGACCAGGACGCGCAGAGCGACCTCCCGGCCACCAGAACGCTCAGCGAACAGCAGTGGATCAACGACTGGGTCATGCTGGCCCAGCACTACCGCAACAACCCCTTGGTCATCGGCGCGGACTTGCATAATGAGCCGCACGGAGATGCCACCTGGGGTACCGGCAACCCCCAGACTGACTGGCGGCTGATGGCAGAAAAGGCCGGGGACGCCGTCCTCCAAGCCAACCCGCACTGGCTGATCTTCGTGGAAGGCATCGACAACTACCAGGGGCAGCACTACTGGTGGGGCGGTGACCTGGCGGCGGCCAAGCGCTACCCGGTGCAGCTGTCCGTCCCCGACCACCTCGTGTACGAGGCACATGACTACGGGCCGAGCGTCTCCTACCAGACCTGGTTCCAGGCCAAGGACTTTCCTGCGAACATGCCGGGGATATGGGAGAGGAACTGGGCCTACCTGAAAGACCAGGGCATAGCCCCGGTACTGCTCGGTGAATTCGGCGGCCAGTCGATGGGAGACGACACCGAGGGCGAATGGCAGCGAACGCTGATCTCGTTCATCAAGCAGCACGGCATCAGCTACACGTACTGGTGCTGGAACCCGGACTCCGGTGACACGGGCGGGATCCTCAACTACGACTGGCAGACTGTGAACAATGCCAAACTGAACGTCCTGCGCACCTACCAGGCGCCGCTGCTGGCCCCCGATCGACTCAAGTAGCAGTGGCAGGGCTCGTCGCCGACCGGCCCTTCTGTGCGGCGAATCCGGTATCTGCCGCAACCCCTGGTCCTCTGATCCGGCACATCCGCACCGACCCACGGGGGGCTCGGAGGGACAGAGGGGCAAGCGTCATGGCGAAGATAGCCGCCGGAGCTGGCGACGTACTAGCGGTGTGGACCGGCAACGGACTGGTCCAGAATCTCATCCGGGTCGGGGAAGCGATGGTCGGCAAGCCGGCTGTTGCCAACCATGTCGTGATCGTCACGCATCAGGACAGCATGGGTCGCTGGATGGGCATCCAGGGCCAGCCGGGCGGTGTCGGCCCGGTGGACTGCACTCCCTATCTGTCCGGCGCCATGACCGCCTCGAACCATGACCAGCCCAAGCCCGACGACCGGGGCCAGCTAGCCTCGTTCCTCGCCAGTGCAGCCAAGTCGCTGGGCATCAGCTACGACTGGGTCGGCATAGCGGAGGACACGCTCGCGGCATGCCATGCGGAGGACCTGTCCGCTGCGATCAACCCGCTGTGGCAGTGGCCGGCCAATCGCAACCTGCTCCCTGGGCACGTCGTGTGCTCCAGCCTCGCCGCGATGCTCTACGACTTGCCGTCGGTCGGATGGGCTCATCCGGATCTCGGCACTGAGCGCGAGTGCGAGCCGGCTGACTGGTGGCAGTGGTCGCAAACCCGCGCCTGGACGGGCCGCCCGGCCCTCCCGGCAGCTGCCTAGCAGCTCGCACGCACCCGGATGGCTACACCGGGATCGCGGCGCCATTCACAAGATGAGCGTCCGGCACACTGAGGTAGAGGTAGCTGAAAGCGATGTCCCGCGGCTTCGGCCAGGCATCGTGATCAGCTTTTGGCAGCGCCTCCCTGTTCACCGGGGTGTCGATGATGCTCGGGACCACGCAGTTGACCGTGATGCCGGTGCCGCGGACTTCGTCGGCAGCCATCTCCACGAGGTGCAGCACACCCAGCTTGCTGACTGAGTACGCAAACCCGTTGCCAGCGGCCACCGTGGCGGCCCGGCTGCCGGTATGCACAATGCGGCCCTCACCGACCGGCTTCATGACCCGCAGCGCATGCTTTGTGATCAGCGCCGCGGACACGAGGTTGAGCTCGAGCTGGCGGGTCAGCTCAGCTCCGTCCAGGTCGGTCAGCGGCCGCCGCGGCGCATAGCCGCCGACGGTATTGATCACGGCCCACGGCGCCGGCCGCGCGTCGAAATACGCGCCCAACGCGGCATCGTCCTGCACGTCGACGCTGTCGTACTGCACGCCAGTCAGCTGACGATCAGCCGCGGGCGCTGAACGGCTCACCCCCCGGACGACGGCCCCGTCGTCCGCGAACTTAGCCGCCACGGCAGCGCCCAGCGCGCCTGTCGCCCCGAACACCACCACGTCACGGCCGGTCAAGCCAGTCTCCACCACGTTCCCTCCCCGGTGTTGGAATCGCGTCATGTTGCGGCGACAGCGTGGCGACAAGATACGCTACGCCGAACGGGTCGTCGCAGTACCTGATTACGCTGGCCGGCCGCTGCTCCCCGACGGCGCCGGCCAGCACCTGCCAGGCCGGCCGCCCGGTCGCCATCAAGTCCCTGGCGAGGTCGGCATCCAGCGTCAGCAGCGCGGCCATGTCCCCGGCCCCGATCGCGTCAGTGACCTGCGCGTCGAACGGGAAGCTCCGCTCGTCCAGGTAACCAGGTGCCTTCAGCCCGCGGCGCGCGCTGCCGTCGGCCATGACCAGCAGCGCAACCCGTGCCGCGGTCCCGGCGAGGCGCGCGCCGAGCGCGGCGCAGTCGGCCGCGCTGGCCCCGTCACTGACGGTGTGCAGCGCGAGCTGGCCAGCGTAGCCTGCCTCATCAAGCAGCCGGCAGCCGAGACCGAGCGGGAGCGGCACCGGCCCCGCGTTCCCGTCTAGCCCACCCGTATCCAGCCGGTCCAGTGCTAGGGCGGGCGCGTACGCTGCCAGATCGAGCTGACCGCGCGTGCCGAACGCGCGCGTGTGCTCGCCTGTGCCGACCACAGCGATCATGTCGGGGCTAGATTGCAGCAGGTCCGTGGCTGCGTCGAGGCATGCCCGCCGCAGCTCGGGTACTACCGGGTCGGCTCCGGTCAGCTCGCGCGCGAGCAGCGGCGGCGCCGGGCAGAGGGCGGCTGCGATGAGCACCGGCTAGGCCAGTCCCCGGACCGCGCGAGCCGGCGGCCGGTCGCCGCGGATGGCGCTCACCATGTCGATGACCTGCCGGGACTCGGTTACCTGATGCACCCGGAAGATCCGCGCGCCGTGCCAGGCGCAAATAGCGGTCGCCGCGAGCGTTCCCGGCAGACGCTGCTCGGGTGGCAGGTTCAGCGTCTCGCCGATGAAGTCCTTGTTGGACAGCGACACCAGGACCGGGAACCCGGTCGCTGTCATCTCGGCCAGCCGCCGGGTGATCTCGAGCGAGTGCCAAGTGTTCTTGCCGAAGTCGTGCGCCGCGTCGATCACGATGCGGTCGCTGCGAACGCCGGCTGCCAGCGCGCGTCGTGCCAGCAGCTGCACGTGGTCGAGCACGTCCGCCATCACGTCGGGGTACGCGACGCGAAACGGCCTGGTCCGCGGACTTTGCCGGCCAGCGTGAGCGCACACCAGCCCGGCACCGAACTCTGCGGCGACGTCAGCGAGCCGCGCGTCGTACCCGCCCCAGCTGTCATTGAGCAGGTCCGCGCCGGCCTCGCAGACGGCCCGGCCGGTCTCGTGCCGCCAGGTGTCCGCGCTGATCACGACGTCGGGGTAGGCAGACCGGATCGCGCCGATAAACCCGGCCGTGCGCCGGATCTCCTCCGCCACGTCGACGTCGGCGCCCGGCGCGGCGGGAATGCCGCCGACGTCCACGATGTCCGCGCCGTCGGCGATGACCTGATGCACCCGGTCCATCGCGGCTGCCTCGTCCCAGGTCACCGCGGGCCGGAAGAACGAATCCGGGGTCCTGTTGACGATCCCCATGACGACCGGCTGGCCGGGCGGGAACGCCCGGTTGCCAAGGCGCAGCACGCCCTGCTGCGCGGCCGGAGCCAGCCGGTCACTCATCGGCTCGGAACAAAGCCGCCGGCGGCCGCTCGGTCACCGGAACCGGCCGGGACACCTGGCGTGCCTGGCCGTCGTCATCGCGCACGAACTGATGCAAGCCGACCGTGGCAGGCGCGAGCTGACCGGGCCGCCGGTCCGGCCGGCGCCGCTCGGCCACCATCAGCAGCTCCGCGGCCATCAGCGCCAGGTCATGGTTAGCCTGGTGCCGGTGCGCGCGGGTGCCGAGGTCGACCTGCGCGACCGCGTCGAGCCCGTATCCGGAGACAGTATCCATCAGCGTCGCGAGCTCGACGCCGTATCCAACCGGGATGCTCAGCGATTCCATCAGGCTGCGCCGCGCGGCCCACTCCCCGGCCAGTGGCTGCACCACCGCGGCAAGCTCGGGCCACCACAGGCTGATCAGCGGGCGGGCGACCAGCTCAGTGACCCGGCCGCCTTCGGTTGACGTCGATCCGTCCGACTCGGTGCGCATTCGGGTGTAGAAACCCTTGACCAGCCGGATCTGCTCGTCCGCGAGCAGCGGCCCGAGCAGGCCGGACACGAAGTGCGGCCCCCACTGGGTCAGGTCGGCGTCGACGAACACCAGCAGGTCGCCCTTGGTGACCAGCAGCGATTTCCATAGCGCCTCGCCCTTGCCGGGGAAGCTGCCCGCAGCGGGTGCGACGTCGGCGGCCCGGTAGACGACTGCCCCTGCGTCGGCCGCGGTCGTTGCGGTTGCGTCGGTCGAATCAGAGTCGATGACTACGAGCTCGTCCACCAGCGGAATGTCGTCGACGAGTGAGCGCGCAATCGCGCCCACGACGCTGGCCACCGTCCTCTGCTCGTTCTTCGCCGGAATGACGACGCTGATCGTGACGCCGAGCTGCTGTTTGGCCGCCAGCAGCTTCTCTGGCGACCAGTCCTGCCAGCGTGACGTGCGGCGGCCGAACCAGGCTGCGATGTCCTCGTCGGCGAGTCGGCCAGCTTCCATGACCTGGCCAGCCTAATGCGGTTCTGAAGCGGTGCTGACAGCTACCCGGCTGCGATCAGCGGACGGACCGCACCGGCAGCACGGCGAGGGCGCTGGCCATGCCGCAGCAGCCGCCGGCGATGAACAGCGTCCGGTAGCCGCCGGCGTGGCTGATGACCAGGGCAGCCAGCAGCGGGGCGAGCACCTGCGGGCCGGCGTTGGCGATGTTGAGCACGCCGAGGTCCCGTGCGGCATCTTCGCTGCGGGGCAGCACCAGGGTGACCAGCGCGGCGTCGACGGACAAGTAGCAGCCGAATGCGATCCCGGCGAACGCGGCAAAGATCTCGACGGTTCTGAAGGTCGGCGACAGTACCGGCAGCACGCAGCCTGCGCCAGCCACCACGGACGAGATGACGACGAACGGCTTGCGCCGGTCGAGCCGGTCAGACACCGGGCCGGCGATGGCGGATGCTAGCAGGGCACCGATCGCGCTGATGGCCGCGAGGATCGTGACCCCCTGAGTCGGCCGCATCCGTCCGGGCAGCGCGATGTAGTCAGTGAGGATGTACAGCTCGTAGCTGATCACCAGGTAGTAGCCGAGAATGGCGGTGGCGCGGCTGGCGAACACCAGGGCGAAATCGCGGTGCCGCAGCGCGGACAAGAAGCCGGCCAGCCGCGCAGCCGGGCGCCTGGTGTCCCGCGGCGGCCGGGGCAGTCCGGCAGCCGGCGCGTCCGCGGTGCTGACCACGAGGTAGGCCGCGGTCGCCGCAAGGAGCACACCGAGCGTCAGGTAGCCCCAGCCGAGGTGCCCGGTGAACTGGCTGGCCAGCCCTACGCCGGCGACCCCGCCGAGGACGGACGAGACGCCGGCTACCGCGGATGCCGCGCCGCGGCGTTGCCTGCTGACCCGGTCCGGGATGACCGCCGTCAGCGGCGCCTGGTAGAGGTTCGCCACTGCCTGAGCCAGGCACCAGGCCACGGCGACCAGCAGCACCGACCCGGCGCGGGCGAGCAGGGCCAGCGTCACGATTACCGCGACGGGCGTGCTGATCAGCCATGGCGCGCGGCGGCCGAACCGGGATCTGGTGCGGTCCGACAGAGCACCGCCGATCGGGTTGAACACCAGCGCGAACCCGGCGCTGACCCCGGACACGATGCCGAGCGCGGCGACCTTGTGCGCCCGGTCGATGTGCTCGACCTGGAGCGGGAGAAGCACGGTGAGGATCCCGGCATAGAGAGCGGACAGCGCGCCGTTGGCGACGCCGAGGCTGACCAGCAGCCGCCGGAACCCGTGGCGGCGCCCCCCGGCGGCGTCGGCGGGTTCGGCGTGGCCGGCTCCGGCCAGGTCCGTCATGGGTTGCGGTAGGCCGCGGGCCGGTCAGGCGACGGCGATGGTCGTCGTGCCGCGGACGTCATCGAGGCTGTGCGCGGCTTCGATGAGGTACTCGCCCGGCACTGTCGTCCAGCCGTCGGCCCAGATCTGGAAGGCTCGCTCTGGCAACGTGATGGTGGCCGTCGCGGTCTGGCCCGGTCCGGCCGTAACGGTGGCGAAGCCTGCCAGCCAGCGGCGCGGGCGCTCGTCGTCCGGCGTCGCTGGTCCGGCGTAGACCTGGACTACCTCTCGGCCTGCCCGGCTGCCGGTGTTGCGCACCGTGACGGTCACCGTCCGGCCGTCCGCCGTCAGGTGCTCGTAGTCCCAGCTGGTATAGCCGAGGCCGTGGCCGAACGCGAACCGCGGCGTGACCCCGGCCCGCTCGAAGGCCCGGTATCCGATGAACACTCCCTCGTCGTATCGCAGCTCTCCGTCGACCGGGGTGACGGACAGGACCGGGGAGTCCGTCGCGGCGACCGGCCAGGTGGTGGGCAGCCGCCCGCCTGGTTCCGCCGCGCCGAGCAGCACGTCCGCGATCGCGTGGCCGGCTTCCTGACCAGGGAACCAGACCAGCAGCACCGCCGCGACCTGGTCTGCCCACGGCAGCTCTACCGGCGAGCCGGCATTGACGACCACGACGGTACGCTTATTGACCGCCGCGACACGCCGGACCAGTTCGTCCTGCCGGCCTGGCAATGCCAGCGTGGTGCGGTCGAAGCCTTCCGACTCGACCTCGTCGGTGGTTCCGACCACCACGACAGCGACGTCGGCCGCGCTGGCGACTGCCTCCGCTTCAGCCAGCAGGTCGTCCTCGGCCGCGATCGGGGCACCGTAGCCCAGCGTCAGTGACACCACGGGGAAGCCGGGGACGAGGTTCAGCTGCTGGCGGAGAGCGACGTCCAGAGTCTCGCCCGCTTCCATCGCTACCGGCACGTGCCGCTCCGGTGGCGCCAGGAACGTCACCGCGAAGTCATCCGATTCCGGCTGCAGGAGTCCGTCGAAGAGCACCTCACCATCGGCACTCAGCGTGAACCTGCCGATCCCGCGGATCCCGAGCTGATGCGTGCCAGTCGCCTCAGCGGTCAGCCGGCCAGAGATCTCCACGGAGCCCAGCGCGTCCGGGTCGACTCCGCCGGGCATGTCCATCCACCGTCCGTAGCCCCCGGCGAGCGGCGCCTGGTAGACGACGGCGCCTGCCTTGTCGCGGAACGTCGCCTGCAGGGCAGTCCACTGCGGCGCGGCGGCGGGCGGCAGCTTGCCGCCACGCGGATCGGAACCTGTCGCGTACCTGAGCTTGACCGCATCCGGCAAGGCGGCCGACAGGCCCTCTAGCGGCGAGACAACGTGCTCGGGAAAGACGGTAGCGCTGCCGCCGCCGAGCACCCGCGCGTCCCGGCCGAGCGCGCCGATCAATGCGACGCTGCCCAGCTGGGAAACGTCGAGCGGCAGCGTGTTGTCGCGGTTCACCGCCAGTACGAACGACCGGGCGGCGACTTCCCGAGCGACGCCCGCGCCGTCGATCAGGGCCGGGCGGCTCTGCGGGGGCACCGATTCAGGAGCGCTGGCCAGCGCACCGACCCTGGCCGCAAGCCGCAGGACCCTGCGCACCTGCTCGTCAATCACTTCGATCGGAACCTCGCCGGCCTGGACGGCGGCGACCAGCCGGGCGCCCCACGGGCTGCCTGCTGCGGGCATCGCGATGTCCAGGCCACCGTTTGCTGCCCCGGCTGTCGAACGCGCGGCCAGCCAGTCGGACACGATGACACCGTCGAAGCCCCACTCGCCCTTGAGCACGCCGCGCTGTAGCGCCGCATGCTGGGTCATCGTCACGCCGTTGACCGCGTTGTAGGCCGACATCACGCCCCAGGCAGCCGCCTTCGCCGTGATCATCTCGAACGGAGCGAGATAGAGCTCACGCAGCGCCCGGTCACTGACGACCGCGCTGGCGGTGAAGCGCTCAGTCTCGAAGTCGTTAGCGACGAAATGCTTGACGGTGGTCGCGACGCCCTGATCCTGCACGCCGGCCACATAGCCAGCGCCGATTACGCCGCTGAGCAGCGGATCTTCGGAGTAACACTCGAAGTGGCGGCCGCCGAGCGGGCTGCGGTGCAGGTTAACGGTCGGCGCCAGCAGCACGTGCACGCCCTTGCGCCGGGCCTCCTGGCCGAGCAGTTGCCCGGTCCGGCGGGCAAGATCGCTGTCCCAGGTCGCCGCCAGCGCGGTCGGGCTCGGCAGCGCGATCGACGGGTCCGCTGCGCTCCAGGTGACACCACGGACACCGACCGGGCCGTCGGACATCACGATCGAAGCCAGCTCGATCTCCGGCAGCGCGGGCAGCGTCCAGGTGTCCTGGCCTGCCAGGATCGCCACCTTGGCGGCAAGGCCAAGGCGGCCGAGCGCGGCTTCGACAGCGCCCTCTTGCTCGGCCTCCACGGCGGTCAGGTCGGACATCGGGCGCCCCTCTTCTTTCTCATTAGTTGTCCCTGATCAGAGCACGGCCGATGATCAGCTTCTGGATCTCGCTCGTTCCCTCATAGATTCGGAACAGCCGGGCATCCCGGTACATTCGCTCGACCGGGATCCCGTGCATGTAGCCAAGCCCGCCATGTACCTGGACGGCCAGGTCGGCGGCGCGGCCGACCATCTCGGAGCAGAACAGCTTGGCGGCCGACGGGCCGATCCTCCGGTCGGCGCCCGAGTCGTACTTACGCGCCGCGTCTGACACCACGGCCCGGCCCGCGTACGCCCCGGTCTGGATCTCGGCGAGCATCGCTTGCACCAGCTGGAACTCGCCGATCGGCTGGCCGCCTTGCCGCGCAGATCTGGCGTGCGCGACCGACTCGGCAAGCAGCCGGTCTGCCATCCCGACGCAGATGGCCGCGATGTGCACCCGGCCGCGGACGAGCGACCGCATCGCAGCGCCGAAGCCAGCTCCCTCCTGGCCCCCGACCAGCGCACTTGCCGGTACTTCGACCTCGTCGAAGAGGACTTCAGCCGTCCACGCGCCAGCCTGGCCCATCTTGCGGTCCTTCGGGCCGACCCGGACGCCATCCCGCCCTGCCTCAACCAGGAACACCGAGATCCCGTGCGTCCCGCGGGCCGCCGGGTCGGTGCGGGCGAACACCACGAACAGATCGGCTAGCGGAGCGTTAGTAATGAACCGCTTGGCCCCGGAGAGCACGTAGCCGTCGCCATCCCGCGTCGCTTTGGTCGTCAGCCCGGACGGGTCCGACCCGGCCTCGGCCTCGGTCAGCGCAAACGAGGCGATCGCGCCCTCGGCCAGCGCTGGCAGCCAGCGCTGCTTCTGTTCATCGGTGCCGGAGTTGACCAGGACCTGGCCGGCTATCCCGTTATTGGTGCCGAACATCGATCGGAAAGCCGGGGTGGTGTACCCGAGCTCGAACGCCAGCTGCACATCCTGCGAGAGGCTGGCGCCGAGCCCGCCGTACTCCGCGGGCAGCGTGTAACCGAACAGGCCCATCTCCGCGGCCGCTCGCCGGAGGTCCGCCGGGATCGCGTCGGCCTCCTCGATCTCGTCTTCGCGCGGCACGACCTTCGTCCGGACGAAACTGCGGACAGCGTCGAGCACATCGGTGAACTCAGCGTCGTGCATGTCCGCAGACTAGCGATTTCCGCCGGTGCGAGCCGCTACCTCCACAAGTGAACCGGAGCCTCGAAATGCGCGACCCGCAGTGTGCGGTCGTGCAGCGCCACCTGGCAGAACTGGTAGATGATCGCCGCGGTGGGCGCGTGCACGTGCCGATCGAACAGCGGGAGCCTGATGACGGGTCCCGGCGCCTGCGGTATTGCCAGGAACTCGGGCTGCACATCGAGATCGGTCAGCGGGACCTGGAAGATGCGGGCAACCTCGGCGGGCGCGGCGGTGAGCTCGCCATCCGCGGCACCGCCCCACACCACGACCGGCGTCATGAGGTAACCGGACCGCGTGACGTAATCATCGAGGAGGCCGAGCACTGCGTTGGCCGCGAGGCTGACGCCGGTCTCCTCGCGCAGCTCGCGCAAGGCGGCGTCCTCGATGCTCTCGCCCTCGTCGCGGCGGCCGCCAGGCAGTGCCCACTGGCCCGCATGATTGCGGAGACTTTGTGCCCGCCTCGTGATCAGCAAAGTACCGCCGCCAGCAGACCTCTGGAGGCAGAGCGCGACCGAGGCCTGCCTGAGGTCGGGGCGGTCTATCGGGATCCGCTGGAACCTGGCAAGGTTCGCGGCGACCCGCTCGGGCTGGAGTGACCGGCCCCGATCGGTTGTCATGCGGCCATCCTGATCTTCCTCTGCTGACGGCAGATTGCCTTGGCTTATGCCGCCGCGGCAACCCATCGTGGATGGTGCAGCCGGGAACGGCGCTCACTCGAAGGCAGGTACTTCATGCAAGCAGCAGCGACAGAACAGGCAACAGGCCCGCTCGATGACCAGCTGATCACCCGGCTGCTCTACCAGCGCATCATCGTACTTGGCACGGAGGTCGATGACCGCGTCGCGAACCGGCTGTGCACCCAGCTGCTGCTGCTGTCCGCAGAGGACCCGCGCGGTGACATCAGCCTGTACATCAACTCGCCGGGCGGCTCGGTCAGCGCTGGTCTAGCGATCTACGACACGATGCAGCTGATTCCCAACGACGTCAGCACGCTGGCGATGGGCCTGGCCGGAAGCATGGCCCAGTTCCTGCTCTGCGCGGGGACCGCCGGCAAGCGGTTCAGCTTGCCGCATGCCCAGGTCCTGATGCACCAGGGCTCTGCCGGGTTCGGCGGCACCGCGGCGGATGTCGAGATCTACGCGGCCCAGCTGGAGCGCGTCGGGACCCTGATGACCAAGCTGACCGCCGAGCACACCGGCCAGCCGCCTGAGCGGGTGGCGGCCGACAGCCGCCGCGACCGCTGGTTCAGCGCGGCCGAAGCACTCGAGTACGGGATGATCGACCACATCCTGGAACGAGTCGAGGACATCCGTCCTGCCGTGGTCGGCCGGATGGCGGGTCTGTGACGATGAGCCAGTACACGATCCCGACGGTCATCGAGCGCACTCCTCTCGGAGAGCGCGCTTACGATATCTACTCGCGGCTGCTGGCGGAGCGGATCATCTTCCTCGGCACCGAGATCGACGACGGCGTGGCCAACGTGGTCATGGCTCAGCTGTTCCATCTTGAGGCAGCTAGCCCTGATCTGGAGATCAGCCTGTATATCAACTCGCCTGGCGGCTCGTTCAGCGCGCTGACCGCGATCTACGACACGATGCAGTACATCCGGCCGGACGTCGCCACGGTCTGCATGGGCCACGCGGCATCGGCCGCCGCTGTCCTGCTCGCAGCGGGCGCCCCGGGTAAGCGGGCCGTACTGCGGCACGCCAAAGTGCTGTTGCATCAGCCGTCGAGCCAGGCTCAGGGTGCCTTGCCAGATCTGGCAGTCGAGGCTAAGGAACTCGCCAGGGTCCGGGCCGAGGTCGATGAGATTCTCAGTGAGCACACCGGGCATCCAATCGCCAAGATCAGGGCCGACACCGACCGGAACAAGACGTTCAGCGCCCGCGAGGCTGTCAGCTATGGCCTGGCTGACGAGGTCATCACCACCAGGAAGGTGGTGCGCGCCGGCGCGGCGGTGCCGATTGCAGCAGGCTAGGCATGCGGCGCCACACCCTCCCGGCACCAGGGCGTGGTCTTCTGATTACGCTCTGATGAAGGTGGCCGCTTAGCTGGCACAGGACAGGACGCGGGGGTGCTGCGATGACTACGGCTATGCAGGACAAGGGCACGGCGATCGTCACCGGCGCGAGCCGCGGTATCGGCGCCGCCATCGCGAAACGACTGGCGAGTGACGGCTATAGCGTGGTGGTGAACTACGCCAACGACGCCGGCGGGGCCAAATCGGTGGTGTCGGCTA
>Ga0335072_10010458_pt1 | contig 13355 bp, 11 predicted proteins | sample Lox_Sample_21_FD_206725 | JGI IMG/M metagenome (GOLD analysis project Ga0335072, IMG submission 206725) | Soil microbial communities from Loxahatchee National Wildlife Refuge, Florida, United States - Lox_Sample_2.1 | ecosystem: Environmental > Terrestrial > Soil > Wetlands | place: USA...
TGGATGCCACAGCATTTGCTCTGCGGCTATGCCATGATGGCGCTGCTGTGGTTTCGGCTGGCTTGGGGCATAGTCGGCAGCGACACGGCTCGCTTCAGGCAGTTTGTCAAAGGGCCGACCGCTGCATTTCGTCATCTGGCACATCTGGGCCGGAGACCCCGAGAGACGGAAGCCGGACACAACGCCGCTGGCGGCTGGATGGTACTCGTGATGCTGGTTTTGCTCTGCATACAGGTGGCCACGGGCCTCTGCGCAAATGATTCGGTCTCGACTCAGGGACCGCTAGCCGACGCGATCGGTCCCGATGCCAGCGACTGGCTCAGCCACATCCACGCGTTCAATTTCGAGCTGATCGAAATCGCGATTGTTGTGCATATCCTGGCGATCCTCTTCTATCGCATGTTGGGCTACCAGCTCGTGTGGCCGATGGTCTCCGGCAGGAAGCCTCTGCCGGAGACCGCGCCGACGCCGCGCATAGCTAGCCCATTGCTCGCGATAGTTTTGTTGTGCGCCGCTGCCGCGGGAGTCTGGCTGTTTGTGACACAACTTTCCAGTTAGAGCCGTTTCGATGCCGCGCGAGCAACCACGCAGCAGGTCACTGCGCGCGGAATGCGTGGTGGCACGCGCTGCATGCGTCGCTGACTGACTGGATCTGCTTCGCTACCCCAGTTGCGTCTCCAGCCTTGGCCGATTCTGCCAGGGCGTTCGCAGCTTCCACAAAATTGGCGGCATCCTTTCGAAATCCGGCGTTGTCTGTCCAGATCGCTGGCAGCGCTTTCGTGTTATCGCCCTTGTCGCTGCCTGGCGGGAACATTTCTGGGAAGTCGGTCATCCAGCGCGCCAGCGCCAGGGCGGGTTTCTGCAAGGTCTTCACGTCACCCTTGAGCATCACGACTGCGCGGATGCCGGCGAAATCGCCGAGCACCAAGTCTTGCCCGGCTTGGCGTATTTTTATGACGTCCAGTCCTTCGGCATGAGCGGCGGCCGCCAGGGTCAGCGCCATGGCAGCAACAGCGAGCTTGCATCTCATATGTCTCAGGCTCCCCTCGAGTTTCCTTGTAGCGGGGTGGTTGTCGGCCCCGTGACCGTCTACAATAGCCGTTCATCTACCAGAGACTTGCCACCCCGCAAAACCGGTGGCTTCCCCATAGAGAGACGACGTCTATGTCGGCCATTCATTCCGTCGCGGTGTTCTGCGGTTCCGCTTCCGGTAGCAATTCCGTCTTTGCGACGGCCGCTCGCGACTTGGGCCGGGGCCTCGCCAACGCCGGCATGCGCTTGGTCTATGGCGGCGGCCGCGTTGGGTTGATGGGCGCTGTGGCTGACGCCGCTCTGGAAGCCGGAGGCGAAGTTCTCGGCGTGATCCCAGAGTTCCTCGCCCGTCGCGAGGTGGCGCACACTGGCGTTAAGCTCAGCGTCACCGACAGCATGCACAGCCGCAAGCAGCTTATGTTCGCCGAGGCGGACGCATTCGTTTCTTTGCCTGGGGGCCTCGGCACGTTGGATGAGACCATTGAGATCATCACCTGGCGCCAGCTTGGCCTCCATGAAAAACCGATAGTGCTATGCGACATCGCGGGCTCAACGGTACCACTTCGCGCGGCCATTGCTGCCGCGGTAGCCAACGGCTTCGCGACTTCGGGAGTGCACAACTTGATCCGCGTGGTCGAGGGGGTGCCAGCGCTGCTGGAATGTTTACGTACCCTGGACGCCGGCGCTGCGGTTCGGGCCGATAGGCTATGACGCGCCGCGGCGACCCATGCGTTTATCCGGAGATACTGGCCCGCGTTTTGCCAGCCACGGGGTTGCAGGAGCGGCGAACCGCCGATGCGTATCGGAGGTTTCGTCGGTCATCGTCGGGTCCTTTGGTTGGCGTCGAAGTTCGCAACCAGACCCTAACGAAGATCCGCGATGACACCGCGCCCCGGGACCCGACGGCCACCCTTAGCAAAGGTTGGCCGAAATGGAACTCTGGTCTGTGGAGGTCCGGGCGGGAATCGAACCCACATACGCGGATTTGCAGTCCGCTGCATCACCACTCTGCCACCGGACCCAGCCTAGCCGGGCGGCGGTATATCGGATGCTACCCTTTCCCGGTCAAGTGTGCGGAATCCGACGACTTCAGCCACAGAGTCCGACACAAACCTGCCACCTGTTTCGACGGAAGTCAGTCGGCAAGTGAGATGACACCAGCCGGAATTTCGGAGCATGCGGCGGCCGTCCTGCGCGTCATTGGCGGCCGTCGCATATCCGGTGTAGAAGCCTTCTCCTTCCCACCACACTCGACCGCGATAATCGACCATGCCCGACGACCAGTTCGCCGAAGCACGCAACCGGATGGTGGACAGCCAGATCCGGCCCAACCGTGTAATTGATCCCCGAATCATCGGCGCCATGCGCCGGGTGCCGCGGGAACTTTTTCTGCCCGCCGAAGCCGTCTCCCTCGCCTATGCCGACCAGGAAGTGCCAGTCGGCAATCAACGAATGATGCCACAGCCGATGGTGATCGCCCGGCTGATCCAACTCGCCGCCCCTCAGCCAGGTGAGCATGCGCTCGTGGTTGCCGCCGGCACGGGTTATGGCGCGGCCATTCTCGCTGCGTCCGGTCCTCGAGTTACCGCGCTTGAGGAGGATCCAGCGCAGCTAACCATTGCCCGGCGAGTCCTGCCAGAGGTCGCCCCCAAGGTGAGCCTCGTCTCCGGTCCTCTTGCCGCTGGTTGGCCGGGCGAGGCGCCCTACGACATCATCTTGCTCGAGGGCGCAGTGCCCGCGATCCCGATGGCACTGGCAAAGCAGTTGCGCATAGATACTGGCCGTCTTGTTACCGTCGTCTGCACGGGCGGGCGTACTAGCCAAGCGGTCCTGGCTGAAGCCACAACCGCCGGGCTGCGGACTCAGCCGATGTTCGACTGTCCAGCGCCGGAATTGCCCTCGTTGCGTCCTGCGGCCGTATTTGTCTTTTGACACAAAAAACGCCTTTGTGTCGTGGGGCATTATCGGGGCATCCTGGCCTAAGCCTTGGGATCCTGCGGGGGCTGAGACGCGGGGCATCGCACTGACAAGAAACGAGGTCGCGCATGGTATCGAGTCGCGCATTGGCTTTCAGCCTGGGTGTTGCGCTGGTAGGAATTGGGTCCGCGAATGGACAACCGGCTCCCAGCGGGTCAGCCATTTCCGCCGTTGCGAATGGAGCGGTCGTGACCCGGTCGGGCGTGCCGCGCACGCTCGCCGAAGCCCTGGCCGCAACCTATTCTAATCAGCCCGCGCTTCAAGCTGAGCGCGCCAAGCTGCGTGCAACCGATGAAGGGGTACCTACCGCTCTGGCCGGCTGGCGTCCAACCGTCGTGCTGGGCGGCACGGCCGGCTATGGCAACGGTGTCGAGCGCGTCTACAGCGGAGTTGACGCGCTGTTCGGCCTCGATCCATGGTCAAAACTATCGACGCAGCGAGACACCGCATCGGGCCAGGCGACGCTCACTCAGCCATTGTACACCGGCGGACATGTTCAGGCGAACGTGAACCGCGCGAAAGACCTCGTGTTTGCCGAGCGCGCAGCTTTGCTCGCACAAGAGCAATCGAGCTTTACGAATGCGGTAAATGCTTATGTCGGAGTCATTGAGAATCAGGAACTCCTGGGACTCAACATTAACAACGAGCAGGTGCTGGCGAAACAGCTCGAAGCAACGAACGACCGTTTCCGCGTCGGCGAGATCACCCGCACGGATGTGGCCCAGGCGGAGGCCGCGCTTGCGGGTGCCAAGGCGCAGCGAGAGACCGCCGAGGGCAATCTGCAGACCGCACGGGCGACATACCTCCAGATTGTCGGCTACGATGCTCCATCAAATCTTGTGGAACCGCAGCCGCTTGCGTTGCCATTGCGCACCGAGCGCGATGCAGCAGCGATGGCAAGTGCCAATAATCCGAACGTCATCGCGGCTGAGTTCAACCAGGCAGCCGCGAAAGATGCGGTGGATGTCGCGTTTTCTCAGTTGCTGCCGCAGCTTAGCATGCAGGCCCAGGCGTTTAACGAGGATAACTCCGGGACTGCGCGTAACGAAACTAACGGCTGGCAGGCGGTGCTGCAGCTCTCCGTGCCACTGTACCAGGGAGGTTCGGAATATTCGGCGGTGCGGCAAGCGAAGCAAACCGAGCAACAGCAAACGCGACTGGTAGCGGACGCGAAACGCACGGCGGTGCAGCAGGCAGTGAACGCATGGGAGACGCTGGTGGCAGCGACGGCCGCGGCCGCCAGCACGCGATCCCAGATCCGCGCCAACGAAGTCGCTCTGGAAGGTGTGGAGCGCGAGGCGATTGTCGGCTCTCGCACCACGTTGGACGTGCTGAACGCGCAGCAGGCCCTGCTGAACTCACGCGTGACGCTGGTGCAGAACCTCGCGCAGCTTATTACCGCATCTTATCAGGTTGCCGCGGCGATTGGGCGGTTGACCGCCCGCGACCTCCATTTGCCGGTGCCTCTATATGACGACACGGCCTACTACCGGGCGGTAAAGGATCAGTGGGTCGGCTTGGGTGACTACGCCACCAGCCAGCCGGGACGCTAGGGCTCATGAGCGCGTCGCAGATTCCCCCACAGGGCTCCGGGACGAACAATCCCTCAATGGAAGATATCCTCGCCTCCATCCGTCGGACGACGTGCTGATCTTGGATCCCTCGATGCTGGTGCCTGAAAATGAAGAGGAGCGGCAAGAAGAGGAAGTCGCGCCCGCTCCAACGCCTGTCGCTCAGGAGCCGCCTGCCGAACCAGACACACAGATGCCGCGAGCCGGATTGCTCGCGCCGGAGACCGAGGCAGCGGCGACCAGCGCCGTGGGCTCGCTGGTGCGCACGCTGGCAAGTGAACGCACGTTGCAGGCGCATCGGGGCGGGCCGACCATCGAAGACATTGTGCGCGAAGAACTACGTCCGCTGCTAAAGCAATGGCTGGACGCCAACCTGCCGGATCTGGTCGAACGGCTGGTAAGATCAGAGATCGAGCGCGTGGTACGCCGGGCAATGCCTTAGTCTGGAGTGCGATCAGGTGAAGTCGACTCTGTCTGACGCTTAAGGTGCCGGCTGAAGCCTGCTTAAAATCGCTGGCTGGATCGAGGCCACTAGCGCATGGGTCGACCGTCTTTCAATGGATCTGCCGCAGCCCGTGGGGGCTACGGCTTATACTGGCGTGGGCACTCCAGCAGCAAACGAGACCTCGCGCGACGACGTTCCACTACGGTTGAAGTTGCGGGTTTGACCAGCGAGCACGAAGAATGCCGGAAGGGGCCGGAGCCAACCACCGGCTGATCGGCTTTTGCTGGACTGGCGGCTGAACCGTTATAGTGCCGAACGTGGGCGTTAGCAGGACGGTCCGGCCGTCATGGATCAACGTCACGGACCCAGGCTCAATGTGCTTCACCGTCCAGCCATTGATTATTTGACCTTCGCCAATGTCCCAGACGATCGGTTTCAACGGTCCCTGCGACTGGAAGATCGCCCTGCGGACATCGGGTGCATGGATAATGCCCGAAAGCTTGGGCAACCCGTCCTCGCGCTGACTAGCGGATGCATCCTGTGTTGCCACCGCGGGACGCCGAGAGCGGCTGAACATCGGCCGCCTAACAATCGTGGCGACGAGCTTGTCGGAAGTCGCGGTTTGCCAGACAACCAACGCCTGCCGTCGCTGCCGCTGCAGCGTGTGCCTCGTTAAGCCCAGGGACGGCGGTGTCTCGGTCTCAAGCGACCACTGCACCTCGGCGCCGACGAGGCACAGCATTGCCGCGCACACCACACAAATCGCCCGGATAGACCAGGAGCGCGACATCACGGTGCACCCTTGGCAATGGCAAACGAGGCAGCGGTCGAGTCGCTCGCGTCGGGATGTGATTTGATTTGCGCCCCACTGGCGTTCGCTGATGCCGAACCGGTCTCGTCGAATGACAGCAGCCTTCCGGCGTTGGCGATTCCAGCGAGGGTGCCGACGTTGTGGAATAAAGCCGCGAGCACGGCCCCCTCCGGTCCCAGCACCCCGCTCGCTGCGGCGCAAACCAGCATTGCAGTCCATCCAAGTCCCATCGCGACATTGACGTGGATCGTCTGCCGGCAGCGTTTGCTCAGGCGGATCGCGGTCCCCAGGCGGCGCAGATCATTGGTCATCAGCACGAGATCGGCCGATGCCAGCGCAACGTCGGTGCCTTTGCCGCCCATCGCGATGCCAACAGCCCCGGCCTTGAGAGCCAGACTGTCGTTGATCCCGTCGCCGACTACCAGGGGCCGATAGCCGTCGCGGATTTCCTGCAACACCTGGCGCATCTTCTCTTCGGGCAGTGCTTCGGCGCAGATCCTTGCGATGCCGAGCTCGCGCCCGATGCGGTTAGCGACCCTGGCGCGGTCGCCGGTCAGCAACATTTGGCGAGTGAGGCCGAGGTTGCGGATGTCTGCGAGCGCAAGGCCTGCCTCCGGCCGCACTTCGTCGGCGAACAGGAGCCATCCCATGAACGTACTGTCGAGGCCGAGGCCGGCCACTGGGCCGTCATGTTCCGGCACCTCGCCGGTGACAATGCCAAGATCGGCGAACAATTTCGGACGGCCCAGCGCGGCGCGGCGGCCGCCGGGAAGACGTGCCGTCACCCCGAATCCTCGCAACTCGCGAACCTCCTCGGCGGCACCTGAAACAGATTCCTCCCCCGGCCTCGCGTAGCGGGCCAGGGCGCGGCTAACCGGATGACTGCTGCTACCGCCGAGCACGCCAGCAACGAGCAACATCTCATCCCGGGTGTACCCGGCGGCCGGAAGTGCCGCGACAAGAGACAGTTCGCCCTCGGTGATGGTGCCAGTCTTGTCGAACATGACCGACGTCACTTCAGCAAGTTGCTCCAGGAAGCCCGAGCCCTTGATCAGGATACCGTGGCGCGCGGCGACCGCGATCGCCGCCACCGCCGTTGCCGGCGCCGCCAGCACCAGCGCACAGGGACAGGACGCTACCAGTACCGCGAGCATCGCCTGGCTGTCGTTGGTGGCGAACCAAGTCCCCGCGGCGATCATGAAGATCAGCGACAGATACTGCCCCGCGTAGCGTTCCAGCAGCCGTGTCACGGGCGGTTTTGCTTGCTCGGCCAGCGCCATCATCGCGACGATCTTGCCCAGCGTCGTCTCCTGGCCGATTCGCACAACCTCCACCACGAGGCGTCCGTCCAGGTTGATCGAACCGGCCATGACGGCGTCATGCGGTGCTACGTCCAGCGGCACGGATTCGCCGGTCAGTGACGCGGCGTCGACACTGGAGGTGCCGCGCAGCACGGTGCCGTCCACAGGCACTCGATCGCCGGGACGCACTTCCACAAGTTCGCCTACTGACAGATCCCCGGTCGGGACCTCTTCGATGCTTCCATCGCCGCACAGCCGGCGGCTGGTGGTCTGGATCAGGCGCCCGAGCGCGTGGATTGCCTCCCGTGAGCCGAGTAGGCTGCGCTCCTCGAGGACGTGACCCACTACCATGACGATCGGCAATATGGCCGCAGTCATCATGTCGCCTGTCGCCCAGGCCGCGACCAACGCGGTTGCGACAAGCAAGTCCGTCATGCCATGCAGGCTTGGCTGCAAAATGCTTTGCCATCCTGCCCATAAGATCGGCACACCCACGAGCAATGCGGCGCCTTCGGCTACCAAGTCGGACAGGTACTGTTGCTGCGGAGACCATTCACGCCACAACACAGCGACAAGCAGCAGTCCGGCGGCGATCATCGCTGTGGTCAAGCGAACTGCGAGTGCGAAATGTGGTCCCTTCATGGTTGGCCACCAGCAGCCCTGGGGGCACCGGGCCCGGGCAGGATGGCGCGCTGCGAAGCCCGCGGATCGACCGCAGTCAGCGCGCTAGCCCGCGACAGGATCGGGCCGATTTGCTCGCGGTAATATTCGGCGAGCACGCTGTCGCGATGTGGCGGATCGGCGCTTTCGGCGAGTGCACCGACGGCGGCGGCTCTCGAACTGGCGCGGCTGGTCAATTCCTGCGCGGTGGCTTCGGCCTCAGCGACGACCCGGGCGCGATCGCGATCGGCCTGGGCGTGTATGGTCGCTGCCTCCGTCCTGGCTGCGGCGGTCTGCTGGTCGGCGTTCTGTGCCGCGGTCAGCACCGCGTCGAACGCCGCTTTAGCGACCGGCGGCAGCATCGCCACGATGTCAATGCGCCGCACCTCCACACCAAGGCCGCTGCCTCCGCGCGCTAGCTCCAGTAAGCGACGGTTCATCATTGCTGCCAGGTCGCTCGCCACTCTTTCACGCCGCACGCTAGGATCGAGCGTCGAAGCGGACTGCCGCTCCGGTCGCGCGACAAGAAAATCGTCAAGTTCCGATGAACTGGCGAGGGCCAATACGCTGGCACGGTAAATTCGCTGAAGCGCCGGCCGCACATGATCCGCTTCGACGAAATACTCCGCCGGAGCACTGATGCTGTAGAACAATGTCGCGGTAAACTGCACGACGCTACCGTCGCCCGTGAGGAAATAGCCGGCATTCCAGGTGTCTTTTTGCGCCCGTAACTGCACCACGTCATCCGGTTGGTGAATTTGGAAGTCGGTCTCGGAGGAGGGCAGGCTGTCGTTTCCTGAATCGAGTGGCAGCGCGATCTCTCGGTCGCGCGCCGGCAGCAGCATGAGTGTCTCGATCGGCCGCGGCCATGCCAGGACCAGTCCCGCATCCTGCACGCGCTCGACCTCTCCCAGGCGTAACACGACCACTCGGCTGTCGGGCGGCACTTGCCGGATGTTGCTCCTAGCCCAGCCAATCGCCAGCAACAGGATCGCCGCCTGCACTACCCGAAATCCGATACCGATGGACTGGGCCAAGGCGTTGCTCGAAACATCCTTCATGGTGCCGGCGTCCGCGTCGCATCCTTTACCCCGTTCACGAGCATGTTGAAGGGCGCGGCATCGGTGCGTAGCACGAGCCGTGTATGTGGCCCGATGATGGTGCCAAGCGTATCGAGCGACCGCACCAAGGTGTACAGGGATGGATCGAGATCGTATGCCGCCGCCAGGATCGCCGAGGCTTTCTGGCGCGCCTGTGCCTCGATTTCTGCGGCTTGGAACTGCGCCTGCGCCGCCGTTATGCGCGCATCGCGTTGCGCGTCGGATCGAATTTGCGCAGCAACCGCCAATCCCTCGGCGGTACGCTCGGCGGCCACTGTCTCTCGTTCGGCGCGCATCCGCGCCACGGTGGCGGCGAGCGTCTCAGCCGGAAGGCTCAGGCGCTCGGTGCCGACCTGTGCGATCCGCACGCCATAGAGCGTCAGAACCTGGCCCGCGATATTGCGCTGTAGATCATTCTCCAGCGCCGCCAGGCGGGCCTTGTTCGGGTCGGTGTTCACCAGATCGGCGAGCGCGTAATTGCTGGCGATAACCTGCAGCGCGGAGCCCATGTAGCTGCGTAATTGTCCGGCCAGCTCCTCCGGATTATTCCGGGCCGCGCGCAAGAACAATCGAACGTCGGCTGCATCATCCTGGACCTGCCACGCGACGTATGTCTGCATAAGAACCCGCAGCCCTTCCTTGGTACCCACGTCTTGCAGGCCGCTCGACGTCGTGCGCAGGCGGATATCCACCGGAACCGCACTCTCGATCGGCGCCGGAATCTTCCAGGCCGGTCCCGGCTGAGTCAGGACTCGCACCGGGTCGCCGAACCGTGTGATGACGACGGCCTGCCCGGGCGGAACGATGACGAGGCTCGACGCGGTGGCAGCGGCACCGAGAACCAGTGCTCCCGCGAAGCAACGTATGACGAGCCGTAGTGTCCGGTACGGGCTGGGCGCCGCGGTGGCAGCGAAATCGTCAGCGGTCACGTCGCTCATTTCGGGCCGTCTCCCATCTTCGTTGCGCCATCGGCTGGCAATGGCGTTATGTCGCCGGTTGGGCCGAATGGGCGCAGATCAAGTGTCGGGCCGTCCACCGACCCGATCCGGTGGTCGACGATCTCCACGGAAGCGTGGGGCAGCACCGACGCCAATTGTGCGAGGTAAGCGTTCAGCGCGAACGCCACTCTATTGTTCCGGTAGGCAGCGGCGTCAGCCTGTTGATTGATGCGCGCGGTCCGGGCGGCGCTCAGTCGCTCGGCGGATGCGGCGGTCGCCGTCGCGATGGCGGTGGCGGCGTCCCGGCGCGCGAGACCGGCCATTATCTCGGCACGGCCTTGCTCGGCTGCGATTTCGGTATTGGCCGCGATCTCGGCTGCCTGAACGCTTCGGTATGCCGCCGCGGCACCGCCGGGCGGGTGGATCGCCTCGACAATGACGGAGACCACCTGCAACCCCGCGCCGAGTCGGTCGAGTATCTGTTGCAAACTGTTCTCGAGGCCGCTGGTGATTTTACTGCGATCTTCGCCGAGAAGCTGCGCCAAGGTGCGCGATGCCAGATTGCGCGCGAGCAATTGACTAGCCAGGGTACGCACCACTGCGTCGGGGTCGATCAGCGTGTAGGCGGCGGCCCGCGCCGATGCGTCTGTCAGGCCAACGCGCCAGAGCACGCGCATGCTGACACTGATGGTCTCGAAGCTCTGCCGCCCGCGACTATCGCTGGAGATAATGTACGAGACATCGGAAGGCTGGTCCGCATCCCAAAGTCGGTTGGCACTCGCTGGCGCCGGACCGTCCACGCCCGGCGTGCTGGTGTCGGACGAGAGAGCGGCGATGAATGCGTCCGTCGCCGGCCTGGCATCGCCGTAGCTGATCGAGACAGCGTGGACGATGCCGTATTCGGTGCGGCGAATTTGACCGAGTGGCCAGGGCAGGATCAGATGCAGCCCGGGTTGCAGTACCGCGACCGGGCGCCCGAGACGCTCATAGACTCCGCGTTCGTTCGAATCGATGCGGACAACCCCAGTGAGGAAGACGCACAGCACAGCAAGCCCAATCACTACGGGCGCCGCAGCGCGGCGCAGGTAGCGCAACGCCCAGCTCCGGGCGAAGTCGATACCGACACGTTCGCGCATCATTGCTGACCAGCTCGTGCCGCCGCCAAGTGCCGGCTCGAGCGATCGTAGAACCAAGCTGTCGATGGGAGCCTGCGCTTGTGGCCGATCGAATGAAGGCGTCAAAAATGCCAATCCGGCCCGGATGATTTGCTCGACCGCGACTGCGGCGAGCCCGATCCCGAGCGATAAAACGACCGAGTGGGCGAGGGGCAGCCCGAGGCCCTCAGTGACATCCGCGCCAGTGACGAGCGCCACGCAAATAAGGGGAAGGACCGCGAAGGATCGGAGCCGCGATCGCTCCGGGAAAGTCGGTAAGGGAACACTACAGATGATGCGCTCCGCGACCAGGAATGGGAAGCCGGACAGAGTAATGGCAACGGCTAGCACGAACCAGCTTGCAATGGCCGGAAACGGCCCCGAGGTCGGCGCGCGGAGAAATGATAAGGCGCCCATGGCCCCGACCGCCGCCGCGGTAACCAGCAACGCCTGGGCGCGCACTCCTTCGGCGTCGCGGGCGTGTTGCCGCCACCATGGCTGCGGGTTTTCGCGCCCGCGCGATTGCAAGGTGTCAAGGTGCGCCAGGCTGGCAGGCCCCACCGCACGGCGGCGAATGCTCACTGTCAACAGGCAAGACAAGGTGGCGCCCAACGCGAGAGTGACGGCGGCAAGCAGGAGGTCCAGGGAGCCGGTTTGTTGCAGGAGAGCCAAACCGGGTTGCCAAGCTGAAGGCCCCTCACGGCAGATGGCGGCAAGCAGGGCCCCAATCCCACCAGCATAGATGGATGCGACAATCAGCAAAGGGCCCGTGACCCGATGCGCCTCAGCGAAGTGCGCCTCGTCGGTAAGAGGGGCATTCTGAAGGTCCGATTGACGAAGCGTCATGCAAACCCTGACGGACGGCGTTATGAATTCTGACTTGGTCAGAAGTGATGGTTGAAACCCGCTGGCTGCCGGCCCCCTCTCGGAATCCGGCAGCCTGCCGTGGGGAGCCGGCTAGTTGAAGTGGAAGTGGGGCTGATCGTCGAACTGGAACATGTCCATCAGATCGCCGATCGCCGGTCCGTTGATAGGAACATATGGATTGCGCGGATCGGCAATCGGGTTGGCATAGTTATCACGGCTGACGGGTGACACCGGCGGGAGGCGCCAGTTTCTCTCCACAAATTTCAGAAACGACACCTGGTCAGCGTAGACGTGCGACACGTGCCCGCCGGTCGAGTACGGTGACACCATTATCGACACGATACGCGTGCCGTCACCGAAGAAATCAAGCGGCTGGATGTAACCAGAGTCCCAATATCCGCCACCCTCGTCCTCTGTTATGAGGATCGCGGTTTCCGACCACAGCTTTGGATTCGCCTGAACCGCGTTGATGATGCCACGCACGAAGGCTTCGAACAGGTCAAGCTTGGATGAGGCTGGGTGGCCATCCAACAGACCGTCCGGCTTGACGATAGAGACCGCGGGCAGCGTGTTGTTCGAGATGGCGGCGTAAAGGTCAGGCACGTCCTTCAGATGCGCCGCGCGCTGCTCGGCGCTCGTCATGATCTCGGTTTCGTACAAAAATGGGTTGCAGATATTGCAGTACAGTGAGCCCTCGGCGCTGTTCGGATTGGCGACGTAGGCATCCCATCCGGCGCCGCAATAGGTCCACGAAATGCCGGCCGTGTTCAGCGTGTCACCAATGGTGTGGACTGAGGACGGCGGGATTGTGAACGGTGTCGTGTTGACCGTACCGTCGCCATAATAGCCGGGGTTGTAGTTGTTCAGTAGGTAGTAGGCCCCAGGCTGGCAGCGCAGCGACGGATGGTACGGCAGTGAGTGCAGAAAAGAGGCGACCTGGGCAACGCCCGGCGACGACTCTTCGGAGCAATCACTGTAGCTGCCGCCGGAATAGCCGTCTTCCGTCCACCAGTTGTTAGTGCCAGGCTGCGGATTCGGGTTCTCGATCTCATTGGTTGGCGGTTTCGCGACATGTCCGGCGCCGTCGGAGTAGTAGATTGCAAGTCCGGTGCCGATCGCGATGTGGTTCGCGCCCGTGCCGCCTTCGATCGACTGATGGAAATTGTCGCTGATCGTGTAGGTATCGGCGAGCGACTTGAAGTACGGCACGTCGCCCCGCGCCATGTTCCAGAAGCCCATTGACGTGGAACCTTCGCCGGTCGTCTGGTCGGTGAACCCAGCCGCTTGCGGGTTCCCGTTGCCGCCGGTCCCGACGCTGACTTCCACGAACGGGAACAGATCGTTCAGGCAGCCCGACGGATTAACCGGCGAGGCATGCCGCAACGAGCAATCGGTCTGCTGCCACATCTGATAGAAGCGATGGACAGGGCTCGAAGTGTAGGAGTCATACGGCAAGGTTTGGCTGCTGAGTTGAAACGGGCCGTTCGGCAACGACGTGG
>Ga0335072_10010459_pt1 | contig 13355 bp, 9 predicted proteins | sample Lox_Sample_21_FD_206725 | JGI IMG/M metagenome (GOLD analysis project Ga0335072, IMG submission 206725) | Soil microbial communities from Loxahatchee National Wildlife Refuge, Florida, United States - Lox_Sample_2.1 | ecosystem: Environmental > Terrestrial > Soil > Wetlands | place: USA: Florida...
TTGAGTAAGGTCTCCCCGGTGCGCCGGGCCGGATCTTACACGCCTCCTAAGTTACTCCTTTTCAGGATCTTGCGATTCAAGTTCCTGGAAAGGCATACCTTACCGGTGATCCGCGGCGGCAACCGCTTTCGTTGGCCGAACTTGCCGAAAACACCCTGCGGGTTGGGGGTAGGGAAAGGGGGGATACCCCCCCAGGAAAGGGAATCACAATGTACGAAACTTGCCGTCACATCATGCCCAGTGGGCTCAACTGCCAGTCGCCCGCCATGCGTGGCAGCGCCTTCTGCTACTTCCATGGCCGGCGAACTTCGCCGGCTCTGAAACAAGCCTCCTCCGAGGCGCGCGTCGATGTTTCTCCGGTCCTCGACGTGCGGGGAATCAACAATACGGTCAACCAGATCCTCCAGGGCCTCGGCAACGGCAGCATCAGCCCCCGCCGCGCCTCTGTTCTTCTCTATGGGTTGCAAATTGCCAGCGGGAATCCCTCTATTTCCAGTTCAGAGCCCGCCGCTCGCGGCTCTAGCCAGCACCTCCGCCCCAGTACGGTTTCGTTGGATGATGTCGCGTCCATGGCCCACTCCATGCTCCGTGACCGGGATTCGTCCGCGAACAGGCCAAAACCCTGAAGCAGTACCATGGGAGCCATGGAAAACATGTACGTTCCCGCTCCCGATCGCTACGACATCGCCAGCTTCCGCCGCTGCGGCAACTCCGGCCTTGTGTTGCCGGCTATCACCCTCGGCCTCTGGCAGAACTTCGGCGGTGCCGACGTCTTTGAGACCGGCCGGGCCATGATCCGCCGCGCCTTCGACCGTGGAGTCACGCACTTCGATCTCGCCAATAACTACGGCCCTCCCTACGGCTCCGCCGAAGAAAACTTCGGCCAGATTCTCCGCAAGGACTTCCGTAATCTGCGCAACGAGCTCATCATCTCCTCCAAGGCAGGCTGGGACATGTGGCCCGGCCCCTACGGCATCGGCGGCTCCCGGAAATATCTGCTGGCCTCGCTGGATGACAGCCTGCGCCGCATGGGCCTTGACTACGTCGACATCTTCTACGCCCACCGGCCCTGGAAAGATTGCCCGCTCGAAGAAACCATGGGCGCGCTCGTCTCCGCCGTGCATCAGGGCAAGGCGCTCTACGTCGGCATCTCGTCATACAGCCCCGAGCGCACACGCGAAGCCGCAAAGATCCTCAGGCAAATGGGCGTGCCCCTGCTCATTCACCAGCCCTCCTACTCCATGCTGAATCGTTGGGTTGAAGACGGCCTGCTTGCCACGCTCGAAGAAGTGGGCGCCGGCTGCATCGCGTTTTCACCGCTGGCGCAGGGCTTGCTCACCGGCAAGTACCTCAAAGGCGTGCCGGCCAACTCGCGCGCCAAAGCCGAAAACTCCTCGCTGCTCCCGGAATTCCTGAGCGAAAGGAACTTGAAGTGTGTGCGCGCGCTCAATGAGATCGCCAAAGGCCGCGGCCAGACCCTGGCGCAGATGGCCATCGCCTGGGTGCTTCGCTTGCCGGCCGTCACTTCGGCCCTCATCGGAGCACGCAACGTTGAGCAGCTCGACGACTCGCTCGACGCGCTCAAGAAGCTCAAGTTCACCGCAGCCGAACTCAAGCAGATCGACCGTCACGCGCAGGAAGGCGACCTCGACCTCTGGCGCAATGCGCGCAAAACCATGGATTAAATGTGACGGCTGAACTTTCCAAGCGCAGCCCATTCCCTATAGCATCCAACTCCGTGAGGGTAGAACCATGATCGTCGGTGTGCCCAAAGAGATCAAAGATAACGAAGCGCGCGTTGCTCTAACACCGGCCGGCGCCAAAGCGCTGTCCGAGGCCGGTCACAAGGTTCTTGTCGAAACTCAGTCCGGCGCGCTTTCGGGATTCCCTGACTCTGAGTACCAGAATGCCGGTGCCGAGATTGTCGGCGATGCCGGATTTGTCTGGGGCAAATCCGAAATGGTCGTTAAGGTGAAGGAGCCCATCGAGAGCGAGTACGTCTACTTCCGCGAGGGCCTCGTGCTCTTCACCTACCTGCACCTCGCCCCACTGCCCGCGCTCACTGACAAGCTCCTTGAGTCGAAGGTGATCGGCATCGCCTATGAGACCGTGCGCGACCGCCAGGGAACCCTGCCGCTGTTGATGCCCATGAGTGAAGTGGCCGGCCGCATGAGCGTCCAGGTCGGCGCCAGCTATCTTGAGAAGGAACGCGGCGGCCGCGGCATTCTGTTAGGCGGCGTTCCAGGTGTCCCTCCCGCGCATGTCGCAATTCTCGGCGGCGGCGTTGTGGGCACCAATGCGGCGCGCATCGCGCTTGGATTCGGCGCCAAAACCACTCTGATTGACATGAACCTGAACCGGCTGCGCGAGCTCGAAGACATCTTCGGCGGCCGCCTCTACACGCTCGCTTCCAACAGCTACAACATCGCCCAGGCAACGCGAGAAGCGGACCTCGTCATCGGTGGTGTCCTCATCCCCGGCGCCACAGCCCCCAAGCTCGTAACCCGCGCCATGGTGGCACAGATGAAAAAAGGCGCCGTCATTGTCGACGTTGCCATTGACCAGGGCGGCTGCGTAGAAACAGCGCGGCCCACCTCGCACTCCGACCCCAGTTACAAAATCGATGGTGTTGTGCACTATTGCGTCACCAACATGCCGGGCGCGGTGCCGCATACCTCGACCCTCGCCCTTACGAATTCGACTTTCCCCTATCTGCTGCGCCTGGCAAACCTGGGCGCACGCGAAGCCCTAAAACAGGATGCCGGTCTGGCCGAAGGGCTGAACACCTGGCTGGGTACGCTCACCTATCGCGGCGTCGCAGAAAGCCAGAACCGCGACTGGACCCCGGCCTCTAAGGTAACGGCATGATTTTTCGAACCTGATCGCCCGGCAAATGGGCCGTGCTCCATCCATGTCAGATTTCGCTTGACAGGTCCCTTGCGCCTTCTTTAAGTTACTTGGGCGGAAAAAGACTAAGAGAAATCCACCGCCAAATACAGCTGCTCCGGAGCTTTTTCGTGCCCGTGCGCACGCCGGTGTTGATTGCTTGTGTTTGGGGTGGATTTTTTGTCTTTTGCAGACATTTCACACTAGGTTTCTCGAATTTTAACGAAAGTGGCCAACGATTGCATTGAATCGCCTTGCATCCGACTCATTCGGAATCTTCGAGCATATTGTGTCTTTTCAATGCCGTGCGGGTTCATCGCACGTTTTGCCCTGCGAACGAATGCTTTTTCCAAGGGCCCAAATCTCCGTCAAGTCCACCGCTATGGCAGCTTTTGTGGCGCTGAGTCTTAGCTCTCACCACAACCTTCCTTCATCGAGGAAGAGAATCAACGCTTTTGAATCAAGAAACATTGGGAGGCTGTATGAAATTCAAAACGATGCATCGATCATTCGGGCTGGCATTCTCTCTCTTCGCAGCGATACTGCTGTTGATACTTCCTTCTAAGGCGGCATTTGCGCAGTACGACACAGGTAGCATCGTCGGCACCATTCACGACGCCAGCGGAGCCGTGGTTCCCAACGTCACCGTGACCGTCACCAACGATGCCACAGGAATCGCAACTGTAGTCAAAACTACCGACTCCGGTGACTATGATATTCCTTCGCTTCGCGCCGGCGTCTACACCATCTCCGCCAGCGCCACTGGTTTTGCCACCGCTCAGGCTAAGTCGATTACCCTCTCGGTGGGCGCACGCGAGCGCATTGATCTGGTTCTCAAGGTGGGTACCGCGCAGGCAACAACGATCGAAGTCAGTGATGTCGCCTTGCAGGTCGAAACCGAGTCCAGTCAACGCGACCAGACCATCACCGGTTATCAAAGCGCGGCTCTCCCGCTGGTGAGCCGGAACTACACTGATCTGCTCGCCCTGGTCACCGGCGTTCGTCAGGCTCCTACCCAGGCCACCACCACCACCAACATTAATAGCCCCGTGCGCGCCGGCGCGTACAACGTCAACGGCCAGCGTTCAATGTTCAACAATTTCCTGCTCGATGGCATGGACAACAACGCGTATGGCGAGTCCAACCAGGGCTTCGACAATCAGATCATCTCCATTCCGCCAGACTCCGTTGCGCAATTCAGTGTAGTCACGAACAATGAAAGCGCTGAATATGGCCGCGGCTCGGCTGCAACTATCAACGTGGCCTCACAATCCGGCGGCAATCAAATCCACGCCCTGCTCTATGAATTTCTCCGTAACACGGATCTGAACGCTGCCGGCTTCTTCAAGCCCACCACGATTGGCACCAATGGCCCCGTTGCTTTCAAGAAGCCAACCTCCAACCGAAACCAGTTTGGCGGCAACGTGGGTGGCCCCATTGTCCGCGATAAGATGTTCTTCTTTCTCGACTATGAGGGTCTGCGCGCCATCACCAAGCCTCTTTATGTTTTGACTTTGCCCACGAAGAACGAGTTGAACGGCATTCTCGTCGTACCCGTCACCAATCCGGTCACTGGCGTCACCTACCCGGCCAACACTGCCATCCCGTCCGCCGCATTCGATCCGCTGTCTGCGGTCATTGTCAAAGCGTTCCAAAACATCGCCGGCTTGCCCACTTCGGGTTCCCTGACCACCGGCCAAAACGCCGCTGACTATTCGGTGCTGATACCGTTCCGCGACTACTCAGATAAGGGCGATCTGCGCCTGGATTATGCAGCCAGCCCTTCCGCGCGCTACTTTCTCCGCATCAGCGACCATAAGGAAACCGCCATCAACTACCCGACAATTCCTGAGCCGCTGGAGGGCCAGGTCGGCGGGTATCAGCGCATTCTCGATCAGCAGATTGCCCTCGGCTATACGGGCAGTTTCGGCGCCAACCGGTTGCTCGATCTGCGCCTCGGCATCTCACGGACCAAGGCCGGCAAAACGCCTATAAGCGAGGGAACCGCACCGGTTTTGGTGAACGGCGCTCCGATTCCCGGTCTTGGCACTTTACCGGCGAGCTTCCAGGGCGGTCTGCCTGCCGTATCTATTACCGGCGGCTTTTCGTCCTTCGGCCGCCAGACCACAAACCCTCAATTCCAGAATCCGGCGATCATCGATCCCTCGGTTGGATATACCTGGATCAAGGGCAATCAATCGCTGAAATTTGGCTACGAGTACGAACACATCTGGATGGGCGTGTTCGACAATAATCCTCCCTACGGCTCGTTCACTTTTGGAGGCTCCTACAGCTCCCCGACCAAAGTTGCCGATGCTTACTGGGCAGATTTTCTCTTTGGCACCACCAGCGCATACGCTCTCGCCGGCGCTTTTGAGGCCCATCTTCGCCAGACACTCGACAGCGCCTATGTGCAGGACGATTGGAAGGTGTCGCGCAATCTGACTTTCAACCTCGGTATGCGTTGGGAATACGGATCACCCTACTCCGAGCTGAACAACTACATTTCCAACTGGGATCCTGTCAACCAGACCGTCCTCACCATTAATCCCAAGGCGACTCTGGGCAACGGCATTACACCCACAACCGGAAGCGGTGTTTACGGCAAAACGCTTGTCAATCCCGACCTCAATGACTTTGCGCCACGCATCGGCTTTGCCTGGGCGCCCTTTTCCAAGTTATCCGTCCGCGGCGGTTTCGGCACGGGCTACGTGCACTACACGCGCGCTGGTTCAGGTGACATCACCGCCATCAATGCGCCGCAGGCGCAATTCGCCGCCGTTACTCAGATCGCGCCAACAACTTCAAATCACTGCTCCACGCCGCTCCCGGCTCAGATCATCGCCACGGGAACGACAACTCCCACCTGTTACGCCACCGCGTCCCAGGGCTATCCGAGTGGCCTGGTAACAAGCTTCAACCCCGCCACCGACAACATCACCTGGGTGCCAAAGAACACGCGGGATAGTTATGTCGAGAATTATTATCTTGCGGTGCAACGCCAGATCACGAAAAACAGCCTTATTGACATCGCTTACGTTGGCAACCACGGCCTGAAGCTGCAAGCCTTCCTCAACGGCAATCAGCGCAACATCAACGTGGCGCAAACCACTGCCACAACCACCGTTTACTCGCGTCCTTTTGCCAGCTGGCCTTCGGACATTACTGAAGCACTTAACGAATCCTATTCCAATTACAACGCGCTCGAGGCGCGGTATGAGCAGCGTATGGTCGCTGGACTGACCTTGCTCAACAGCTTTACGTGGGAGCACTCGCTCGATAACGCCAGCGCTTCGCTCGAAGGCAATACGCCTTCGCCGCAAGACGCAAATAACCTCAAGGCAGAGTATGCGCAATCGGACTACAACTTGCCGATTGCCAATATCACGAGTCTCGTCTACGATCTCCCGTTCGGGCGCGGCCGCGCGTTCGGCCAACACCTCAATCCGTTCATGGAGGGCATCCTCGGCGGATGGCAGGTGAGCGCGGACAACACGGCACAGGCAGGTACACCCTTCAATCTCACTTATGGGCCAAACTCGAACCAGCTTGCCTCAACGCAGATCGTGGCCAACTACCGCGGCGTCAACCTCTATCGGCCTAACCGCGTGCCCGGCGTGGCGCTCACGCAGGGACGCAGCGTAGTGCCCTCAACCACCACGGGCTACATCCAGTACATCAACTACAACGCCGTCGCGCTGCCGGCGGCCAAAAATGCCGCTGGCGCCTATCAGCCGCCGTTCGGCAACATGTCGCGCAACCCGGGCCGCACGCCTGCGCTGTATCAAACCGATCTCGACTTCAACAAGCGTTTCAACACGCCAAAAGAAGGCACGCAGATCGAGTTCCGTTCCGAGTTTTACAACATCTTCAATCACAGCAACCTCTACCTGCCGTCGACCATCAGCGGCACGCAGGGCGCGAACGCATCCACCGGCGGCCTCATTAGCAGCACCTTTACGCCGCGCGTGATTCAGTTCGCATTGAAGCTCATTTTCTAAAACTCTTCATCGGTGCGCCGGTCGCTTCCGGGTGACTGGCGCACCTTGTTTTTTTAGGATCGCCGCAACTTTGCTTCTGCGCGGCACTCGAATTCGCAACGTGATACGCTGTAATCAGCAATGCGCCGCCGGTAACCATGCGGTGATGTTGCCAATGAGACTGCGGCGATTCGGCTCGCGGAATCACGCCCACTGAGAGACCAGAGTCTGGGCGGGAAAAACAGCATCCAACTTCGATTCAAGGCAATGAATTGGCCATGGAGCCGGTTTTTGCAGCCGTTTTGCCTATGGCAAAATGGCGCCTTGTTTCGCATCAAGCTGATCTCCCGCATTTAGCAGTTGAGAAAGGGGCTTAGAGGCGTGACTACGCGGCAGAAGATTCTTAGTGAACTGGGCCGGCAAACGGAACCTTGGGACGTACTTGTAATTGGCGGCGGGGCCACCGGGCTTGGAGCTGCGGTTGAAGCTGCTGCCCGCGGCTACAGGACGCTGCTTGTTGAGCGTGCTGATTTCGCCAAAGAGACCTCCAGCCGAAGCACCAAGCTCGTGCATGGCGGCGTGCGCTATCTCGAGCAGATGAACTTCACCTTGGTGCTCGATGCCTTGCGTGAACGCGGGCACATGCTGCGCAATGCGCCGCATCTCGTCCACGATTTGAGTTTCGTCGTTCCCGCGTATAGCTATTTTTCTCTTCCTTACTACGGAATGGGCCTCAAACTGTACGAGCGGCTCTCTGGCAAGCTGTCCTTCGGGCGATCGGAATTGCTCTCGCGCAAAGATGCCCTTGAAAGACTGCCGGGCGTAAAAAGCGAGGGCCTGCGCGGCGGCATTCTCTATCACGATGGCCAATTCGATGATGCCCGCTACGCTATTGCGCTTCTGCGCACCCTGCAGGATCTCGGCGGCACGGCGATCAACTATGTTGAGGCGACGGGCCTCATCGAGCGCGGCGGCAAGATCGCCGGTATCCGGGCGCACGACTGCGAAGAGGACGCAGAGTTCGACGTAATGGCTAGGGCCGTGATCAATGCCTGTGGCGTACACGTGGAAGACACACTGGCCCTCGACGGCCGCCCGCGCGGCTCCCTGCTGGCCATCAGTCAGGGATCGCATTTCGTTCTTCCGCGCTCATTCCTTCCCGGAAACACCGCGCTCATGATTCCCAAGACCTCAGACGGCCGTGTCCTCTTCGCCATACCCTGGCACGGCGCTCTGGTAGTCGGCACCACCGACGTTCCGGTCGACAAAACCTCTCCCGAACCGCGTGCCCTTCCTGAAGAAAAGCAATTCCTTGGCGAAACCATCGCACGCTATTTCGGGCACGCTCCACGCGGAGATGAGATTCTCAGTGTCTGGTCCGGCCTTCGCCCCCTGGTCCGCAAAGGCAATGCAAAAACGTCAAAACTCTCCCGCGACCATACGATTCTTGTCGCACCCTCTGGCCTCATCACCGTCACCGGCGGCAAGTGGACCACCTATCGCCGCATGGGGCAGGACACCATCGACCGTGCCGCCCAAGTGGCCGAGCTTCCAAAACGCCCATCCACGACCCTCGACCTCAAGCTGCACGGTTGGGCCGCAAATCCAACCGACGCAAACTCTGCGTGGGAAACGATCTACGGATCCGATCTGCCCGCTCTGCAAGCTCTCTCTGATCAGGAGCCGGCGCTTGACGCATTCCTGCATCCACGTCTGCCCTTCCGGCGGCGTGAAGTCGTCTGGGCTGCCCGGTATGAAATGGCGCGCACGGTCGAGGATGTGCTTGCCAGGCGAACACGCGCGCTCTTTCTCGATGCGCGCGCCGCCATTGAAGCCGCGCCCGCAGTCGCGGGTATCTTGGCCCGCGAACTACATCGCTGCGACAGCTGGAAAGAAAATGATCTGCTGAGTTTTCAGGAAACAGCGAAAGGCTATTTGTACGAGGAGTGAACCGCGGTCACCCAGATGAAGTTGAGTCTTTCTTTCTTTCGCCCGGCGCCCCAGATTCCCAGAGTTTCAGGGGAGCAGGCACGACAGCTCTATCCCAAGATGCGCTGGCGCATCATGGAATCAACCTTCATCGGATACGCCACGTTCTATTTCGTCAGGAACAATCTCCCCGTTGTTTCCCGCGAGATGGGCCTCGCACTGCACTACAGCGACAGCCAGATTGGCAATATGCTGGCGGCCACCGCAATCTGTTATGGCATCGGCAAGCTCTTCATGGGCGCGTGGTCCGATCGCAGCAATCCTCGCTACTTCATGCCGCTCGGTCTGCTGCTAACAGGGCTGTGCAATTTTGCCTTCGGGTCCGTGAGCAGTTATTCGGTCCATCTGGCGTTGTGGGCATTGAACGGCCTCGCGCAAAGTATGGGTTGGGCGCCATGTGGGCGCTCCTTAGGTCATTGGTACAGTGTCAGCGAGCGGGGAACGAAGTTTGCATTCTGGAACATCGCTCATAATGTTGGTGGTGCAATCACCGGACTGCTCGCGGCATATAGTAGCGTTCTTTTCGGTTGGCGATCGGCGTTCTATATTCCAGGCGTCTTGGCGGTCGTATGCGCTGTCTACCTCCTCATTAGGCTGAGAGATACTCCCCAATCGGTCGGCCTGCCCCCCATCGAAGAATGGCGCAACGACTATCCTGCCAACGCCGGATCGGATGGAGAAGAGGAACTAACCACTGCTGACTTATTTGTCAACTATATCTTCCGCAATGGCTATCTCTGGCTCTTCGCCTGTGCCAATTTCTTTGTGTACATTGCCCGGTATAGCCTGCTCGATTGGGGCCCGACTTATCTGAAAGAAGCCAGGCATGCCAGTATTGGGCAGGGAGGGGTCAGCACGGCCATGTTGGAGGTCTCGGGAATTATCAGCACCATCCTGATGGGATGGCTATCCGATAAGGCAGGAGGACGCCGCGGCATGATCAGCTTGCTCTGTATGGTCCCGGTATCTCTCTCCTTCTTGGGCATCTTGTATGTTCCCACCGGACGGCTGTCGCTTGACTTCGTCTTGTTTGGAACCATAGGTTTCTTTATTTATCCGCCTGTTATGTTGCTTGGCGTGACGGCGCTGGATTTCAGTTCGAAAAAAGCGGTCGGCACGGCAGCAGGCTTCGTCGGATTGTTCGGTTATCTTGGGCGCACGGTCGAGGGCAAGGGCATTGGCGTGCTTGCGCAGCGCTATGGCTGGACGACAGCCCTCCACGCGGTCGTCGCTGCGACCGTTCTCGGAATCGTCTTGCTTTCTTTTACCTGGAAGCTGACGCCGCATCGAGCGCGAAAGGCATAGCTACTTCGCGTTGTTCACGGTTGAACACCGGGGGGAATCAACAGATTCAGCGAATGCGGCACAACCTCCAGCCGCACGGGAAGGGAACCCAGAACCTCCCCGTCTGCCTCAACGAATAAAGCTTCACGCGACCCATTTCGGGCACGGCATTCGATCGATGGCGTATCGAGCAGTTCCACTTCGCGCGCAAACGTATGCCTGCCGGCAATCACGGCCAGCAGGAACATCATGTAACGCAGGCGGCTCTGCGTCCTGAATGCCAGAAGGCTCAAGCTGCCATTGCGCAAGCTCGCTCCCGGCGCCAGATTCCGTAGGACTCCTCCGAATGATCGCACCCGAACGGCCAGCAATTGCGAAACATCCACCACGCGCCCGCCTCCGTGCTCGTCCGCCGGCAATACCGCCTGAAAGAGCGGAAAGGAAGACGTGGCCCAAATTCGGAACGCCTCAATCAGGTAAAGAACATAACCGAGACGTCGCTTGAGTCGCGCATCCAGCCGCGACATCAACAAAGCGTCCGCTCCGATTCCCGCGGCCACAATGAAATAACGTGAATCGGGATTTCCCGTTTGGTCGTTGAAATGAATGCGTCCTACCGAAACGCGCGCAGGCGTCGCGGCAAGAAGTGTCCGCGCCACTTTCGCCGGCGGCGCAATCAACCCCAAATCGGCCGCCAGAGCGTTGGCAGTTCCCAGCGGAACCACTCCCAGTGCCGCTTCCGTCCCAACAAGGCTCTGCACAACCTCGTGCACCGTTCCATCGCCGCCGCATGCCAGAATTGTGTCGAAATCCGCACGAACCGCATCTCTTGCAAGATTCATCGCGCTGCCTGGGGCGCCAGTCTCAAATGCCTCAGCTTCAACTCCCGCCTCTTGGAGCACGGCCAGGATCTCGCTGACAGCTGCGTTCCTCCGCGAGGAGTACTGGCCCGACACCGGGTTATAGATGAGCGCCACTCGGCGCATAGCGGGTCTCACTTGAACGGTGGTTCCTATCTGCTCAACACGCCTCTTGGGCACATCGTTCTATCATGGCAGATTGGGCATAAAAATGCGCACCCGGTAGGCCAGAAAATGACGCCGAAGGTGTACGTTTTGGTCCCAAGTCGGTAGGGTCGATTCCGGTTGCGATCGGCCCTTCTTGTCAATCAATCTGCGAATCCCGGCCCGACGTCCCTTGCCATACGCAGAAACTCCTGTACAAAAAACAGACTCGGAGTCCGACATCTTAGCGCAACAAGCGCAGAAAATGCCACATCACATAGAAGCCGAGAACTGCAGCGGCTTCGATGGAAAGCGCCCATCCAACTCCTCTGCCTAAAGCCCCCGCATCAACTCCCGCATCCGCCGGAAAGTCCGCCTCCGAACCTATTCCTCGGTCTTCAAACTTCCGCGGCCGCATAAGGGGGGCCGCATAGCTGCTCATCTGCAGCGTGGTCAAAAGCTGGGGAATTGACATCCCTGCCCGAGTCGGATTGTCGAATGCTTTCGTCGGCATTTTGGCATCCTTGTTCTACTCATATCGGCGATTCGATCGCGCGGATGAGTTGTGGCCGATGACAACGTAACCTGACAAACAGCATCACCTTGTAATCGACGCCTTATTATGCTTTCGCCTCCCTCCAGGAATGGGTGACATAAATCACTCTTTAGATGCTGGAGTCCCAACTTGGTAACGCGTTCCCGATGGAACCCACTTTGAATTCATCCGATGCCGCTTTTTTGTCGAGAGGTGCCTCCCAAGTCCCTTGAAGATTGACCTCACGAAAGCGAAAACCTAAATCGGCCCACTCCATTCTCGCGGATTGCCCACAAAGCAATGCGCAGTTCGCTTATCATGGGCTGAACGGCGGCGCCTTCGACTCACGCCTCGCAGCCTCACGATCATGCACCGGGATAGGCTTCGTATGAAGATCACCGGGAATACTGTTCTCATTACGGGCGGCGGCTCCGGAATCGGCCGCGGTTTGGCAGAAACCCTTCATGCCCTTGGCAATCAGGTCATCATTGCCGGCCGGCGAAGCCAACCCCTCGTTGACACAACAACTGCAAACCCCGGTATGAAATCGCTGACCGTCGATGTAACAGACCCTGCGTCCATTCGCGCCTTTACCGCACGCGTGGTTGCCGATTTCCCATCGCTCAATTTCCTCATCAATAATGCCGGCATCATGCGCCGGGAGCAGCTTCTCAACCAGCAGCCCGGCCTTGCAGACGCAGAAGCAATCATCGCGACCAATCTGCTTGGCCCCATTCGGCTCACCGCCGCGCTGCTGCCGCATCTCCTTAGCCAGCCAAACGCTGTCATTATGAATGTCTCGTCAGGCTTGGCCTTCATGCCCATGGCGCGCACTCCAACCTACTGCGCCACCAAAGCCGCCATTCACTCCTACACACTGTCTCTCCGCACGCAGCTCAGCAACACAAATATCGAAGTGATCGAGCTGATTCCTCCCTACGTCGCCACCGATCTCATGGATGGCGCAAATAATCCACGCGCCATGCCTCTCAATAAGTTCATCGCTGAGGTCGCGGAGATTCTCAAGACGCAACCCACGCCTGCTGAAATCTGCGTTGAAAATGTAAAGAACTTTCGCTTCGCCACTGAGAGTGGCAAATTCGAGATGCTCTTTAGCCGGCTGAACGCACCAGCTGGATCCGATTAGTTGGGCGTCCTTGGCGAGCATTCGGTGAGAACAGCTGAGTCGCGCCTTCGTTGGCATTTTGCCATGATCCTTGGTCCCCTCTCTTCAGTCCCGACTGCCCTTGCCTTGACAGTTTCCGGCTGCCTTGATGTACGGTGTTGGTCTGAATAAACAGGCATTCGAAATGGGGCGCAAACCAAAATGAATCGCAGAGAATTTCTCATTTCCGCGACGGCTGCCCAACTGTTGGCCGTCTCCAGATTCGCCACTGCGGCAGATAGCGCCGTTCCCGAGGTCCCGCCATTCAATCCCGCCAAAGTGCGGCCCTCCGACTTTGCCGACGCCGACCTCGACATGCCCTATAACCTTACCTACCTGCCGCGCATTGCCAACAGTATTGAAACCAGCGGCCCCGACCGCGGATTCATCAACATCTCCGTATGGCGTGGAACCGGCCAGCTCCATCCCTATAACGCTCGCATCATGGAGAGCATCCTCACCCTGGCCTGGTTCTACGCAAGCCCCCGCAAGTGGAACCAGTTCTACGCCAA
>Ga0335072_10010461_pt1 | contig 13353 bp, 12 predicted proteins | sample Lox_Sample_21_FD_206725 | JGI IMG/M metagenome (GOLD analysis project Ga0335072, IMG submission 206725) | Soil microbial communities from Loxahatchee National Wildlife Refuge, Florida, United States - Lox_Sample_2.1 | ecosystem: Environmental > Terrestrial > Soil > Wetlands | place: USA...
GTCCACACAAAGCCCGGACCGGGCGCTACTCCGACTACGGCATACCTGGGCGCCGGCGGTGCGAATCCCACCACCACCGCGCCGCGCGCGGCGCACCCGCTAAAAAGCATCCCGGCGACCATAAATCCTGCTGCTAAGAATTGCCGCTTCATATCCAGCAACCTCCTACCCAGTTGAACGCGGGACTCTATTCACCAGTTGCGCACCTGAACGTAAGTTAATGTTAGGAACGCTTCATCCCGGCTGGTGGATTTGAGCCACAATATTCTTATGGCGAGGGTCATCGAATTGAATGTGAATGGATCGCGTCACACTGTCGACGCCGATCCCGAACGCACGCTGCTCAGCGTGCTCCGCGACGACCTCGAACTCACCGGCACCAAGTACGGCTGCGGCGAAGGGCAATGCGCCGCCTGTACGGTGCTGGTCGAAGGCGTACCCACCAAGAGCTGCATCACCAGGGTCGGCGCGGTCGGCGGCAAACGCATCGTCACCATAGAAGGCCTGCCGGCTTCCGGAAAACTGCATCCGGTGCAGGAAGCATTCCTGGAGGCGGACGCGATGCAGTGCGGCTGGTGTACACCCGGCATGATCCTGGGGGCGGTGGGACTGCTCCGGCACACGCCGCACCCCAGCGAGGCCGATATCGTCAGCGGCATGAACGGCCATATCTGCCGCTGTGGAACCTATTCCCGCGTGGTGCGCGCCATTCAGTTGGCAGCGAGCAAAGGGGGCCGCGCATGAATCGCCGCGACTTCTTCGCAGTGCTGGGCGGCGGCGTGCTGGTGATGCTGGTGGATGACGAGATCCTGGCGCAGGAAACCGGGGGCGGACGCCGTCAGCAGCACCCGGAACCGGAGAATCTGAACGCCTGGCTGCACATCGGCGAGACCGGCATCGTCACGGTGTACTCCGGCAAGGTGGAAGTCGGGCAGAATGCGCGCACCTCGCTCACGCAGGCGGTGGCGGAAGAGTTGCATGCGCCGGTAGCATCGATCCGGATGGTTCTCGGCGATACCGGACTCACGCCTTACGACATGGGCACCGTCGGCAGCATGACGACGCCGCGCATGTGGCCCGTTATGCGCCGCGCCGCTGCCACGGCACGTGAAACCCTGGTGGACCTGGCGGCGCAGAAGTGGATGGTGGAGCGCTCCGCCATCCTGGTCGCCGATGGCAAGGTAACCAGCGGGACGCACTCGGCAGGATTCGGCGAACTGACCCACGGCGAAACCCTGACCCGTACGATTCCCGTGAACGCCGCGCTTGCTCCGGCCACGGAATGGAAGATCGCGGGAAGTTCGGTGGCCAAGGTGAATGGCCGCGACATCGTCACCGGTGCGCACAAATACACGTACGACCGGAAGACGCCGGGAATGCTTTACGCCAAGGTGCTCTACCCTCCGTCTTTCGGCGCTACCCTGCAATCGCTCGATAGTTCCGCGGCGGAAACGATTCCGGGAGTGAAAGTGGTGCGCGAGGGCGATTTCGTCGGCGTCACCGCGCCCGATTCGTTCGCCGCCGAAAAAGCGATGGCGGTTCTGAAGGCCGATTGGAGGCCGCTCAGCGCGGAAACGTCCTCCAAGGATGTGTATGCGTACTTCAAAAAGAACGCGGGCGATTCCACCGGCGCCTCCGGCCTGGCTGTGTACACGGTGGCTTATATCGCCCACGTGCCGCTCGAGCCTCGGTCGGCGCTGGCCGAATGGAATCACGGCGAGTTGACGGTGTGGACCGGATCGCAAAGGCCGTTCGGCGTACGCAGCGAACTGGCTGAGCATTTCAACCTGCCGGAAGACAAGGTGCGGGTGATTGTGCCTGACACCGGATCGGGCTACGGGGGCAAGCACAGCGGTGACGCAGCCATCGAAGCGGCGCGCCTGGCCAAGGCCTCCGGAAAACCCGTGAAGCGCGATTGGACCCGCGAAGAGGAGATGACGTGGGCCTATTTCCGGCCCGGCGGCCTGATCGAAGTGGGCGGCACGCTGAATTCCGATGGCACGCTTGCCGAATGGGAGATGCACAATTACAACTCCGGGCCTTCGGCATTGCAAACGCCTTACGAGGTGCCGCGCAAGAAGGAGCAATACCACCAGGCCAAATCTCCCCTGCGGCAGGGCTCCTACCGCGGCCTGGCGGGAACGGCCAACCACTTCGTGCGGGAGTCCTATATGGACGAATTGGCGCACTCGGCGGGTATCGATCCACTGGAATTCCGCCTGAAAAACGCACGCAACGAGCGCCTGCGTGCAGTGATCCAAGCAGCCGCCGGCAAGTTCGGCTGGAAGGACCGCAAGAAATCGCCGGGCCGCGGATTTGGCATTTCGGGAGGCTTCGAAAAGGGTTCGTACGTTTCCAATTGCGTGGAAGTCGGCGTGGTGAACGGCGCGGTGAAAGTGCTTCGCGTGGTGGAAGCGTTCGAGTGCGGCGCGGTCGTCAATCCGGAGCATCTGCGCAACCAGGTGGATGGGGCCATCGCCATGGGCTTGGGCGGCGCGCTCTTCGAGCACATCGATTTCGCCGAAAACCGGATTCTCACGAACCGGCTTTCGCGCTATCGCGTGCCGCGTTTCGCGGACATGCCGGTAATCGAGACGGTACTCATCGATCGTAAGGATCTTCCGCCGGCGGGCGCCGGTGAAACGCCGATCATGGGACTGGCGCCGGCTATCGGAAATGCGATTTTCGATGCCACCGGCGAGCGCATCCGTTCGCTGCCGATGGTGCCGGATAAGTTGCCGGGTACCAAGAGTTCGCCATCCGCGGGGTAGCGAAAAACCGCCGGCCCGGGAAGAATGTCCGTCGGATACCATAGTGGGTCTATGTACCTTGCCAACGCGGATCGCTATCGGGACATGCGCTATCGCCGCTGCGGACGAAGCGGTGTGCTTCTGCCCGCGGTTTCCATCGGACTGTGGCACAATTTCGGCGGCGTCGACTCCCTGGAGAACGGGCGCGCGATGCTGCGCCGCGCGTTCGATCTGGGAATTACCCATTTCGACCTCGCCAACAATTACGGCCCGCCGTACGGCTCGGCGGAGACCAATTTCGGGCTCCTTTTCCGCCAGGATTGGGCGCCGTACCGCGACGAACTGATCATCTCCACCAAGGCGGGCTACGACATGTGGCCCGGCCCGTATGGCAATTTCGGATCGCGCAAATACCTGCTGGCGAGCCTAGACCAGAGCCTCAAACGCATGGGCCTCGAGTACGTCGACATCTTCTATTCGCACCGGCCCGACCCCGAAACGCCGCTCGAAGAAACCATGATGGCGCTCGACCAGGCGGTCCGCTCGGGAAAGGCGCTCTACGCCGGAATATCCAATTACGACGCCGAACGCACGGCGCGAGCGGCGGAGATTCTGCGCCGGCTGGGCACGCCATGCCTGATCCACCAGATGAAATACTCCCTGTTCATGCGCTGGAGCGAGGGCGGATTGCTCGACCAATTGAGGAAAGACGGTATTGGCGGCATCGCCTTCTCGCCGCTGGCGCAGGGTCTACTCACCGACCGGTATCTCAATGGCATTCCCGAAGGATCGCGCGCGTCCAAGCCATCGGGTTTCCTGAAAGCGCACGAGGTGGATCAAGCGCACGTTTCGAAAGCCCGCGCGCTCCAGGAAATCGCGCGTGGACGTGGGCAGACGCTGGCGCAGATGGCGCTTGCGTGGGTGCTGCGCGATGGCGTGATCGCCAGCGTGCTCATCGGCGCCAGCAGCGTTCAGCAGGTGGAACAGAACGTCGGCGCCTTGGGCAAGCTCGAATTCTCGGCGGACGAATTAGCCGAAATCGACGCCACTCTTGGCTGATTCGATCCATGAATTCTCGCCCAGGACCGTCTTACAGACCGATGGTCCGCGCCGTGCTCGTCTTATGCCTGGCTTGCGGTTCGCCGGCGGGCCAATCCGGGCCGCGATTTGAGGTGGCGTCGGTGAAGCTCACCGCGGACCTGAGAGTCGTGCCTGCCATCTCGACTTCAGGGACCCGCTTCGACGCCAGCGCCAAATCGATCTATCCCCTGATTCGTGTCCTTTCGGCCACTATGCGTGACGGGTGCCGCGGCCCCTTAATAACATCGGCTTTACACTGTCGGCTGGATAAACGAACGTCACGGTGGGAGACGATGTGCGCCTAACAACCGCCGACCTCGCCCGGTGCACGCTCGATCAGGCATTTCTGTCCGGTTTAGAGAGCGACGATCGACGCCTTCAACGATGAGCCGTCCGGATCGCGACTGCGATCCGCGTGCCGCCGCCGGGTTTCGTCCGGACCGTCAAATTGGCGCCCAACATCCTGGCGCGCTCCTGCATACTCAAAAGCCCCAGACCGTGTCCCTTGCGGACTTCATGAAGATTGAAGCCCGGGCCGGTGTCCTCGATGGAAAGGTGCAGTTGCCGATCCTTCACCGCCAATACCACGCTCACGGGAGATCCAGCGGCGTGCTTTCGCGCATTGTGCAGAGCTTCCTGGGCAATGCGATAGAGGTTCGTCGCCTGTTCCACGCTCAGATCCGGGATTGTCTGGTTGCGACCCAGGTAGCGGGCATCGCCACCGAGATTCTTAAACTCCTGGACAAGTTGGTTCAATGCGGCTGGTAATCCCAGGTCCGCGATAATGCCGGGATGCAGCTGGTGCGAAACCTTCCGAAGTGCGCCCGACAGTTCGGCCAAATGCTCACGCACGGCGGAGAGCGCTCCTTCGGCCGACGGCAGCAAGAGTGGAGTAAGGCGCTCCAGCTCCAGGTCCATCACTGCGGTGCGCTGCGCCAAATCGTCGTGCAGTTCCCGCGCGATTCTCTCCCGTTCCTCTTCCTGTGTGGCTATGAGGCGTCTGGACAATGCTTGAAGATCGGCTTGCGTGCTACTCAGCGCTTCCGTCTTCTGCTCGATTTGGCCTTTCAGATTCTCTTCAAACCGTTGACGCTCCGTGATATCCTCGATCGCCAACAGGATCGCCGGCCCCCCGAAGGGCGTCTCCTGCCGGATTTCGCGCGCATTCAGCACCATCGTCCTGTGCCCGATGCTGTCAAAGTCATGTTCAATCCTGAAGCCCACGAACCCGCCTTTCTCGGGCAGAATTCTCTTCAACGCCTCCAGCAGCTTCGGGATCTTCCATTGGCCGTTGCCCAGATCCCCAATGAAATGGCCCTGCGTCTCCTTCCTCCGGACCTTGAACGCTTCGTAGAAGGCCCGGTTTACGTGCCTGACCTTGAGGTCGCTGGTCAGCACGGCGAGCGGCTGTCGCGCCGTTTCAATGACGGCTTCGGCAAAACTGCGGCTGCGTCTGACGGCATCGATGTCGAGCAGCACCAGCAGAGCGCCGTCGATTCTGTTTTCCGTCTTATAAGGCAAGGTGTGAAGGGAAAACCAGCCGCCATTCGGACCCTGGATCTCCCGCGCTTGGGGGCTGGCGCCGTGAACCACGCTGCGCAGCAACTCCGGCAGGTCGGGCACATTGATGTTTGGCTTGAGATCGGAGATCGACCGCCCGACATCGGATTCGATGAGGTTGAGTATAGGCTCCATCGCGGGCGTGAAACGCCGAATGTGCAGGTCTGCCCCAACCATGACCAAGGGGACGTTGATGCCAGTGAGCACGTTCGACAGATCGTTAGTGAGTTCGACCAGGGTGACATTGCGGGTCTTCAGCTCATCATTGACGGTATTTAGTTCTTCGTTGGTAGATTGGAGTTCCTCCTTGGCCGTCTCCAGCTCCTCGTTGCTCGCCTGGGCCTCTTCATTGGCGGATTTGAGCTCCTCGGTCGCGGCCTCCTGCTCCTCGATAATCGATTGCAGGTAGTCCCTGGTTGCGGCCAGTTCCTGTTTGAGGCGGGCATTCTCCCGCGCTCCCCGCGCACCGGGGGGGACGGGTTTGGCCTTATCGGTCCGCTCTTGCTGTTCCTTGCCGTTGCCTTGATCCGGCGCCGACGGAGGGGCCACGTCTTCAAACACGACAATGAAGTGAGGCGCCGTGGTGGACGGGTCGTTGATCGGCATGACCCTGAGATTGACGTCTTTGAATTGGCCGTTGTGTTTCACGCGCGCCTGCTCGTTGACGGCGGCTTTTTTGTGTTTGGCTCGCAGCAATGCCGCCCGCAGTCCGACGACCAAGCCCTCCCGGGCCATTTTCAGGAGACTGTAGGTCGGTTCTCCCGACGCGAGCTGAAGGTAGGGTCCGGTATCCCCACGCACATGAACGACATTCAGAGCGTCATCGACGATGACCCCGGCGGGCGCATAACGCGCCAGCAGCATTCGCTCGGCTATCTTGTGCACATTGAGCGCCTCCCGGATAACACCGCCGGCCGGCATCGTGGCGGCCTCTCTGACCGCCAGCGGCTCGGCGGCCGCGGACGGGATGTTCAGCAAAGGCTGTCTCGGTTGGTTCACGTAAAGTCGCACCTTCTTGCTCAGCGGCGAAAACGACTGGGAGAGCGGGCCCACACTTTCCGAAGGCCCGAGCATCAGAATCCCCCCAGGCTTAAGGGCGTAATGAAATGTTAACAGCGCTTTTCTCTGCAACACCGGCCCGAAGTAGATCAGCACGTTACAACAGGAGATCAGGTCGAGGTTATAAAAGGGTGGATCTCTGGTGATATTCTGCTGGGCGAAGACGCAGGCCGCGCGGATGGATTTGGCGATCTGATAGCCGTCCTTGACTTTCACAAAAAAGCGCTTTAACCGCTCGGGGGAGACTTCCACGAGCGTCGAGTCCGCATAGATGCCCGCGCGGGCTTTCTCAATCGCGCTCTCGCTGAGATCCGTGGCGAATATCCGCACCGGCAGGTTGGCTCCCGACCGCTCTAAAAACTCAGTTAGACAGATGGCGATGGAGTAGGCCTCTTCGCCCGTCGCGCATCCCGGCACCCAGATCCGGATCGGGTCCTCCGGGGCCCTGTCCTTGACCATCTCGGGGAAAGTTTTGGTAGCCAAGGCTTCGAGCGCTTCCGGATCCCGGAAAAACGACGTCACGCAGATCAGGAGATCATCCGCCAGCGCCCGCGCCTCGGACGGGTTCTCCTGAAGATACGCGACGTAGTCGCTCAGATTTTCGCTCCCGCGGAGAGCCATGCGGCGATGGATACGTCTGCGGATCGTGGTGTGCTTGTAGTGCGTGAAGTCATTCCCATTGACGCCCCGCAACAGTTGGAAGATTCTGTTCAGGTCCAATTCCGTATTCTGCGCTTCTTCCTCATGCTCTTCTGACTTTAGCGCCGCGTAAGAAGGATGCTGCGTGATCTGCATCAGCCGTTTGGCGATCTTTTCCGGCGGCAGTACAAAATCCACAACGCCGGCCGCGATCGCGCTGCGCGGCATGCCGTCAAACTTGCTTGTCGACGGCTCCTGCGCGAAAGTGACGCCCCCTTCGGCCTTCACCGCTTTCAAACCCAGGGTGCCATCCGCCGCTGTACCCGAGAGCACAATGCCGATCGCCCTGCTGCTCCTGGTCTGGGCCAACGATCGCAGGAAATAATCGATGGGAAGGTTCCGTCCGGTTTCCCGCTCCTCGGCTCGTAGTTGCCCATCCGTGATGCTTAACCGAACACGAGACCCCATGACATACACGTGATCGGGCTCTAACATTGTGTCGGCATTGACCTCCAACACGGGCATCGTGGTTGCCTTGGAGAGAAGACTTGAGAGCTGGCTGGGTTGCTTTGGGTCAAGATGCGGAATCAGCACGAACGCCATGCCGGAATGGGCCGGCAGGTGCTTGAGAAAAACCGTGAAGGCTTCCAGGCCGCCGGCCGACGCGCCCACGCCGGCAACCGGGAATACCTGGTTCGACGCCAGGGATTGCTGACGGTGTTCGGCTTTCTTCGTGGTACGGGAATGTTCCACCGCTCGCGACGCTCTTTTCGCCGGCTTCGAGGAATGTTTCGGTCGCTTGGAGACTTTTATTGCCATGGCTTCCCTCGCTCACGATCGATGAACCAACAGCCGGGGGGGGGCGCTACCCATGGCCTTCACTGCGGCGCCGAGTAAGGCGCCTGTTTCGCCCCCCCGGCGCGAACCACGCCGACACCACGTTTTTCGATTTGGCCGTCCCTCCCGAGATCTCGTACAGACCGGAGCGGAATCCGATCGATTCCCTGAATCTAGCTGGTGCGCCATTCTATTCGTGTTTTTTCTTCCGTCAACCAATTTATACCCGTCGGCGAATCTGCGGGGCCGACCTGCGCAGACCATCCTCGCTGCCTGGGTTGTGCCTGCTTTCTCTCGCTGCGAATCGCACGGGAGAGATCCCTCACCTCTTGCGAGTCGCGGCACGAGAACCGCCGCGCCGGTGTCTGTGTCCATGGCGCCGTTCCCGCGCGCGGCGGGGATGCGTTCAGGGAAGCCACTTGAACGCCGGTTTGTCTGCGCGTGCGGCGAAATCGCTGTGATACCGAGTAGGACAACGGCAAAATCTGCTGTTTTAATCGCTTTCATCCAGGCTTTCGACATCGGTGTCCTCTCTTCCACAATGGTTACATTTGTCCGCGTGCCCCCTCCGCCCGTTCCAGGTCGCATTAACTCTACAAGAGAGGCGGGCGGCGCGCCCGGTCGGGCCGTTCTCCGCCGGCCTGTATGCGATTCCGCCATTAGGCGCTTGAGCTTGCCGTATTCCAGACGCAGAACTTTGCCAGTTCGTGCTCTCCGGGCACTTCAGCTGCCGCGGCCCACAATGGATCTGGAATCGGCCGTCGCCCGGCATGGGATTTCCGCCATGGAGTGGAGCGGCGGTAGAGCACGCGCATGCCATCAGGAATATCAGGCGCCGCTCTGCCCATCGCAGTTCCCCTTGTGCCCATCCGGGCGGAAGATCGACGTTACCTGGTACCGGCCCGCCGTGTCACGCATGGTTGCGGAAAGCTCACGACGCAGGCAGACGCTGGCGCAGATGGCGCTTGCGTGGGTGCTGCGCGATGGCGCGATCGCCAGCGTGCTCATCGGCGCCAGCAGCGTTCAGCAGGTGGAACAGAACGCCGGCGCCTTGGGCCATCTCGAATTCTCGGCGGACGAATTAGCCGAAATCGATGCCACTCTTGGCTGATTCGATCCACGAATTCTCGCCCAGGACCGTCTTACAGATCGATGATCCGCGCCGCGTTCGTCTTATGCCTGGCTTGCGGTTCGCCGGCGGCCCAATCCGGGCCGCGATTTGAGGTGGCGTCGGTGAAGCTCACCGCGGACCTGAGAGTCGTGCCTGCCATCTCGACTTCAGGGACCGCTTCGACGCCCGCGCCAAATCGATCTATCCCCTGATTCTCTACGCGTACAATCTCCGAAGTTACCAGGTGCCGGGCACGCCGGCGCTGCAGGCGCTCGAGAATATTCGCTACGACATCGCGGCGGAGGCGGACAGCGCAAAAATCCCTACCGCGGACGAATTCCGGCAGATGCTGCAATCGCTCCTGGCCGATCGATTTCGGCTGCGCACGCATCATGAAACGCGCGAAATGGCGGTGTACGCTCTCGAAATCGGAAAGAAGGGCGCGAAATTGCATGCGAGCGCCCGGCGCCATCCCCGGCCGTTACTACTCGGCCAGCGGGCACAACTGGGTAACCACGATGCAGAAAGCGACCATGGCGGATGTGCTCGATGCCATCGAAAACGGTCTGATTGACCGGCCGGTGGTCGATGAGACCGGGCTGAGGGGAACGTACGATATCGAGATGACCTACACCCCCAACCTGCCCTCCCGCCGGAACGCGGAGCCGGACCCCGAGGACGTCAGCGTCTTCGCCGCCGTCGAGAAACTGGGGCTGATGCTGGCTCCTCGGAAGGCGGCGGTGGACGTGTTGGTGGTGGACCATGTCGAGAAGCCGTCGGACAATTAATGCCGCTGGAACTCCTCGGTGGATTCGGCGATGCCGTCCATATCGACGCGCCGGGTCGTCTTGGTGAGCGTGACCCCATCGTCCGAGACCGTCCAGGTCTCGCGTGTCGAGAGCACGTGATAGCCATCCTTCGACAGTTGCAGGATCACCAGCGACCGAGCCTGCCAATAGGCGGTGAACCAGATCTGGCGGCCGTTGTCGCCCTTTCGATCCCTTTCGACCCCGTCGGCGGTGTAGGTCTCTGTTTCAGTGCTCCCGCCCGACAGCGTACCGCCGCTGAAATGTTTGTCGATGCGGAACGTAACATTCCCGCTTTGTTGTTCGATTTTGCAGGTGGCGCTGTTGGCCCGATCGCCGCGAGTCCAGTTGCCGGTGAGACTCGAATCCTGGGCCCACGCGACGGCGGCCGCAAAGGAAAGGATGCATGTCAGGGCAAGCGTCTTCATGAGGGTGCCTCCGGAAAATTCGACACCGGGGGCCGGGCTGGAGTTCCCGGGCGCTCAAGCCTGGTAAACCGTCGAGCCGCCCACTACCGTACGGACGATTTGGAGATCTTTAATCTTTTCTTTGTCGACGGTGAAAGGATCGTCTGAAAGCACCACGAAATCGGCCAGCTTGCCCGGCGCGATGGACCCTTTGACGGCTTCCTCGTGCGAGTTGTACGCGCCATTGATGGTGTTGACGCGAAGCGCTTCCTCCACCGTGATGCGCTGGTTCGCGCCCCAGGTTTGGCCGTCCCAACCGGTGCGCGTGACCATCCCCTGGATCGCCATGCGCGGGTCGAACGGTCCGGGTGAAAAGTCCGACCCCGCCGCCGCCGGAATGCCGGCATCGAGAAAACTGCGGAAGGCCATCGAACGCTTCATGAGCTCTTCGCCGTAAAAGTGGAATTTGTCGGAATTGTAATAGGCGTACGTGGTGAACGCGGCCGGAACGGCGCCGCAAGCCTTGATGCGGCGAAGCAAATCGTCGTTGATGAGCGTGCAATGCGTGATCTTGGGGCGCGCATCGGCGCGCGGAAAGAGCTTTTGAGCCCGTTCCACGGCGGTGAGGAACATGTCGATCGCGACATCGCCATTGGCGTGGCAGTTGACCTGGATTCCGGCGCGGTGAACGCGCTCGATCCAGGCATTGAGGTCGTCCTGGGTTTCGGTGATGTTGCCCTTATATGGCGGCACAACCCCGGGATAGGGCGTGCTGAGCGCCATGGTGCGTTCGGAAAACGACCCGTCGATGGTGTGCTCGGAAGTAGCGCCGAGGCGGATCCATTCGTCCCCGAATCCGGTCCTGATGCCGCCGGAAATCATCGCGTCCAGGACCCGCCCGCTGGCTTCGTAGCTGACGCGGTGCAGCAGTTCTCCGCGCGCGCGGACTTCCTGAAGAGCGGCGAGGTCTCCGCCCTCGTGGTGTACGCTGGTGACGCCGTAGCGCACGAACTGTTTGGAAATGTAGGCCAGGCCGTCGCGATCGCGCCTGGCGGATTGTTCCGGCGTGTAGGTGGGCCGCTTGCCGACGCGATTGAGCGCGCCGGTGGCGCGATCGGTAACGCGGCCGTTGAGTTCGCCGCCGGCGTCGCGGTCATAGGTGCCGCCGGGCGGACTGGGCGTGTTTCGGTCGATGCCGGCCATCTGAAAGGCTTTGCGGTTGTAGAACGAGGTGTGGCCGCCGCGATGGTGGACGGCGACGGGGTGGTCCGAAGACACCTGGTCGAGATCGTGAACATTGAGCAGGCGATTGTCTTTGACTTTGGTGTCATCGAAGAAATACCCCTCCACCCACATGCCCCCCGGTGTTTCCCGCGCCTTGGCGCGCAGTTTATCGACGATGCTGGCGATGGTGACGAATTCAACGACGTATGGATTGCCGACGATCACCTCGTAGAGCAGGGTGTTGCCGGGCGCGTGGTTGTGGCAATCGATGAAGCCCGGCACGATGGTCATCTGCTTGGCGTCAAACACCTGGGCGGCTTTGATGGATTTGATCCCGGCTGTGGTTCCGATTGCGGTGAAGCGGCCGGACTTGACGGCCAACGCCTCGGCACGCGGCGCTCGCGGGTCTACCGTGTAGATACGGGCGTTGATGACCAGGAGATCGGCATCATACGAGCTTTGGGCGGCGGACTGCTTAGGCGCGGCGAGTATTCCAGCGATCCCGGCGCCGGCAGCGGTCAGGAAGTTTCGGCGGTTCATAATTCCTGCAATTGTATCGCGGGAGGCACAGGCTTTCTCCCGTAAAGCCGCAAAGGCGCGGAGAATGGAATTATGGCGATCTTCATTGTGCGGCTCGGGACGCCCCGAAAGCCCGGCGAAGGCGTCCGTATGGGGACGGTGCGGCGCCCTCCGCGCGGTGTTCCCAAAAAGGACTTCGCGCGCCTCGATTATTACGACGTCTGGTTTCCGAATCTCTCGCCCAGCGCCGGGCTGGTGCGGGAAGCCCTCACCGCCCGGGACGGCCGCGCGTGGAAGGCATTCGTCCGCAAGTTCCGCCACGAGATGAGCGCTCCCGATCGCAGCCGCGAGCTGGACTTACTGGCGGCGCTTTCGCACCACGCGAACTTCTCGCTAGGATGCTATTGCGAGGACGAGAGCCGCTGCCACCGGTCGGTGCTGCGCCGGCTCCTGGTCGAACGCGGCGCTACAGTGAATTGAGGACCGCATGGATTGGTGGGCGAGAGGTCTGTTGTTTGAAAATTGCAATTGCCAACTGGTGTGCCCGGGGCACCTGCATTTCAGCCAGCTCTGCACGCACGAACGCTGCCTGGGCTATTGGGCCATCCGCGTGGACGACGGCCAGTTCGAGTCCGTAGCTCTGGCCGGCGTGAAAGCGTTCATCGCCTTCGATTCGCCCCAGCGCATGGTCTCCGGCGATTGGACAGAGGTTGTGATTATCGATCCATCGGCCTCGCAAGAGCAGCGTGAAGCCATGGAATTGGTGCTGACGGGACGCGCCGGCGGGCCGTGGGAGGTGCTGGCGAAATTCGTCGGACGATGGCTCGAGACGCGCTTTCTGCCGATCGAGTTCTCTGAGGAAGCCGGCACGATAACCGCCCGAATCGCTGGGCTCCTGGAAGCCGCCATCAGCGAGATCCGTGGGCGGGACCGGTCCAAGCCCGTCCTGTTCGAGAACATCTTCAACCAGATCCACGCTCCCCGGCAGGTGCTGGCCACGGGGAACACCGCGTATGACGATGGCGTGATCCGAATCCACACCGCCAGGACGCACGCGCTTCACTCCAGGTTCGAATGGCGGGTGGAATCGGCTTGATGCGCGCCGAGCGCGCCGTGCTGCTGGCCTGCGCTGCCGCGGTGACGCTCGCGGCGTGGATCTGGCTGGCCGGCGCGTCCGTTTCCATGCTGCCGGCGCACGCGCATCTCCACGCTGGCTGGCGAAGCTGGCTGGCGATGGTGGCGATGTGGCAGGCGATGATGATCGCCATGATGACGCCGGCGGTCCTCGATTGGCTGTTCACTTTCGCAGCGCTCGTGGAACGGAGCGGCGGCCCGCGCCGGGGCTTGCGGTCCGCTGCCGC
>Ga0335072_10010462_pt1 | contig 13353 bp, 8 predicted proteins | sample Lox_Sample_21_FD_206725 | JGI IMG/M metagenome (GOLD analysis project Ga0335072, IMG submission 206725) | Soil microbial communities from Loxahatchee National Wildlife Refuge, Florida, United States - Lox_Sample_2.1 | ecosystem: Environmental > Terrestrial > Soil > Wetlands | place: USA: Florida...
GGTTCTGCTTCCATTTTGATGCAGCGATAGCTCTGGTGACCCGATCGCACGGGAGAGCTCCACGCTAAAGTGATCGAGAGAGAGCGTGGGTCGGTGATGCGTTCAAGACTGGCGGGTAGAGGCATGCGGTAAATTTCGGCAGAGTCTGTCGGCAGGGAGCTAATCCCTACAAGCGTGGCGCGGCTTGCGGAGCACTCAACAACCGTGGAAATGTCGGGTATCCCATATCCAACGAACCGACAAGTATTATCCGCCCTTTCGACATGCCTCCGGGTATCCTCGGGGCCGCAGATTGCCCTCACTAGCTCGGAACTATCATTCCAGCGTGCGGAATGGACCAACAATGCTTTCACGACCAGTGGGTAATGTTCAGGCGGTAAATCGGCAAATGGGGAACCGCCATCAACATCCATTAAGGAATCGAAAATCTGGATGCACGCCCGTGTCGCAAGGGCTGTGGCCGGACTGGTACCCGCTGTGAGCGCGACTCTGTCGAGTCGCCCCCGTCCCTCCGGATCTGGAGCGGCAGAGCTGAGGCCGTAGATTCGACCCGGCATAGCGTGAACTACGCGAAGCCGAGCGCCAGATGCCTGCATTCTCACCTGTTCGCGGCCGCCGGGGAAGTACAGTTCGGGCTTGATCATCCGCCGATAACCAAGTCCAAGACCCGAAGTGATATTCGGAAGCATTGCGCTCTGAAGTGGATCCAAGGAATTGATGCCGACCTGTCGATTAGTGATGTTGTCATGATGCCTGGCGCCGACTGTCACGGCGTTGAGAGCCTCAGCCGGCGACAGGATAGTCCTTTCGAATTTGGCATTGTCGAGTGATTGGATAGTCGCTCGCTCACGTGTCATGGGGGAGGCCTGCTCAAATGCTGCCCAAGATGTATAACCAGCAACTTCTAGCGGGTTTAGGATGTTGCCCGCGCTCACGAGAAAGAGGAGCCCGTATCTATATGTCAAGAAATCAATTAGTCTGGCGAGTGGGCTCATCACTCCCGCGAAGGGCCGGCGCAAATCACCCATCGACAAATTGACAAGAAATACGGTAGGAGCGACGCCGGCGTCGGCCTCCGTTCCCTTAATGCGCAGAATCGCACGATGAATGGTATCAATCAGGAGCCGGTCGGCTTCCGGCTCTTCGCGCCCATTGCCGTTCGTAATCATGATTGGGCGAACATAAAGAAGTCGTACGAGTGGTTCTTCGCCACCGTTCCGGTCTCCATGCAAAATGAGCGATGCCATCGCTGTTCCATGTAAGCGCTGGGAGACAAGCGCGCGTGCTTGAATATCATCCGGGTCGTCAATGATCAGCCTGTCGGCAAGGAGGGTATGTGTCTGAAGCGGCATCCCGTCGAGCAAAGCGGCAACGGGAGCCCCACCAATCTGTGCGCCTAGATCAGTACGTATTGTCCCTTCCGGCGCTGCTGCCTCAATTTCAAAACCATCCCGGATTAGACTCTGAGGACGGATAAACATGACTTCATCTGCTATTGCCAGCTTGACAGCCTCATGATCAATGAGGCGCCGTGCGTAGGCCGAGGGGATATCTACCAACAAGCCGTGATAGGCGATGTCTTCGATTGTCGCCTCATGCAGAATCTGACCTCCAGCTTCCTCCACTACTGCTCGAACAGCTGCCGATACTTCCGCTCGTCGTGCCGGATTGTTTCGGAACCAGAGCTCAATTTCGCCGCGAACTGCTCTGTTCGGGTTGTCTGCATGTTCTCGTTGCCATAAGACGACGGTCTCAGGTGGCACGCGATCCTGCATTCCCCATGGACGGAGATCGTGCAGTTGCGCAAAGAGATTCCCGATGGGCGCTAGTCCTCTGTCGAGTCGCTGATCGTTTCGCCAGCGGTCCCATAAACGAAGGAGCTCTCCCAGAGCTCGAACATCGGGCATTGCGAGGTAGAATCGGCCGGTGACGTTCTCGCCGGGCACATCCTGGCCCTTCTTATCCCCCTTCTTGTAGGTCACAGCGAAGTCTTCATCTGGCGCGAATTCGGTCTCCAACTCCGCCATGAACTCGAGACCTTTAATCTTCCCGACCGCTTTGAGGAAATCTCTTACTGAGCCGGCAGTTTCAAAAACAATCACGCGCTCGGGAGCCAGTGCGGTCGGGTCGTTGTGAAGCTCCACCGGCGCGCCATCGCGTCCGAGAACAGTGCGCAGCCGGTCAAATGCCGGGCCGTAATGTTCTCCCTGCCGGCCTTTATTTGGCTTTCGGAAGCCCGGTATTGCCCGGCCGCCGCCCGGAACATCTGTCGGGCTAGCGTTTGGAAGACGAAGCAGAGGAAGCTCGGGCATTACCCTTCCCTTTCAGCCGCGGTTGTTTGGCATGGGGTTTGGAAGTCCAGATATTCAATTGCTCCGCCACGATGCTTTTGAGGGATCTTTCGCCAGCTGAGAGAACTTGTCTGCGACGAATGTCGAGGCAAAACTCCTCGGCCTCAGCATAGCTGATCGATCCGAGCGCTTTGCCTATCGTGGCCGGAGACAATTGACTTATCTCTCCAAATCTCGCAAGAAAGTTACCAACATAATCCGCCAGTTGTTTCGGGGTTGGCAAGGAAAGACTTAGGCGGAGCTGAAATCTTCGCCACGCAGCGCGGTCAAGCAGTTCCGGGTGATTCGTAGCGCCAATGACGATCGTATAACTCGGGAGTTCGTCAATCTGCATGAGAAGCGACGTGACGACCCGCTTTATCTCTCCGGTTTCGTGGATGTCTCCCCGCTCCTTGCCGATGGCATCGAACTCATCGAAGAACAGGACGCATGGTGTCGTGCGGGCATAATCGAAAACCCGCTTCAGGCGCGACGCAGTCTCCCCGAGATACGAACCGATGATAGCTTCATATCGAACAACGAATAGAGTAACGGCGATCGCTTCTGCCAAGGCTTCCGCCAAGGTCGTCTTTCCGGTTCCCGGAGGACCGACCAGAAGGACGCGGTTGCGAGGTTCAAGTCCGTGCGCTCTCAAGAGATCAGCGCGGTGGTGCTCCTCGATCAGCTGGCGAAGCGCTTGGGAAGATGTCTCGGAAAGTATGAGTTCCTCTAGTTGCCGGCGCGGAATCACCTCCGAAATAAAGTCCCTGCCCCGGGTTTGCGAGTCGATTGGCGCCACTGCGGAGGCGTGCAAGGGAACCCCATTTCCATTTGCCTGAATGACTTTGGCGAGGCGATCTGCAAGCACGTCATGCCGCTTTGCCCGTTCCTCAGCAATGATGGCCTCGGCCACGCTGCGGAAACTCTTCTTATCCCCCATATTGCCGGCCTGCATAAGAGAAACGAGGAGATCACTGCGAGCCATTGGATCCTCCCACGCTGTTTCTCCTCAGCTTTTCAACAGCCGCCTCAATGATCCAGTTGTTTCGCGACTGCGGGATGTCGCGGTGATCAAGGTCTTCGTCAATCTGTTCGACAACGCTCTGAGGAATACGGACGGTTACGGGCACGCGGGTTGATGCGGGTCGCTTCGATGGCCGGTTGGCCCCTTTGCGAGTCATAGTGACATCATAATGGTGTCAGGTCGAAACGCAAGTATCGAGGACGGTGCTCCGGGAGTTCCGTTTCGAATCTGCGAAATGCATTGCTAAAACAACGATTGGCCGGTACCATCCGCCAAACCGCCCTCGTGCACTAGCATGGGTATGAAACAGGAATCGGACTGAAGTGGGAATTAGCCATCCATCCATTCGCGCGGCGCGAGCCGTTCAGCTTCCTCTGCTGGCGCCGACCTCGGCGAGCCAGCGTGGCGTCGAGGAGGCGAAGGGCGTCGTTTACACCAAGCGCTGGGTGGTCGATCTGCTCCTGGATCTTGCGGGATACACGGCCGACCATGATCTGGTCGATTTGGTTACGGTCGAACCTGCTGCCGGCGAAGGGGCGTTCCTAGCGCCGATGGTCGAACGGCTGATTGATTCCTGTCGGCGTGAGGGCAAGCCGCTGATTGAATGCCTCAAATCGCTCGTGGCCTATGAACTTGATGAGGCCAGTTCTCAGCGCGCGCGGGAATTCGTCTTGCGGTGCTTGCTTGAGCACGAGGTCGCTAGGGCGACGGCAGAGACTCTCGCGGCAAGCTGGGTGCGAACCGGAGACTACCTATTCGATGCGCACAAGATCGCTGCTGATTTCGTCATCGGAAACCCGCCATACGTGCGGCTGGAGGACATACCAGAAGAGACCGCGCTTTTCTATCGTGACTCGTACCCGACGATGGTCGGACGCGCAGACCTGTACGTAGCGTTTTTTGAGGCAGCCCTGCGTCAGCTTAACGAGGGCGGCGTCTGCGCATTCATCTGCGCCGATCGCTGGATGCGCAACCAGTATGGCGCGCAACTCCGCGAGTTGGTGACCTCTGCTTTTGCGATCGATGTCGTCATCGAAATGCACCGGGCTGACGCATTTCAGGACGAAGTGGACGCCTACCCTGCGATCACCGTTATTCGACGTGGCAAACAGGGAGAGGCGCTCGTGGCGAGCGCCGGCGAGGGAGCGGGTGAGTTGCCTGCCGGAAAACTTTCCGGTTGCCTGCAGGCTATCGCCCGGGACAAATCGGTGAGCCTTCCAATGAGCGTTCGCGTAGCCAAGGTGAAAAGCTGGTTTGAAGGAAATGCCCCTTGGCCATGTCATTCTCCCGATCAGCTCGCATTGCTCCGTCGCATCGAAGAGAATTTTCCCCCGCTGGAAGCAAGTGCCAAAGTGGGCATCGGCGTTGCCACCGGCAATGACGAGCTATTCATCACCAAAGATCCGCACCTGGTGGAGCCCTCACGGCTGTTGAAGCTGGCACTGGTAAAAGACATTGCGCAGGGCACGCTGGAGTGGTCCGGGCATTACCTGGTCGATCCGTGGAATAACGGAGGACTTGTCGATCTGAGCAAGTTTCCGCGGTTGCGCGCATATTTTGAAGAGCATGCTCGAGCACTCAAAAAGCGCCACACCGCCATCAAGAACGCAAACGGCTGGTATCGCACCATTGATCGTGTGACGCACTCCCTCACGGAACAGCCGAAGCTCTATATCGCCGACATCAAGAACAGCCTGGAGCCGGTGCTCGACCGCGGTGAAACCTACCCCCACCATAATCTCTATTTCATTTCGTCGGATCAGTGGGATCTGGAGATCCTGGGCGGCCTATTGCTCTCGGCGATCGGACTGTTCTTTGTCGAGTCCTATGGAGTGAAGATGCGCGGCGGCTATTTCCGCTTCCAGGCCCAATATCTCCGACGCATTCGCGTCCCCACCCCTGACGCGCTCTCCAAGGATCAGATGAAACAATTGCGGGAAGCATTCCGGGCCCGTGACAAGCAGCGTGCCACGGAGCTGGTACTGCCGATTTACGGCATTGATGCGGATGAGATGGAGAGAGCCATTGGACATTGAAAGACGGCTGCAGCAGGCAGTACAGAGTTACTGGGATGCGCGTACTCAGAACAAGGCGAAACAGGTCGAAGGTGGCAAGATCGATGCCGGCACGCGCGGCGAAGTAACCGGCGGGACTCAGATGGGCGCAATGGAAGTTCTGGTTGCCGATATCCTCTGTGACGCCGGCTTGGAGAAGATTGACATCAAGACGCGGACGGCGCTGGAGCTGCCGGGCTATTACCGCGCAGAGAAGAAGTGGGACCTGATCGTCGTTTCCGATGGCGAACTCGTCACCGCGATGGAATTCAAGTCGCAGGTCGGGCCGTCATTCGGCAACAACTTCAATAATCGCTCTGAGGAGGCTATCGGAAGCGCGACTGATATTTGGGTGGCCTACCGCGAAGGGCGATTTGGCAAGACCCCTGCCCCTTTTCTGGGCTACTTCTTTCTGCTGCAGGATTGCGACCGTGTCAAGACACCGGTACGCAACAAGGAGCCGTATTTCAACGTCGATCCCGTCTTCGACGGGGCCTCCTACAGCAGGCGCTATGAGCTCCTGTGCAGAAGGCTGGTCCTCGAGCGCGTCTACAGTGCCGCGTGTCTCGTCATGGCGACGAATGCGAAGAAGACGAAAATCACGCAGCCAGCTGAGGACCTTTCGTTCCAGCGTTTCGTTGCCGCTCTGCGAGGTCATGTCGTGACATTCCTGGGCAGTCGCTAGATCAAAGCTCGGATTTATTGCAGGGACATTGGGCGGCCGCATTGCGAAGGGATCTGGACCGGGAGTGGTTTGATCTCTCCACTGTCGGGCATGGATGTCGGTTCAAGCAGGGGCCGGGTCGCGGGGTCGATCAGAACGAATTCCGCCAGATTGTCTGCAAGATCAGTCGGGTTGAACATGGAACTCCGTCCGAACCACCCCAACTTGCGTTGCTGTACAACCTCGTAAGGGGCGTTCGAGCTGATGCCGTCGTAAAAGAGAATGCTGTCTCCATACTTGTCGCGCAGCTCCCTGGCAAGCCCTACCAATTCACTTTGGGTGTGGTAGGGAAACTGCCTGGCGATTCGGTACACCTTCAATTCGCCGCCGATGAGCCGCAGGCCGACCAGTGTAATGTACTGGCTCGGCACGCTGCGATAGAAGCCGACGAAGCGGCGCTCGCCCCACATGCCACGGGCTGATGGATTGCACTCGTAATGATATTTCCTGAGCGTGGCGAGGTTGTCCTTTGTGATCACGGTGTAGCCTAGCATTCCGTATTTCCAGCTCACGGCATCGGCAAGGGCCAGCTGGTCCGCAGGACTGTAGCCACGAAAGGCGTTCGCTGGCTGGCAGCCGACATCCTCGCATGTTGCTTTCGTCATGTCCTTGGTCGGCGTTCTCCAGACGGCGCCGTCGAACCGGCTGTCGCTTATGCTCTGCCCGATACAGAATCCGTCCAGACAAAGGCCGGGCTGCTGGGCACGGACGGGAATAGATGTCGACAATAGGAGCAACGCGGTAGTTGTCAGAAAGAGCTTCTTCATACGAAGGTTCAGAGCCGTTTTCCAGCAATCCATTGGGCCACGTCATCGGCAACCGAGAAACCGGCCGCGCGATTCTGCGCGTAGCGTGCTCCAAGCAGGTAAGCGTTCCGCTCCAGCGGGATCCCTTCGTAGCCGCCTCCGTTTAGAAAGCCGCGCACGTAAAGATCAGAGAACGTCGTAATGCCGAGCTGGTGGTACTGCTCGACGTGGACCAGTTCGTGAAATAGCAGGTCGTTATCGAAAGCGACGTGTGCCACCACCGTATCGTAAAACGTGATCGCCGCCATCGTTGACTGGTCGGGCAAGTTGGCAAAACCCATATTCCGGAGCAGGGGATAAAAATCCGGGTTTGCGACTCGTTCCCCGGTGAGCACCAGGAGGTGTGCCTCGTCCAGCACTTCGGGCCTGAAGAATCCCACCATCGCGTTTTTCTGCTCTGCGGACAGCGGGATTGCGGCCGGGCGGTACTTCGTTCTTTGACCGGAGATGAATTGCGCCACGAGAGTGGAAAGTTGAGCGACAAGCGCGGGAGGAAGAACGGGCATTGCCATTGCTTACGGTCCTGACAGCGGAGTGTCAGTCTCAGTTTATCCATCCGGTGCTGAAACACCAGTGGCCGTGGACGGGGAGCAAGAATAGCGGGTTGCTATTTATTCGTGGCGGTCAGCGGTATAGGGGCTCAGATCCGTTTCTGCAATTCAAGTTCACGTCGCGATTTTTCCAGTTCATCAGCGATCAGCTTTTCGTCAGGCAGGATGGTCTGGTATTCGGCCGCAAGCACCTTGTTGGGGAGATTATCGAGGGCATAGTGCGCTTCGGCCGCACCCTTCTCAGCGCACAGAATGAGGCCGACTGGCGGGTTTTCGTCGGGCTTGACCCAGTGCTCGCGCGCGTAATTCAGGTACAGGTGCATCTGGCCGGCATCCACGTAGCTGAATTTGCCCACTTTCAGATCGATGATGACCAGGCAGCGCAGGCGGCGATGGAAGAAGATCAGGTCGATGCGGAACCAGTTGTCGTCGATGCGAAGACGACGCTGGCGGCCGACGAAGGCGAAGTCGTCGCCCAGTTCCAACAGAAAATCCGTCAAGTGTCCGATAAGGGCTTCCTCAAGCTCTGACTCGGAGTATTCGTCCTTGAGGTCCAGAAATTCGAGGACGAACGGATCTTTGATGGCCTCTTCCGGCGTCATCGCGTCGCCCGGTTCGGCACAGGCCACTTTCGGGAGCAGGGCGGCCTTGTTCCTGGAGAGAGCCGTTCGTTCGTAAAACTGGCTCTGGATTTGGCGGTCGAGCTGCCGAACCGACCATCCGTGGCGCAGAGCTTCCGTTTCGTAAAAGATTCTCGCTTCTGGACTCTTTACGGCCAGGAGGCGGACGTAAGCCGACCACGGTAATGGGAACTTATCGCTTACGGCCCGGTCGTGTGACGCGTTTTCGTGTACGTTGCTGATGGAATGAGACTTAGGAGATTGTTCAGACACTGTCTGAAGAATCTCTTTGTTTGGCCACGTTAGGAAAAATCACTTCATCTGGCTGAGGTTCACCACGCCGAAGCCGCGGCCAAATTGCGCGGAGAGATCCTTGGCAAGCTGTTTGATTAGCTCCTCACCGTAATTGGCTCTCGCTGCGCCCCCTTGCTCCTGCTCGACGACCCGCCGTCCAATCTCCCAATAGGAGGCGGTCATTACCGCGTTGACACTGCGAGCGGAAGCCGCTCTGGCAGCGTTCAACAGATCGACGATTCCAGCGCGAATTACTTCGTAGTTCTCCGGTTCTCTGGTCACAGTGCTCACGAGTCGCCTTTTCATCCTGCTTCTCACCTCCACTCAAACGCTGATGCCCATGCTCTGATCGCGTGCACCGGCGGAAACGCTCTGGGCCACCTCCAGCGCTGCAGTTTTGGTAACTTCAGTTCCGAGACGCTGATGAAGGCGATTCGCATCGTCAGTGAACAAGGTCGCCTCATGACTGGCGCGCGAGACAGCAACATATCCGAACCGCGAATTGAGTAGATCTGGATGGACGCCGGTATCGGCATTGATGAGCACGCGTTCCGCCGTGAGTCCCTGCGCGCTGTGGCTGGTCACGGCGTAGCCGTGATCGAAGTGTCGATGGGCTGTGGCGTCGAATTCGATTTGACGGCCGTTGTCGAGCCGCGCGGAGATGTGACCGTCAGCTCTGATCGACTCGACAACGGCCGAGTCGCGGTTGGCGACGCCGAGCGATTTGTCGGGCGCCGTGAACTGAACTCTGTCGCCGACGGAAAAGTCATGGGCCACTTCGCGGTAGACGTTAACACCGGCCAGGCGGCGAGGATCATACGCAACGACATTGCCGGCGTGCTGTTCAACGGAGATGAGATTCGCAGGTGCGTTAACGCCGACAACGGTGCCGTATGTTCCGGCCTCGATGCCGGCAGCTTTGCTTCCGCGGGCGTAACGCACAACATCTCCAATCTCATATCCGTTCGCCCACCGGCGCTCGGCGCCCGTCATCTCCTGCCGCTGGACGAGGACCCTGAACGGGTGATCCTCCGGGGCAAGCGTCCCCTGGGCTTTCAGTTCCTGGCGCACAGCGATATTCAGATCACGCCGGGAGGCGTTGTCGGGTGAAACAATGAGCGTCTTTTCCGGAGATTCGATGTAGCTGCGGGCGATGGTGCGGATGCGCTCCTTCGTGTCGGGGATTTCCCGGATCCGTCCCTGACTTTGAAGCAAATTGAACGCACCCGGCACATCGCCTCTGGCGAGAGACTCTACAGCCGATTTCAAAGCGGGATCTTTCTGCCGCACGATTTCGTCGAGATGCGCTGTCCGCATTCCCGCCTGCTGCAGCTGCTCGAATGGCCGGCCCGCTTCGACACCCTGGTGCTGGCGTGTGTCGCCGATCAGCAGCACACGGTCCTGGGCCCCGAGCCGGTTCAGGAACGCTCGAGTCTGATTCGTACTCGCCAGACTCGCCTCGTCCATAAAGTAGAGGCGCTTCTTTTCTGCGGCCTCGGGATCAGTGCCACGGGCCAGGAACCGCTGCAGCGTTCCTGCTTCGACGTCGGCCTCGGCGAGTTGCCGCGCCGCGCGAGAAGTCGGGGCAAGTCCTTCAACCGAGTAGCCCTGCGACTCGGCCGCAACACGGATGACGGACAGCACCGTTGTCTTTCCGGTTCCGGCGTATCCCTGGATACCCTGGATGCGGTCCTGGGAACTGAGAACATCTTCGACCACGCTCTTCTGTGCCCGATTGAGGTGGGAATGCTGGTCGGAGATGGCGATCGCCTGAAAGCGGGAAAGCACGGGCTCCACCTGGCGTCGCCCTTCGCCGACCCTGCGCAGGATTTCATGTTCCGCAGCGATGGTTTTCGCAGTCGTAAACTGCCTGGCTGGCGAATTGCCCGAACGCTCGACCAGTTGGAATTCGCCCGCGGAAAGTCTCTCATTTAGGTTGGCGCACACCTGGTGGTACATCACTTCGCCCATGCCCCGGCGAAGGCCATCCCGAATCAGGGCTCGCTCGTCGACAACGGCCTCACGCTCGAAGTTCTTGTCGCGTGCAAAGGTGAGTGATTCCTGCACCCGGTCAATTGCCTGAGCCGGCTTCTCCTGGTACTGCTGCCGTTCCCGGGCCGCACGGACAACGGCTTCCGCCTGGTGGCCGTACTCGGCGGCCAGCTTCCGATGGGCAGCCATGATGTCGGCGGTCGAGTGAGCCGCCTTGCGGTCCCGCGTCGAATGCGCGGCGATTTCGGCCGCCTCGAAACCGGTTCTGCCCGTCCTTTCGAGGTACTCCCGGATTTGTTGGCTGCGGGGGCTCGATGCGTCGAGATACTCCTGGGTGTAGCCCTTGATTTCGGGCGCCCCGCTGCGGCCCGTCGTGATTTCGTAACCGAGCTGGCGAAGCCGCCAGGTCAACTCAGACTGGTAGATCGCGGTCGCGAACTGCTGGGACGCGAACAGGCTTTGGGGCTGCAGCGCACGATATTGAGCGTTGTCCCGTTCGGTGATATTGAATATGACGGCATGGGTATGAAGTTGTGGCGCCACGTAACCGTCGACGGGCCGGGCCGTGTCATGTTCAAACTTCGCGGCGATGAACTTCGCGGTCGTCTCCGGCGGGCGGTTGCCGCCGATCCGCGCCTGCGTGTAGTGTTCCAGCTGCTCCAATGCCGCCCGAACGCTCTCGCGATGTGCTTCCCGCACCCGGTGATCGCCACCCACGAGTGCAGTGAGCGACACGGATTTCGGCGCGGCAAAAGTTGCGTCCCACCCGGCGCGGTGCTCCATGGTCCTGATCGCTTTCCCGTCTGCGCTCTCGTACTCGTACGACGCTCGCAGCCGCACCAGTTGCTCTCCGGTTTCCGGGTGCTGGCCCTGGCTGAGCCGCGCAAAATCAGCGGCGGAAACCGCGCCGGCAAGTCCGAATTGTTCGGCGAGCCGCCCCTGCCACTCACCCTCGATCTCACCCTTCTGTGACCAGTAGTTCTGTTCCTTCGAGGTGAACTCTTTGGCGTGGTACGTCTGCGCCTGGCCGGCAGAGAGAGGTTTTGAAATCGTGAGCATCTCTCAAAGCTCCCGTCCGAAGGGAAGAACCGCCTGCTGTTCACCCCGCGCGGAGTTCGACTCGCGTGGAGAGACGAGCTGCAGCTGCGGTTTTTCCTCAGGTGTCGGTCTTGGAGCGGCGGAAACGGGCGACGGCTCCTGTTTCTCAACCGACTTTTCAGCCTCTTTCCTGGTTTCCCTCACGATGAAGTCATCCTTCAGGCGCTCCAGGAACTTTTCCTGTGTGACTGGTATCTTGAGGACCGGAAACGAGAACCGGGTCACGTAGTTTCCGTGCTTCAGGAACGCGTGCAGGTTATCGAGGCCGCTGATCTCCGAATCGAGCACAAGCGGCTCCGTCTGCCGGTCGAGCGCGAAGTTCCGACCGGAGCGGGTGCCGTCGAAGTGCGTCTCTTTCATGCGCTCGATTTCCACTTTCCCGATTGCCCGGCTGACCCATTCGGCCGCATTCGGCTCCGTTGTCTTGAGGAAGATCTTGGTCGCCGGCTGCGAGAGCATGACCTCGGCAAGGTGGCCGTAAACCACTTCAAGCTGTGCCTTACCCTGGAAGCCCAGGACAATCGGATTGCGCGACTTCCGGTTCTCCGTGATCGCGGTGTGAAGCTGCGGGAGCTGCTGCAGGCTGGCCAGCTCGTCGAGGACAAACCACACGGGATGCTGCTCGGGCGTCGGCGCGCTGAGGAGGCGCAGAACGAGCATGTCGATCCACAGGCTGTGCAAGGGTCGCAAGGCTTCGCGTTCAGCCGGCTGCGAGGTGATGAAGATCCACCCCTTGCGCTCCTTCGACCACTCCCGGGCGGTCCACGCGGCCGTCACTTCTTCCTTTTTGGGCAGCAGCCGGAAGCTGTCAGCAACGAGGCTCAGCGAACCGAGCACGCCGGATCTCTGATTTGGAGCCGATGGATCGATCAAAGAAGCAAGCTCGGTGTCTTTAATGCGCCGATCGATCTCCTCCGGATGCGACATCCAGTCGACCAGCTGCTGTGGTGTTGGCAGGTCGAGCAGCAGATGGGCAAAAATCTTCTGTGGACTTTCGACGAAGAACTCGCCCTTCCGGTCCTTCGTCGGTTGGAAGAGCGAGGCGGCAATCGTCCGTGCTTCTGCGCGCCGGACCAGCTCTTCCGAGGGTCCCCAGTAGGGGCAGCGGCGGTCGAGGGGATTCAGAACGATGTCCCCGCGTGCTTCAGAATAGAAGCGTTCGATGAATTCACAGGCCGGGTCGTGGATGATCGCCGAGTGCCCCCGTGCCTGGATCTGGCGGAGCATTTGCATGATGATCGTGGTCTTGCCGCTGCCGGTATCCCCGATGATCTCGAAGTGCTGGTCTTCGGCGCGTTCGGGCACGCGCAGAAGACGCCGGCTTTTGTCGACCTTAATCCCTATTCCGGTTCCCTGGACTGCCTTGTTGAACTGCTTGGGTGTGACCAGAACTGGCCCCTTCAGGCGCCGGCCGTACTTCATTTCCTTCCATCGCCGGATGTCTCTGGGAATCGACCATGGGAGCTGCAGCAGGAAAAAGAGTGCCCCAAAACCGAGCTGGAGTCCGAACATGCCCGAGAGGGTCTGGCCGTCATAGATCTGCTGTCGCAGGTACTGTCGAACGCCGGCGCTGGAGAGGCCGAGTGGCGCGCTGCGGTAGAGGAGGGCCATGCCTCTGTGTCGAGCGGGATCGGACAACTGAAGGGGAATCGGTTTCCCGGTCGGCTCCGCTGTCGATCCGGGTTCGACGTCAACGTCGCCCGCGTACCACACATGATGCTTCGCATCCGACATGAGCAGCATGCGGTACTTCATATGGAAAGGAAGCGATGCCGTGGCCGCGCTCTTGATGTAGGTGGGCAGGTAGAACTGCTGGAGCGGCGATAACGCAAAAAGAAACCGGAAATACAGAAAGAACCC
>Ga0335072_10010464_pt1 | contig 13353 bp, 4 predicted proteins | sample Lox_Sample_21_FD_206725 | JGI IMG/M metagenome (GOLD analysis project Ga0335072, IMG submission 206725) | Soil microbial communities from Loxahatchee National Wildlife Refuge, Florida, United States - Lox_Sample_2.1 | ecosystem: Environmental > Terrestrial > Soil > Wetlands | place: USA: Florida...
GACCCGGGTCAGCCAGCCGGCCAACCGCTCGACGGTGTTGCGCCGGTAGAGCTCGGTGCGAAAGATGATGTGGCCGTTGTACCCAACCCCGTCGGAGCCGTCGGTGCCGAAGAAGTTGACGCTGAGGTCGGCGTGGGCCATGTCGAAGACGGGGTCCAGCGAGGTGCACACCGTGTCTTGCTCCGGCCCCGAGTCGATGACCCTCGTCGCGGGCAGGTGGTCGCGCACGTGCACGACGACCTGGAACAGCGGATTGCGCGACAGCGATCGCACCGGGCTGACGCTGTCGACCACTCGGTCGAACGGCAGGTCCTGGTGGGCGTAGGCGGCCAGCGCGGTCTCGCGGGCCCGGGTCAGCACGTCGCGCAGCGTCGGGTTGCCGTGCAAGTCGTTGCGCAGCACCAAGATGTTGACGAAAAAGCCCACCAGCTGGTCCAATTCGGCCTCGGTGCGGCCGGCCACCGGCGTGCCCAGTGGAATGTCGACGCCGCTGCCGGCCTTGTGCAGCACCACCGCGACGGCGGCCTGCAGCGCCATGAACTCCGTGATGCCCAGCTCGCGGCAGAGGTCGGCGAGCTTGCCGCGGGTCGCGGCGTCGATACGAAAGTCGACGGATTCGCCGTCGCCGCCCGGCAGCGGCGGCCGCGGGAAGTCGGGCCGCAACCCGCTGTCCTCGGACAGGCCGGCCAACTGCCGTGTCCAGTAGTCGCGCTGCTCGACGGCGACCGGGGACTCCCGACCGCCCGGCTCCCCCAGGTACACGCGTTGCCACGCCGCGTAATCGGCGTATTGCACACGCAGCGGCGCCCACGACGGGGCTTCGCCGTCGCGGCGCGCCCGGTACGCGGTGATCACGTCGGCGAACAGCACGCCGGCCGACCAGTGGTCGGAAGCGATGTGGTGCACGACCAGCGACAGCACGTGCTCGCCGATACCGGTGCGCAGCAGGGCGATTCGGATCGGCCACTCGGTGTCGAGTTCGAAGCAGTGCCGGCGCTCGGCGTCGAGCTGCTGCTGCAGCCACGCCTCACCGTCGCCGGCCGCTCGGCGCACCGGGAGCTCGGTGACCGCGTTGACCACCTGGTACGGAACCCCGTCCGCGTCGATATAGGTGGTGCGCAGGATTTCGTGGCGGGCGACGACGTCGCCGACGGCGGCGATCAGCGCGTCGATATCCCACGGTCCGGTCAGCTTCGCGGCGAACGGGATGTTGTTGACCGGGCTCGGCCCGTCCACTCGGTAGGCGAACCAGCTCCGCAGCTGCGACGCCGACAGCGGTAGCGGCTCGTCGTGTGCGGTGGCGATGAGCTTGGGTCGCGACTGCGCATGCTCACCCGACCGCAGCTCGTCGACCCTCGCGGCCAGCAGTCCGACGGTGGCCAGCTCGAAAACGTCGCGGATGCCCAGCTCGACGGCGCATTCCGATCGGATGGCCGTGACCAGCTTGGTGGCCACCAGCGAGTGGCCGCCCAGGTCGAAGAACGAGTCGTCGACGCCCACCCGGTCGTGGCCGAGCAGCCCGGAAAACAGTGCAGCGATACGACGTTCGGTCTGCGTCTCGGGGTCGCGGTATTGCGCCTTGGCCGCGATCTGCGGCTCCGGCAGGGCGGCGCTGTCGATCTTGCCGTGCGCGGTGATGGGTATCTCGTCGAGCACCACGTAGGCCGCCGGGGTCATATAGTCGGGCAGCGCCGCGGCCACCCTCGCGCGAATCCGCTCCAGATCAACGGTTTCGGCGCCCGCACCGTCCGCCGGGGTCAGGTAGCCGACCAGGCTCTTGCCCAGCTGCGGCAGGTCGGCGGCCACCACGACCGCCTGCCCGACGCTCGGGTCGACCGAGATGGCGGCGGCGACTTCACCCAGCTCGATGCGGAAGCCGCGGATCTTCACCTGTTCGTCGGCGCGGCCGACGAACTCTATGTCGCCGTCGATGTTGCGCCGAGCCAGGTCACCGGATCGGTACAACCGGCCGCCGGGGGTGAACGGGTCGGCGACGAAGCGTTCGGCGGTCAGGCCCGGTCGGCGATGGTAGCCGCGCGCGACGTGCGTTCCGCCGATGTAGATTTCGCCGATCACACCCGGGGGGACCGGTTGCAGCGCGTCGTCGAGCAGATGCACCTGGGTGTTGATCTTGGGCCGGCCGATCGGCACCACCCGCGTGCCCTGGGCGCCTTCCACCGGGAAGCTGGTGGCGTTGACGACGGTCTCGGTGGGCCCGTAGAAGTTGTACAGCAAGGCGTCGAAGGTGGCGTGGAACTTGTCGGCGACCTCGCCGGGCAACGGCTCGCCGCCGATCGGGACCCGGCGCAGGGTGCGCCACTGGTTGACGCCGGGCAACGACAAGAACAGCCCGAGCAGCGACGGGACGAAGTGCATCGAGGTGATGCCCTCGCGGCGTAACAGCTCGGTCAGATAGCCGATGTCGCGCAGACCGTCCGGCCGCGGAATCACCAGCCGTGCGCCACAAATCAGCGTTCCGAAGATCTCCCCCATGGATACGTCGAAGCTGGGCGACGCCACCTGCAGCAGCCGGTCGGTTTCGTCGACGCGGTATTCCTCACCGAACCAGACGAAGTATTCGGCGATCGGCGCATGCGGAACCGGGACGCCCTTGGGCAGGCCGGTCGAACCCGAGGTGTAGATCAGGTACGCGGTGTTGTTCGGGCCCAGCGGCCGGATCAACTCGGGCTCGCTGGCCGGATAATCCGCCAGGCCGGTAACCGGTTCGCGCAGAACCAGTTTGGCCGCCGCGTCGTCCAGGATGAACGACAACCGGTCCTCGGGGTAAGTCGGATCGACCGGCAGGTAGACCGCGCCGGCCTTGAGAATGCCCAGTGCCGTGATGACCAGCCCGGGCGACTTGTCGAGCAACACTGCCACGCGGTCCTCGGTGCCGATGCCCTGCTCGATCAACCAGTGCGCCAACCGGTTTGCTTCGTCGTTGATCTCGCGATAGCTGTACTGACGGCCCTCGTAGACGACGGCGACGGCGTCCGGCGACAGGGCCGCACGCTGCGTGACCAACGCGGGCAGCGTGCTGGCCGGCGTACTGAACTCTTGACCGGATGACACCCGCTGCAGCCATTCGGTGTCCGACTCGTCCATCAGCCCGCACGCCGACAGCGCGGTATCCGGTTGGGCCAGCGCGTTGTCGAGCAGGACGCCGTAGTGCCGTAGCAGTTGGTCCACCAGCGGGCGATCCAGTACCTCGACCAGATATTCGGCTTCGACCAGTGCACCGCCATCGGCGGCCAGCTCGATCATCACGCTCAGCGGCAGCTGGCTGAATTGACCACGCAACTCGGCGCGCTCACACTGCACCCCGAGCGGGCAGAAGCCGCCGCCGTCGGACTCGCGCATTCCGAAGCTGACCCTTGTCATTCGTTCGGCGCCGTGCCTGCGATCGGGATTGGAGGCGCGCACCAGCCACTCCAGGTCGACGCGCGAATTGGCAAGCGCGCCAACGGCACTGTCGCGGGTTTGCAGCAGCAGTTCGCGGAATGTCTGGCGCGCCCGCGGCTGCGTGCGCATTACCAGGGTGTTGCCGTAGTAACCGATCGCATCCTCAGTACCTGCGCCGCGGTTCAGCACCGGGGTCGCGACCAGGAAGTCGGATGCCTGGGTGTAGCGGTACACCAAAGCGGAGAACGCGGCCATCAACACCATGTAGGGTGTGGCCCCGGTCTCCCGGGCCAGCGCCGCCGCCCGGTCGACGGTGTCCGCCGAGAGCCGCGTCGTCGCGCGCTGCGCCCGCCAGGTTGTGGGGACCACCGAGCCGTGCGGACCCGGAAGCTCCAGTGGCTCGGGCAGATCCGTCATCAACGACCGCCAGTAGGCCAGGTCGTCGTCCAACGTGCCCACCGGATCCGCCGACAGGGACACCGGGGCCAGCGCGCCGTCGTCATAGGCGCGGGTGAGATCGGCGAAGAACGGCGACCACGACCCGTCGTCCCAGGCGATATGGTGCGCGGTGAGCAGCAGCATCAGCTCGCCGGCGCCCATCCGCACCGCCGCAATCCGCAGCGGCGAATCTTTGGCCAAGTCGAAGGGCTGCCGAAACTGCCTCTGCGCCAGCACTTCCAACCTCAGCCGTCGCGCCTGCTCGGCCAGGCCCGACAGGTCGTGCTCCGCCCAGGCGGGCCGCAGATCGTCATGGATCACCGGATGCGGATCGCCGTCCCCGGTGGTTTGGAAGGTCGTGCGCAACACCGGATGCCGCACGGCGACGGCGTCCACCGCTCGCCGCAGCCTCGCAACGTCGACGTCGCCGGTCAGGCGATAGGAGACACAGATGTTCAGCAGCGCGCCGTCGGGGTCGAGGGAGTGGACGAACCACATGCGGCGTTGGCCATCGGACATCCGCGGCTGCTGCTGCCCACCCGCGTCCGTACGGGCCAGGCCACGCTCGGCGATCTTGCGGCGCAGCAGCTCCAGCCGCTTCGCGTCGAGCGTGTCCAAGCCGGTCGTATCAGTCACGCGTGGATTCCAACCTTCCTGACGTCATGGCCGTTGGCCGAATTGGACCGCAAGGCGTCGATCAACTCGTTCACGGTTATGCCGCCGAGCATCTGCGCCACCGGCGCCGAGAATCCCACCGCGCGACGCAACCGCCTGCGCAGATCCAGCGCCAGCAGCGAATCCAAACCGAGGTCGATCAGCGACGCGGTCGCATCCATCGACCCGGAGTCCCCCAGATGCAACGTCGCCGCCAACTCGCCGCGCACCACGTCGGCGAGTGGCCTCGCGGTCACAGGCTCGCTGTCGAGGGTCGTCGAAGCGCTGAACGGCATTGGCATGCCCTGGCTTTCGAAGAACACCCGGAGCCGGTCGAAGTCCGCGCCGAAGATCAGCGGATCGTCGGCGTAACGACGCAGGCCGGCGTCGATCGCCACCTCCGGTCGCATCGCGATCAGACCGGAGCGCTGGGTGCGGGTGATCTCAGCGTCCCCGACCACTCCGGCGTCCTGCCACAAGCCCCATCGAATGGCGGTGCAGTCGAGTCCCCGGAAACGCAGCTGCGCGGCCAGCACGTCGAGCAGCCGGTTGGATGCCGCATAGGCGGCGTGGCCGTGGCCGCCCCAGACCCCGAACACCGACGAGCAGGCCAGGATTCGGCAGTCCGGCTGTAAGGGCCAGACGTCGGCCAGCATCGCCAGCCCGGCCACCTTGGCCGCGCACACTGCCACCAGATCGGCGCCGCTGAGCTCGGTATGACGGGCCGTCGCGGCGATTCCGGCGGTGTGGATCAGCAACGACGCGCCGGAACCGGCATACTTGGCGGCAACGGCTGATACCGCGGCGCGGTCCGTGATGTCGCAGAACGGGGCATGCACCTCGACGTGATGCCGCTCGGCCAGCCGGCTCAGCGCCTCGGGCTCTATCCCATTGCGGCTCAACAGGATTATCCTGCGGGCACCGCGCTCCGCGCAGTGCTGTGCATACCGCAGACCGATCGCGCCGCTGCCGCCCGTGATCACCACGCTCTCCAGCGCGGTCTCGTCGAATGGGCGCTGCGCCGCGGAGTCGCCGTATTCACGCAAGCCCCGGACATAAGGCGTGCTATCGCGTAACGCCATCACGCCGACCGTGCCGAGTAATACGTCGACGGCGGCTGCAGCAGTGCGGGCATCGAGGTCGCGCGATGACAGGTCGAGACTCCCGAAGGTCTGGTCGCCGAATTCGAAGCCCACGCTGCGGTGCATCGCGGCCAGCGCCGCCTGCGCGGGCCTAATGGCCGTGTCGTCGGGGCGAACTCGTTCACCGCAGGCGGTCAGCAACCACACGGCTCGGCATCGTGGACCGATGGCCTCGGCGTAGTGGGGCAGCCCTACGTCCGGTCGGCCCGCGATCTGGTCCACCGCGCCGACCACGTCGAGCTGATTGAGCGCCGGTGCGATCACCGCGACGACGTCCGCCTCGCTCGGCGATGCCAGATCGCAACCAGCATGCGCCGCAACGCCGTCGGCCAACTGCTGCGTCAGCGCCTCGGAGGTATCACCGACAACCGCTATTCCGCACCGCTCGGATGCCGTGGGCGGCTCCGCCTGCTGCCAATCCTCGACGGCGATCGTCAGCCCCGAGACCGGTTGCGGCGCGGGATTGCTCGAAGGCGCGGCCCACAGGTGCACCGCCCGCATCGGCGCGTTGGGGAATCCGCGCAGCGGCGGCTGTGCAGCGGCAGGAAGCGTGTCGGCCCACGGGTAGCCTGGATCGGCGATCGCGACGGCGGCGATGTTGGCCGACAGCGCGTCGGTGATCGGCACGTCGCGCTGACCCGAACCGACGGATACCGCCGATTCGTCGTCAACCAAGTCGACAAGCGGATACAACAGCGACGGGTGTGCGGACAGTTCGACGAATGTGTCCGCACCGAGCTTCTGGGCGGCGACCACGGCTCGATCGAAGCGGACTGTGCTGCAGAGGCTTTCACGCCAGTATTCGGCGAAGTCGATGTCGCCGCTGACCTCGCCGCCAGTCGCTGAACCGACGAAGGGTGTCGGCCTGTCGCGGAACGCCGACCTGGGCAGCAATCCTGCGAGGTCGGCGGCCAACGGTCGCAGGGCGCTGGTGTGGCCGGGGTAGTCCACCGACAGTTGGTGGGTGAATATGCCGCACCGCTGGGCCAGCCGAATCGCGTCCGCCACCGCGTCGACGTCGCCCGCAATCACCGTGGACGACGGACCGTTGACTGCGGAGACCTCCAACCAGCCTGGCGTTTCGCGGATTACGGACTCGGACTCGTCCAGCCCGGCACCCAGTACCGCCATGCCGTAACGGCCGGTCAGCCTATCGACGATCGCGGCACGCGCGCCGACCAAGGCGACCGCGTCGGATAACGCAATCTTCTCCGCCACATAGGCCGCCGCGATCTCGCCAAGGCTGTGCCCGACGGTGATGGCCGGAAGCACACCGCAGAACCGCCACTCCTGAGCCAAACTAACCGCGTGGGTGAACTGTGCTCCCTGTATCTGGGTGCGCGACCAGTTTTGGTGCGGTTCGCCCTGCAGGTACGGCAACGGGGAAGCCAATCCGGCCGCGACGAAAGCCTCCGCACAGCGGTCGGCCTCGGCGCGGTACGCGGACAGTCGTCGATATGCCTCGGCGCCCATCGCCTGCCATTGGTTGCCCTGGCCGGGAAATACGAAAGCGACGGACGGGGCAACGCTTTTCGATGATCGAGCGACCAGCGGATGCTCTTCGTCACGGGCCAACGCGGACAGGCCGACGGCGAGTTCGCTGCGGTCTGCCGCCCGCACGACGGCCCGGTGCCGGCGGACCCGCCGCAGCCGCAGCAGGGTGGATGCGACGGCGGTCGTCGGGTCGTCACCGTCTCCGGCCCGGTCGAGGTGGTCGAGGATCGCCCACGCGTCCTGGCCGATCAGTGCTTCGTCGTGCGCCGAGAGCAGTACCGGCACGCGACCGTCGGGCAGTGGTTGGGCAAGCATCACGCGACCTCGGGAAGCGAGACGATCACGTGTGCATTGGTGCCGGCGATACCGAATGCCGATGTGGCGGCGACCCGTTGGCCGTCAATCGCGGCCCATGGCGTCAGCGTCGTCGCGAGGCGCAACCCCTGCTTCTCCCAGTCGATCTCGCGGCTCGCGTCGGCGGCGTGCAGTGTGGGTGGAACCGCGCCGTGGTCGGCGGCGACCAGGATCTTCGCCAGCCCCAATGCGCCGCCGGCCGCCAGGGCATGTCCCAGATTGGATTTCACCGAACCCAGCAGGGCCCCACACCCGGGTTCGGTATCGCCGTAGGTTTGGGCCAACGACTGCAACTCGGTGCGGTCGCCGAGCTTGGTGCCGGTGCCATGGCCCTCCACCATGCCGACGTCTTCAGGCCGGATCCGCGCCTGCGCGATGGCCCGGCGGAAAAGATTGACCTGCGCGGAACCGCTGGGCGCGCTCAGACCTGCGCTGCGGCCGTCGTGGTTGACGGCGCAGCCGAGGACTTCGGCAAGAATGGGCCGGCCGTCACGCCGTGCCGCCGACTTTCGTTGCAGCACAAAGATCGCCGCCCCCTCGGCCCAGACCGTGCCGCTGGCCTGCGCGCTGTAGGCGCGGCAGTGGCCGTCGTCGGACAGCGCGTGCTGTTTGGAGAACTCCACGAAGAATCCCGGGGAGCCGAGGACGTTGACGCCGCCGGTCAGCGCCACGTCGCAGTCGCCATCCTGGACCGCGCGCACGGCGGCGTGAAACGCGACGAGCGCCGATGCGCACGACGAGTCGATGGTGACCGCGGGACCCGTCGACCCCAGCGTGTAGGCGATCCGGCCGGATATCACGCTCAACGCGGTCCCGGCCAGCAAATGGCCGCTGTATTCCGAGAATTCGGCCATGTGTGGCCCGTATCCGGTAGCGGACGCGCCGAGATAGCAGCCCATGTCGTGACCTGCCATCTCGTCGGGGTTGATCCCGCTGTTTTCCAGCGCCCGCCAGGCCACCCGGAGCGCGACGCGCTGCTGCGGGTCCATCGCCACGGCCTCGCGCGGCGAAATACCGAAGAACTCCGGGTCGAACATCGTTGCGCCGCTCAGGAATCCGCCGCGGTCGTGGATCTCCTTGAACCCATTGCGCCGTGACCCGGCGAGCAGCTCGTTCACCGACCAGCCTCGGTCGGTCGGAAACGGGCTCAACGCTTCACGGCCATGGGACAACAGCTCCCAATAACCGTCGGCGGTATCGATGCCGCCGGGCGCTTCGAGTGCCATGCCGACAATCACGACCGGCTCGGTGGCAGCTCCGAACCTGGTTTCAGCCATCGGCGTTCACTTGTGCGGCGACCGCGTCGATGTGCTCGTCGAGATAGAAATGCCCGCCGTCATACCAGGACAGCTGGAATGCTCCCGTGGTGTGCTTTTCCCATAACTGCAGATCGGCCGCACCGACGCGGTGGTCGCCGTGCGCGCCCAACGCGGATATGTCGGCCCGAATCTGGACGTCCGGAGCGCAGGTGTAGCGATTGATCACCTGATAGTCGGCCCGCACCGCGGTCATCAGCAGCTCGGCGAACTCTTGGTCGGCGAGCAAATCGGCATGTGTACCACCGAGTTCGGCGATATCGGCGAGCAGGCCGTCGTGGCTGGTGGGCAGTTCCGGCATGCCGGCGACGGCGGACGGTGCCGGGGCCGCCGACACCCACAGCCGCTCCACGTCGGCGCCGCGGGCTTCGGCGATCCGGGCGAACTCGAACGCGACCACGGCGCCCATGCTGTGGCCGAAGAGCCGAAGGGGGGCTTCGCGCCGCCATGGGCCGGCCGTGAACAATGCGCGAGCGAGGTCCTGGACGGTGTGCGGGGCGGGTTCGTTCATCCGTTCGGCGCGCTGCGGGTATTGCACGATGTAGGTGTCCCCACCGGCGGCCAGCGCGGTCGCGAACTTGCGGTAGCCCGCAGCGGCCGCTCCGGCGTGCGGAAACACCACGGTCGCACCCGTGCGCGCTCCGCCGTCCCGGCCGGGTACCAGCTTGATCCAGGGCGGGAAAGCCTGTTTGGGCACCGATGTCAGATTATTGAAAATCATTGCATCGCTTCTCGTTCAGCGATCGCCGAGACGGTTCGGGTGGCGAAGATGTCGGCCACTATCACGTCAGGGATGTCCAGCCACGCACGAATTCGGGCGACGGCCTGGGTCGCCAGCACCGAGTCCCCGCCCAGGGCGAAGAAGTCGTCATCGACGCCCACGGGCGTCACATCGAGCACACCGCCCACGATCGCAGCAAGCGCCGATTCCAGCGCTGTCGTCGCAACCCTGCGGTCGGGCTCGGCGGAATCGGCGACAGTGTCGGACAGCCGGCTCAGGACCAGGCGCCGGTCAATCTTGCCGGCGAGCGTGAACGGTATCTGTTCGACGAGCGACAGGTGCTGCGGAATCATCTGCGCGGGAACGAGTTCAGCCAATGCTTCGCGCACGGCGTCGACGGTCAACGCCGGGTCGTCGGGACGCACCGCCGCGGCCAGTACCTCGGTGCCGCCGGGTGTCGCCACCATCGCCGCGACGCCCATCGCGACGCCGGCTACCCGTTGCAGCGCGGCTTCGACCTCGCCGAGTTCGACGCGGTATCCGCTGATCTTGACGCGATGGTCGGCGCGTCCGACGAACTCAACCGTGCCGTCCGGCCAATACCGCGCCAGATCGCCGGTGCGATACCAGGTGCGTCCGTCGTGCGGGACGAAACGCTCGGCCGTGAGGTCCTGGCGGCCGCGGTAACCCCTCGCAATACCGCGGCCCGTCATCCACAGCTCACCGACGACCCAGTCAGGGCAGTCGGCGCCAACGTCGTTGACCACCCGGCAGGCGATGTTCGGCAACGGCACACCGTACGGGACCGCGGGCGCGTCGGCCGGCAAATTGACGAGTTCTTCCGACTGGAACGATGCTTCGAAAATTGTTGCATGCACGGCTGTTTCGGTCGCACCGCCCAGCCCGGCGAACCTCACGTCCGGCGACTCGCGCCGCAGCCGGCGGGCCTGTTCGGGGCGCACCCAGTCGCCGCCGGCCAGCACCGCCCGCAGCGACGACAACCTGCCGGCGCCTACATCGAGCAGCATGTCCAGGGAGCCGGGCATGACGTTGAGCATGGTGACGTGGCAGGTATCGACGAGCCGGGCCCAGACGTCCGGATCGCGCCGGTCGGCCTCGTCGACCACGACAACGGCGCCGCCGACCCGCAGGGGCCCGAAAATCTCCACCACTGACATGTCGGCTTCCAATGCCGACAGGCCCAGAAACCGGTCGTTCGTGCCGATGCCGAAGTGGCGGGTCAGGCATTCGAGGGTGTTCATCGCCGCATCGTGCGTCACCTCGACGCCCTTGGGCTCCCCGGTTGAGCCCGACGTGAACAGCACATAAGCGAGCTGCGCAGGATCGCTTGCCGGGCAGACGAATTCACGCGGTGTCTGGTTCAGCGCGTCGGCCATCATCAGCGTCGGCACCGGCAACGATCCCTGCTCGCGGCCGCCGACCAGCGCCAGACGAACGTCGCCGGCGGCCAGCATGCGCTGTACGCGGTCGCGCGGCTGGTCGACTCCGATGGGCAGGTACACCCCGCCCGCGGCCAAGATCCCCAGCAGCGCCGGAATCTGTTCGGCCGCCTTGGGTCCCAGCACCGCAACGGTGTCGCCCACGCCGATGCCACTCGCGCGCAATGCCGCAGCCACCGCGAGCGCTTGATCCCGCAGTTGCCCGTAGTTGAGATCGCCGGAACTGGCGAACACCGCGGGCGCGTCGGGCCTGCGTTCGGCGTGCCGAAAGAACCCGTCGTGCAGTGACTCTCCGCTGGGTGCCGCGCCCCGGCCATTGATCGCTTCACGCACTGCGTGCTGGTCGGCGGGCAGCGCCGGCGGGTCCGGTGCATCCCACTCGGCACTGGCCAGCCGGCGCAGTTCGTCGATGTGGTGGGCGAACATCGCGTCGATGACGCCGGCCGGGAAGGTGTCCTCGCGGACGTCCCAGTTCACCAGCACGCCGCCGTCGAATTCGGTGACTTGTGCGTCGAGCGAAACCTGCGGGCCCTGCGAGATGATCCAACTCGGGGTGCCGAACGTCCCGGTGACGTCGGTGCTGAACAGTTCGCCGAGTCCCAGTGCGCTGGTGAACACCACCGGCGCAAGGACCGGGGTGCCGCGATGCCGGCCAAGATCGCGCAGCACCGCCAGGCCAGGGTAATTCGAGTGTGCCGCCGCGACACGCATGGCGCCCTGCATGGCGTGCGCCCGGTCGGCTGCGTCGGAGGCGCCGGTCAAATCGATATCGAGCAGCAGCGACGAGGTGAAATCGCCGACCAGGCTGTCGACGTCCGGATGCAGCTGCTCGCGGCCAAACAGCGGAACGTTCAACAGGAATCGCGAGCTGCTCGACCAGCACGCCAGCGTGTGTGCGAACGCCGCGGCGAACATCATCGCGGGAGTGACGCCGTGCGACTGGGCGTTGTCGAACAGCGCGTCGCGGGTCTGCGGGCCGAGCCAGTGCCATCGCCGAGTGCTGTTGCGTGACAGCGCTTTACGGACTACTGACGGAAGCAGGGGGGGATCCGGGAGGTCGGGTATGCGTTGCGCCCACCACTCACGGTCGGCTTCGCGGACCGGCTGGGGCCCGGATTCCCGCCGCTCGATCTCGTGCCGGTACGCCGCGTAGCTGTAACCCAACTCCGGAAGGTGGCGGCGTTGGTAAAGCAGCGCCAAGTCGGCCATCAGGGTTCGGTAGCTCATCGCGTCGGCGGCTTGCATGTCCAAATCGACATGCAGGCGCGATTTTTCGCCGGGCAGCAAGCAGAGGGTCAGTTCGAGCACCTGCCCGTCGAGCTGCTGATGCGACTTGTCTTCTCGGAGTTCGGCGAGCCGTTGATCGACGACCTCCACCGTGAGGTCACGGAAATCGTGGACCGTGAGCGGGAAGTCCTCGTGGCCATCGGTCGGTTCGACCTGCTGGGTGCCGTCGGATAAAAACCGCACCCTCAGCATCGGATGCCGGACCGCCAAAGCGGCGGCGGCCTCGCGCAATCGGCCGGGATCGATTGCACTACCATCGAATTCGACGTAGAGATGCCCAGCGACCCCCCCGAGCGGCTGGTTGTCGTGGCGTCCCACCCACATCGCGTGCTGCATCGGGGCGAGCGGAAACGCACCGGCCGGCGTCGCTGCAGCTGGAACATGGGCAGGCTCTGCGTTGCCGCCGCCCGCGGAAACAAGCGACGCCCACGCCTCGATCGTCGGCTCCGCGGCCAACGAGGCGAAGTCGACGGCAATACCGTCGCGGCGCCATCGCCCCGCCAGCGTCATCATGCGAATCGAGTCGAGACCCTGGCTGATGAGGTTGCCGGCGGGGTCGACGGTATCGGCGTTGACGCCGAGCAATTCGGCGACCTCCGCCCGGATATCACCTCGACCGCCGGCGACGGAAGCCCGAACCCCACCAGTTACCACGACGCTCCTACTAGTTAGCGGAGGCTAGCCTAAGATTTCTGGTTACTTTAGTAGTTCGGGCACGCGGCACGCTACCGCCCTTCGGCGGCTAGCCCATCAGCGGTTATCTGACGTCCGCGCAAATAGAGATAACCCTACCCTCAGTGAGGTTAGGCAACCCTATTGTGGCTCAGCGAAATCTCAGGTACCGTCCGTCGGGCCTGCAGTTGGCGCTTGATTCCTCTTAGGTTGTTAAGGAGATGCTCGTGCATCGAGTCCCCATGTCCACTGCCCACAAGAACCGCTTGCTGATCGCCGGCCTGGCTGCGGTAGGCGCAAGCCTCATCACGCTCAACCCGATGAGCCACGAGCTGCCCGGCGCTCCCCCCGTCCAGCACCGCGCAGTGCAGCTGATGTCTGGCGAGGAGGACTGGTCACAGGTTCTCACGGCC
>Ga0335072_10010465_pt1 | contig 13351 bp, 12 predicted proteins | sample Lox_Sample_21_FD_206725 | JGI IMG/M metagenome (GOLD analysis project Ga0335072, IMG submission 206725) | Soil microbial communities from Loxahatchee National Wildlife Refuge, Florida, United States - Lox_Sample_2.1 | ecosystem: Environmental > Terrestrial > Soil > Wetlands | place: USA...
ATTGGTCGGATCGAACAAGCCTTTGAATGGCTTCGCCTTGAACGCCTTGTAAGGCGCAAGATACGGATTGTGGTCGACGTCCGGATCCACGCCGATCGGCAGCGGTGAAAAGTCGCCGATATTCTCAAATGTCGGGGGGCCCTCGATGTGGACGGCGTTGCCGAGCGCCAGGACCGTGTCTCCGTGCGGGATCGTGCCGAGCCGCGCGATGTTGGGTCCGTTCTCGGTCTGGGTGAACATATGCAGGAACAGCCCGGGCTCGTGATGAATGACGGCCGGGCCTTTGGGCGTATCCGGAGTGTCGGGCGTTGCGGGAAGATCAATCGCCGCCAGTTGCGAGATGGCCTGGATATATTGCAGCGCGAACAGGTGCTGATCCGCGTCGAAAACGTTGACGGTCGCGGCGCCGCGATTGGGCACGGGTCCGTCGAGCGTCGTGAATTGCAGGGTCTCGTCGAATTGATTGAGCAGGAGACGATAGACGGAATCCTGCGCGGGCGTGTTCGGGTTGACGATTTTGCCCGGCTGCTTGTAGGGCAGCGCGATCATGTTCCAGCCGTGGCCCGCGAAACTGCCTGCGTTTTCCCAGGTGCCGGGCAGATCGGCCAATCCGTTGAGCGATTGATCGCCGCGCGCCGCTTTGCGGATTTTTCGTCCGCCCGCGATCAGCTGCTTGATTTCACCGTCGCTCAGCATGGCATCGGCTCCTTCACCGTTTGAGACAGAAAAGCTGCAACGGCTCTTCCCGATCGGTTTCCGGGAGTTCGCCGACATATTCGGTTCGCCGGCCGATCACGCGCGAGTTGATGTGCAAGGTCGCTGCGAAGTCTTCACTGACGTGGATCGCGCCGGAGGGCGTCGTGCCGGCGATCGCGGCCAGCTGTGCGGGCGCGCGGCCGACGAGGAATGAACTGCCGCTGAACGGGTCGCTTGCGCGCCGCGCCGGCGCATAGTGGCCCGCGATCCGCAAAGCCTGCGCATCTCCGAGCGTCTGCGCGGCCAGGAGAGCGACCTCCGCCGCCTGCGACGTCGTATCGAATGCGACGAGCAGCGCTTCGCCCGTCCAGCGCGGCGGCACCACCGGTTGCGGCGCCTGCGCGAGAATGTGGGCGAGATTTGCCAGCGCCTCGGACACGGTCTCCGCGCCGAGTTCGATACGAAGCATGGCGGCAAGACAATCCGAAGGGTCGGCCACACTCGCCAGAACAGGCTTGGGTGGTAAAACGCGCTGCGCCGGGAGCACGTGCTGGCGGCGACCGCCGTTCTCCCACGTCTCGCCGATCCACCCGCTGCCGCCCGCCGGCTTCGCGGACGCGTCCTGATCGACGATGAGAAGCTGCAGCGCCTCGGTCATCAGCGTGTCGGCCTGCATGGCCGCCTTTCCCATGGCGATCTCCGCCGCCAGGCGCAGGGCGAGCGGCGAGAGCGGATCGGTCACGGCCTCGATCGAACGGATGCTGCGCGCCCCCTCGCGCAAGCGGTCGAAGCGCGCAAGCCAGGACTCGCCGAAACGCGCCACGGAGATTTCGCGAAACCGGAAGACGGGCGCCGGCAACACGATGTGCAATTCGGCGCCGGCTTCGAGGAGCGCTTCCGCTATCAGGATATCGGCGCCGGCCGCCAGCGCGCCGAAGCCGAAGCCGATCCGCTCGCTGCCGATCACCTCGCGAATGCGGGCGGCGAGCGCCGCATCATCGGCAGCCAGCATCATGTGACCTGCGAAATGCAGGCTGCGCGGCGGCCGCATTTTATTGAGCCAGGATTCGTCGCGGCCCAGCGCGCGGAGGATCAATCCGAACTGCCGCAGCGTTGATGCGTGATCTTCGAACGCTTGCGGAGCCAGAGCGATCGCGGCCGAAAGCGCCTCCTGCGCCTTCGTCACACGTCCCAGCACCAGAAGCGCTTCTGCCTCCGTCGCTGCGCGATAATAGGGCGTCTCCGGCTCGTCGCCGCCTTGTGCGATGCGCTCCAGCACACGCTGCGCCAGCTTTCGTGCCTGCTCCGCGCGGCCGGCCAGGAGCGACAGCGTCGCCGCGTTGATCAGCGGATAAGTCGCACCGCCGATCTCGGCCGCGCGCGCATAGGCGTCCGCCGCCTCGAGGTAACGTTTTTTCCGCTCCTCGCCGGAGGCGCCGAGCGCGCTGTCTTTCAACAGGCGACCCCGCACGCTCAGGACGGCGGGGTCGTTGTCGATGCGATCGAAGCCCGCCTCCCGGAACAGCCGCCACGCGTGGTCGAGCGCACCCGAGCGCGCGTAAGCGATGATCGAGAGGAGAGAATTGCCGACGGTCAAGATCAGCCGCCGCCGCCCGGGCCGCCCGGATTGCCGCCCGGATCATCGCCCGGATTGCAGACGCCGGGGTCGAAAGTCACGCATTCATGCCGCTCACCTTCCCTCAAGGGAAAATCGGTGAGAACGAAATCCACCTTGTCCATCTGCCAAACTGCTTGCGTCCGATCCGCTTTGGGGGTGCGGTATTTCGCATGAAATGAAACGCCATACGCCCGACCCTTGGCATCACGCAGATAGCCGAGATCGTGATATTGCTGGAGCACCGCCTGACCGCCGTGGAATCGAACGGCGCCGCATTTCTCGCTAAATTGCCAATCCGGCATGTCGTAGAGATAGATGTGGACCTTGCAGTCAGTGACGATGCGCATGGCGTCGATGTACTTGGAATCGATCGTGTCCGCGGGCCAGACGGGATAAGTTGGGCGGCCGACGACGATCATTTTGCCGTTAACTTTTTTGAACCAGTAGATCCGCACGTCATTGATGCAATAGCGCGCGCCTGTCGGCCATGGCGGGGGACATTGCCCTTGATCCAATTGATCCAGTAGCTCGCTCATTTTTCTGCCCTTTCTGTCGCTGCTTGATTGATCTTGGCCACGTCCGCGTCGAGCTTTGTGCGTAGCTCGGCCCAGGCTTTGTTGGACGGGTCGAATGCGATCATCGCGTTCAACATCGTCCGGGCGTGCGCGAGACGATCGAGCGCCGCCTGATGCTTGCCGCTTTCATCTTCAAAACGCGCGAGCACACGCTGGAGCGGTATCCAGCGGCCGCGATACATCATGTTTTGCGGATCGGACTCGATCAGCTGATTGAGAATTTTCTCTTCGACGAGGCGATGCGCGATCGCATTGCGATTGTCACCGTTGTAACGATAGGCATCGGCTAACCAAGATTGCTCCTTGGCAATGTCGGCGCGCATCTGATCCGAGGGATGCTCACGCCCCGCAGCCTCCATATAGGCGACCGCCGCCGCGCACTTCGTCAGCGTTTCGGCATGACCATCGGGCAGCTTGAACGCGGCAGCGCACAAATCGCCTTCCGCAAATCCGAGCTCGCGCAGATACCACGGATTTTTTCTATCCGTCGCCAGCAGCTGCCAGGCAAGGCTCCGATAGACAAGCCAATGCTTCTTGGCCGCACCGAATTCTCGGCGCTCATAGGCGTCGAAGCCGACCCAATATTCGCTTTGCGCGTGATCGAAGATGCGGTCGGGATCGGCTGGCGCGGCGGCGAGCAAGGCGCTGGTCGTGTTCCAGGCCTCTCGGAATTTTTTCAGCGCCGCGTCATGATCGCCACGCGTTTCGTCGTCCTCTCCCATGGCTTGAAGAACACGAGCACGCTGGGCGCGCGATATGGGCGGGAGATCGTCGCCTTCCTGGTCGTAGTAGCGGAGCGCACGAGCATTGACGGCGCCCATCAATGGCAACCGTCCAACACTTTTCAGTCCATCGCGCAGATCCGTGTACATGAACCTGACCAGTCCCTCAGCCTGTCCGCGCTGGCGCTCGGCCTCTGCCTGAGCTTTCAGCGCGAAGATCGTCAACGCACCCATGGCTAGCACCGCCACGAGCGCCGCCGCCGTGACGGCCGTCACGCGTTGCAGACGCCGCGTCGCGTCACGCTGCACGAGTTCGTCGAGACCGATGCCCACGATGCCGGCCACCAGCTTGAAGAAGGCGAGCTGGGCACCGTCGCGGCGGAAGTCCGCGGCAAGCGGTTCGATGATTTGCCCGTCGACGCCGGCGCGGCGAAGGGCTTCGGGCATGCTGTCCTGCGGCTCGCCATCGCGGATGACCGCGAAGATGGGACGGTCGGGATGGAGTGCGCGGAACAGTTCGATCTCGCGCGAGACCCACTGCGAGGCCGCTGCGGCCGGCGAACAGATGACGACAAGACTTCGCGACGCCGCCAGCGCCGCGCGGACTTCGGTGCTCAGATCGGCCGCCGCCGAGAATTCTTCGCGGTCGCGGAAGACGGGTGCGAGACGTTTCGGGACCACGCCCTGTGTAGTCTTTCGCCCTACAAGCCGGCGCGGCAGCGCATAGCGCTCCAGGCGCCGGTGCAGGCGGCGTCCGAATGCCGTGTCCTTATGGCTGTAACTGACAAAGGCCCAATAACGCGCGCCAACTCCGACGGCATTATCTGCCATCGCGCAGCCCCCCTTTTGCGCGCAGGAACTCTGCCAGAGCGGCGCTGACGACACAACTCACACGGGCAAAGGTTGCCTACGGCGCGTGACGGCAGTCACGGACGAACTTCTCAAAGCACGATGGAGTGCGATCGAACGCATTTCCGTGCCGAAGGGGCGCGCGGCGTTCCGGCGCCGACATCGATGAGCGATTGCCGCGCCGTGACCGAAGGGAAATCACGATGCGTGCGAAACAAATCTCATTTTCAGTGACGGCGTTCTATTTGGTGGGAGTGATGTCAAACGCGGCCAGCGCGGGCGTCACCGCCTACACGACGAGAGTCAACACCCCGACATCGACTCCAAGTTCGACCGGCAGCGCGTCCAGTGCAAGCGCGCCGGCTGCGAGCGCGAATTCGGCACAGCCGACGGCATCGAGCGCTACCGCGAGCGGACAGGTTCCCGGTGCGGAAGCTTCGCAGTCAGCGCCAAACCAGAAGACGAACGGGCCCGTTACCACCACGCCGCCAATCCCGAACGCCAACGATAACTACCTTGGCGACACATTGAGCTGGGATTCTCCGATTGTCGTGCAGGCCGTCGGCAAAAATCGGCAGGTTGATTTGAGCCACGGCTATTGTTTGCCCGCAAACGTGAGAGTTGTCGGAACAGCGTCAGGGTTCAGCACTGCGACCGTGAAACCCGCCGATGACAGCTCGACAGGAACATCGACGAACTACCTGCCAGCGATTCTGAATACCGATCGACTTCTTGGAGTTCTGCCAGCGCAGAAGAGTGACGATGTCACGGTGGATCCGAAAACCTCGCAGATCTCCGTCACCGGCGACACGCAGGTCAAAGTTCAACAGCTGACCAACATGTGCCAAGACCTGGATTTCAAAAGTGGCCCGGCGATAACAATTGCCGAAGGCACCGAGTTCTATGTCAGCCAAGACGATCTGGAAAATGCAGCGATCCGAGCAGGCTGGGACTACGGGACACTAGTCGTCCCGTTCAAAATCCAACTGACCAAAGCGCACGCTTTCGCGGGCTCGAGCACGATCGGCGCCTATCTCGGCTATCGTCTGCCGATCCACGCACTTGGATTTCAGTTGACGCCCGTGATCTTCGCCGGCGCGTCGAACATCGCGACCTCGGAAACGACCGGCGGAGCGACGAACTCGCAAACCGTCGCCGGACTGACCTATGGCTTCGGCTTGATCGGCACGATCAAAGACTCGTTTCACATGGGAATCGTGCTGGGCGCCGACCACGTCGATACGGCGCAACCTTATTTGTACAACGACAGACCCTGGCTGTCGTTCGAGATCGGGTATTCATTCTCCCAGTAGCATCGCGCCAGCGAAGCCACCTCGCGGCCGGACTCCGGCCGCGTTTCTTTTCACCCCGGCGCGGGCGTCCACAGCACGTCGTCGATCTTCCGCGCACCCGTCGCCAGCATCACGAGGCGGTCGAAGCCGAGCGCCACGCCGCTGGCCTCGGGCATCGCCGCAAGCGCGTCCAGAAAATCCTCGTCGATCGGATAGCGTTCGCCGTAGACGCGCGCCTTCTCCTCCATCTCCGTCTCGAAGCGCTTGCGCTGCTCGCCCGCATCGGTCAATTCGCCGAAGCCGTTGGCGAGCTCGACGCCGCAGGCATAGAGCTCGAAGCGTTCGGCCACGCGCAGATCGCGTGCCGTGGCGCGCGCCAGAGCGGCTTCGCAGCGCGGATACTCATAAAGCACCGTCGGCCGGCCGATGCCCAGCATGGGCTCGATGGCCGAGACGAGGATCTTGCTGAAGATGTCCGCCCAGGTGTCGTTGTCGGCGATCGGATGGCCGGCTTTGAGCGAGGCGCGCGCCAGTGCGTCACGCGAACCCATCCCGTCGGACGACAAGGTCGCCAGGAGATCGACCCGCGCATGGCGCGCGAACGCCTCCGCGACGGTAAGCCGTTCGGCCTCAGAGAAAGGATCGCATTCGCGTCCGCGAAATGTGAGCGCGCGTGCGCCCGCGGTCTCGGCTGCGCTTTGGAGCACGGCGAGGCTGTCGGCAATCACCGCATCATAGGTTTCGCCGGCGCGATACCACTCCAGCATCGTGAATTCGGGCGCATGCAGCACGCCCCGTTCGCGATTGCGGAAAACGCGCGCGAACTCGAAGACGCGCCGCTCGCCGGCGGCCAGAAGCTTCTTGGCGGCGAATTCGGGCGAGGTGTGAAGATAGAGCGGCGTGCCGGCGCCGCCCGTCGTGACCCATTCCGTCCGGAAGGCGTGCAGATGCGCTTCATTGCCGGGCGACGTCGCCAGCGCGCCGCATTCGACCTCGACGAAGTCGCGCGCGTCGAAATAGCCACGGATAGCCCTCCTGATGCGGCCGCGCGCAAGAAGCATCTCGCGCCGGTCGGCGTGGACATGCGGCGACCACCAGGGCGACGGATTGTCCGTCATGTCAGTCCCGGCCCCCTGAAAACCTTGGGCCTTTGGCCCCCTTGGCCCGGCAATGCGGCACTGCTATGACCCCGCCCAAAGTTTTGAGGTGTACGATGGTTTCGGTGATGGCGAGCAATGTCCGCAAGGGCAATGTGATCGAATTGAACGGCAAGCTTTATGTTGTCCTGACGGCGGAGAATATCCATCCCGGCAAGGGCACGCCCGTCACCCAGCTCGAAATGCGTCGCATCTCCGACGGCGTCAAGATCAACGAGCGCTACAAGACGACGGATGCGCTCGAAAAGGCCTTCATCGAGCAGCGTGCCTTCAACTACCTCTACCACGACGGCAATCACTACGTGTTCATGGACCCCGAGACATTCGACCAGATCTCGGTCGGCGAGGACGTGATCGGCGACATGGCGCCTTATCTCCAGGAGAACATGGAGGTCCGCCTCTCGACGCATAACGGCACGCCGATTGCCATCGAATTGCCGGCCAGGGTGACGCTCGAAATCGTCGAGACGGAGCCGGTGGTCAAAGGCCAGACGGCATCGGGATCGTTCAAGCCGGCGAAACTTTCCAACGGCGTGCGCACCATGGTGCCCACGCACATCGTCGTCGGCACGCGCGTCGTCGTGCTGACGGAAGACGGCTCCTACGTCGAGCGCGCCAAGGACTAAATCCTGAAGTTCAGGAGATAGATGATCGCGAAAGCGATCGCGACCAGTCCGATGCTGATCGCGAGGACATAGCGCATGCGGCCGGGCGCTTCGCCCTGGCGAGCACGTGTTGTCTCGAGCACTCTTGGTCCTTCTTGGCCCTGGGCCGGCGGATAGGCTTTTGTTTCGTTCTGGGTCGCCATGAGACGGTAACGCACCGATGCTTCGGGCGGTGCCGTTCTGTTTTTCGGGAGGGGAGGAAGGTTGAGCGGACACCCAGTTCGGGGTGTCGAAGGGGCTGGGGCGTACCGGACCGGACATCCGCTCGGGTTTAAGAACGCGACACTTGCTAACCAGTTCCAAACTTTTGCGGGATTCTCGAGAAGCCTTCAAAAAATCCACAGGCACGAGAAAACGCAACCAAGGGTTGAAAAACAAACTCAGGCAACCGCCCTGCGGTTGAGAGGGTGGAAGAACAGCGCCTGCCCCACCGTGGCCTGTACAGCCTCGGGCAAGAAGGGCTTGGCGATGAGATAGGTGGGCTCCGGCCGCTCGCCGGTGAGGAGTTTTTCGGGATAGGCGGTCACGAAGATGACCGGGATGTCGAAGCCCTCGAGGATCTTGCTGACGGCATCGAGGCCTGAACCACCCTCACCCAGATTGATGTCCGCGAGGATCAATCCCGGCTTCTTTTTCAGCGCCAGCTCAACGGCTTGGTCTCTGGTCGCCGCGGTCGCCACGACCTCATGCCCGAGCTCTGTGATCAGGTTCTCGAGGTCCAGCGCGATGATCGGCTCGTCCTCGATGATCAGGACCCGCGAGGCGAGTTCGCTCTCGATGGAGTGCTGCGCCTCGATGATGGCGCGCTCGACGTTCTCGGGCGCCATTTCGAGAATGGCCCCGGCCTCATCCAGGCTGAAGGATTCCACGGCCGTCAGGAGCAACGCCGCGCGCTGTTCGCCCGAAAGCGCCAGAAGCCGGCTTTCCGGCCCCTTGGAGCCCTCCGCGAGCCCGGACGTCGCTTCAAGGCCGCCGCCGGCCGTCGACCAAATCCTGTGGAAAAGATGGTAGAGCGACACCCGCGGCGGCAGGTCGTCGTCCAAGGCCTGTTCCCCGGCCAAAAGGGCCGTCAGCGCGGCGCGCACATAGGCGTCGCCACTCTCCTGCGAGCCGGTTAGTGCTCTGGCGTAGCGCCGCAGATAGGGGAGGTGCGGTGCAAGCGCGCGCGACATGCTCATGGGCCAAAGCTCCTTCGACGATTCTGTGCGAATTCTCCACAAAGAAACAATTGCTGCCCAAAAAAGTTCCCCGCCCAGGAACTTTTCCGCGAGCCCTACGTTTGCCCTAGCACGGTGCCCGAGAGTGTGCTCCCCGGGCCCCGTGAGGGCGTACTCGCGCAGAACTTAACCTACTAAAGTAGGTTCAGAGAGGCAGGGCTGGGACTTGAATTCAGTGAGCAACGAGCAAAAAGGCGACCGGGAAAAGAACCGGGTCATTCGTGTGCGGCAGCGCGCGATCGGGCGCGAGTTGCGTCGCATGTACGACAATGTCGTCAAAGAGGCTGTGCCGGACGATTTTCTGAATTTGCTGCAGAAGATCGACGAGCACGAAGACACACCTGCAGATGAGCCGGAGGAGCGGTGACAGTCACGCAACCCGGACCCGCGAAGCCGCCCCGCACCAAGAACGATCCGGACGGCGAGTTCAAAGCGGGCCTGCTCGAACTCATTCCGTTCCTTCGCGCTTTTGCGCGCTCGCTGTGCGGCAATCCCGACATAGCGGACGATCTGGCGCAGGAGACGCTCGTAAAGGCATGGCAATCGCGCGCCACCTTCGCGCCGGGAACGAACCTGAAGGCCTGGCTTTTCACGATCCTGCGCAATCAGTTCTATTCCGATCGGCGCAGGGCCTGGCGGCAGGCGCCATGGGACCAGGACGCGGCCGAGCGCATTCCCGGCGCATCGGAAGAACAGGCCTGGGCGGCGGAACTGTCGGATACGGCCCGCGCGCTGTCGTCACTGTCCGACGAACAACGCGAAGCCCTGATCCTCGTCGGTGCCGGGGGATTTTCGTACGAAGCCGCGGCGCAGATCTGCAATTGCGCAGTTGGCACAGTGAAAAGCCGTGTGGCGCGTGCACGAAAGACGCTGATAGGCATTCTCGAAGGCAGCGAGCCGCTCGCGGCTGCAGGCACCGATACAACCGATCCTACAGTGGATATAATGGCGCAACTTGATCGCCTGGCGCCCGGTGCATCTGCTGCCACAAAGGGGAAGCTCAAAAAAAGTGTTTCGGAGTAGTGGCCGGTCGCTGAGACTCCGGCTGCTGCTTTGGGTGAGCATCGTTCTGCTGCCGCCGGCGGTGCTCAGCATTGCGCAAGGCATCACCAATGCGCAGCGCGATGTCGCCGATCTGCATGAGCACCTGATCGCAACCGCGCGCACGGCGGCCACGCCGGCGGAAAACATCCTCGCCTCCGCGCGCGACATCGCACGAGCGCTCTCGCATCTGCCCGAAGTCCGCGACGGCACCGCGGAGTGCGGCGCGGATCTCGCGGCCGCGATGCGCGGCCTTGCCTTCATCAGCAATATGACGCGCGCCGACGCCCGCGGGCGCATCATCTGCGCCGTGCTGCCGCAAAGCATCGGCATCGATGCGAGCAAATTCTCTTTCTGGCCGGTGGTCGCCCGCCAGGACGAATTCTATGTGGTCGGCGTCACCGACAACCCGGTGCAGCACCGCCCCATCGTGCTGGGGCTTCTGCCGATCAGAAACGCCGCGGGCGAATTCGACGGCACGCTCGACATTGCCATCGACGTGCACTGGCTGAACCGCGTCCTGAAATCGAGCCGGCTTCCCCGGGGCTCCGTCATGGCGATTTTCGACCGTACCGGTCACATGATCGCCTCCACGAACGCCGACGTGGCCGGGACGATCTTCGCGCACCGCAAGCCCGCGGACGGCGAGGCCACGGTCCGCACGGCCGAAGACAGGAACGGCATGGCCTGGACCTATGCGACATCGACGCTTCTCGCACCCAACGTCTATGTCGGCTTTGCGCAGCCCGACACCAAGCTCTTCGGCGAGACCTATCGGCGCGCCGCCATCGACTTCTTCCTGCCGCTCGTCATGATCCTTTTGACATCGGTTGCGATCTGGATCGTGACCGATCGCCAGTTGACGCGCTGGATCATCTATCTGAAGCGCGTCGCGGCCGCCTATCGCAGCGGACATTACGCGTTCCGGCCCTCGCTGGAGGACGCGCCGAGCGAGTTGAAGCTCCTGGGCGATGCCCTGGCGGAGATGGCGGCTGCCGTGTCGGACCGCGACCGTTCGCTCAGGGACGCCGTCGCGCAAAAGACTCTTCTGATCAAGGAAATCCATCACCGCGTGAAGAACAATCTTCAGGTCGTGATGAGTCTTTTGAGCCTGCAGGCCAACCGCCTGAAGGACTATGCGGCGCAGGAAGCGCTGCGCGACACCCGCGCGCGCATCAACGCGCTCGCCCTCGTTCACCGGATCCTCTACGAGATCGACGACGAGAATACGGTGGACGTCCAGAAGCTGCTCGAGCAGCTTGCCGAACAGACGAGCGAAGGCTTCAGCGGGGAGCGCGATATCGCGGTGACGACGGATGTCATTTCGCGTTCCGTGCCGAGCGACATGGCGATCATCCTGTCGCTTTTTGCCGTCGAAGCGATCACCAACGCCTTCAAGCACGGCTTCCCCGACAGCCGCGCCGGCGAAATCCGTCTCATTTTCGCCGAGGCCGGTGACGGCATGCTGCGCCTTGCCGTCTCGGACAACGGCATCGGTTTCAACGAGACCGACATGCGCGCCAGTCTCGGCTCGCGGCTCATCAGGACGTTCGGCCAGCAGATCGGCGGCAAGGCCGAGATCCGCTCTGTCGTGGGCAAGGGCACGACGATCGAGATCATTTTTCCCGATCCGGAAGGGCCAACGGTGGCAAGGCCCGACCGCGCGGCGTGAATCTCAGATGTGGATGGCGTGGCCGAGCGCCTTCAGCGCGGATTCGTGGAAGGCTTCGCTCAGCGTCGGGTGGACGTGGATGGTGCCTGCGATGTCCTCGAGCGTGGCGCCCATCTCCAGCGCATGCGCGAATTCCGCCGACAATTCTGACACGTGCTGACCGACGGCCTGGATGCCCAGAAGGCGATGATCATCGGCCCGCGCCAGCACGCGCACGAAGCCCTCGCCCGCATCCATGCTGAGCGCGCGGCCGTTGGCGGCGAACGGGAATTGCGCCACGATCACATCGTTCTTCGGCGCTTCATCGGGCAACATCCCGGCGCTGACGATTTCCGGTTCTGTGAAACACACAGCTGCGATGGCTACCGGATTGAAGCGGCGCTTACGGCCGGCGATGATCTCCGCCACCATCTCGCCCTGCGCGCTCGCCTTATGCGCCAGCATCGGCTCGCCGACGAGATCGCCGATGGCCCAGACATTCTTCATCGAGGTGCGGCACTGATCGTCGACCCTGACGAAACGGCCCGCCATGTCGACGGCCATGTTCTCGAGGCCCCAGCCTTCGGTGTTGGGTTTGCGGCCGACAGTGACGAGGATCTTGTCCGCCGGCAGTTCGAGCGAGGATCCGTCTTTCGCTTCTACGGCGAGCGAGGCTCCGCCCTTTTTTTCGGCGAGCGATTTGGCTTTCGCGCCCAGATGCAGCGTCACGCCGTGCTTGGTCAGCCATTTGTGCACGGGCTCGACAAGTTGCGCATCGTAGAGCGGCAGGATGCGGTCCATCGCCTCGACGACGGTGACCTCGCTTCCCATCTTGCGGAAGGCGATGCCGAGCTCGAGGCCGATGTAGCCGGCGCCGCCGACGACGAGCTTCTTCGGCAAGGTCTCCAGCGACAAGGCTTCCGTCGAGGAGATCACCGGCCCGCCGAACGGCAGCTGCGGGAGTGAAACCGGCAGCGAGCCGTTGGCGAGGATGACGTGCTCGGCCGTGATGGTCGTCGTCTTGCCGTCCTTCGTCGCCACCGTGCAGGTCTTGGCGTCGGAGAATTGCGCCCAGCCTTCGACGACGCGCACTTTCGCGCGCTTGAGCAAGGCCGCGACGCCCGTGTTGAGCTTGCGGACGACGCCTTCCTTCCACGCAACCGTTTTCGCCATGTCGATCGCCGGCGCGGATTTCAGCGTGATGCCGTTGAGACCGCTCGACGCGGCCATCGCCATCGTCTCGAACTCGGCCGCCACATGGATCATCGCCTTCGACGGAATGCAGCCGCGGATGAGGCAGGTGCCGCCGAGCTTGTCGGCTTCGACGATCGTCGTGTCGAGACCGAGCTGTCCGGCGCGGATCGCGGCCACGTAACCGCCGGGACCGCCGCCAACAACGAGCACTTTGGTTTGGATACGTTCAGTCATGAGACAGGCCTTTGTTGGAGCGAATAGCGAATAGCCAATAGCGAATAGAAAGTGGGTCTCCCTATTCGCTACTCACTATTCGCCATTCGCCTATTCCATGAACAGCGTCGCCGGATGCTCCAGCAGGCCCTTCAGCTGCTGGATGAATTCCGCCGCGTCGTAGCCGTCGACCACGCGGTGATCGAAGGACGACGACAGGTTCATCATCTTGCGCACGACGATCTGACCCGCCTGCACGACAGGCCGCTCGACAATCGCGTTGGGTCCGATGATGGCGACTTCGGGATGATTGATGACCGGCGTCGTGACGAGGCCGCCGAGCGGACCAAGGCTCGTGATGGTGATCGTCGAGCCCGAGAGCTCGTCTTTCGTCGCCTTGTTCTCGCGGGCGGCAGACGCAACGCGCGCAACTTCCGTTGCGGCATCCCAAACGTCCCGCG
>Ga0335072_10010467_pt1 | contig 13349 bp, 8 predicted proteins | sample Lox_Sample_21_FD_206725 | JGI IMG/M metagenome (GOLD analysis project Ga0335072, IMG submission 206725) | Soil microbial communities from Loxahatchee National Wildlife Refuge, Florida, United States - Lox_Sample_2.1 | ecosystem: Environmental > Terrestrial > Soil > Wetlands | place: USA: Florida...
AGTCCCGCCGTCGGCGCGGCCTCGCCGATCTCGCTGGGCTCGACGTGCCCGTCCCGCCCGGTCTTGGGCGTGAGCAGCAAGATGTAGCCACCGTCCGCGAGCGGGGTGAGCGCGTCTACCAGGGCGTCGACGAGATCTCCATCGCCGTCGCGCCACCACAGCAGTACGCCGTCCACGACGTCGTCATAGTCCTCGTCGACGAGTTCGGCGCCCTCAAGGGCTACGACGGAGTCGCGCAGCGCCTCGTCGCAGTCGTCGTCATACCCGATCTCCTGCACCACGTGGCCGGGCTTGATGCCAAGCCTCTCGGCCAGGTCACGCTGATCCTGCGCCTGGCCCGCGGTCGCGCTCACTGAAGTCCTCCTGATCCTTCCCGCCCCAGCTGAGGACCGAACCCCTAGATCTCGGCACATGCCCAGGTCTGGGTCCGGCTACACAGCCGCTGCGCTTTGTCGCTGCTCTTGATGGCACAGTTCACACTGGGTCGGCGCGGTGCGCAAGTCACAATTAATGCTTAGCGCGAAATCCCCTCCCCAGCAGGCCATCCAGACCGCTCTGGCGCGCCCACGGTAGGTTGTTATCTGCCTATACGCGCCTTATGTGATGCCAATCGACAGGGGCACGCCCCCCTCACCCCGGCCGGTTACCGGCCGGTAGAGATGCGTTCGCCGGCGGTACAGGCGAGAATTGAGGGAGTACTACCCGACTGGACGCGGCCAACGGCGGCTGCGCCTACCTATCACGTGGCGTGCAGCGCCGCCCGCCCGAGCCCGGACTCCCTTCGCGGACACCGGTGCGAGCCGGCTGCCCGCCCCGCGGAATGTGAGGATTCCCGTGGCCTCCGGACGCCAGCGCTTCTCCATCATCAGCGACGGACTGCCCACCCAGCTCCCGGACATCGATCCGGATGAGACCAGGGAGTGGCTCGAGTCGTTCGATGACGTCGTCCGGACGCACGGCCGGACTCGCGCCCGCTACGTCATGCTCCGCCTGCTTGAGCGCGCTCGCGAGCAGCAGGTCGGCGTCCCCGGCCTGCGCAGCACGGACTACATCAACACCATTCCGCCTGAGCGCGAGCCGTGGTTCCCCGGCGACGAGTATGTGGAACGCCGGATCCGCGCTTACATCCGGTGGAACGCCGCGATTATGGTCAGCCGAGCCAACCGGCCTGGTCTTGGCGTGGGCGGCCACATCGCCACTTATGCCTCCGCCGCGAGCCTGTACGAGGTGGGCTTCAACCACTTCTTCCGCGGCAAGGACCATGGCGAGTCCGGTGACCAGGTGTTCTTCCAGGGTCATGCTGCCCCTGGCATCTACGCCCGTGCCTTCCTCGAGGGCAGGCTCACCGAGGAGCAGCTCAACGGCTTCCGGCAGGAGCTGTCCCATCCCGGGGGCGGCCTGCCGTCCTACCCGCACCCGCGGCTGATGCCTGATTTCTGGGAGTTCCCGACGGTCTCGATGGGGCTGTCGGCGATCAACGCGGTCTACCAGGCCCGGTTTAACCGGTACCTGCTGGCCCGCGAGCTGAAGGACACCAGCCGCTCCCATGTCTGGGCCTTCCTCGGTGACGGAGAGACCGACGAGCCAGAGGTCAGGGGCGCCATCGCGCTCGCCGCCCGCGAGGAGCTCGACAACCTCACCTTCGTGATCAACTGCAACCTGCAGCGGCTGGACGGGCCGGTCCGCGGCAACGGCAAGATCATCCAGGAGCTCGAGGCCTCATTCCGCGGCGCCGGCTGGAACGTGATCAAGGTGATCTGGGGTCGCGACTGGGACCCGCTGCTCGCCAAGGACACCGACGGCGTCCTGGTCAACAAGATGAACACCACGCCGGACGGCCAGTTCCAGACCTATGCCGTCGAGTCCGGCGCCTACACCAGGGAGAGCTTCTTCGGCGGCGACCCGCGGCTGCGGGCCATGGTGGAGCACCTGTCCGACGACGAGATCCGCAACCTGTCCCGCGGCGGGCACGACTACCGCAAGGTGTACGCCGCGTTTAAGGCCGCGACCGAGCACGTCGGCCAGCCGACGGTGATCCTGGCTCACACGATCAAGGGCTGGACCCTCGGTCCCGATTTCGAGGCCCGCAACGCCACCCACCAGATGAAGAAGCTGACGGTGGCCGAGCTCAAGGAGTTCCGCGACCGGCTCTACCTGGAGATCCCGGACGCGGCCCTGGAGGCCGAGCTTCCGCCCTACTACCACCCGGGCGAGAAGTCGGACGAGATCCAGTACATGCGCGAGCGCCGGGCCGCGCTCGGCGGTTACCTGCCGAGGCGGGTAGTACGGGCCAGGTCACTGGAGCTGCCCGCCGATTCGGTCTACGACGAGCTGCGCCGCGGCTCGGGCAAGCAGTCGGTCGCCACCACGATGGCGTTCGTCCGGCTGCTCAAGGACCTGATGAAGGACCCGGGGATCGGCGACCGGTTCGCGCCCGTGATCCCGGACGAGGCCCGCACCTTCGGCATGGACTCGCTGTTCCCGACCGCGAAGATCTATGACCCGCACGGGCAGACCTACGAGGCTGTCGACCGCAACCTACTGCTGTCCTACAAGGAGTCCAGCCGCGGGCAGATCCTGCACGAGGGCATCAGCGAAGCCGGCGCAATGGCATCCACCACGGCCGCCGGGACCGCGTACGCCACCCACGGCACCCACATGATTCCCGTCTACATCTTCTACTCGATGTTCGGATTCCAGCGGACCGGGGACCAGATGTGGCTGATGGGCGACCAGCTTGGCCGTGGCTTCCTGCTGGGCGCGACCGCCGGGCGGACCACGCTCACTGGCGAGGGCCTTCAGCACAACGACGGCCACTCAATCCTGCTGGCCTCGGTCAGCCCTGCCTGCGTGAGCTACGACGCAGCCTGGGCCTACGAGCTGGCCGTCATCGTCAAGGACGCGCTGCGCCGGATGTACGGCTCCACGGCCGAGCACCCCGACGGCGAGGACATCTTCTATTACCTGACGGTGTACAACGAGCCGTACGTCCAGCCCGCCGAGCCGGCCGACTACGAGGGCGGCAACGCCTCGCTTGAGCGCGACATCTTGCGCGGCCTCTACCAGTACGCGGCCCCGCCGCAGCTGAGCGGGGAGGCTGCCGCGCCGGCCGCGGTCGCGTCCACCACCGGTGAGCACCCGCAGGCACAGATCATGGCCTCGGGAGTCGCACTGCGGTGGGCACTCGACGCGCAGCGGCTGCTCGCCGAGGACTGGGGCGTCCGGGCCGGCGTGTGGTCGGCGACCTCCTGGACCGAGCTCCGCCGCGAGGCGCTGCGCTGCGACGAGTGGAACATGCTGCAGCCCGAGGGAGAGCAGCGGGTGCCGTACGTGACCCGGGCGCTCGACGGTCACTCCGGGCCGGTCGTCGCGGTCAGCGACTGGATCCGGGCCGTGCCGGACCAGATCGCCCGCTGGGTCCCGGCGCCCTTCACCTCGCTGGGCACCGACGGATGGGGCTTCTCGGACACGCGCCCGGCGGCGCGGCGCTTCTTCCACGTCGACGCGGAGTCGATCACCGTCTCCGTGCTGGCCCAGCTGGCCCGGCAGGGCGAGGTCAAGCCGGAAGCGGTCGCCCAGGCAATCGCGAAGTACCACCTGGACCTCGACGTGAGCGAGGCGCTGTAGCGGGCCCCGTGCCCTATCGTTAGCGCCGTGACCGCCCCCGACTGCGCACAGCCCTGATGCGAGTCGGTGCGGCGGCAGCGCTGCGGCCGCTGCGCTACCGGAACTTCGCGGTGCTGTGGACGGCGGGCCTCGTCTCAAACGTCGGCACCTGGATGCAGACGGTCGCCGTCGGCGCCCTGGTGATCTCGCGCACCGGCCAGGCGAGCTGGGCCGTGCTCGTCGCGGCTGGCGCGTTCCTGCCGATCGGCCTGCTGTCGCCAGTCGGCGGCGCCCTGGCGGACCGGCTCCCCCGCCGCCTGGTGATAGCTGCCGGGAACTTCGCCGCCGGCCTGATCGCGGCAGTGATCGCAGCTCTCGTGGCGGCCGGGCATGACGATCCGTCCGGCCTGCTTGCGCTCGTCACCGCTCAGGGTGCGGTGTCCGCCCTGATCGGGCCGTTCACCCAGGCAATCCTGCCTGACCTGGTGCCTCGCTCGGAGTTCCTGGCAGCCAGTTCACTGAACTCCGCACAATGGAACGCGGGCCGCATCATCGGGCCCGCACTGGCCGGAGCGGTCATCGCTGCTTTCGGATACGCGGCAAGCTTCACCGCGAATGCGGTGTCCTTCCTCGCAGTTGTCGGCGCGGTGCTGTGCATCCGACTCGCCCCGCCGCCCGGCAGCGAGGCCCGCCTGATGAGTTCGATGCGGGACGGCCTGCGCGCGGCGTGGGCACAGCCCTCCTGCCGGGCGGCCACCGTGACCATGGGCGCAGTGGCGTTCCTGGCCGCGCCGTTCATTGCCCTCGTGCCGGCTGTGGCGCTGAACTTGTCCCGGCACGTTGCCGCCGCTACCGCCGCACTCACCACGGCGCAGGGCGCTGGCGCGGTCGCCGGTGCCCTGATCCTGCCGCCGCTCGCGCTGCGCATCGGCCGGGGCCGGGCCCTTGCCTGGAGCCTGGCGCTGCTGCCGGTTGCCCTGATCGGCTACGGAGCCACCCGGTCGCTGTGGCTGGCGGTGGCAGCGCTCTTCGTCGTCGGACTGGTCTATATGGGCGTCCTGGCCGGGCTGCAGACGGCGGTGCAACTGCACGCTCCGGCTGCCTACCGCGGCCGCGTCCTGAGCTTCTTCCTGGTGGCGCTGGGCGTGGCGTATCCCATCGGCGCCCTCGTCCAGGGGCCGGTCGCCGACCATATCGGCGTCGGCTGGACTACTGTCTGCGCCGCGCTGGTGCTGACCGCCATCTGCCTGCTGACCGCCTGGCGGTCGCCGGGCTTCGTCCGGGCCCTGACGGCGGACGAGCCGACGGACGGCCGGGACAAGATCGCGGCCGGACCGGTCGATGCAGCCGAGCCAGCAGGTGAGCCCGCCGGGGCCGGTTAGCACGCGCGGGCCGCCGCACTCCGCCGGGCATGGCACGCTGAGGACATGGCAGTTCAGGCTGGTAAAGGCGGAGCTCGCGGACAGCCCGCCCGGCCGCGGGGCCGGGTCCGTGATGACACCATCGACCGGCTCGAGGCCTCGATGGGCGCTCTCGGCACGGCTGCCATGCTGTCCATGGACCGAGAGCTGCCGTGGTTCCGTGCCATGTCGGCCGAGAACAGGTCCTGGCTCGGCCTCGTCGCGCAGGCCGGCGTGGCCGCCTTCGTGGACTGGATCAAGCATCCGGAGCGCACCAGGCCCGCCGTCGCAGGTGAGGTATTCGGCACCGCGCCGAGAGAACTCGCGCGGGCAGTGACCCTGCAGCAGGCCGTCGAGATGGTCCGGGTCATCGTGGATGTGGTCGAGTCGCAGGTCGATGAGCTTGCGGCGCCGGGCGGCGAGGCCGAGCTGCGCGAGGCGGTGCTGCGCTACACCCGGGAGATCGCGTTCGGAACGGCACAGGTGTACGCGCGGAACGCCGAGGCGCGCGGCGCCTGGGATGCCCGGCTGGAGGCGCTGGTCGTCGAGTCGCTGGTTCGTGGCGAGGTGGACGACGGCTTGCAATCCTGGGCGTCGGCACTGAACTGGTCGTTCAGCCCGGTCACCGTGATCGCGGGGTCGGCCGGGCCCAATCCGGCCGGCCGGACCGAGACCGAGGGCCTGATCGACGAGTTCCGCATGCTGGCCCGCCGCGCGCGCCTCGACCTGCTCGCTGGCGTCCACGGCAACCGGCTCGTGCTCGTTATCGGCGGTGCTGCCGATCCGATCGAGGCCGCCCGTCACTTCGTCGGCCGGTTCGGCCCCGGACCGGTCGTCGTGGGGCCCGCCGCCGCTGACCTGCAGTCCGCGGTAGCCTCAGCCGGGGCCGCGCTTGCCGGATTGCGTGCCGCGCACGGCTGGCCGGAGGCACCGCGGCCAGTCCTTGCCAGCGACCTGCTGCCCGAGCGTGCCCTAGACGGCGACGAGTCGGCCCGTGCCACTCTCGTCGAGGAGGTCTACGAGCCGCTCATGCGCGGCGGCGCGGCGCTGCTCGACACTGTGATGGCCTACCTCGAGCAGGGCAACTCGCTCGAGGCCACCGCGCGCCTGCTGTTTGTGCACCCGAATACCGTCCGGTACCGGCTGCGCCGGGTGACCGAACTGACCGGCATCACGCCGGGTGACGGGCGGGGCGGCTTCACGCTCTGGACTGCGGTGATTCTGGGGCGCCTCGCGCACAAGCGAACATAGCTTGTAGACTTTCGACATAGTCCTAGCGGGAAACTTCGTCTGCTTCGACATAGATATGGCGAAGTTCTACAGTGCAGGCTAGAGCAATGCTTGTTATCGCCGCCCCAGGTCAGGGCGCCCAGACCCCGGGGTTCCTTTCTCCGTGGCTTGAGCTGCCTGGCTTCGCCGATCGCCTTGCCGCCTGGTCTGACCTGGCCGGCCGCGACCTGATCAAGGCCGGCACGACCGCTGACGCCGATGAGATCCGGGACACGGCGGTGGCCCAGCCGCTGCTGGTGGCGGCGGCCATCGCGGCGGCCGAGGATCAGCTCGCGAACAGCTCGGCCCAGGTGAGCAGGCAGTCGGTGGCCGTCGCCGGCCACAGCGTCGGAGAGCTTGCCGCCGGGGTGCTGGCCAGCGTCATCAGCGCGGACGACGCCATGCGGATGGTGCGGGTCCGGGCCAACGGCATGGCCGCAGCCGCGGCCGCTGAGGCGACCGGCATGACAGCCGTGCTCGGCGGTGACGAGGACACCGTGCTGGCAGCCATCGAGGCCTGCGGGCTCACCCCTGCGAACGTCAACGGAGCAGGTCAGATAGTGGCAGCGGGCACGCTCGAGCAGCTGGCCGCCTTCGCCGAGGCGCCACCTGCGGGCGCCAGGCTCCGCCCCCTCTCGGTGGCAGGCGCGTTCCACACGCACCACATGGCGCCCGCGGTCGACGCCCTGGCCGCAGCAGCTGCGACGGTGCGTGCCGCTGACCCGGCCCGGCCACTGCTGTCGAACCGCGACGGCGCGGTCGTCAAGTCTGGCCCGGACTGGCTCGACCGCATCATCACCCAGGTCAGCGCGCCGGTCCGGTGGGACCTGTGCATGCAGACGATGGCCACGCTCGGCGTGACCGCGATGATCGAGCTGCCGCCGGCCGGGACGCTGACTGGCCTGGCCAAGCGCGCCCTGCGGGGTATCCGGCTCATCAGCCTCAAGACGCCCGATGACCTGGACGCAGGCCGCGAGCTCCTGGCCGAGCACACCGACAGCCACGCCGACAGCCATGCGCCCGAGTGGCGCCTGCTCGTCGCGCCGCTGGCCGGGACTTTCCGGGCGCCCGACGGTCATCCGGCTGCGGCCAGGCCGGGAACTGGCGTAAGCGCCGGCACTGACCTCGGCCACGTCGAGATTCGGGGCGGCAATCACCTCGTAGCTGCCTCGTTCCCGGCCACGATCATCGAATGGCTGGTTGAGGATGGCGATCCGGTCAGCGCGGGGCAGCCACTGGTGCGCCTGCTCCCGCAGGCAGCTGAGTAATCACGAGAATCCACGCAATCAACAGAATCCACCGGACTAAGTCGAAAGGGCAGCAGGCAACATGCGACTCACCGAAGGTCAGGCAGGCGCACGAGTGCTGGCTTTCGGCGGCTATCAGCCCGCCAGGGTGGTCACCAACGACGAGCTGTCGAAAACAGTCGACACTAATGACGAGTGGATCCGCAGCCGGGTAGGTATTGCCAGCCGCCGGATCGCCGGCCCGGACGAGACCGTCACCGACATGGCGGTGCAGGCCGGCGGCAAGGCGCTGGCGGCCAGCGGCCTGTCCCCCGGCGACATCGACCTGGTCATCGTGGCGACCTGCACGCCCGAAGTGCAGATCCCGAACGTGGCCGCGTCCGTCGCCAGGCGGCTCGGCATCGTCGCTCCGGGCGCTTACGACCTCAACGCAGCGTGCGCGGGATTCTGCTACGCACTGGCGAACGCCGCTGACGCCGTACGCACCGGGACCGCCAGGAACGTGCTCGTGGTCGGGGCCGAAAAGCTGTCCCAGTGGGTCGACTGGACCGACCGGGCGACGTGCATCATCTTCGCCGACGGCGCCGGCGCTGCGGTCGTCAGTCCGGTCGCGGACGCCGGTGACGCGCCTGGCATCGGACCAGTGCACTGGGGCAGCGACGGCGACCTGGCAGACAAGATCTTCATCGCCGACCGGAACTCGTTCATCTTCCAGGAAGGCCAGGCAGTCTTTCGCTGGACGACCAGCGCGCTGGCGCCGATTGCGCTCAAGGCCTGCGAGAAGGCCGGAGTCGACCCGACGGAGCTCGGCGCGTTCATCCCGCACCAGGCAAACCTGAGGATCGTCGAGTCCATCGCGCGGAAGCTCGGCGCCCCGCAGGCGATCGTCGCGCAGGACATCGTGCACGCGGGCAATACCTCGTCGGCGTCCATCCCGCTGGCGCTGTCCCGGATGATCGAGCGCGGCGAGATCGCCTCCGGAACGAAGGCGCTGCTGCTCGGCTTCGGCGCCGGCATGTGCTACGCAGCGCAGGTCATCACGGTACCCTGACCCCCGCCCCGCCTGGGGCGATCAACCTACGCAAGAAGTCCGCCAGAAAGAGAGCAGAAGACAAATGGCCATGACGGAGCAGGAAATCCTCGAGGGTCTCGGCGAGATCGTCGACGAGGTTGCGGGCGTTCCCGCCGACCAGGTAACGCCGGACAAGACGTTTGTCGACGACCTCGACATCGACTCGCTGTCGATGGTCGAAATCGCTGTGGCGGCGCAGGACAAATTCGGCGTGGAGATTCCGGACGACCAGCTGAAGGACCTCAAGACCGTGCAGGACGTCATCGACTACGTCCGGCGCGCGGAGGTATCCGCCTGACGACGGCGCTTGCGGCCCCCACGGGGGGCAGCCCCCGTGGGCAGCCGGATTAGCCCCAAATCGACGAGGAGCAGGAAGACAGTGGGTACAGACCGGACACGCGTCGTCGTGACCGGCCTTGGCGCGATCACTCCGCTGGGGACCGATGTCCCCAGCACCTGGGAGGCGCTGAAGGCTGGCCGCAGCGGCGTGCAGCAGCTGACGGACGACTGGGCGGCGGAGCTGCCGGCCAGGATCGCGGCCTGGGCCGCGGCGGACCCGGCCACGCTGATCGACCGGGTGCAGGCCCGCCGTCTGGACCGGTGCGAGCAGTTCGCTCTGGTGGCTGCTCGCGAGGCGTGGGCCGACGCCGGGTCTCCGGACGTCGACCCCGAACGGCTCGGCGTCGTGGTGTCCAGCGGCATCGGCGGCGTCGCCTCGACGCTGACCGCCTACGACACCCTCAAGGAAAAGGGCTGGCAGCGGCTCTCGCCGTTCACCGTGCCGATGCTGATGCCGAATGGGGCGGCCGGCTGGCTTGCGATCGAGCTGGGCGCGAGGGCGGGGGTTCACACGACCGTGAGCGCCTGCGCCTCCGGCGCCGAGGCGATCGGCTACGCAGTCGACATGATCCGGGCCGGGCGGGCCGACGTGGTCCTGGCTGGCGGCACCGAGGCCGCGATCATGCAGCTCAACATCGCGGCGTTCGCGGCCATGCGGGCGCTGTGCACCTCAAGGAACGACGACCCGGCTAGTGCCTCCCGTCCGTTCGACAAGGGCCGGGACGGCTTCGTCCTCGGCGAGGGCGCGGGCATGGTGATCCTGGAATCCGAGGAGCACGCGGCCGCGCGCGGCGCGAATGTGTACGCGATCGCGGCGGGCGTTGGCTACTCATCCGACGCGCACCACATCGCGCAGCCGGAGCCAGAGGGCGCCGGGCTCAGGCTCGTGCTGCGGCGCGTGCTCGCCGACGGCGGCGTGACGCCAGAGCAGGTCGTGCACGTCAACGCGCACGCCACGTCAACTCCGGCCGGCGATGTCGTCGAGGCGCAGGCGATCGCGGCCGCACTCGGCGACGCCGCTCCCGGCGTCGTGGTCTCGGCGACCAAGTCGATGACGGGCCACCTGCTCGGCGGAGCCGGAGCGGTGGAGTCCGTCGCCGCGATCCTCGCGCTGCGAGACCGGGTGGCCCCGCCGACCATCAACCTGGAAGACCCCGACGACGACGCCGGGCTGACCATTTCCTCGCAGCCGCAGCAGCTCAGCCCACGGGCCGACGGCCCGATGGCCGTCATCAACAACTCATTCGGCTTCGGCGGCGCCAACGTCGCCCTCGCCTTCACCGGAGCCTGAACCGTTGCCTCCGCCGCCAAGCGTGCCCCCCGAGCAGGACGCCCCCGTTGCCCCTGAGGAGATCGACGTGACCGTCACTGATTCACTGACCGCCAGGCCGCTGCACACCCACGGCGGGAACGGCAAGTCCGGGGTTGGTGTCGCGCGCCCGGCTCCGGCGGCCCCGGCCACCGCGGCTCAGGCCGCCCCGCCAGCCCCGGCTGCGGCAGCTACCGCTCCAGCCGACCCCGCGCACGCCGGCGTGGGCCGGGACCCCGAGTCGCGCCTGGCGGCCCTGTTCGATCCGGAGACACTCGAGCTGCTCGCGCCCGCAGACGACAGTGGCATGCTTGCCGGCAAGGGCAGCATCGACGGCGTCACGACCGTCGCGTTCGCCAGCGACCCGCGCTTCCAGGGCGGCGCCATGGGCATCGCGGGCTGTGAGGCCATCGTGGCTGCCTATGATCACGCGCTGGAGATCGGCGCGCCGATCATCGGGCTATGGCACTCCGGCGGCGCCCGGATTCTGGAAGGCGTCCAGAGCCTGCACGCGGTGGGCTTGGTCTTCGCGGCGATGACCAGGGCGTCGGGCAAGGTCCCGCAGATCTCGGTGGTACTGGGCGCGGCAGCCGGCGGTGCTGCCTACGGCCCGGCGCTGACCGACCTGGTGATCCTGTCCGAGCAGGGGCGCATCTTCGTCACCGGCCCCGACGTGGTGCGCAGCGTGACCGGTGAGGACGTCGACATGGAGCGGCTGGGCGGCCCGGAGCCGCACAGCCGCCGGTCCGGTGTCGTGCACATCGTGACTGCGACCGACAGGGAGGCGCTGGACCAGGCCCGGCGGCTGGTGGTCTTGTTCGGGCACCAGGTGATCCCGGCCGACAGCGAACTGTCCGACTCCGACCTTGGCGCGCTCCTGCCCGAGTCGCCCAAGCGCGCCTACGACGTGCACCCGCTGATCGGCGGCCTGCTGGACGGTCCGGCAATCGAGCTGCACCCGCGCTGGGCGCCGAACATCGTCACCACTCTCGGTCGGCTTGGCGGGCGCACCGTCGGGGTCATCGCCAATAACCCGCTGCGCCTGGGCGGGTGCCTGGACGCCACCTCGGCGGAGAAGGCAGCCAGGTTCGTGCGGATGTGCGACGCGTTCGGCGTTCCCCTCGTCGTGCTGGTGGATGTCCCCGGCTACCTGCCCGGCGTCGGACAGGAGTGGGACGGTGTCGTTCGCCGCGGCGCCAAGCTACTGCATGCGTTTGCCGAAGCCGTCGTGCCCCGGGTCACGCTCGTGACCCGCAAGGCCTACGGCGGGGCCTACATCGCGATGAACTCCAGGGCGCTCGGTGCGACCAGGGTGTATGCCTGGCCGGGAGCCGAGGTGGCCGTCATGGGCTCCGTCGCCGCGGTGCGCATCCTGCACCGCCGAGCGCTGGCAGCGGCTCCGGCCGAGGAGCGGCACCATGTCGAGGCGCAGCTCGCAGCCGAGCACGAGCAGGCCGTCGGCGGCCTGCCGCGGGCGGTCTCCCTCGGGGTGATCGACGAGGTCATCGAGCCGGACAAGACCCGGCAGGCCATCCTGGAGGCAATCGCGCACGCCTCGCCCGACCGCGGCCGGCACGGCAACATTCCGCTGTAACTCCGCCGTTCCCGCCGGGTGGCTTGTGGTCTCGCCTGGGCGGTACCTGCCCCGTCGGGACGGTAACCTGTGGCGTCGGCGGGCGCGCCGGAGCAGGGGTTTCTCATTGCGAACATTTTGAGAGCGCTAGCCCTGCGCTAGTAGCCCGTTGGTTAGAGTTATCGCGGGTTGCTTATAGTTTCCGCAGCATGGTCGCCAGGGCTTGGGTTGACCCGGAAAGCCTGGCCGCAGAACTACGTCCCTGAGGAGCCAGCTACTTGCCCCGGCTACGCCCAGCACGACGCCGCAACCCGCCCACGCCCGGCGATAGCCGCAGTCCCGCCCTGGCGCTCTCAGCCGCCCATGCGGGCGCCGCAGCGGGTGGCGTCACGACGCCGGAGGACACCGGGCAGGGTGTGATCACCAGGACCCGCGGCGTTGCGGCTGCGATCCCCGGCGATTCGGCGGGCACTGGAGCCCGCCAGCCGTGGCAGAGCCGGGCCTGGTCTCTCGTGCGCTATCACTGGCTCGCGTCTGCGCTGATCGTAGTCGGGACGGCACTCAGGGTAATCACCTGGATGGCGTACCACCCTGCGCTTCTCTACATCGACTCCGTCAAGTACCTGTACCGCGGCTGGCAGGGCTCGGACCCGCTCGGCTACAAGGTGCCGCTGAAGATCGTCCTGGCGATCGGCAACCTCGGCACCGTCACGGCCCTGCAGCACCTCCTCGGCATCGGGATGGCAGTAGCCCTGTACGCGCTGCTGGTCCGGCGCGGCGTCAACCGCTGGCTGGCAGCACTGGCCATTGCCCCGGTACTGCTGGACGGCTACCAGCTGCAGGCCGAGGCGACGATCATGCCCGACGTACTGTTCGAGGCAATGGTCGTGGCCGGTTTCTGCCTGCTGCTGTGGAAGCCGACCGTCACCTGGCTGAACCTCATCACCGCCGGCCTCATCCTGGGCCTGTCGGCTACAGTTCGCGAGCTCGGCCTGTGGATGATGCTGCCCGCCGTCGTGGCCCTGCTCGGCTCCCGCTGGCTGCGCGTGTCGAGCGACGACTGGTATGAGGCGTTCCGCAAGTCCTGCATCCTCTGCCTGGCGTTCCTGCTGCCGGTAGTCGTCTACTGCAGCATCTCCTATGAGCTGTCCGGGCACTTCCGGCTGTCGGTCAAGGGCAGTGCAGCCGGGCGGATGGCGGCTTCGGCCGACTGCGCCACGCTGAAGGCCCCGGCCGACGTCCTCAAACTGTGCCCGCCGCCGGGCCAGCAGAAGCAGAGCCCCGACTGGCTCGAGCACACGCCTACGTCCTCACTGAATGACGTCCCTGGCGTGTCGGGGACGGAGCGCATGAAGCTGATCTCGGAATTCGACCACGCGGTCGAGCGCCAGCAGCCGCTACGGGTCATCGTCTCGGTGCTGCGCGACTCCGTCCGCCTGTTCTCGCTGCAGCGAGGCCCCAACATCGCCGTCACGCCGATCTTCCGGTGGCAGTTCCATACCTTCCTCCAGGAGTACGACCCGGAGATCATGGT
>Ga0335072_10010468_pt1 | contig 13349 bp, 11 predicted proteins | sample Lox_Sample_21_FD_206725 | JGI IMG/M metagenome (GOLD analysis project Ga0335072, IMG submission 206725) | Soil microbial communities from Loxahatchee National Wildlife Refuge, Florida, United States - Lox_Sample_2.1 | ecosystem: Environmental > Terrestrial > Soil > Wetlands | place: USA...
GTCCGCGATGGCCAGCGCCTCCTCCTGGTCGTGGGTGACGAACAGCGTGGTGATGCCCACCTCGAGCTGGATCCGGCGGATCTCGTCCCGCAGCTGGGCTCGGACTTTGGCGTCCAGGGCTGACAAGGGCTCATCCAGCAGCAGCACCTGCGGCTCGATGGCCAGGGCCCGGGCCAGCGCGACCCGCTGCTGCTGGCCGCCGGAGAGCTGATGCGGATACCGGCTCGCCTGCTCGGCCAGCCCGACCAGGTCCAGCATGTCCACCGCGCGCCGGTCCCGCTCGGCCGCGCCGACCCGGCGCAGCCGGAGCCCGAACGCCACGTTCTGCCGCACCGTCATGTGCGGGAAGAGCGAATAGGCCTGGAACACCATGCCCATGTCACGCTTGTTGGCCGACACGCGGGTGAGGTCCCGGCCGCCGACCACGACCCGGCCGCCGTCGGCGTCCTCCAGCCCCGCGAGCAGGCGGAGCGTGGTCGTCTTGCCGCAGCCCGACGGGCCGAGCAGCGCGACAAGCTGGCCGGGTTCCAGGGTCAGGTCGAGCCGATCGAGCGCCACCACGGGACCGTAATGGCGGCTGAGTCCCTCCAGCCTCACTTCTACGGCGTCCTTGGCCGCCCGGTCCCGCGCGCTGGTCACTGGCGAAGGAGTCATGAGCGGCACCTTATCCACGGCCGCGGCGACGGCCGCGGCCAGCGTAGGACAGGATCATCAACAGCACGAAGGCGAACAGCAGCGCGGCGAAGGAGGTGGAGAAGAGCACCCCGGCATTCGGCGTGTTCCGGCTGATGGAGTACAGCTCCACCTGCAGGTTGGTGTACAGCAGGAGGTAGGCGATGGTGAACTCGCCCAGGACCAGCGACCAGGTCAGCAGCACCGCGTTCAGGATGCCCTGCCGCATGTTCGGCGCGATCACCCGGACGATCACGGTGAACCAGCTCGCCCCGAGGCTGCGCGCGGCCTCGGACAGGGTCTTCACGTCGATCCCGCCCAGCCCGGCGGCCAGGGCCCGGTAGGCGTACGGCAGGGCCAGGATCACGTAGATCCAGAACAGCATGAGCGCGGACAGGCTGATCCGCTGGATCCGGTTGTAGATCTCGCCGAGGCCGACGACCAGCACGATCGCGGGGATGGTGAGCGGCAGCAGGCAGAGGACCTCGATGGTACGCGCCAGCCACTGGACCCGCAGCTGGACCCAGATCATGGTCGGCACCAGCAGCACCAGCATGACCGCGCAGGTGATGACGGCCAGTTCCAGGGTGATCTCGATCGAGCTCAGCAGGGGAGGGATGCCCGAGCCCTGGTAGGAGGCGATCTGCCGCCACGCGGACAGCGACCACGTGCCGAGCTTGGCCCCTTCCAGCGAGAACCGCAGCATGGCCAGCAGCGGCAGCAGGAAGAACGCGCCGAACACGGTGAATACGACGTAACGAAAGGCGTTCAGCCGCCTGCGGCGGCCGGCCTGCATGCCGCGCGGGCGCCCGGCCGGGGCGGCGATCGGCGTTTCGCCGACCGAGGTTATCGCAGCCATCGCGCCGCCCTGCGCTGCAGCAATGCGTAAGCCGTCATGACGATGGCCACCATGATCACCAGGCCCAGGGCGAGCAGGCTGGCCACGTTGACGCTGCTCAGCCCGACCTCGCTGGACATCGCGGTGCTGATCTGCTGCGGCACGATGTAGGCGATCTGGTTCTCCCAGGCCTGGATGGTCGCGAAGGCCGACAGCGCGTTCGCGAACAGCAGCAGCGCGGCACCGAGGAAGGCCGGTGCCAGCAGCGGCCCGCCGACATGCCGCCAGTACTGCCACGCGGAGGCTCCGAGGTTTTCCGACGCCTCCCGCCACTGGACCTTCAGGCCGTCGATCGCGGGCAGGAAGACCAGCACCATCAGCGGGATCTGGAAGTAGGTGTAGATCAAGCCAATGCCCCACGGGAAGTCGAAGTACCAGCTGGCGTGGAACAGCAGGCCCACGGGGCCGATGGTCACGAGGAAGGCGAAGGCCAGCGTCACCCCGCCGAACTGGGCCAGAACGCCCGAGACGGACAGGTAGAGCCTGCGGATCGCTCCGTCCGGGTCGCCCGAGGCCACCGCGTAGGCCAGGATCGCGCCCAGCACGGCCCCGGTCACCGACGAGAGCACGCACAGCTTGAACGAGCCGATGAAGTAACCGCGTACCAGCGGGTTGCCGAGCTCGCTGATGTTGGAGAACGCCCACGCGCCGTTCGGGTTCTTCAGCGCGTCCACGACCACGATCCCGGTCGGCCAGAGCAGGAAGACCCCGACATAAGCGAAGAACGGCACGGTGCCGACCCAGGCGGGAGCAGGCGGCCGGCGCCCGGCCCACGAGGGCCGGGCGCCGGTCTTGGCTGTCGCAGCGACGGTCACGTCTCCCCGCTAGCCGACGGCTTTCGCCCAGTTCGCCGCGAGGTAATTGGCGGCGTCGGTGTTCTGGGACTGAGTGAGGAATACCGGCGTCCCGGTTACGGCCGGCAGCTTCGAGGCCGCGCTGGTGTTGATGGTCCCGTTGGAGGCCATGGCTGGCTGCTCCACCGGCCTGGCGCCCCCCTCCAGCCACAGGTTCTGTCCGCCGTCGGCGGCCTGGGAGTAGAGGAACTCCTCCCACAGGCGGGCCGCCGCCGGGTGCGGCGCGTCCTTGTTGATGGCCTGCGCGTAATATCCGCCGAGGACCGCGTTCTGCGGGATGAACACCTTCCAGCCCGACACGCCCACGTAGCTCGGCAGGTTGAGGTAATCCCAGTTGAACACCACCGGGGTCGAGCCCGCCTTGATCGTGGCACCGGTAGCCGATATGGGGTTGAAGTTGCCGGCTGCCTTGAGCTTGGAGAAGAAGTTCACGCCGGCGGCGATGTTGTTCGCTGATCCGCCTTCGGCGAGGCTCGCCATCATCACGCCGTTCAGGGCGGCATTGGCCGAGGTGGGGTTCCCGTTCAGCGCGACCGCACCCTTGAACTGCGGGCCGAGCAGCTGGGACAGCGAGGTGATCGTCCCGAACTTGCTCTCGTAGCCGACCGCCATGTAGCCGCCGTAGTCCTCGTACCACAGCCCGCTCGGGTCCTTCTGCGCGGTCGGGATGTCGGACCAGGTGCTGACCTCGTACGGCGCGAACAGGCTGGTGTTGGCCAGGGCGACGGCCAGGCCGATGTCCATGACGTCGGGCGCCTTGGCCGTGCCGTTCTCCGTCTTCACCGCGTCGACCTCTTGCTGGCTGGTGCCGTCGGGCAGCGTGGAGTTGACGGTGATCCCGTACTTCTTCTCGAAAGTGTTAATGATCGTGCCGTAGTTGGCCCAGGTCGGCGGTAGGGCGATGACGTTGAGCGTGCCCTCCTGCTTAGCGGCCGCGATCAGGGCGTTCATGCCGCCGCCGGCCGAGGCGGACGTCTCGTTGGCCCAGTTGACGCTCGAGCCTGACGACGACGAGCCCGATGACGACGAACTCGACGAACAGCCGGTGGCCAGCAGCGCTGCGGCCGCGACCCCGGCGAGCGCGTATCGATATGGCGATCTCACCAGTGCCTCCTGAAAAAGCTTCCCCATCCCGAAGCGGACCGCGACTGCCCGGAACGTCCCGGGCGGCGGCGCCGGAGAGGGCCTCCCGGCCTCCCTCGCCCCCAGCTGAGAATGCAAGAAACGTAGCTAAAACGTTTAGCATGCGACATGCAAACACAGGCTTGAACGGGGTGTCAAGAACCGTTACCGAGTTGCCGCACGCAGTGCCGCGGGTGCTCGGCCTGCGACGATCTGGGGGGTCTGAACGGAGTCCTGCGGGGCTTGAAGGGAGGCCCGTTCGACCAGTTCCACTGGGGCGATGTAGTCGCTGGGCGGATTCCCGTCGAGCAGTCCGGTGATGAGCGCGCGGCCCATCGCCCGGCCGTCCAGGCGGATGGTGGCCAGCGGCGGATCAAGCAGTTCAGAGGTCGGCAGGTCGTCGTGTCCGATGACCGAGACATCGGGCCCGACCCGCAGGGACCGGTCACGGGCGGTCAGGTAGATCCCGAGCGCGGTGTAGTCGGAGTTGGTGATGACCGCCGTGGGGGCGTCCTGGCGTCCCAGCAGCGTTCCGGCTGCCTTCCGCACGTCGGCGACGGTCAGCGGCGCGTGCATGACATTCGCCCGGACCCCGAGTTCGCGAGCCAGGCGGCGGAAATGGCGGAGCCGGTCCGGATCTGCCACCAGGCCACGCGGCGCGGACAGGAACGCGATGCGGGAGTGGCCCAGCTCGGCCAGGCGCCGCATGGCCAGCCCGACCCCGGCCGCGTTATCGGGGTACACCCGCGACACGCCGGTGATGCCGTCCGCGGTCGCGTTGAGCGCCACCACCGGAGCGCCGGGGCGCAACTCCTGCCAGAGCAGCACCGACTCGCCCTTCCCGACCGGGGCGATGGCGAGCCCGGCCAGCCGTTGCGCGGCCATCTCCCGCACCAGCATGCGCTCGCGTTCCAGTGAGTAGTGCGAATCAAGGAGCAGCAGGGTGGCCCCGGCCTCGCGGGCGGCGTGCTCGGCCCCGCCCAGCACCTCGAGGAAGAAGGGATTGCTGAAGTTGCGGATGACCAGGCCGTAGGTGGTGGTCCGGCCCCGCCGCAGGGCCTGGGCCTGCGGGTTGGCTCGGTAGCCGAGCTCCGCCGCGGCGGCCAGGATGCGGTGGCGGGTATCTTCGGCGACCCCGGGCTGGCCGTTCAGCGCAAGGCTCACCGTGGCCACCGATACGCCGGCCTCCCGGGCCACGTCACGGATTCCGGCCGGCTGTCTGGCTCCGCCCTGCTGACTGGTCATGGCCTTACCCGCGCTGGTGACGCTCTGCTTCCCCGGGCAGGAGCGGAGGTACGTCGATGAGCGCACATCCTAACCAGGCCGGCCAGCCTTCGGCCAGGGGCCGGGACGAGCCGTCACCCCAGGATATGGGGCAGGATGTCGGCGATCGAGTCGAGGATGAGGGGCGCGCCGGCCTGCTCCAGGCCCGCGCGGGAGCTGGCGCCGGTCAGCACGCCCGCCACGACCCCGGCCCCGGCGCGCAGCCCGGACTCCACGTCGCTCGTGGTGTCCCCGGCCACGGCCAGCTCGCTGACGGCGCCGCCGTGCAGGTTCAGCAGCGCGGTCAGCGGCAGGTCCGGCCACGGGCGGCCGCGGCCGGCGTCGGCGGGGGACAGGGTCAGGTCGACCAGGTCGGCCCAGCCGAGCTCGGCGATGATCGCGTCCCGGGTCGTGGGGGAGAAGCCGGTGGCCAGGCAGACCCGGATGCCGGCGTCACGGCAGGCCTTGAAGACGTCGGTGGCGCCGGGCATGGCCTCGACGTGACCCGCGCGGACGGCCGCCGCGTAGTGGTCCTCGAACGTCTCGTTGGCCTGCTGCGCGGCTTTCTCCTCGCCGAGGATACGCCGGAACACCTCGATCTTGGACTGGCCCATGCTCGACCGCACGTCGGTCATGGCCTGGTTGTACGCGCGCACGGTCAGGTTCTGCGTCGCGATGGCCGCGGCGAACGCCTCCACCACGCTGCCGTCGTCGCGGACCGTGGTGCCGGCCATGTCCAGGCAGGCGACCGTGATACGTGTCATCGGAATGTCTCCTCGGCGATGGCGGGGGCGCAGGTCATGCCGCGGCCGCCTGGTCCGGTGACCAGCACGACGCCAGGCTCGGGCTCGGATCGGTGATACAGCGCGGAGCCGGTGCTGACCTCGCTGTAGACGCCGGCCCAGCGGCGCTGGACCCGCGGGATGGGGGCGCCGAGCAGCGCCTCGGCACGGGCCTGCAGGTGGTCGTAGGCGCCGGAGTCCAGGTCGAACGCGAACGGCTCGTCGTATTCGTGCGTGTCACCGATGGTCAGGCCGCCGCCGGCCCGCTGGACCATCAGCAGCTGCGCCCGGGCGCGCTCAGCGGCCGGTGCCTGCGGCGGCAGCTGGCCGCGTCCTGGCAGGTCGTAGGCGGGGTAGTAGCGCAGCGAGTCCCCGTCGGCGACCGCCGTGGTGAGCCGCTCGGCCAGCGGCGCGGTCTGCATCATCTGCAGCCGCACCCGGCGCACCCCGTCGCGCGCGAGAGACCCCCGGTACTGGCCCACGACCCCGGTGTGCGCAGCCCCCGGGCACAGGACCACCAGGTCGCACTGATGCCAGGCGCCGGTGTGATCGCGCACGGCGTTCGGTACGATCTCGGTCACCTCGCGCCCCGGCAGCCACTGATAGGCCTCGCCCGCTAGATAGCCGCGCAGCGCGGGCAGGACCAGGCGCGGCTCGACGATCGCGTCGGCGCGGCAGAGCAGCCCGCCGGCCAGCTCGCCGCGCAGCGCGGGGTTGGCGGCCCGGACCGCGGCCGGGTCGAGCAGCTCGAACTCGCGCCGGACAGCATCGGGGAGCCCGGCTGCCTCCTTGAGCACCCGCAGCTCGGCGTCATCCGTGGCCAGCGTGAGCGAACCCGCCGGGCGGAAGTGCAGGCCCGGGACGGCCGCGCCCAGCTCGGCCCACAGCTCGCGGGCACGCAGCGCCAGGGCGAGCTCGGCGCCCGCCCGCCGGCCGCTCACCCAGACCAGGCCGAAGTTCCTGACGCTCGCGCCGCGGGCCTCGCCCTCGCGCTCCAGGTGCACGACCTCGTAGCCGCGCCGCCGCGCCATCACCGCGTGCATCGTGCCGAGCACGCCCCCGCCGATCACCACGATTCGTTGCGTGAGCCTCACGATGGCCAGTATAGTCAATTTCTAACATGTATAGCCAACTTTGCGCAGTAGCAGCGACCGTCCTGAACCTTGGAGGCGTGCTTGACCAGCCAGAACGACGGGGACCTGGAGCTCGGGTCAGGTGGCCACACGCTACGTTTTCCCGCCATTTGGCTACGCGACAACTGCCCGTGCGCACAGTGCCTGGATCCCGGCAGCGGGCAGAAGCTGAAGGACATCACCGAGCTGCCGCCCGGGCTGGCGGTCAGCGCCGTCCAGGACACGGGGGAGTCCGTGGTGGTGACCTACGCACCCGACGGGCACCGGTCTGCCTTCTCCCGCTCCTGGCTGGCCGCGCACGCCCCCGGCGCCGGCCACGACCGCGACGGGCGGACCGAGGACGACAAGGAACTGTGGCGGCCCGCGGACCTGGACCCGGCGGCGGGCCGCCTGCCCGAGGCCAGCTGGCCGTGCTACCTGGCCGAGCCCGCGGAGCGGGCGCGCGCGCTGGACGCGGTGCTCCGCTGGGGTTTCGTGCTGCTCCGCGACGTGCCCGCCGAGCCGGGCCTGGTGCTCGAGGTCGCCGCGAGCTTCGGGTTCGTGCGGGAGACGAACTACGGCCGGCTGTTCGACGTCCGGATCGAGCCCCGGCCCGGCAACCTGGCCTACACCAGCCGCCGGATCCTGCCGCACACCGACAACCCGTACCGCGATCCGGTGCCGACCGTCCAGCTGCTGCACTGCCTGCGCGCGGCCGACGACGGGGGAGATACGGGCCTGGTCGACGGGTTCGCGGCCGCCCGTGAGCTTCGCGCCACGGACCGCGAGACATTTGACCTGATCGCGGGAACCCCCGTTCCGTTCGGCTATCAAGACAAGGGCACCGAACTACGGGCCAGCCAGCCGCTCATCGAGCTCAGCCCGCGCGGCCGGATCCGCGCCGTCCGGTTCAACAACCGGTCGATGCGGCCGCTGCGGCTGCCGTACGCGCAGGTCACCGCGTTCTACGCGGCCTACCGGCGCTGGGCCGAGCTGCTGGCCCGGCCGGAACGGCAGCTGAACCTGCGGCTCGGGCCTGGCGATTGCCTGGTCTTCGACAACACGCGGGTGCTGCACGCCCGCACCGCGTTCAGCGGGACTGGCGGCCGGCACCTGCAGGGGTGTTACGCCGACCTGGACGGGCTGGCCAGCACCCTGGCCGTATTGCGGCGAGGGGAGATCCCATGACCGCGGCCGAGACGATCGGGGAGCTGTTCGCCGGGCCCGGGGCCAGTGATCACATGGGCGAGCCGGTGCCCATCGGCGAGCACATGCTGCAGGCCGGGGCGCTGGCCGAAGCGGCTGGCGCGGACGGCGCGCTGATCGGCGCGGCGCTGCTGCACGACATCGGCCACCTGCTCGGCGGGAGCACCGAGGACGGGCTTCTGGGGGGTCTGGGGGGGTCGTCCCCCCCAGATAAAACCGAGGACCGGCACGGCGAGTCCGGCGCGCGGTGGCTGAGCCAGTGGTTCGGCGATGCGGTGACCGAGCCCGTGCGGCTGCACGTGCCGGCCAAGCGGTACCTGTGCGCGGCGGACGCCGGCTACCTCGGGCTGTTGTCGGCCGAATCGGTCCGCACCCTGTCGCTGCAGGGCGGCCCGATGACGGCGGCCGAGGTGACGGCGTTCGAGGCGTTGCCGTTCTCCGGTGACGCCGTGGCGGTCCGCCGCTGGGACGACCAGGCCAAGGACCCGGCGATCACCCCGCCGCCGTTCGCGTACTTCGCGCCGCTACTTGCCGCCCTTGTCCGAGGCTGACCGAGCGCGCGTCCGGGACAGCGCGTTGACCGCGGTCGAATTGTGCACGCTGAACGCCACCGCGCTGCCCAGGTAACGGTCTTCGGACCACTCGACTGGCATCCCGGCCAGGTCCGTGGTCAGGCGACGCTCGCGCAGCATGGGCACCCGGGGACTCACCCCGAGCAGCCTGGCGTCCTCGGCCGAGGCCGGCACGGCGTCGATCACGTGCTCCGCGTCGGCGAACACGGTACCCAGTTCCTCCAGGCGCTCGGTGATCGAGCCCGTCTCCAGGTCCATCCCGGCGACCAGCGCGCCCACCCGGTCCGGGTAGACGCCGCGCTCGATCATCACCGGGCGGCCGGACAGCAGCCGCACCCTGACCAGGTGATAGACCGGCGCGCCCGGCTCCAGGGCCAGGCGTTCGGCCTCCAGCGGCTTGGCCGGCCGGCGCTGCAGCGCGATGACCCGGCCGGCCGGCACCTCGTCCATGGCCCGGGCCCAGCGGGAGAACGACAGCAGCTCGCCGAAGCTCTGCACCTGCGGCCCGCCCAGCACCACCCGGCGTGCCCCGCGTCGCGACGCGATCACCCCGTCCGCCCGCAGGGCGGCGAACGCCTGGCGGATCGTGCCGCGGGACACCGAGTAACGCTCGGCTAGCTCGCTCTCCGAAGGCAGCCGGGTACCCGCCGCGTACCCGCCGGCCGCGATGGCGGCCTTGATGTCCTCGGCCACCTTCCGGTACAGCGAAGGCGGCCGGGACACCCCCTGATCTACTGCCATGACAGCCGAGCGTATCTGGCGGTTAGCCGGTAAGACATCCTGCTGCAGGCTGAATCATCCTCAGGTGGGATGAACCTCCCGTTTCACCACGCCAGGCAGGAGGCATTCCCGGCGCGGTAACCACGCTCCGTTCGGCCGAAGAAATGGGTTTCAACGGGGGCGCAGCGGTACGGCGGGCAGGGCGGGTGCGGCGAGCGGCGGGCCGGGGTAGCCGTGCACCTCGGGGAAGCGGCCGGCCACCCAGTCCTCGCGGGCCTGCGTGATCTCCTGGCCGCTGCGGGCCACGAAGTTCCACCACATCAGCAGCCGCTCGCCGAACGGCGCGCCGCCGAGCACGAAGAACCGGGCGTGCCGGCGCCCGCCGGCCGGCGAGAGCCGGATCTCGGACAGGCCGGCGGGCAGGTGCGCGAGCAGCCCGGGCGCGATCAGCGCGCCGGCCACCACCGCGGAACCATCCGCCGCGACCACCGCGTACTCGAAGTCTTCCCGGACCGGGAGTACGAAGTCGTCGCCGCCGGGGACCGCTACCTCGAGCGCGGCCAGCGGGGTGAACACCTCGGCCGGGGACTGCTCGCCGCGGTGCTCGCCGATGACCACGGTCACCTGGGCGCCGCCCTCATGCAGCACGGGCAGGTCGTCGTGATGCGCGAACCGCGGCTCGAGGAACCGGTCAGGCTCGGGCAGCGCGATCCACAGCTGCAGGCCGTGCAGCGCGGCGGGCCGTCCGGCCGCGGACTCCTCGGAATGGGCGATGCCCCGCCCGGCGGTCATCAGGTTCAGCTCGCCGGGCCGGATCATCTGCCGGCTGCCCAGGCTGTCGCGATGCAGCACCAGGCCCTCGAACAGCCAGCTCACGGTCTGCAGGCCGATATGCGGATGGGGTGGCACCTGCATGCCGGGCCCGATGCTCACGTCGTCGGGTCCGTAATGATCCAGGAAGCACCACGCGCCCACGGTCCGCAGCGTCCGCTGCGGCAGCAGCCTGCGGACTTCGGTGCCGTCGCCGATGGCGGCCTTGCGCGCCTCGAGCACGTCCACGGAGTGCACCACGGCCGGGGTCAGCGCGATCGCCACCGGGGCCGGATCCAGGTTGCTCACGGTCCAATCGTGTCATTGGTGGAGCCAAACCGGCACGTGAGTCGGCTCAAGAGCGGTATGGACCACTCCCGGTGAGATCGGCCTGGACGCAGGGCAGCCAGGTGATCGGCAAAGCGGTGCTGAACATGGCGTGACCACCCGGTGCCGGATCTGGCGGGCAGGAGCGCAGAATTAGTACAATCCCAGCGACCGATGGGCGTGCCGGCCCCAAAGCAGACTGGTCCTGAGCAGGCAGGGGAGACGCGATGACCGAGTTCATCGGCGGCGCTCATCAATCCGACACCCACCAGAAGGCGCTGCGGATCAACCTGGACCCGCGCTGGTACGGAACGATCGCGGAGATCGGGGCCGGCCAGGAGGTCGTCCGCTGGTTCTTCCGGGTCGGGGGCGCGGCGGGTACTGTCGCCAAGTCGATTTCCGCCTACGACATGGCGGTCAGCGACGCCGTGTACGGCAAGGCCGAACGGTACGTGTCCATGGGCCGGCTGCAGGGCATGCTCGACAAGGAGTTGCAGCTCAACGTCGAACGGCTGAACGACGAGCGCGGCGACTCGAACTGCTTCTTCGCCTTCGCCGACACCGTGGTGGCGCGCAGCTACCGGGGCAGCAACGAGTGCCACGGCTGGATGGGCGTGAAGTTCCAGGCCCAGGCGCACGACGAGCCGAGCCAGATCGTGATGCACGTCCGCATGCTCGACGTCGAGGCCTGGCTGCAGCAGGAAGCGCTCGGCATCGTCGGGGTGAACCTGATGTACGGGGCGTTCTTCGAGCATCACGAGCCGGAGAAGCTGATCGAGAGCCTCCTGGACGGGCTGTCCGTGGGCCGGATCGAGATCGACATGATCCAGTTCAAGGGCATCGAATTCCGCGGCGTGGACAACCGGCTGATGGCGCTCAAGCTCGTCCAGATCGGGCTGAGCGGCGTGGCCATGTTCGGCCCCGACCGCGCGGTGCTGCAGCCGAGCGAGGTGCTGCGCAAGAAGGCGGTCCTGGTCGAGCGGGGCAGCTTCCGGCCGCCGACGCACGTGAACCTGGACATGCTCTCTACGGCCAAGGCCAAGTTCGAGCAGGACTCGGCCGTGGCGGGCAAGCCGGTGCTGCAGCTCACCGAGATCACCATGCGGAACCTGCTGGCCGGCGGGCAGGAGGTCGACCGCCGGGACTTCCTGGCCCGGGCCGAGCTGCTCGCCGCATGCGGCGAGACGGTGCTGATCACCGACTACTTCGACTACTACCGCCTGGCCGCCTACATCGGGGAACGGACGACCGAGCGGATCGGCATCGTGATGGGCGTGCCGAGCCTGATCGACCTGTTCGACGAGAAGAACCACACGCAGCTTCCCGGCGGGATCCTGGAGAGCTTCGGGCGGCTGTTCAAGAACGGCCTGAAGCTCTACGTCTACCCGCACCGGCCGACCGCGGACGATGAGTTGCGGACGGTGGACGACATCAAGGTCCAGCCCGAACTGCAGCCGCTGTTCGACTACCTCTACCATCGGGGCAGCTTCGTCCACCTGGACAACTACAAGCCCGAGTACCTGCCGATCTTCAGCCGCGACGTGCTGCGCCGCATTGCCGCGCAGGATGACTCCTGGGAGGACATGGTCCCGGTGGAGTGCGCCGACCTGATCAAGCGCCGCGCGTTCTTCGGCTACGTCAAGCCGGACCGGGCCTATCCGGACGACTAACATCGCCAGCCTGCGCAGCACCTCCACCTTGAGAATGGCGGCCACGCTGACCGATTCGGTGATCGATCCGGCCAGGACTTTCTCGACCGCCTGGCGGAACGGCAGCCAGCTGAGGACGACCTGCTCGTCCGGGTCCTGCGCGTCGGCGCCTGCGGCCAGGCCGGTGGCCAGGAACATGTGCGCGGTATCGGTGGTCACCCCGTTGCTGTTGTCGACGAAGCCAAGCTGGCGCCAGCGGCGTGCCGTCAGCCCGGTTTCCTCGCGGAGTTCGCGCCGGGCGGCGGCCAGCATGTCGCGATCCGATGCTTCCGAGCCGCCGGTGGGAATCTCCACCGACGTCCGGCCCAGGGGATACCGCCACTGGGTGACCAGGGCCACTTCCTCGGCCTCGTTGAGGGCGACGATGCCAACCGAGGGCCGCATCTCGACCACGCCGTAGATTCCCTCGTGCCCGCCGGGCTGGATCACCGTGTCTTCGCGCAGCCGCAGCCACGGGTTGGCGTAGACGACCCGGGTGGCCAGGGTCTGCCAGGGATTCTCGCTCACCCTTGGATACGGTAGTCCTGCTGGGTCCGGGCGTACTCGGCGAAGGCGTCCAGGGACTGCGGGTTGGCCATCGCGTTGCGGTTGGCCGCCTCGTCCGGCGGCACGCCGAGCAGGATCTTGCGCACCGGTACCTCCATCTTCTTGCCGGTCAAGGTGGCCGGGATGGCGGGAACCTGGATGATCCGGTCGGGGACGTGCCGGGCGGTGTACTGGGTGCGGAGCCGGTCGGTGATCGCGGCGCGGAGGTCGTCGTCCAGCACGGCCCCCTCCTCCAGCGTGACGAACAGCGGCATGTAGAACCCGCCGCCGGGCAGGTCGAGGTTGACGATGAGCGCGCCGCTGATCTCCTTCACCGACTCCAGCGCGGCGTAGATCTCCGCGGTGCCGATCCGGATGCCGTGCCGGTTCAGCGTGGCATCGCTGCGGCCCAGCACGAAGCAGCCGCCGCGCTCGTTGACCTTGAAGAAGTCCCCCTGCCGCCAGACCCCGGGGAAGTCGGCGAAGTACGTCTGCCGGTACAGATCGCCGCTGTCGTCGTTCCAGAGCCGGACCGGCATCGACGGCATCGGCTGGGTAATGACCATCTCGCCGACCTCTCCCGTGACCGGCTGGCCCTGCGCGTTGAACGCGTAGGCGGCGACGCCCAGGTTGCGCGCCTGATGCTCGCCGGCGTAGACCGGCATCGTCGGCGCTCCGCCGGTGAACCCGGTGCACACGTCGGTGCCGCCGCTGCCCACGTGCAGCCACAGGTCGCGCTTGACGTTGCGGTAGAACCAGGCGCCGCACTCGGCCGAC
>Ga0335072_10010469_pt1 | contig 13349 bp, 10 predicted proteins | sample Lox_Sample_21_FD_206725 | JGI IMG/M metagenome (GOLD analysis project Ga0335072, IMG submission 206725) | Soil microbial communities from Loxahatchee National Wildlife Refuge, Florida, United States - Lox_Sample_2.1 | ecosystem: Environmental > Terrestrial > Soil > Wetlands | place: USA...
ATGATTTATGTACTTTAAAGGATAGTCTCGAGCCTGGTCAATGGTCCGGAGCCGCTGATCCCCAGCTGATCGAGCCTCGGTCAGAGCCGATGCTCAGGGCCCGCTGCCTGGTGAGCGGCCTCACACGCGGAGCTACGCCGGGGAAGCCGGAGGCGGCCAGCACCGACGTGATCGCGATGGCCCGGTCCCCGGGGTGCGGACGGCGACCAGCCGGGATCCGGCGGTGATGAGCCAGGATCCTCACTTTGATTCTAATTTTTCATAAAACAACAAGATGGCGGCCGAAGACAGTCTTCCCGCTGAATGCCCGTGACCCGGCGGGGCCGCTACAGGCAGTGGTCGTCCAGGTCGAGCAGCATCGTGTCGCGGGTGGCGAGCAGATCGAGCTGGGGTCCAACCCGCGGCAGCTCATAGCGGAAGAAGTACCGAGTCGCCGCCCGCTTTCCTTCGTAGAAGGACCCGGTGCGCTCCTGCGTGGCGATCGCCTGCTGCAACCAGATCCACGCGACGACCACATGCCCGGCCGCCTCCAGATAGACGGAGGCGTTGGCCAGGACGACGGCGGACGCGCCGCCGCGCCAGAGCATTGCCGTCACCTCGGAAAGCCGGCGCGCGGCCGACGACAACTGGGTGGCCTCCGTTCGCCAGCCCGCGGGAGCGGCCGCGGCGGTATCGGTGATCCGCTTGATCAGGAGGGCGAACCCGGCCCCGTTGTCCAGCCGGACCTTCCTGCCCAGCAGGTCGATGGCCTGTATTCCGGTTGTTCCCTCGTGGATGGGGTTGAGGCGGTTGTCCCGGTAGAACTGTTCGACCGGGAACTCGCGCGTGTAGCCGTAACCACCATGGATCTGGATCGCGATGTCATTAGCCGCGAGGCACCACTGCGACGGCCAGCTCTTCACGATCGGCGTGAGCACGTCGAGCAACAGGGAACTCTCCCTGGCCTGCTGTTGATCCTGGGCACTCGCCTGCTCATCGAGGAGCCTCGCCGCGAACAGGGTGAGGGCCAGTCCCCCCTCGGCGTAGCTCTTCGCCGCGAGAAGCATGCGGCGGACATCCGGATGGGTGATGATCGGCACCTGTGGCGCCGACGGGTCCCTGGCGTCGGACGTCCGGCCCTGCAAGCGGGTTCGCGCATAGTCCAGGGCATGCAGGTAGCCCGTGTATCCCAGCGCCGCGGCACCGGCGCCGACCGCGATCCGCGCCTCGTTCATCATGTGGAACATGGCGGCGAGCCCCCGGTCGAGCTGGCCGACGAGGTAGCCGATGGCGCCTGGGGCCTCGTCCGGCAGGAAGGTGCCCGAGCCGAAGTCCAGGACGGTGTTCACCGTGCCCCGGTAACCCATCTTGTGGTTGACCCCGATGAGTGCCACGTCGTTGCGTACCGGAGGTCCGCCGCCTTCCGGCGCCAGGAACTTGGGCACCAGGAACAGCGACAGGCCCTTCACCCCGGCCGGTGATCCCGCGGCGCGGGCGAGGACGAGATGGACGATGTTCTCGGCGAGTTCGTGGTCGCCACCGGAGATCCACATCTTGCTGCCGAAGACTCGGTACCGGCCGTCGCCGCCGGGCTCGGCACGGGTTTGGACATCGGCCAGCGAGGAACCGGCTTGCGGCTCGGACAGGCACATGGTTCCGGTGTACCGGCCCTCGAGCATCGGGAGCACGTAGCGATCGATCTGCTCCTGGCTGCCGTAGGTGCGCAGCAAGCTGGCGTTGGCCATCGTCAGCATCGCGTAGGAGGCGGTCGAGATGTTGGCCGCCTGAAGCCACGCGAAACAGGCGCGGTGCACGGTGTGCGGCAGCTGGCCGCCACCGATCTCGGCGTCCATCGCGGCGCTGAGCAGCCCCGACTCAGCGAACGCCGTCAGAGCACGGCCGATCTCGGGGACCATATGTACCCGCTGCCCGTCGAAAGTGGGTTCGGTGCGGTCGGCCAGCGCGTTGTGCGGCGCGAAGTACCGCATGGCCAGGTGTTCGGCCAGGTCCAGCGCTGCGGCGAAGGTCTGCCCCGAATGCTCGGCGAATCGCGGGCGCGCGGTGAGCTCGTCCACCTTCAGCCACTCGTTGATCAGGAAATCCAGGTCGCGCCGCGACAAGATTCGCCTGGCGTCGGTCATGGCGTTCACCTCCACCGCTGAGCACCACGTGGTGTGGGCGGCAGTCGTCCGGCGTACCGGTGACCCTCACGTGAGTGTGATGCCGCCGTCGACGACCACCGTCTGGCCGGTCACGTAGCCCGCGGCCGGCGACACGAGCCAGATCAGCGTGGCCGCCAGGGCGCCGGGATCGCCGAGGTCGCCCAGCACGATGCGCGGTTTGATGCTGTCGAGATACCCGTCGGCCAGCAGGTCCGTCATCTCCGTGGCGAAGAACCCCGGTGCCAGCGCATTGACCCGGATTCCCTTCCGGGATCCCCATTGCTGCGCAAGGTCACGGGTCAGTCCGAGCAGGGCTGCCTTGCTGGCGCTGTACGCAGCCTGGGGCAGTCCCGCTGTGGTGATGGCCAGAATGCTGGATACGTTCACAATGGAACTGCCAGGGCGCATCACCCGCCCGCAGGCCTGCGCCATCCAGTAGGCGCCGTTGAGGTTGGTGCCCATCACCCACTGGAATTGTTCGGGCGTCTCCCGGGTGGCGGGCACCGCGGCACCTACCCCGGCATTGTTGACCAGAACGTCAACCCGGCCGAACTCCGCCATCGCGGCCTGGACGACCGTTGTGCAGGCCACCGGGTCGCTGATGTCGGCCGGAACGGCAAGACACCGCCGTCCGGCGGCTTCCACGGCCTCGGCAGTTTGCCGCAGACGATCGGCGCGGCGGGCCGTGATCACGACGTCGGCGCCCGCCTCCGCGGCCGCGACCGCGAACGAGACGCCCAGGCCGGACGACGCCCCGGTGATCAAGACAACCTGGTCCGTGAGCCGGAACATGTCGAGGATCGTCATCGGCGCCTTCCCTTCCCGTAGCGGAATCCAGCCGGGAGACTTGCGGTTCGGCAGCGGTCAGCCTGGTGATTCGGGTCAGCGAGCCACTCCGCTGACGGCCGGCAGGACCGCGCCGGCAGTGTAGCCCGTCTCCTCGGTAGCGAGCGCTTGCTTAAGGTGATCCTCGAACGGCGCAAATGTCAATGGTTGTGATCCGGCCCACCCGGCTCTGCGCCCGGCCACTTCGCATGGGCTGGCCGGCGGCTCCGGTGCGATGCTGACGATCGGGGCCCTCCCGGCGAGCTTCCTGGTCGCCCGGAGATCCGCCCGCCCCCGACCGGCTGGACGGTTGGGGGCGTGCCGGGGCCGGGTTCTCGGATACGCTCTGCGCCTTCGGGCCAGGGATCTGACCGGTTCCGGGCAAGTATTGGAACGAGGTGCCGTGCTAATGGAAAATTCGCAGACAATGTTGGGGGCCGACCCGGCTTCGCCGGGTCGGCAGAAGATCCTTGACGTCGCGGCGGATCTCTTTGCCACCCAGGGATTCAAGGCCACCACGCTCAGCGACGTGGCGCGTGCGGCCAAACTTAAGAAGGCAACTCTCTACCACTATTTCCCTTCCAAGAATGCGATCTTCCTCGCCGTCCTGACCGAAGGGATCGACCAGCTTCGTGAGAGCTCCACTGAGGCGGTGGCGATCGCCGACCCGGTGCAGCGGCTGGACGCGCTGCTGACCGCGCATCTGCGCAACTTCGAGCACAAGCTCGCGCACGTGGTGGTGTTCCTGCTCGAGCGGCGGGTCATCCTCCGCGAGATCGCGGCCACGGACACCGAGCCCTACCTGGCCAAGCGGCGCGCCTACGACCGGCTCTTCGTCGACTGCATCCGGGACGGCCAGGCGAGCGGGGCATTCCGCGACGGCGACCCGGTCGTGCTCGCGTTCGGTCTGCTCGGGATGCTGAACTGGATGGTCCAGTGGTATGACCCGAATGGGCGCCTCACCATGGAGCAGATTGGTGAGACGCTGCGCTCGTGCGCGAATGCCGCGGTCGCGAAGCAGCCGGGCGCGGTCAGAAAACCTGCCTAGTAAGCCCGTTGGGCAAGATCGGCCTGCCGTCGTTGATGACACTGCGCACAACCCCTCATCCTGGGCCAGGACCTTCCTTGACGCTATTGCAATACCGCTGTTAGCCTACCCACAGTCAACCGACCGCTTGGTCGGTCGGGAGGTGGGACAGTTGCTAACCGACCTCGTCACCCCCCTGGATCGGGCCGCCGAATTCCGCGCCGCCGGACACTGGCTTCCGCACACGCTGAGCGCGCGGGTGCTGGCGCACGCCGCCGGCAACCTGGCATCAGCGGTCGCCGTCGTGGATCGGCTCGGTGACCGGAGCCGGACGTACGCCGAACTCGCGCGCGACGCCGGAGCCACGGCGGCGCTGCTGCGCGCCGCGGGCGTAACGGCCGGCGACATTGTGTCCATTCAGCTTCCGAACTGCTACGAAGCCGTCGTGGCGGCGGTGGCGGTGAACTCGGTCGGCGGTGTCATCAATCCGCTGCTGCCGAACTACCGCGCACGCGAGGTCGGCCACGTATTCGCTGCGGCGAAGCCGCGCGCGATCTTCACCCCGGCCGTCTACCGGGGGTTCGACCACCGCACACTGATGGCCGAGGTCCGCGTGAACACCGGCGTCAATCCGGTGCACATCCTGGTCGACGAGTCCGAAACCGGTGGCGACATCGATCTCGTTCCCGAACTCGCCGGGACGGCCACCGCTGACCTCGCCCCGGGGGTCAAAGCCTCGGCGGTCTCGGAACTGATCTTCACCTCCGGCACCGAGGCGACACCGAAGGCGATCATGCATACGGAGGAGACCGCGAACTTCGCGGTCCGGGCCACGTTTTCCGGCCTGCAGTTGCCGCCAGACGCGGTGGTGTGGATGCCGTCCCCGGTCGGTCACTCCACCGGGTTCAACTACGGGATACGCGCCGCGCTGTACCACGGGCAGCGGCTTGTGCTGCAGGATCGCTGGGACGCCGGGGACGCCCGTGCCCTCGTCGCCGCACAGAGCTGCAACTACACGCTGGCCGCTACGACCTTCCTCGAGGACCTGGTCGGGGCGTGCGAGCGAGCCGGCCAGCAACTCACCAGCCTGACGCACTTTGGCTGTGGCGGCGCACCCGTTCCGGCACCGCTGGTGCGGCGGGCCGACGCTGCCGGGATCCGCGTGCTGCGTCTCTACGGGTCGACCGAGGTCTTGTGTGCGACCTGGAACCGGCGTGACTCGCCGCTGGACAAGCGCTGCAACACCGACGGATACGCCTTGGAGCACACCGACATCGAAGTGCGCGACGGCGAAGGCAACTCGCTGGCCGCACCGGCCAAGGGCGAGCTGCATGTGCGCGGCCCCAATGCCAGCGTGGGCTTCTTTGACGATCCCGAACGCACGGCCGCCACCTACCTTCCCGGCGGCTGGGTGCGTTCGGGCGATATCGCCAGCCTCGATGAGGAGGGCTACATAACGATCGTCGGCCGGAAGAAGGAGATCATCATCCGCGGCGGCGTGAACATCGCACCTCGTGAGATCGAGGACATGATCAGCGAGTTCCCGGAGGTGCGGCAGGTCGCCGTCGTCGGCGTCCCGGACGAGCGTCTCGGTGAGCGGGGATGCGCATGCGTCGTGCTCGGCCCCTCGGCGACGCTGACGTTCGGCGAGATGGTGAGCCGGCTGCGGGCGGCAGGCCTGGCGACCTACAAACTGCCCGAGAGCCTCGCCATTCTCGAGGCGTTGCCCACCACGCCGTCTGGGAAGGTGCAGAAACACGAGATCTTGCGGCAAATAGAGAGCGGCTCTATTACCCGGAGCGAGAGGACGGACAGCTCGGTGAACGGCTCGCGTTCGGTCGTCGAATACTCCACCCGGCCCATTCCCGGCGGGGGCGGCCTGGTGGCGACGATTGCCCTCAACCGGCCGCACGAACTGAACGCGATCAGCTGGGAAATGATCGACGCGATCGACGCGGCGATCAGCGAGGCCGCAGCCAGCGAGGAGGTGCGCTGCCTGTTCCTGACCGGCAACGGCCGGGCCTTCAGCGCCGGCGGGGACCTCAAGAAATACGTGAAGCTGCAGCGCGACGCGGTCTGCTTCCCGCAATTCGTGGACGACCTGCATACCACCTTCGGCCGACTGCGTCAGCTGCGCATACCGACCGTCGCGCTGGTCAACGGCGTCACGGCGGCTGGTGGTCTCGAGCTGCTGCTCAACAGCGACATCGCGATCGCAGCGTCCTCGGCGAAGATCGGCGACGGCCACCTGAACTTCGGGCAGATGGGCGGCGGAGGCGTGCTCACGCTGCTGGCCCGGGTCGTCGGGATCCAGCGCGCGTTCGATCTGGTCATGACCGGAAAGTTCCTGTCCGCCGATGTCGCCGCCGAGTGGGGCCTGGTCAGCAGGGTCGTGCCGGACGAGAAGCTGTTCGCGGCGGGGATGGAGTTCGCCCAGGCAGTGGCGAAGAAGAGCCCGCTCGCGGTCGCGAACGCCAAGTACGTGATGAACACGATCTGGTCGGAGGGCTTGAGCGTGCCGGCCGGCCTTCATCTTGAACTAGACCGTAACGCCCTGTACTGCCTGACCTCACAGGACGCCCCGGAAGGCCTGATCGCGTTCAGCGAGAAGCGCGCCCCGAGGTTCAGCGGCCGGTGAGCACCCCGGCCCCGGCGCGCCCCCAGCCGGACGAGGACAGCGCACCGTTCTGGGCTGCCGCCCGCGAGCACCGCATCGTGCTCCAGCAATGTCAGCAGTGCCACGAGATCCGGTTCCCGCCGATGCCGGGCTGCCCGAACTGCGGGTCGCCAGACTTCGGGGAGCTGGAGTCCCGCGGCGCGGGGCGGATCTACTCCTGGATCGTGGTGCATCGAGCGCTGGCCGGGCTCGGCCCGGACGACGTACCCCGCACGATCGCGACGGTGGAGCTCGACGAGGGCTGCCGCGTGATCGGACGGGTGGCCGGCGGCGGCACACCAGCGGTTGACCAGCGCGTCCGGCCGGTGTTCATTGACCATGACGACTGGACCGAGATCGCCTTCGAGTTGGGGGACTAGGTGTTCCGTGCCGCAGTCGCCGGAGTCGGTTACACACCGTTCACCGCGTCCACCCCGAAGTCCGTGCTGGAACTTGCCCGCGATGCCTGCGCGGGCGCCATAGCCGACGCCGGAATGGACCGCCGCGATGTCGACGGGATCGCGAGCTTCATGGTGATGCACGACTCGGTGCCGACCCAGGCGGTCGCCACCGTGCTCGGCCTGCCTCAGCTGCGTTTCTCCCTCGATCTCGACCTCGGCGGCCAGGCCCCGTGTCATCTCGTCGCTCAGGCCGCCGCCGCGGTGAGCACCGGGCAGGCGGAGGCGGTGCTCGTTTTCCGCGCGATGAAGGGCAGGTCGGGGTCTCAGGTCGGAGGGATGGAGTTCTTCGGGGCCGGTGGCCAGTACCGTTATCCGATTGGCTACGGCGCCTACATGATGTACGTCGCGATGTGGGCACAGCGATTTCTGGCCGAGACCGGCCAGGGTGAACTCGACCTGGCCGCGGTGGCGCTCGCGCAGCGCGAGTACGCCATGGCGAATGAGCGCGCGTTCCGGCGCAAGCCGCTGACGCTGGACGAATACCTCGAGGCGCCCTACGTCGTGGATCCGTTCCGCGGCGCCGACTGCACGATCGAGGTGGACGGCGCCTGCGCGGTACTCGTCACCTCGACCGAACGCGCGCGCGACCTGCGGCAACCGCCCGCGGTCGTCGCCGCCGGGGGCTACCGGGCCGGCCCGCGTCCCGGTCTCGACATCGGCGACCACCTGTCATTCCGGGACTACACCCGCAATTACACGAGCCTGCTGGGCCCGGAGATGTACGCCCGGTCGGGGCTCAGCCCGGCCGACGTGCAATTCGCCGAGATCTACGACTGCTTCACCAGCACAGTACTTATCGGGCTGGAAGGACTCGGACTGTGCGAGCGTGGCGGATCAGGGGAATTCGTCCGCAGCGGCGGGACTAAGCTCACCGGCGCGCTGCCGGTGAACACGCACGGCGGGCTGCTCGCGGAGGGCTACCTGCACGGCATGAACACAGTTGCCGAGGCGGCGCTGCAGATTCAGGGCCGCGGCGGCGATCGGCAGGCGCCCCGGCACGAGGTCGGCATCGTCACCTCGGGCGCCCAGATGGACGGATCGGGCCTGATCCTCACCGCGGACCGCTGACGGCAGACGGCAACCCGCTCGGGGTTGCTAGTTATACAATGCTTATAAGATAGGCTCGTCAGCGTCCCCGGGGGGAGCGTTGGCGATACCCGCCTCGGCAGCCGCCTCCAGCGGTCGGCACATCGAGGCGGCTATCGCCGCTCGGGCGGGACGGTGGCCATGATCCCGGGCCTTGTTTGGCGCGGAGAACATGCCCTGCCGACGCCGCTCAGGACAACAGCAGCGTGATCCTGATTTCCCATCCTATAAATACTGAGTGTCACCACCCGAGTTCAGGAGGACATATGCCGGGTCAGCAATTCTGGGGCGGCGGCCCGGGGCTTCCCGCCGCACCGCGCGACGCCGGGCCGAAAACGCTGACGTGACGACCAAACACTTCGAGGACTTCGGTCCCGGCGACGATGGCAACGGTCCCGCTAGACTTAACGCCGTGTGGAGCCCTCGAAACGTGCCGTACATGCGACCACGTTTGGCCGAGATGATCGCGGGCGAATTGCGGGAGAATATTCTGTCCGGCTTGTACGCCGATGGTGACTCGCTTCCGAAGCAGGAAGACCTCATAGAACGATTCGGAGTGAGCCCGCCGTCCATCCGCGAGGCGCTCCGGGTGCTGGAGACCGAGGGCCTGGTCACGGTGAAGCGCGGCAACGTCGGCGGCGCGATCGTGCACTCCCCGCGCGCGGGGAAGGTCGGCTACATGATCGGGCTCGTGCTGCAGAACCGCGGGGTCCCGATCCGGGACGTGTCCGAGGCGCTCTCGTACTTCGACCCGACCTGCGCCGCCCGCTGCGCCACGTTGCCGAACCGGCGCAAGACGGTCGTCCCCCTGCTGCGGGCGAACCTGCGCGAGAGCAAGAAGGTGATCGAGGAGCCATTGCTCTATACGCCGATCGCCCACTCGTTCCACGAGATCATGGTGAACAACTGCGGCAGCGAGACGATGAGCCTCGTGGTCGGCGCGCTTGAATCGCTGTGGACCGGTCACGTCAGCCTGCTGACCGGCCGGACGCGGAACACGACGCCGCGCACGACCACACTTGAGGCCCGCCAGGCGAGCTACGTCGAGCACGAGGAGATCCTCGAGTTGATCGTTGCCGGTGACGCCGAGAACGTCGAGAAGCTCGCCCGACACCACCTGACCGAGCGCGGGGATCTCGCCTATCCATTCTCGGTGGAGACGGTGATCTCCGCCGCCGCGACCCGCGACGCGCACGTCTGACGCAACGTCAGGCCGGTGGCCGCGACCGCCTGCGCGATCGGTGTCGTTACCGCACGGCCGCCGCCAGCGCGTCGCCGAGCAGGGCGATCCCCGGTTCTATGTCGGCCATCGGCGACTGCGCCACCGACAGGCGCAGGTACTGGCCGCCGTCGTCCAGGTGCTGGAACCGGACGCCGGGGCGGAATCCGACGCCCCTTTCCTGGGCGCCGGCCATCGCCTTGTCAAAATCGACCTCCGGATGCACCGAGAGCCAGAAGTAAAGGCCACCGCGCGGCGTCCGGAAGTCGACCCACTGCCCGCAATGTTCGGTCAGCGCGCGCTCCGCGGTGTCCCGCTTCGCGGCATACGCCTGGCGGAGCTTCACGAGGTGCTGATCGAGTTCGCCATCCCGGACGTAGCGCTCGATCACCCGCGCGGTGAGCTGGCTGACCGCGAAGTCCTGGCGCGCGGCGGCGATCCGTGCGATCAGCCCGGACTCGCCCGCGAGCCAGCCCATCCGCAGGCCCGGCGCAAGGTACTTGCTGAAACTCCCGGACTGGATGACGGTCGCGCCGTCATCCAGCCCGAGCAGACTGGCCGGCGGGGGCTCGTCGTACCAGAGGTGGTAGTAGCAGTTGTCGTCCAGGACCACTGCTCCCGCCGCGCGGGAAACCTCCACGAGCCGGCGCCGCTGCTCGGCCGGCAGGACCGTGCCGGTCGGCGAATGGAAGGTGGCCACGGTGTATACGACGCGCGGTCGCAGGCCCTGCCGCTGCGCCGCCGCGAAGGCGCGGGGTAGTTGATCGACATCCATGCCGTCGGTGCCGACGGGAACGGTCAGCACCGCCGCGCCGGCCGTCCGCGCGAACTGGGCCGCATAGGGATATGACAGCTCCTCGACGATCAACGCGTCGCCTGGCCCGAGGAAGGCGTTGATGGCCATCGCGATCCCGTTCGTCGAGCCGTTCGCGAGCAGCAGGTTGTCGGCGGACAACGCGGCTCCGCCCGGGAGGGAGCAGTCTTCGGCTGCTGCGAGCCACTCGGCGATCGCGGCGCGCAGTCCGGCGTGGCCGTAGGTCATGTCCTGGCCGTTGCGCCCGGAGAAGTAGTTGCAGGCGTCCCGGCCGTCATCCGCGAGGACCTGCGCGTAGTGCCGGGCGAGCAGCTCCACCGGGTAGAGGTCCGGGTCCGGGAGACCTTGATCGAAGTCGTATCTGGGCACGATGCCTCCCTCTCCAGACGTGGCGCGCTGGCCCGGCGCGCATCCCCGGGCGGCTCAGCCGAAGCCTTGCTGGGGAGCCTCTCTAGGCTATAAGATTTAAAGTATTAGCAGTAAAGGCCCGCGTGGCAAGAACGACGAACGGATCTTTCTGTGAGCAAGCCTTCCGGAGCCTGCAACCCGACGCGAGCCAGCGCCTTCGTGATCAGCATCACGCCGTTCGGCCAGGACGGGAGCTTCGACGAGGACGGCATCCGGTCGCACCTGCGCCGGATGGCCAACGCCGGGATCGGGGTGTACCTGGGCGGCGGGGGCAGCGGCGAAGGCTACGCACTGAGCAACCAGGAGACCCGGCGGCTGCTGGAGATCGGCGTCGATGAGATCAAGGGCAAGGTGCCGGTGCGCTCGATGGGCAAGGAGCCGCGCACCGCGCAGGAGATGATCGACTTCGTCGCGGTGGCCCAGGATGCTGGCGTCGATGCGACCCAGATCTACTCGCTCGACCAAGGTCATGGTCACCGCCCGACGCGAGACGAGATCCAGACGTACTTCGACGACGTCCTGTCTGCGATCAGCGTGCCCGCGATCATCTCGACGCACCAGTCGGTCGGCTACCAGGTACCCGTCGAGATGCTCGCCGACCTGGTGGAACGCTACGACGTCATCGGCATCAACTGCTCACACCAGGACATGAGCTATCTCGCCCGGATCGTCGACGCGGTCGGCAGCCAGGCCGGCGTGCACGTCGGCGGTCCGCACAATGCGCTTACCGCCTGGTCGCTCGGGGCTACCGGGTATCTCAGCTCGGAGGCTAACTTCGCCCCCGAATTGTGCATGTCGGTGGTGGAGGCGTACCGGGCCGGTGACGCCGGGGCGCTGACCAGCAGCTTCGGCAAGCTGCTGCGGATCTCCACGGCGTTCTACGGCGCCGGCGGGATCCGCGCGACCAAGGCCGTGCTGGCCAGTCTCGGCATGGCCGGCGGATCGCCGCGCAAGCCGCAGTTGCCAGTCAGCGACGAGACAGCCGGCGAACTCATCGCGCTCGCCGAGTCCCTTGACGTCCACGCGTACCCCGCCTGAGCCGGGGGCGCTCGCACCCCAAGCATCACGACCCAGTCCCCCGCTACAGATAGGAGAAGCCGTGACGGCGGTGGCAGAACCCACCAGCGCAGCCAGCAACGCAACGGTGAACCAGAAGTACCGGCTGATCTCGGCCGACGGTCACCTCAACGAGCCCGCAGATGTCTGGACATCGCGCGTGGCGTCGCAGTACAAAGACCTCGTCCCGCGGGTCGAATCTCTCGGCCAGGGTGATGGCTGGGTGTTCCCCGGATTCGACCAGGTCATCCCGTTCAGCTGGGGCGCGACCGCCGGCCGCGACCCGAAGAAGATGGGCCGGTGGTGCCGGTTCGACGAGATCAACCCCGGCAGTTATGACCCGAAGGCCCGCGTCGCCGAGCAGCAGGAGGACGGGGTCGACGCCGAGCTGATCTTCGGCTCCAACTACCCGTCGGCATTCGTCAGCCAATGTGAGGACGCGGACCTGCATCACGAGATGGTCCGCGCCTACAACGAGTTCATGTCGGAGTTCTGCGCCACGCAGCCCGGCCGGCTCGGTGGCACCGGGCTGCTCCCGAACCGCGGCGTCGAGGGTTGCCTGAAGGAGATCGAGCGGATCAACTCGATGCCGGGTTTCGTCGCCTTCCTGCTCAAGCGTTACCCGAACGGCGGGACGTCGATCCTGCCCGAGGACGACGCCGTCTGGGAGGCAATCGAAGCGTCCGGCAAGCCGGTCACGATCCACGTCGGCCTGACCACGCAGATGCTGGGCCAGCAGCGGGCCGAGTCGCTGCCCGGCACCGGCCATTTCCACGACGCTCCGTTGCGGATGCTGCAGTTCATCTTCGGCGGTGTGCTCGACCGCTTCCCCGGCATCCGCATTCCCCTGATCGAGGTCGACTGCGGCTGGATCCCGTACTTCGAGGATCAGGCGGACGACAACTTCATGCGGCACTCGAAGTCGTCGCTGAAGGACGCGAAGCTCACCCGCCGGCCGAGTGAGTACATGCACGAGTTCTTCCCGGCGGCATTCATCTCCGATCCGTTCGCGATCCAGAACCGGCATCGCATCGGGGTCGAGCGGATGCTGTGGTCGAGCGACTACCCGCACATCACCTCGGACTGGCCGTACTCGTGGAAGACGATTAACTACCAGTTCCACGACGTGCCGGACGACGAGCGCTACGCGATCCTCGCGGGCAATTCGCTGCGGTTGTTCAAGTTCGGGCAGCCGGGATGAGCGCCGCCCCGCAGCGCGAACCGTCGACGTTCGTCATCAGCATCACCCCCTTCGACGCCAGCCTGCGGCTGGACGAGGGCGCGCTCCGCGCGCACTACGCACGCCTCGCGGCTTCCGGTATCGGGGCATACGTCGGCGGCGCCGGCAGCGGTGAGGGTTATACCCTCAGTGCCGCCGAGCGCCGCCGGGTGCTGGAGATCGCCGCCGAGGAACTCAAGGGCAAGGTCCCGGTCCGCGCCATGGGGGTCGAGCCCCGTACGCCACAGGAAATGATCGAATTTGCGTCGCTGGTCGCTGAGGTCGGGCTGGACGCGATGCAGGTCTACTCACTCGACATGGGCCACGGGTTCGGCCCAAATCGTGCCGAGATGCTCGCCTACTACGAGGCGGTGCTCGGCTCGGGCGACCTGCCGGTGGTGATCTCCACCCATCAGTCGGTTGGCTACTTCCTGCCT
>Ga0335072_10010470_pt1 | contig 13347 bp, 11 predicted proteins | sample Lox_Sample_21_FD_206725 | JGI IMG/M metagenome (GOLD analysis project Ga0335072, IMG submission 206725) | Soil microbial communities from Loxahatchee National Wildlife Refuge, Florida, United States - Lox_Sample_2.1 | ecosystem: Environmental > Terrestrial > Soil > Wetlands | place: USA...
GTGGTCGCGCGGTCGTAGACGACTTTGTCGGCGCGGATCACGTAATTACGGTAATAACCCACGACATCGCCGGTCAGTGTTACCGTGCTGCCCTTGAATGCCTGTTCGCTGGCGTCCCAGTGCACCGGTACCCCTGACGAAGGGATCGGTTCGGGCGTTGCAACCGGAAGGGCATCTCGACCGGGATCGTCAGGAAGCTGCGATTTCGACGGTTCTTGACCCTCCCTGAGAGCGGTCGCGCTCCGCTGCGTCGGGGGTAACGCATTGGTCAACATCTGCGCGGCAAGTTGCAGGTGACATAGGGTCACCACCGTGATAAACACAAAATTACGAGGATGCATCCAAGGACCAACGTCAGCATAGCAAATGTGCTTATGATCCATGGACGCATCGGCAAGGTGCAGCGTGAGCGCGTGCTTTCTTCGTCCATCGAAAATTGCTACGAGACCTTTTCTCGGACGCACAGCCCTCATCAATTTCAACGGGCATCGACATAACGAGCAACGGCCTTAGATCCCAGATTCAGGGCGCAAGCCAGGTAAAGCAGTAGCACGCAAGAAGGGAATTAGAGTTGAGTACATCATTGAGCCATTCCGGACTGCAGCCGGCATGGAAAGAGGAAGTAAATCGCCGGATCGAAGCTCATAAACATCGCAAGGGAATCTCTGTTGTCGATCAGTCATCCTCTGCAGATCACCAGCCCGCGCCCGGCAGCCGCGCTGCCGCGGCCGCAGCTCGCGTGGCCGCACGCTATGCACAGACGCCGAGTTTCAGTGAAATGCAGGCAGCTGAAGCACGTGCCGCTCTGCGCACAGCCGAAGCCGCTACTCGCGTGGCGCTCGAGGCGCAAGCGGCTGCGCAGGCCGTGCTTGATCAGATCGAGACCGAGTCCGCATCGGAAGAAGCCGCTCACGAAGGCGGGCCTCGCGCGGGACACAATTCTCTGCAGGAACCGCAAATCCCACACTTCGAATCCGATCCGGGATCGGCAGCAATGCAAATTCGCTGGGCACCCGACCTGCCGGCGCTTCCACTCCGCCAGGAAATGGGTGCGGAAAGCCAGCGACCTGAGCCGCACGATACATTCGACGCGCCGATCTTCGAGTCAATTGACGCGCAACCGATTCCCGCAAATCTCATCGAGTTTCCCCGCGAGATTATCGCGGCGCGTCGCATGCGTCCGCGCATCGCTGAAGCCTCCCCGGATCACGAGGAACCGCAACAGCTCAGCATCTTCGAAGTCGATCCGAACACCGTCTCTACCGAGCCGATGGCCAGCACGGTCACACCGGGTGCGGAGCCTACCTGGATCGGCTCAAGCTGGCAGGAGATCGAGCTCGACGAGCAGCCGCAGTCTCAGTCGTTGCCCGATTACTACGCCATTCCCGATGACGACGCGCCAAAGCTCTATCAGGCTCCCTTTGGCCGCCGCATGATGGCGACGATGGTCGACACCGCTCTGATTCTGGCTCTGTTCCTTGGCGTGACATTCCTGGTGGCTTCCAGGTTCGATCATCTGCCTGGGAAGTATCTTTCTGAGGTTCTCGGGGCACTTGCTATGCTGGGGTTGGCTGCGCTTTACGAATGGTTCTTCCTCACCTTCGCGAAGGTCACGCCGGGCATGCGCTATGCGCAGCTTTCGCTATGCACCTTCGACGAACAGGTTCCCACCGCTTCGCAGATCAAATCGCGGCTCAAGGCCATGCTGATTTCAGTTTTACCGGTCGGCCTGGGAATGCTGTGGTCCATATTCGACGAGGACCAGATGAGCTGGCACGACCGCCTCTCCAAAACCTATCTGCGTCTCAGCTGAGCCAACGAAATCTATTAATTCGAAAGCTACGGCCCGTTGATAGGGGTGTCACCCTGAGATGGCGCGGCTTTCTCCAGCGAGGCGAAGGACCTGCTTTTCCTTTGATTCCCTGACCTGTCCTTACGTCGCCAGGGCTCGCACCGCGCTGACTCCGGCGCCCAGCAGTGCCGTGGCATCGTCATTGGGCAGGATTTCAAGTGAGTAGCTCAGCAATGGACTCATCTTGACCATCGTCTCCAGGTAACGACGAAGCATGGGCACATCGAGGAATCCGACGTTATGACCGGTGAAATAGAAACGACCGGGCCCAGCCAGATGAATGAACGAAGCCGTTGCGGCGGCCAGGGCACTGTGCCACAATTCGACAAATTCGCGGCACCGCTCGTCGCCTTTCTTCGCCAGCGCAAAGACCTCCTCGGGTTCGAGGTCGAGAAAGCGCATGCGCATGGCGCGGTAGCCCATGATCCCCTCGAGATGGCCCACCCCGCCGCAGCCGCAGAAGCGCTCCTTCGGGTCGAGGCTGACCGTGACGTGTCCGCCTTCCCAGACACCTTCCACGTAGGGCCAGCGTCCATACCCGATGCCGTTGCCGATAGTCCACACGCGCGTGAGCTTGTTCAACTGCCCGCGGGTAGCTGCGACGCCTGCCGCAATCGCATCCGCGTCATTGGCGATATGCACCGGTGCATGGATGCCTCTGGACGCGAGCTCACGCGTGAGCTCGTCAGCCAACCGCATTCCCTTGATCTGAGTGATATTCGGAGAGTCTTCGACAACGCCGTGGCGAATGACGCCGGGGACGGCGACACCAATTGCGTCCACCTCGCCCTGAGCCGCAACGGCGACGATCTCACGGGCGAGGGTCTCCACTAGCTCGCTGCCCGGGACCGCACTAAGCTGTTCGACCTCGTCCGTGTTTTGCGGATACCGCACGGTCTCTCCGACAAGGCGCATGTCCTGGAGCCTGCCGGCGACAATGTGTTCAGTCATTACAACGCCAATTGCGGTCGTCATTTCACCCTCCGTCGGGCAAAACCAATAGCTCGCACGCGCAGTGACTTTCCCGATGAGGTGTGGGTCAAGGCGGCGAAGATCCCAGACTCGTTCATTTATGAGTCCACCTGGTACCGATAGAGACGGCCAAGGCCGTTGAATGCGGCGGCCTTGTAGCACTCGGCGAGGGTGGGGTAGTTGAAGACATTTTCAACGAAGTAATCCACGGTACCCCCGAAAACCATAACCGCCTGGCCAATATGCACAAGTTCGCTTGCGCCCTCGCCGATAATGTGCACTCCAAGAACCTTGCGCGTGTCACGGTGAAAAATCAGCTTCAGCCTGCCCGTGGTGTCTCCGCGAATCTGCCCGCGCGCCGTCTCTCGATAGAAGGCCATGCCGACCTCGTAGGGCACATCCTCGTCGGTAAGCTGCTCTTCCGTTTTGCCGATAAAGCTAATCTCGGGAATGGTGTAGATCCCATAGGGATAGAAGCTGGGATTGGAAGTCGTGTGCGTATCGTTAAATGCGCGCGCAGCGGCGATGCGCCCCTGTTCCATCGAAACGGAGGCGAGGGAGGGGAATCCGACCACGTCTCCGACAGCGTAGATATGTTCCACCTTGGTCTGGTAATGCTCGTCGACCGGGATGCGTCCGCGATTATCCGCTTCGATCCCCGCGGCGGTTAGATTCAGGTCGTCGATGGCGCCCTGCCGCCCAACTGCGTAAAGCAGCGCGTCGCCGGAAACGCGCTTCTTGCTCTCGAGATTTGCCACGACGGTGCCGTCGGCCAACTCTTCAACGCAGTTCACTTCTTCACCCAGCCGCATGGTCACGCGGCTGTCGCGCAGATGATAGCTGAGCGACTCCACGATCTCCTGGTCGGCAAATTCGAGGAGCTTGGCCCGCTTCTCAATCAGCGTTACGCGGACCCCGAGGGTCGAAAACATGCACGTGTATTCAACACCGATCACGCCGCCGCCAACTACCATCAGGGATTTTGGCAGCGCGGGAAGATCCAGCACCTGGTCGCTGTTGATGATGGTGCGTCCGTTGATCGGTACCTTCGGGGAAGAAGCAGGCTTGGTCCCTACCGCAATGATGATGCGATCGGCTTCGATGGTTGTTTCGCCGCTCGGGCCTTCCACGCGAATCTGATGCGGATCCACGAAATGCGCAATTCCATGAACGATGTCGATGCCATTGCGTGAAAGCTGCGCTTCTGTCACATCCACTTCGGTTTTGATTACGGCCTGTACGCGGAAGGCGAGGTCAGCCATCGTGATCTTTTCTTTGACCCGGTAATTGATGCCATATACCGACCTATAGTTGTAGCCGGAGAGATGGAGCACCGCCTCGCGCATGGTTTTTGAAGGAATGGTGCCCGTATTAACGCAAACACCCCCGACCACCGAGCGCGACTCCACGACCGCGACACGCTTCTTCATTTTCGAGGCGGCAACAGCGGCACGCTGTCCCGAAGGACCGGAGCCGATGACGATAAGGTCGTATTTGGCGGCACTCATGTGCGTGTCTCCAGCATTCCCTTGCAGGGTCGAAGTATATCAATGAAGTCGCCTGCGTGTTCCGAATCGCCTGACAAGGCTATCGAGGACGGCAATTCCCGTCGCGTGACTGCTTCGATTGAGATTGTCTCAACTGGCAAGAGGTTTCATCAACGAAAGAGCGATTGTGGACGGGCGCTGTCGCCTCCATATGAAAACGTCGTGAATTCGTCGCGACAAAAAGAGGCCCCGGCAGCTTGGTTTCGCCGAGGCCGAAGAGGTTCTTCCGTGGAGGCTCGCCAGTTATGCCGGTTGGGGACTGCTTAGAAATGCCGGCTGACGTTTGCGGTCTGGGGATTGGGAAGGTCCGTGGGACTCCTCGAAGTTGAACTGGCGGATCAGGGCGTCGAGATCCGCAGCCAGCGAAGCCAGATTCTTGAGCGCTTCGACCGCTTCTTCGGCTGCTTGCGCACTCTCCGTAGAGAGCTGAGAAATATGCCCGGCGGACTCGGAGATCTCATTCGAGGCTGCTGTCTGCTGGGTTGCAGCCGTGGCGATGAGCTGGATTTGATGCTCGACCTGCTTTGAGGCTTCAATAGTGTCCGCGAGGCTCTTGCGTGCACGGCCAGTTTCAGCCATGCCACTCTCCACTGCCGAGCGGCTCTCCTGCATCACTTCAAGAGTGCGCCGCGTCTCCTCCTGGATGCTGCCGATGGTGGTGGAAATCTCTTCAGTAGCTGCCTTGGTGCGCTCGGCCAGACGCCGGACCTCGCCCGCAACTACGGCGAATCCGCGCCCGTGCTCGCCTGCACGGGCGGCTTCGATGGCAGCGTTCAGCGCCAGCAGGTTGGTTTGTTCACTGATCTCCTGGATAACGCTAACCACCTTGCCGATCTCCTCGGAGCGTTGCGCAAGAGAGTTCATCTTTTCAGCAACGGTCTGCGTTGCGGCGGCTATTTTTTCCATCGTAGACGCGGCAGCTTCCATCACGGCGCCGCCCTGGTCGGCCGTTTCGGCAGAGATGCGGCTTGCATTGGCTGCACTTTCAGCGTTGTGGCTGATTTCCGCAATCGTCGCTGTCATCTCCTGGGACGCGGCGGCTATCTGGTTGGTCTTGCTCGATTGCGAGTGAGCGTTTCCCGCGCTTTGCGTGGCGCGGGCGGTAATCTCGGTGGTGGCAGCAGCGAGAGTATCTGCGCCTCTGCCCACTTCTTGCAATACGCTCCGGAACGTCTCAGCACACCGGTTCAGGGCATCTCCAAGGCGCCCAAGTTCGTCGGTGCCGGTCACCTGGACGTGCGCTGTGAGATCCTTGGCTGCGAGCCGCTCCATCATTGAAGTTCCACGAGCGATTCGGGGTGTGATGAGGCGGTTCAGTGCGAGACCCACGAGAATACAGAGCGCGATGATTAGCAATGTTGCGGCGCACTCGATCCATTCCGCGCGGGAACTTGAGCTTGAGGTTTGGCGCGAACTCGCCATGCCGAATTTCACAATCAGTTGCAAATCGTCATTGACCCAGGAGATGGTGTCCTCCAATGCGATTGCGGATGGAGAAGCCAGGATGTCGAGCTGCTTACCAGCCTTGCCGGGCGCGCCCTGCACTGTTCCGTGGTCGCTTGTTTCCTTGTATCTCCCGAAGGACGCAGAGAACTTGTCGTATATTTCACGCTCTCCCGGGTAGGCTATGGTGGGTTCGTACGCCTTCAAGGCGGTTTCGTAATCTTCAAGCGCCTGCTGATGCTTCTGCTCCTGGGCCGCCGAACAGGTGCTCGATTGACACAGGGGCATTGCCATGTCTGCAAGCCGGAGCTGGTTAAGCGCTCCGCGAGCCTCGGTGAGTGCAATAAACGCCGGGAAACCACTCTCGCTTACGTCGACGCTGGATTTATGGATGGACCAGAAAGTGAAGAACGTGTAGGTGCCCAGAGAAAGGCAGAGCACACAGACAATTCCGAAGGCGATAACGAGTTTGCGGCCGATTGGCAGGTTGCGGATCGCGGACATGCAATTTCCTTTCCCGTGCGAGGTGGAGTGAAGATCAGATACTCCTTTTCACACGAGAGCTCAAGTTGTTCATCGACAGGCGAGGTCCAGAGCTTGATTTCTCCTTGCTGTGCAACAGCCGAATCGATATTCTTGGGCCGCGATCCATCGAGGTTTGAATGACTCCAAGGTGGTCCAGCTTCGTCTTTCCGGCTTTGGTTCTAGTAAGCGCGAACATGATCATTGCGCAGGCGGTGGTTCATCGAACCGCAGAGCAGGATCGAATGCGTCTGCTCGCCTTGCTGAGCCTGAAGGAATCGGACCTTCGGCCGGCGCGGGTTCCGGACGCGCGCTTGCCGCGATCGGCGAACTACGACGAGGCGAAGGCGAACCAGTTTCCGAAGCTGCCCGATCCGCTGGCGTTTAGGAATGGGCAGGCCGTGAAGAGCGCAGCCGACTGGTTCAAGCGAAGGCCCGAAATTCGAGAAGACTTTGATCGCGAGATTCTCGGCAGGACCCCAAACTCTCAGCCCGTCGTCGTTTGGCACGTTCTCAGCACCACGCACGAAAAGTATGGAGGAGTGGATGTGGTCACCAAGCGTCTTCAAGGGTGCGTCGGGCCGTGGATGGGCACTGCCTTGAAAACGAACATCGACTTGCTGCTGGCCGTTCCGGAACATGCGGCGGGTCCGGTGCCGGTGGTGATGGAGTTGGCATTCGCGAAGGACTTTGAAATGGCGACAAGTGGGCCGCTGGACAGCTTCGTCCCCACGCAATGGGGCGTAGATGGAAAGCCGGTGGTGCAGCGCGGATGGGGGTTTGCCATTCTCAATCCGGTGAGCTATCAGAAGGACGACGGATCGGGGCTGACGGAAGGCGTTATCGGGATCGTCAATAAGGGGCAGCCGCGCAAACTCGATGATTGGGGTGTATTGAAGGCTTGGGCCTGGGGCGCGGACGAGGTGATGCGCTACTTCGAGTCGGACAAATCTGTCGACGCAAAGCAGGTGGCGCTGGCGGGCCACTCGCGGTTTGGCAAAGCGGTGCTGGTGACAATGGCTTATTATCCGGAGTTCGCTGTTGGCTATGTGAGTTCGTCAGGCGAGGGCGGAGCGAAGCTGTATCGGCACATTTATGGCGAGACGATTCCGAACCTTGCGAGTGCGTCGCTCTATCACTGGTTTGATGGAAACTTTTTGCGCTATGCGGGGCCTCTGAATGCGGGCGATCTGCCGGTCGACAATCACGAGCTGATCGCACTGTGCGCTCCGCATCCGCTGTTTATCGGCGGCGGTGCCGATACAGGCGACGGCTATGCCAATCCGAATGGCGACGCGTGGGCTGATCCGAAGGGCATGTTTCTGGCCGAAGTTGCTGCGGGTCCGGTATATCGGCTGCTGGGCAAAAAAGATCTGGGCACATCGGAATTTCCTCCGGTTCGAAGCGCGTTGACGGCCGGCGATCTCGCATTCCGGCAGCACGACGGAGGACACACACCGCAGCCGAACTGGCCGTACTTTCTCGAATTCGCAAGCCGTTATTTGCATGCGCCCGGCGCTGCGCGAAATAAGTAAAAGAGCTGGGACGCCGGATCATGCAGCTGATTCGGCGCCCCGGCACAACGGGAAGCGAAGTCTAATTTGTCAGTTGCGAGCCGATGATTCCTCGGCCACGAAGGATCTGCATAAGATCCTGGTGGGTGAGGTACAGAACAATTTTGCAATCGTTGCCGGCGGTATCGACGAGGTAAGTCGAGTCGACCAGGACTTCCTGAATTGTGCCGCCATCGCGAACAAACGACATTCGCCAGGTGGCCCGGGCGAGGACATAACGAGAATCGAGCGGCGTTTCGTGCAGGTCGATTAATTCAGACGGCATGGAGCCGAGTCGGTTGAACAATTCCTTTTTCTTTTTGAGCGTGGCAGCGAGCTCGGTGGCACGAACGCTCTGGGTCCCTTGCGGACTGGCAGAGAGGAACGGGTCAGCGAATTGGGAGACGAGGGCGGCAATGTCGTCTGCGTTGCTCTGGCGGGCGAAGCGAGCGAAGAAGTCGCCGATCGAGAATTCGGATTGCATCAAGGGATTCTCCTTTATGGGCAACAGGTGAGGTTCCGTGCTGAGAGGCACTTTAGTATTATATCAGATTCACGAGTATTAAGTCAAGCAAATTGAGTAACTTACTGTAATCTCGACTGGTCGCGCACCCAAAGTACGAAATCCATCGGCAGCGGCGTTCCGCCGAGTGCGCGGAGCCGAGTCGCGCACTGGGAGCGGTGACCGTGACTGTGCAGAGAAACCTGCAGCATCGCCTGGGCGATTGAGATGGTGATCTCCGGTAACGCGCGAGGCTGAACGCGTCGATCGAGATCGGATTCGGTTGCTCTGCCGAGCCAGGTCATTTCAAGCTGCTTGGTTGCGGAGAAGTTGGCGACTACTGCGTGGTGCGACTCGGGGAGTCGTTTTTCTTCTTCATCGACGAATGGCTGACCGAGAGTGAGCAGCAGCCAATAGCGATTGGCAACGAGAATGTGGTGAAGAAGCTTGCGGAGCTCTGTGTCGTCGGCAGCGGGGGCGTGCTGCGCGATGGAGAGCAGAAGATTGTGGTTCGCCCACCATTTGTGTCGAATAAGTTCCGAGATCGTCGTCATCATGGCGTCCATTTAGCAGACACTCCTTTGCCGGCTGTCCCACGGGCTTTGCAAGCAGTGGCACCCTGTTTTTGTGGCCCCTTTTGGTTTCGCTGAGGATGAGGATGGGGGTGGAAACTCGAGTAAGGGGCGAGTTAACATTCACCTTAATTCTGCGCCTTTCTATTTGATTTCGCTAGGGTTACCAGAAATTCTCGTGGCGCTTTTTTGTGCGTTTTAGCACGTTTTTTACCCGTCATCTGCGAAGCAGTGCTCTCCCCAGAGTTTGTGAGGGATGCGGCGGTGATCAGCCGTTTTTTCGACGGTTCAAGGATAGAGGAAACGAGGAAAATGATCTGCAAAGTGGCGGAATGAAATTCATGTTTGTTTAGAGTGTGTTACGAGGTACATGGGGGGAAGGTACTTGACATGGACTAGAGTGCACCCCTTTTGACAGTTTGTCGTTTTGCATCCACTTGAGTTGACGCCGGTCCGGCGTCGTCACAAAATGGTTCTCCGGGAAAGGTCGCCCGAGATGGACGAAGGGGAGAGGATAGGATTTCTTCGCGAGCTGCAAGCTGGGCGTGATGCTCTGGGTGCGGCCGTCGCAGGTGTTGACGATTCGCTGGCGAAGCGCAAGCCATCGGCCGAGAGGTGGTCGATCCTGGATTGTGTAGAGCACATGATCGAGTCGGAGCGTTACTTGTTATCGAGGCTTCAGGCCGCGGAAATCGTCGAGTTGCCTTTCGAAAAATCGCGGCGGGAGGAGAAGATCGCGAGGCTGGCCGCCAATCGGACGCGCAGAATCGAAGCACCCAGGCCGGTCCATCCACAGGGCCGGTACGAAACGCTGGACGAGGCGTTGCAGATGTTTGATCGGGTTCGGGCAGCGCTTGTGGAATGGGTAGAGAACTGTGCGGGCGATCCACGCCGCATGCTGACCGATCATCCTCTGATCACCGGCCCGGTGACATGCGCAGAAACGCTGGTGATGATGGCGGCACATCCGGCGCGGCATGCGAAGCAGATCGAGGAGATTCGGGACCATTTCGGCAAGTTCGGCGGGAGATGAGTCCAGCGGTGTTGAACAAGATCGAATGGAATTCGACATCATTCCCCGGTCCCCGGACGCGAGGGACCGGGGGCATCCGACGCCTAGACCAGCATGGAATCAGTGGTTGCACCGGGGGATGGATTGACGCACCCGGCGCACCGCCTTAGGCTGAACGTTATGGAATTCAAGGTAAGTGAACTCGAAAAGGAACCAATCGAGTTCGATGTGGCGCTTCCGCCGGGGCGCGTTGAACTGGGCGGGGAAGCAGAGCAGGAAGGCAATCTGGAGACGTCGGGACGCGCCGAGGTGATCCATGAGCACCGGGGTCCGAAGGAGATTGTTGCCGACATCCGGCTGCGCGGCAAGTTTGCTGGCAAGTTTCAGGCACCGTGCGCCCGGTGTGTTGAGCCGGTTGACGTTCCACTGGCGGGAGACTTCGACCTGATCTTCAGGCCACTGGGAGCCGACGCCGGAGGGACAGAGCGGTCGATAACGGCACCGGAGACGGAAATCGGTTATTATCAAGGAGACAGTCTTTTGCTTGAGGATGTGCTGCGCGAGCAGGTGCTTCTGTCCCTGCCGGTCAGGACGCTATGCAAGCCTGACTGCAAAGGGCTTTGCCCGCGCTGCGGCCAGAACCGCAATACCCAGGAATGCTCCTGCGAGGAAGGTCAGACCGACGCTCGCTGGGAGGCGCTCTCAGGGCTGCGCAGCCGGATAAAGTCCTCAAAACATTAATATTGAGGCGTTTTTGACCCGGCCAGTGCGGCGGTCTGGATCTGTGTGATCCGGATGGGTGAGAACGCGAAAGGAATTGCATCATGCCGAATCCAAAAAGGCGCCACTCGTCGCGCCGCACCGCCAATCGCCGTGCCCACGACTTCCTCACCGCCAGCGGCCTGTCGGAGTGCCCGAACTGCCATGAGAAGAAGCTTCCGCATCGCGCCTGTCCCAAGTGCGGAGAGTACAAGGGCCGGGCGGTGATCGAAACCAAGGAAGCCGCGAAGTAAACCGGGCACTTACCGCATAACGCGCTGGAATATGCCATTATGCAAAGTGGTTCAGAAGATGGGGGTCGACCCGATCCGAAGCAATGCCAGTTGCTGTGGAGGGCGGAGCGGCCCCATCCCTGTCTTCGGCAGTTGCGGCAATTCTGAACACAAAATCTGGCCGCCACGGTGACTTGAGCATGCTGATCGACATTGTTCTCGATGCAGTCGGTTCGGATAAGGCTCCTGAGCCTGAGATCAAGGGCGCAATCCTGGCAGCCCGCGAACTTCCGGTACGCGTGCATCTCGTTGGTCCATCCTCAGAGATTCGCGATCTTCTCGACGAACACCTGGAAAACGAGGAGCTGCCGATCGTGATCCACCATGCCTCGGAGCGCATCGGCATGGAGGAGAAGGCAGCGCACGCTGTCCGCACCAAGCGCGACAGCTCGATGCGCGTAGGGCTAAAGCTGGTGCGCGAGGGCAAGGCCAAAGGCTTTGTGACCGCAGGAAATACCGGGGCAGCCATGGCCACCGCAAAGATGGTGCTGGGCGCGCTGCCCGGAGTGGATCGCCCCGCGCTGGCTACACCGATGCCGAGCTCAACCGGCAATCCGTGCGTTTTGCTCGACGTGGGCGCGAACGTGGATTGCAAGGCGCATAACCTGGAGCAGTTTGCGGTGATGGGCGAGATGTACGCCCGGAGCGTGCTGAAGATTGCACAACCCCGTGTGGGCCTGCTCTCCATCGGCGAAGAAGAGACTAAGGGCAACGACTTGACGCGGGAGGCGTTTCCGCTGCTGAAGGCGTTGCCGATCAAGTTTATTGGGAATGTGGAGGGCCGCGATATTTTTAGCGGGCAGGCCGACGTGATCGTGTGCGATGGCTTTGTAGGCAACGTTGCTCTGAAGACCAGCGAAGGCGTGGGAAGGTTTGTGCGCGACGTGCTGCGCGAATCGCTGACGCGGACAGTTACGGCCAAGGTGGGCGCGCTGTTGTCGCGACAGGCGTTTAATGACTTCCGGCGGCGGCTGGATTATCGCGAATACGGTGGCGCGCAGTTGCTGGGGGTGCGCGGGGTATGCGTGATAGGGCATGGATCGTCGAATGATCGTGCGATCTTCAATGGCATTCGCGTGGCCTACGAATTTGCCCGTGCAGGAACCAACGAGAAGATTGAGCAGGAGTTTCTGCGCCGCCCGCCACGGAGACCGAACCACACTGACGAAGACTCTGCCGGTACGCTGATCCACTAGTCTCTCCACATGCAAGACGAAAAGGAAATTGCGATCTGCGGCAGCCTGAAGCAATGGGCAGACGACGTGGTATGTCCCGTCTGCATGGCTGCGCTTCGGTTTTCTGAGGCTGCGGTTGTTTGTACGGGTTGCGCGCGGAGTTATCCCGTGGTCGACGGGATTCCCGTGCTGATTCCGCAACGGGCGATTTGCCCTTCCAAATAAACGGGCGCGCCGCATCCGTTATGCTGGGGAGCAACCTTCTCCACCATGGCGAGGACCCCAATTGGCAACAGGACAACTCACGCGTGCGCTCGGGTTCCGGGACCTAATCCTGTTTTACGTTGCCTCGGGGCTAAGCCTGCGATGGATTGCAACAGCAGCGGCGACTGGACCATCTGCAATCACAATTTGGCTGACGGCCTTGCTCGGATTCTTCGTGCCATTGGCTATGTGTGTGCTCGACTTGTCATCGCGCTATCCGGCGGAGGGCGGGCTCTACGTGTGGACGCGCGAGGCATTCGGGCCATTTTCGGCATTCCTCTCGGCATGGACCTACTGGATGAGCAATCTGCCGTATTTTCCGGCAATTCTGTTTTTTGCGGCAGGAAGCCTCCTATATGTGAGCGGGACAATGCGCCAGGCAGCCGACTCGCCGGTCTATTTCCTGCTGTTCACGGTGGTGATGCTGGCGGTGATCACGCTGCTGAACGTGGTGGGACTGGACTCCGGCAAGTGGCTTAACAACCTGGGAGCGATGGGGAGCATTGTTCCGGCGATTGGGCTGATTGCGCTGGGATGTGTTTCCTTTTTTCGATTCGGGTCGGCGACGCACTTCGCGTTGGCGTCGATGATTCCACGGCCGGGTATGAAGAACCTGATCTTTCTATCGACTATTTTTTTTGCGTTTGGCGGATGTGAGGCGGGATCGTTCATGGGGGATGAAATTCGCGATCCGCGGCGTAACATTCCGCGCTCCCTGTTGGCGGCGGGAGTGATTCTGGCGCTGGGATACATCGCCGGAACCGTGTCGATGCTGGTCGCGCTGCCGGCGGAGAGCATTAGCGGGCTGGGCGGGTTTATGGCGGCGATCGAATCGCTGGCAAACCGGCTGGGCATGAACGCGATGGTCGCGCCGGTTGCGC
>Ga0335072_10010472_pt1 | contig 13346 bp, 11 predicted proteins | sample Lox_Sample_21_FD_206725 | JGI IMG/M metagenome (GOLD analysis project Ga0335072, IMG submission 206725) | Soil microbial communities from Loxahatchee National Wildlife Refuge, Florida, United States - Lox_Sample_2.1 | ecosystem: Environmental > Terrestrial > Soil > Wetlands | place: USA...
CTTTTGCTGCGCGGCCCCCGCGGCGCGGGCCGGCCCCCCCCCCCCCGCGGGCGGCGGCGCCCCGGCCGGGCGGGGGGGCGGGGCCGCCCCCCGCCCCCCCCCCCCGGGGGGCCGCGACCCCGCGGCCCGTGCCGTGCTCGTGCCGTGGGGGAGCCCCGAGGACGCGGGTGCGCCCGCCAACCGTGGTGCCCCCTGGCCGGGACAGATCCCGCCGCCCTCGCCCACCCGCGTGTTGGCACAACCGCGCCGGGCCGAGATCGTCGACGCGGCTGGGACACCGTGCCGGGTCACCGGACGGGGCGTGCTCGTCGGCGAGCCGGCGCGCCTCTCGGTCGAGGGCGGCCCATGGGAGCAGGTCGCGGCCTGGACCGGCCCGTGGCCCGTCACCGAGCGCTGGTGGTCGTCGCGACGGCGTCACCGGGCGCGCTTCCAGCTCGTGACCGAGGACGGCACGGCCCGTCTCCTGTGCACCGAGCGTTCGCAGTGGTGGGTGGAAGCCCTCTATGACTGACCACGCCTACGCCGAGCTGCACGTCCACTCGGGCTTCAGCTTCCTCGATGGCAGCAGCGACCCCGAAGAGCTCGTCGCCGAGGCCGACCGCCTCGGGCTGTCCGCGCTCGCCCTCACGGACCACCATGGCTTCTACGGAGTGGTGCGCTTCGCCGAGGCGGCGCGGGCGGTGGGGCTGCCGACGGTCTTCGGCAGCGAGCTCACGCTTGCTCCTGCCAGCGCGCGCACGGGGGAGCCCGATCCGACCGGGGAGCACATCGTCGTCCTGGCCCGTGACCCCGAGGGCTACGCCCGGCTCTCGAGCGTCATGGCCGAGGCTCATTTGGCCGGCGGGGAGAAGGGCCGGCCGATCTTCACCCACCACGCCCTGGCGGACAACGCCGGCGGCCACTGGCTGGTGCTCACCGGGTGCCGGAAGGGGGCGGTGCCCGCCGCGCTGATGGAGGCGGGGCCACGGGCGGCTGCAAAAGAACTCGGCCGCCTGATCGAGATGTTCGGGCGCGACCACGTGGCGATCGAGTTGTGGGACCACGGGGACCCGCTCGACACGGCGCGCAACGATGCGCTGGCGCTCCTCGCCGCCTCGTCGGGGGTCGATGCCGTCACCACCAACAACGTGCACTACGCCACGCCGGCGGGGTTCCGTCTCGCCACCACGCTGGCGGCCGTGCGGGCCCGGCGCCCGCTGGCCGACATGGAGGGTTGGCTGCCCTCGGCGCCGGCGGCGTGCCTGCGCTCGGCGGGCGAGCAGCTGCGCCGGTTCGCCCGCTGGCCCGGGGTGGTCGAGCGGGCCGGGGAGCTCGGCGCCGCGTGCGCGTTCGACCTGCGGCTGGTCGCGCCGAAGCTGCCGGACTTCCCCGTGCCCGAGGGCCTGGACGAAATGGGCTACCTGCGCCAGCTGGTGGCCCAGGGCGCTCTCGAGCGCTACGGGCCGCCGCACGACGAGCGGGTGCCGGGGGCGTGGAACCAGATCGAGCACGAGCTCGACGTGATCGGCGGGCTCGGGTTCGCCGGTTACTTCCTCGTCGTGTGGGACATCGCCCAGGTGTGCCGCCGCCTCGACATCTACTGCCAGGGGCGGGGATCGGCGGCGAACTCGGCCGTCTGCTATTCGCTGGGGGTCACCAACGTCGACGCCGTGGCGCTCGGGCTGCTGTTCGAGCGGTTCTTGTCGCCGGCGCGCGATGGGCCACCGGACATCGATGTCGACATCGAGTCGGGGCGGCGCGAGGAGGTGATCCAGTACGTGTACGAGCGCTATGGCCGCCGCCATGCCGCGCAGGTGGCCAACGTGATCACGTACCGGCCCCGTTCGGCTGTACGCGATGTCGGCAAGGCGTTCGGCTTCTCGCCCGAGCAGGTCGACGGGTGGTCGGCGGGGATCGACCGGGCGGGACGGGGGCCGGCGTCGGCGGCGGCGGTCAACGACGCCGGGGTGCCGGCCATGGTGGCGGCCATGGCGGCCGAGGTCCTGGACCGCCCCCGCCATTTGGGGATCCATTCGGCGGGGATGGTGCTCTGCGACCGGCCGGTCACCCAGGTCTGCCCGGTCGAGTGGGGCCGGATGCCCGGGCGCAGCGTGCTGCAATGGGACAAGGACGACTGTGCCGCGATCGGGTTGGTGAAGTTCGACCTCCTCGGGCTGGGGATGCTCGAGGCACTGCACCGCATGGTCGACCTGGTGCACGACTTCTACGGGGTGACGGTCGATCTGGCCCAGCTGCCCCAGGAGTCCGAGGTCTACGACCTGCTGTGCCGGGCCGACACGGTCGGGGTCTTCCAGGTGGAGAGCCGGGCCCAGATGGGGACGTTGCCCCGGGTGCGGCCACGATGCTTCTACGACCTCGCCATTGAGGTGGCGCTCATCCGGCCCGGGCCCATTCAAGGGCATGCGGTCAACCCGTACATCCGTCGCCGGCGGGGGGAGGAGCCCGTGACCTACCTGCACCCGCTGCTCGAGCCCATTCTGGAGCGGACGCTCGGGGTGCCGCTGTTCCAGGAGCAGCTGATGGAGATGGCGGTCGCCATCGCCGGGTTCAGCGCCGCCGACGCGGACGAGCTGCGCCAGGCCATGGCGGCCAAGCGCTCGGCGGCGCGCATGGAGAAGATGCGGGTGCGGCTGTACGAGGGAATGGCCCGGCGCGGGGTGGAGGGACCGGTGGCGGACCAGGTCTTCGAGGCGCTCGCCGCCTTCGCCAACTTCGGGTTCCCCGAGTCGCACTCGGTGTCGTTCGCGCATCTTGTGTACGCCAGCGCCTGGCTCAAGCTGCACTACCCGGCCGCCTTCACGGCGGGGTTGTTGAACTCGCAGCCGATGGGGTTCTGGTCACCCCAGTCCCTGGTGGCCGACGCACGACGCCACGGCGTGGTGGTGCGCCGACCGCACGTGGACCGTTCGGGGGTGGGGGCGACGTTGGAACGAGACGGCGGCGGCGGTCCCGTCCTGCGGCTCGGCCTGGCCTCGGTGCGGGGTGTGGGCGAGGCGGCCGCGGAACGGATTGTGGCTGGGCGGCCGTGGTCGGGGAGCGAGGACCTGGTCCGGCGGGCCGGGGTGACCAGGGCGCAGCTCGAGACTCTGGCGGCCGCGGGGGCGCTCGGCGCCGGGTCCCGGCGGCAGCTGTTGTGGGAGGCGGGCGCGGCGGCGCAGGGAACCCCGGACCGCCTGCCGGGGATCGTGGTGGGGACGCACGCGCCGGCACTGCCCGAACCGACGCCGCTGGAGTCGATCGGCGATGACATCTGGGCGCTCGGGCTCGCGCCCGAGACGACGGCGATGGAGCTGGCCCGCGAACGGCTCGAGACCCTGGGGGTGGTGGTGGCGGCGGATCTTGGTGGGTGCGGCGACGGGGAACGGGTGTGTGTGGCAGGCGTCGTGACGCACCGCCAGCACCCCGAGACGGCGCGTGGCGCTGTCTTCGTCAACTTGGAGGACGAGACGGGCCACGTGAACGTGGTCTTCTCCAAAGGCGCATGGGCGCGCTGGAAGCCGGTCGCGCTGCACTCGCCGGTGCTCCTGATCCGCGGGCGACTCCAACTCGGGCAAGGGACGGTGAGCCTCACGGCCGAAAAGGTCGAGACACTGACACTGACACTGGCACTGGCGCTCGGAACGGTTGTGCCGGCCAGTCGGGACTTTCGGTGACGACGGCGTCCTGACCGGACAATCCGGGTAAGGCCTCACTACCTTGTGGCTTCGGAATACGGGGACTGACGGAAGGGGAGGTATGGCGCGCGTTGCGACTGCTCGTGTCGTGGGGCTCGCCGCCTTCGGCGCAATGGCACTTGCCGGCACCACCGTCGGGGCCGGTGACGCGTGGGCGACGGGAGGGCGAGCCTCAGATGCCGTCGCGACGAGCGTGACGTTCAAGGTCCAACTGCGCCTCCAGGTGCCGAGACAAGATGCGGTCGGGTGGCACGCCACCGGCCAGGCCGACTTCAGGCGCCATGCCGCCGAGGAGACGGTGACGATCCCTCCCGAGGGCCTTCATGCCCTCGCTGCACTCGGATCAACGGGTACGGGCACGGGCACGGGTACGGGCACGGGTACGAGTACGGGTACGGGTACGGGTACGGGTACGGGTACGGGTACGGGTACGGGTACGGGTACGGGTACGGGTACGGGTACGGGTACGAGAGGCGTCCTCCCGGGCAACCGCCCCCTTGACATCCGGGTCGTGTGGGTCGGCGGGCACGGTTTCTTCGACCTGCCCGCCACGGACGACCCGTCGGCTCCGACGGCCGCCCACGGCACGGCCGGGTCCGACACGTATTCGTTCCCGGTGTCCTCCTCCGAGGCGGCCTCCATCAATCAGGACCTCAACCAGTCGGCGGTGGCGCTGACATACGCGCGGCTGCTGCTCGACGACCTCTCCAGCCCCAAGGACCAGCACAGCGCGGGAACTCGCAAGATCAACGGCGAAATGACGTCGGGGACGCGGGTCGATCTGACGTTGTCACAGCTCCTCAAGGTGAGTCCCGGCCTTTCACCCACCATGAGCGGCGACACCTCCATGTTCGGCAACGAGATGCTCCCCGTCACGGTGTGGGTCGACCACTCCGGCCGATTGGTCCAGGTCGCCGTCAACGCCCCGGGAACCGGCACCGAGCCGTCGGTCAGCGGCACCGTGACCTTTTCGGGCTACAACTCGCCGGTGAGCATCACGGCGCCGGCGGCGGATTCGGTCACGGCGATACCCGTGCAGGTGGAAGAACTTCTCGACGGGATCAACCCGCTCAACACGATCCCGCTGCCCTGACCGGGTGGGGTCAGGGCCCTTCACCCTTCGAGACGTCGCGGCCTGGACCTCGAGCACGGTTCATTTTTTGGCTGGTCGTGACCGTGGTCACTTCGGACCAGAAGCCTGCGATCTCCCCCGGTGTGAGCTCGGTCGGCTTTGCAACGCGGCGGCCCTGCCGGACGACGACGGCCTAACGGGACCAGAACAGCCCCTTGCACGCACGCTGGTCCCGGGCCACCCGGTGGCAAGCACTGTTTCGCCCCGGGCCACCCGGTGGGAAGCACTGTTTCGCCCCGGGGCCACGAGCCCTACCGTTAGAACGTGCCCCGCCGGGACAGCGGGTGGGGTCTTGTGTCTCGAGCACCGATCCATTTAGGTCGTTGCGGCCCGGGCTCCAGCCTGGCACGACATTGTGCTGTCGGACCGCCGACCGTTCTCCGAACGTGACGACGACCCGTGCGGCGGACCGAGCCAGGGTTGAGCCGTCGGCGCGCCCGACGGCCGACCTCGTGCGCGACGTCGAGCGGCTCGGCGCCCAGGTCTCGGCCGTCCTGGGCGAGATGCTGCCCATACTCGGCGAGCTGGGCCGACGGGAGGCATTCCGTGATGATGGTGCGACGTCCTTGGCCGCGTGGACGAGCGGACTCCTCGGCGTGTCCGAGAAGACGGGGCGACGGTGGGCCCGGCTGGGGGAGTCATTGTGGGACTTTCCCAAGCTCACCGACGGCCTTCGTCAGGGCGAGGTGACGCTCGACAAGGTGGAGGTTGCAGTCGCCCTTGCGACTCCCGAGACCGAAGGAGAAATTCTCGAACAATCCAAGGCCTGCTCGGTCCGCCAGCTCGCCGCCTTGGCCACGCGACGTGCTCGGCCCCGGGAGCGGGACCCGCAGTCGCCGCCCGAAGGTCGCTACCTGCGCTTCAACGACGATCTGCGGACCATCAGCGCCAAGCTTCTGCCGGCGGACTACGCCATGGTTCGGGAGACGATCGTGCGTCAGGCCAAGTCACTTCCGCACGACGGGATCACGCCGTGGGATCAGCGCCTGGCCGACGGGCTCGTTCGGTGTCTCTCGGGCCGTGCCTCGGCCGCCTCGAGTGACGACTATCTCGTGGTCGTGCACACGGACCTGTCGTACCTCCAAGGTGACGACGGCATGGCCGAGATCGAGCGACTGGGTCTGATCGACCGTGAGACTCTCCGCAGGATCTGCTGTGAAGCCGACATCGTGCTGGCGCTCGACGACGACGACGGACACACCATGATGGAAGGTCGTCGTCATCGCTTCCCGACACCCACCCAAAGACGAGAAGTCTGGCGCCGCGATCGACATTGCCGCTTTCCGGGCTGCTCGAACACGCTGTTCACCCAGGTGCATCACATCGTCCACTGGACGCCGGACGGCCGGACCGACCTGCCCAACCTGGTCCTGCTCTGTGACCACCACCATGACCGTGTCCACACCAAGGGCTGGGCGGTGAGCGGTGACGCCAACGACACGTTGACGTTCCTCACCCCTACCGGCCGGCGCATGACGACGAGGCCCTCGCCACTGTGGAGCCGGGACGGCCCGCCCCCCGAGCCGTCGGGCTGAGAAAGCTCGGATCAGACCGCGAGTCCCCTGCCCGTGATCAACGGGAGGTCGAGCGCGGTCACGAGACCGGGCTCGGCCGCGACCACCGCCGGCACGGCGTTGACGAGCCTCATGGCGGTGGCCTTCAGCCCGGCGGTGTTGTGGTCTCCGTCGCGGCCGACGAGCCGCAGATCCAGTGTGTAGTTCGGCTCGCCCCGTATCTCTACCCGGTAGCACCCTTGGCCGGCTGGTTGTGGCCATCCCTCTCCGAGGTCGTCGCGCAACCGCGTGACGTGCTCGAGCACGACAACGGCCCGGTCGCCGACCATGCCTCGCACCTCGAAGTGCAGTGCCGCAGCCGTACCGCGTGCGATGGTTCCCGCGCTCACCTCGAAATCCTCGGGGGCAGCCTCACGCTCGTACCACTCGACGATGTCGGTGAGTTCGACGCCGAGCCCCGCCGCGAGCTGTCGAACGACGCTGCCCCATGCCATGGTGAGGATGCCCGGTTGGAGCAGCATGGGCACGTCCTCGAGCGGCCGCCCGAAACCCATGATGTCGAAGAGCACCATCGCCTGGTTGTACGTGTTGTAGTTGAGGATCTCGGAGCAGCGGACCTCTTCGATCCGCTCCGAGATCCCGGTGAGGACGAGGGCCAAGGCGTCGTTGGCGAAGCCGGGGTCGACGCCGTTCACGAAGAGTGACGACCCTGCCTCGACGGCGGCATTGAGGAGCGGCGTGGCCAGAGGGTCGCCCGGGGCCGGGTACTGCAGGAACACGGGGCTCGACGAGACGACGTTGATGCCGGCGGCCAGGAATCGCTCCAGATCGCCCAGGGCGTCAAAAATACGGTCGTCGGCCATGGCCGTGTGCACGATGCAGTCGGGTTGTAATGCCAGCAGGAAGTCGACGTCGTCGGTGGCAGTGATGCCGAACGACTTCCCCGACCCGGCGAGGTCCCCTGCGTCACGTCCGACCTTGTCAGGGTTCGACACGAAGACTCCGACGAGCTCGAGCTCGGGATGGGCGTCGATACCGGCCAGGGAATGTCGCCCGACGTTGCCGGTGCTCCATTGCACGACTCGTAGTGGCACCTCGAATTACTCGGATTAGAGGTCCGGGAGAGGGAAGTCGAGGTTGGGGGCTTGGAGTCCACCGTCGACTTGGAGGATCTTGCCGGTGATGAACGAGGCGGCGGGGGACGCCAGGAAGAGCACGGCCGCGGCGATTTCGGCCGGATCGCCGATCCGCCGGAGCGGCGTGGCATCTTCCATGGCCGTCCGCAGCTCATCGCTCGACATGACGATGTCGAGGGCAGACGTCGCGGTGGAGCCCACCGCGACCGCATTGACCCTGATCCGCGGCGAGAGGTCACGTGCCGCCAACCTCGTGTACTGCTCGAGCGCGCCCTTGACCGTCCCATACGCCAGGTACCCCCGGCCGCCCACGTGCCCCATGACTGATGAGATGTTGACGATGGAGCCGCCGGGAGCCTCGCCCTCGAGCATCAGGGGAACCGCAGCACGGACGAGAGCGTGGCCTGCGCCGACGTTGAAGTGAAAGGCTTCTTCGAGGGCTCGAGGAGATGTGTCGAGGAGAGGTCTTGGCATCGTCCCGCCCATGTTGTTGACGACGACGTCGATACGGCCGAGCTCGTCGACGGCAGTTCGGGCCAAAGATGCCATCAACTCGTTGTCGTTGAGGTCCCCGGCCACGACGACGGCCCGGCGACCGAGAGCGGCTATGTCCTTCGCGACCTCTTGAAGCTGAGACTCGGTCCGGGCCGCCAACACGACGTCGGCCCCCGCTTCAGCCAAGGCCAGGGCGGAAGCGGCTCCGATGCCGCGGCCGCTCCCGGTGACCACGGCGACCTGCCCCGGCAGGGTGAAACGTTCCAGGATCATGAGGCGGGACTGTATCGGCTCGCTGGAGGCTCGGCCTTGACGGAGCGGCTCCGGTCGGGCCAGGGTGGCGCCTCCTATGCGTGCGGGTCGGGAACGTCGTTGACGACATCGGTGACCGTGGTCACCCATCCGGTGATCGACCACCGGTTGGCGTCGCTGCGTGACCTCCGCACCGACCGTGACGCCTTTCGAGACGACCTGGCCAAGGTCACGCGCCTGTTGGCCTACGAGGCGCTGCGAGACCTCAAGACAGAGCCGGGCACCGTCACCACGCCTGTGTGCGACGGTGCCGCCGTCCGGCTCATCCGTGAGGTCGTCCTGATCGTGCCCGTCCTGCGGGCCGGTCTTGGCATGGTCCAAGCGATCCAAGATGTGGTCCCGCTCACTGAGGTTGCGCACGTGGGCGTCCGGCGCGACGAACAGACCCTCTCACCCGTCGTCTATCTGAACCGTCTGCCCAGCACGCTCTCCGGACGCAGGGTCGTCGTGTGCGACCCGATGGTGGCGACGGGCGGGTCGCTGATCGAGGTCTGCAACCTCGTCCGCTCGCAGGGCGGAACGGACATCGTCGTCCTGTCCGCCATTGCGTCCGAGCAGGGCATCGCCGCGCTCACGGCCGCCCATCCCGAGCTCCGCCTCTACTGCGCCGCGCTCGATCCGGTCCTCAACGAGGTCGGGTTCATCATTCCCGGGCTCGGCGACGCCGGCGATCGTCTGTTCGGACCGCCGGATTAGGTCTGGGGCTAGGAACGGGTCGATGCTCGGGCTGCTCTGTCATCGCCCTATGTCCTCGTACCACAGGTCTGGGTGGTCCCCGATGAACTGGGCCAACAAATCGACGCATACGTCGTCGTCGAGCTCGATGACCCTGGTGCCGTGATCGGCCAACCAGTCGTGGCCACCGACGAAGTTCCTCGACTCGCCGACGACGACGGTCCCGATCCCAAACTGGCGGATCAGACCGCTGCAGTACCAACACGGTGACAGCGTGGTGACCATGACGCAGTCCCCATAGTTCCGTCGTCGCCCCGCATTCCGGAAGGCAGCAGTCTCGGCATGGGTCGACGGGTCGTCGTCCTGGACCCGCCGGTTGTGCCCGCGGCCGAGGAGGACTCCGTCCCGGGCGAACAGCGCCGCCCCGATGGGGATCCCGCCTTCGGCCAGGCCGCTCCGAGCCTCCGAAAGGGCGACGGCCAGGAACTTCTGCGCCTGAAGTGGCGTGAGGGACTCTTCAGCAGCCATCGCTCATTTGCAGACACCTCCCGCTCCCGCGAGAGTCATGGCCATGCCCGGCGATCGTACTTACTCGACGACGGTCGGCAGCCAGTCGGTCGAGCTCCCTCTCGTCGCGTTGTCGGAGGACCTCACCATCGCCCTCCTCATCTGCGTCGATCTGGGTGTGCACTTTGCCGAAGTCGCGGGACACGAACTGGCCGAGCTGATGCGACCGGCCGAGCCCGAGATCATCGTCTCGGTCGCCACCATGGGCATCCCGCTGGCCATCGAGGCCAGCCGGGCCCTCGGGCTCGACGACTACGTCATTCTGCACAAGACCCCCAAAATCCACCTGGGCGAGACCTGGTCCGAACCCGTCACCTCCATCACGACGGATGCGTCGCAACGCCTGCGCATGGACCCCGCCCGCGTCGTCGCCGTGAAGGGCCGCCGCATCGCCGTCGTCGACGACGTCATTTCGACGGGAGCGTCGACCTCGGCGGCCCTCCGCCTGGTCCGCCGCATCGGAGCCGAGCCCGTGGTCATCGGCACCCTCATGACCGAAGGGTCAGGCTGGAAGACGGCCCTGGGCCCGGACGCCGACAAGGTCATGTCGCTCGGAGCGATGCCGTTGTTCCACCCCCACCCCGACGGAGGCGGCGCCCTCGTCGAAGACTGGGATTGACGTCGTCGTCAGGCCAGGAGCCCCTCAGCTTCGAGCAGCTCGTCCTGGGCCCGGGCCTGCGTCCGCACCCCCCGGAACCCGAGGGCGAGGTAGACGGCAGCCGCCACCCCCATGCCGAGGAACACGCTGAAGTCGGCCCCGTACCCGGCGGAGTCCCGCGTGTGGTAGGTCAGCTCGTTGAGCCAGGTGGGCAGGTGGAACGTCGCCGCCAGGCCCGAGATCGACGCGAACATTCCCACGATCTGGGCGATCCACGCCGGCCAGAAGACCCCGCCCGAGCGCCAGTACAGGCTGTCCCGTCCCGTCTTCTGCAGCTCGGTCGGCGCGTACCGGTACCGGCGGAGGATCCAGTCGACGAGGAAGATGGCACACCACGGCGCGATCCACACGATGACGATGTCGACGAAGTCGCCCAGGTACGTCTTGAACGACGCGTCCAGCACGGCGTACATGGTCACGCCCAGCGCCAAGATGCAGTCGACCACCACCGCCATGTCACGCTTGATCGGGACTCCCAGTGCCTGCAGCGTCACTCCCGACGAGTACATGTCGAGGCTGTTGATGCAGAAGAGCTGCAGCGCGGCGAAGATCATGAACACGACGACGAACCACGACGGGATCGTCGTCGTGTGCGCCAGGGGCAGGAAGCCGCCGGCACCCTGGCCGATGCCCACAATGAACGTTGCCACCACCGCACCCAGCGTCATGATCAGGATCTCGGGGAGGGCCGTACCGAGGAAGACCCACCACACGATCCCGCTCTTGGACGCGTCACGGCGGCAGTAGCGCGTGTAGTCGTTCCCGCACTCGGTCCATCCCAGACCGCTCAGCGCGATGGTGAAGGCGATGCCCTCCATGTAGGTCTGCCAGTCGGCGGCATGGCCGCCGCTCAGGTGCGCGTGCTGCACCGAGAACCCCAGCAGCACGGCGAACAGCGCCAGGAACGGGAGGATGAGCACCCGCAGCGTCTTGACGATGGTCGAGTGGCCCAAAAAGGGCAGGATCCCCTGAATCACCACCGCAACGAGGACCAGGATCACCTTCGCCGGCGTCCCGTAGCCGAACCCCGCCTTGACGATGAGGACCAGGCCGGCGCCGACAATGAGGATCAAGCCCTCGACCTCGAAGCCGATCTGGGTGATCCAATTGAAGAACGAGATCGGCCGGCCGCCGTTCGGCCCGAACGGAGCCCGGTTGATGGCAAAGACCGTCGTGCCCGTCTGCGGGCCCTGCAACGAGCACACTCCGAGCAGGAGGAACGAGATGTTGCCGACGATGATGATCGAGAGCGCCTGGTAGAAGGTGAAGCCGAACGTCATCAGGATGCAGCCGTATATGAAGTACTCGATTTGCACGCTGGCGCCGGCCCACATGCCGAAGATGTCCCGCGGCCGGGCCCATCGTTCGCTCTCGGGGATGAAGTCGACACCGTGCTGCTCGATGTGGAACGCCTGTTCGGTCAGCGGGTCGTGGATGACCGCCAGCTGCTCCAGCTCGTCTGCGACTGCCAACGTCTGCCTCCTTGTCGTCGCCACCGGGACCCGGCGGACCCGCCCTTCGGACATGTCGCCCCGCCATGCGCCGCCCGCTCTCCCCGGGCAGTCCCGTCCGCTCGGCGTAGCGTCGCCGGCCCCACCTTGTTTGGCGCTGAGGCCCGCGTCAAGTACCTATTCGAGCTCCCGCCGCATGTAGGCGACCGCCTTGTCCTGGGTGTCCCGGGCCTGATGCTCGATGAAGCGCTCGACGACCGGTCCGGCACCGAAGATCTTGACCCGGGCCTCGAGGCTGAAGGTCTCGACCGCACCGCCACCGCCACCGCCACCCGCGGCCACGACGATGAGGCCGTTGATGTTCGTCTTGTCCGCCATCGTCCCCGGTGTGAGCGAGAACGTCGTCGACGACGTCGTCGGGTCGTAGGTGCTCACCTCGGTCGAGACGATCTCGTCGCCGAAGATCTTCCGGACCGGCCCCGGCATGTTCGGTCGCTGCCCGTAGCGCAACGTGCGGGTGAGGCCGCCCGTGAGGTCGCCCTCCTGGGAGACCACCTCGGCCGACGTCGAGCCCAGGGCTTCGAGATGCAGTCGGACCACGAAGTCGGGATCGAAGTAGAGGCGCCAGAATGCATCGGGCGTACAGGACCACTCGTAGGACAGGGTGAGTTTCACGGCAACATCATCGCCCCAGGTCGAACAGCATGTGGTGGGCAAGGTCCCCGACCAGGTCGATGATGATGTGGACCGACGAGAGTCGCCAGACGTCGTCGACGAGCTCGTAGGAGTTGCGGTACCTGCCGGCGATCACGGGTTGCAGCGCCAGGGCGCCGGGAACCGCCTGGAGAACGGTGAAATAGGACCGGCTCGTCGCCCGACCGCCGTCGCCGTCGTCGTCGACGAGCACGTTGGTCATCACGTGCTTGGTCCGGGGCGTCCCGTCGTCGTAGCGCCGCGTCGTCCGTTCGTACAGCGCCTGGATCGCGTCCCGACCCGACACGGTGTCGTCGAACCCCTCGAAGGTCAGGGTCGCCTGTGCGAACAGCTCGGCCACCCCGGCGAAATCCCCCGCATCGATCCGTTCCGCATACCCGTACAGCAGCTGGCAGATGGCCTCGTAGGTCGTCACACCCCGATTGTGGTCACTGGCCCAGCAGCCGCGCCATCCGGTCCGCCACCCGACTCGGCCGCCCCCGCCTCGCCTCGGTCCGGTCCGCCAGCTTCATGGCCACCAGCCCCGCGTTCACCCCCAGCCATCGCAGCGGCTCGGGCTCCCAGCGGTCCGAGCGGTGGTTCACCCAGGGCAACCGGGTGATCTCGCTGTCGACGCCGGTGATCAGGTCGGCCAACGTCCGCCCGGCCAGGTTCGACGTCGCCACGCCGTCGCCGACGTAGCCGCCCGCCCAGGCGATCCCCGTCGTCGGGTCGAGCCCGACCGACGGGTGCCAGTCGCGGGGGATGGCGAGCGGGCCGCCCCACGCGTGCGTGAACCGAGCCCCCCTCAGGTCCGGAAACAGCTCGGCCACGGTCCGGCGCAACAAATCGTGGACCCTCGCCTCCCGCTCGAAGGACGGCCGGACACCCGAGGCGAAGTGGTACGGCGCCCCCCGCCCTCCGAACGCCACCCGACCGTCGGCCGTCCTCTGCCCGTAGATGATGACGTGGCGGTGATCGGCGAAGGTGGCCCGGTTCGCGAGTCCCGTCTTCGACCAGAAGTCGTCACCCAGCGGCT
>Ga0335072_10010473_pt1 | contig 13345 bp, 12 predicted proteins | sample Lox_Sample_21_FD_206725 | JGI IMG/M metagenome (GOLD analysis project Ga0335072, IMG submission 206725) | Soil microbial communities from Loxahatchee National Wildlife Refuge, Florida, United States - Lox_Sample_2.1 | ecosystem: Environmental > Terrestrial > Soil > Wetlands | place: USA...
GAGGGCGGGCGAGGCGTAGTACTGCCCGCTGGCGGGGAGCTTGGGTATGCCCGGCGGGACCGGGGCGCCCGTGCCGAGGCCGGCGATATCGAGCCTTTCGATCGTCTGGCCCTGGTAGATGTCGTTGCTGTAGTTCCACAGTTCGGAGTTCGTCGCGGCGGAGTAGTTCTTCGTGAGTTGCTGGCCCTGCGTCGACTCCCAGGACGGCCGGTTGTTCGTAGTCGTGAAGGCGTGGAAATCAGCCAGGACGGCCAGCATGATCGCGACCCCGATAGCGACCGCCACCGCAGTGACCACGAGGCGGACGAAGGGCTCTCGGCCGCTGCGCAGGGTGAGCCGCAGTCCCAGCCGGTACATCATTGTGTGACCTGGGAGACGATGTCGGCGTGGTCGATGACCTTGCCGTCCCGGACCAGGACCTGGCGGTCTGCGTAGGCAGCGACACGCGCGTCGTGCGTCACCAGGATGACGGTTGCGCTCTCTTCGCGGGCGGTACTGACCAGCATTTCCATGACCGTCTCGCCGGTGAGCGTGTCAAGCGAGCCGGTCGGCTCGTCGGCGAACAGCACCCTGGGCTGGGCGACCAGCGCCCGCGCCAGGGCCACCCGCTGGGCCTGCCCGCCGGACAGCTCACCGGTACGACGCTGTCCGAGCCCTTCGATCCCAAGCCTCGGCAGCCATGCATCGGCGCGGGCATACGCCGCCCTCCGGCCCGCGCGGCCCAGCAGCAGCGGCAGCGCTATGTTGTCGGAGACCGTCAGTTCCGGCACCAGCTGGCCGAACTGGAAGACAAAGCCGAAGGCAGTCCGCCGCAGCTCGGTGCGCCTTTGGTCGCTAAGTGAGTCCAGCCGCTGGCCGTCGAACCATATCTCGCCGCTGTCCGGACTAAAAATGCCAGCGAGGCAATGCAGCAGCGTCGACTTGCCGGACCCACTCGGACCCATGACTGCCACGATCTCGCCATTGGCTGCAGTCAGCGTTGCCCCGGTGAGGGCCGCAGTCTGGCCAAAGGACATGTGCACATCCCGTGCGTCGATCAGGTAACTGCGGCTGCTCGGCAGCTGAGATTTGGTCGCGGAGGTCACGATGTACGCACCATTTCCGCCAGCGCTTTGAGCCTGGCTGAGGTCACATCAATCCATCGGATGTCGGCTTCGAGATGGAACAGGCCGTGGTCGGCGAGCAGCGCGTCCAGCAGGCTCCCGGCGCGCTTGAACTCCGTCAGCTCATGCATGCGCTGCAGATGGGCACTGCGCTGGGTGTCGAGGTAGGTTTCCGCCGAGCGCCCGAGCATCAGGGCAAGCACGACCTTGGCGAACAGCACGGTCTGCAGGTGCGGCGCGGGCTCGATCGGCGTGGCCAGCCAGGCATCGAACTCGCGGGCGCCGAGCTCGGTAATGGCGTAGCGCTTCCGGTCAGGACCGGCCCCCGGCTCTGCCTCCCCTGCAGTCACCTTGCCATCCCTGGCCAGTCGTCCGAGCGTGGCGTACACCTGCCCGAACGGCAGCGGCTTGTCCCGCCCGAAGTAGTTGTCGTAAGAGCGCTTGAGTTCGTATCCGTGGCTCGGCTCGCGCTCGAGCAAGCCAAGCAGGGTGAGGGGAACGGCCATGCCGCCGAACATATACCCAGAGTAGACACTGAGCGTATACATGTGCGGCCTTGACCTCTGGCTCTCGGTAGTGCCGGTCATGTGCTCACCCTGCCGCAGCGATCATCCGGCTCGGTATCCGGAAAGACCCTGAGCCGACCCTGATTCACGCCAGTCAGGACGCCGAAGCTTGACGGCTCCGGCCCCTGGTTTCGGACGAGCCGAAGCGGGGACGGTACCTGGCGGGGCGGACATCATGGCGAGATTGGCAGGCAAGGTCGCAGTCATCAGCGGCAGTACGAGCGGCATCGGGCTCGCCATCGCCCGGCGGTTCGTGTCTGAAGGCGCGCACGTGTTCATCTTCGGTCGCCACCGCGACGCGCTCGACAAGGCGGCGCACCTCATCGGCGCCAACGTCACCGCCCTCCGGGCAGACGCGTCCAGCCTTGAGGACCTCGACCGCGTCGCTGACGCCGTCCGGAGCGCGCAGGGCAAGGTGGACGTGGTGGTGGCCAGCGCCGGCCTGGTCGAGCAGGTTCCGCTGCCCGAGATTACGCCGGATCATTACGACCGCACATTCGCCCTGAACGCCAAGGCTCCATTGTTCCTCGTGCAGAAGATGCTGCCGATGATGGGCAGCGGGGGATCGATCATCCTGGTGTCCTCCGCTATGCACTACATGGGCCTGCCGAACCACTCGACCTACGCAGCCAGCAAGGCCGCGCTGCGCTCGTATTCCAGGACGTGGGCGGCCGAATTCTCCGACAGCGGCATTCGAGCGAACACGCTGAGCCCGGGCGTCGTCGACACCCCGATGCTCGACTCGCAGGCGAGCACGCCCGAGGGGGCCACCGCCATTCGCGAGGGCTACGCCGACAAGGCCCCTGTGCATAGACTCGCGCAGCCCGAAGAACTCGCCAACGCGGCCCTCTTCCTTGCCTCTGATGAGAGCTCGTTCATGACGGGCTCCGACATGGTTGTCGACGGTGGCATCAGCAACGTCTGACGGCAGGCGGGCCAGCCTGCTCGCCTGCCTGGACCACGCCGCCGGTACCGGCCAGCACGCTCGCGTCATCGCCCTGACCGCTGGCCTGGCCGGGCTGCCGGCCCTGGACCTGGGCCGACGACCTCTCCCGCGAACTGGCTGCCCGCGCCCGGGCCGCACCACCCGCATAACCCCGCGCCATCGCTACTTACTCGCTGTCCGTCTCCCGTATCTCCGTCCGGATGGCGTGCATGGCGGCCGCTATCGGTCCGCTACCAGCACCGCCAGCGAACGAGAACGCGAGCGGACCCGGCTGTCGATTTCCCGGCTCGCCGTTCGTCTTAATGCGTGACTATCTGGTAGTGACGAGGAGGAAACGATGAAGTACATCATGCTGATCTATCAAGGCTCGGCGCTTGAGCAGCAGGCCGCGTTGCCCGAGGCGGAGCAGAAGCAGGTCTACGCCGACTACCAGGGGATCAATCAGACGCCGGGCGTCACGCCCGGACTCCCGATGGGGCTGCCCGAGAACGCGACCACCGTGCGGGTCGATGGCGGCAAGACCCTGACGACTGACGGCCCGTTCGTCGGGATGAAGGAAGCCGTCGGCGGCTGGTTCATCCTCGAGGCTGATGACCTCGACGCGGCCATCGAGGTGGCTGCCCGCGTCCCTGCAGCACGTTATGGCGGCGCCGTCGAGATCCGCCCGTCGGAGGTGTATTGGTAACCACGCTCGAACAGGTCTTCCGCGAGGAATGGGGCCGCGTCCTCGCCACCCTGGTCGGCTTCCTCGGCGACTTTGACCTCGCCGAGGAAGCCGCGCAGGAGGCGTTCACGATGGCCGCCGAACGGTGGCCGCGCGACGGCGTCCCCAGTAGCCCGCGCGCCTGGCTGATGACAACGGCCCGGAACCGGGCGACCGATCGCGTCCGCCGCGACCGGGTCCTCACGGCCAAGTTCGGCCTGCTCGTCGCCGGCGATCGTGCTGAGGTGCCGATGAAGACCACGACGTTCCCGGACGAGCGCCTAGAACTCATCTTCACCTGCTGTCACCCGGCGCTGGCGGTCGAGACGCAGGTTGCGCTCACGCTCCGCACCCTGGGCGGGCTCTCCACCGACGAGATCGCCCGTGCCTTCCTGGTGCCGGAGCGGACGATGGCGCAGCGGCTGGTCCGGGCCAAGCGAAAGATCAAAGCTGCCGGCATCCCGTTTCGCGTGCCGCCGGCTCACCTGCTCCGCGAGCGTCTCGACGCCGTTCTGGCCGTCGTTTACCTGATCTATAACGAGGGCTACGGCGGCCGCGACGAGCTCGCGGCGGAGGCAATCTGGCTGGGGCGCGCGCTGGCCGACCTGCTTCCGCACGACCCTGAGGTGCACGGACTGCTGGCGCTGATGCTCTTGCACGACTCCCGGCGCGACGCGCGGTTTAGCGACGGCGAGCTCGTGCTGCTCGGCGATCAGGACGTGTCCCGGTGGAACACCAGGCAGATCGCCGGCGGACGCGCCGAACTCGACCGCGCGCTGGCCCTGCGCGGCACCGGGCCCTATGTCCTGCAGGCCGCGATCGCCTCCCTGCACGCCGAGGTGCCGTGCGACTGGGCGCAGATCGCGGCGCTGTACGGCGAGCTCTCCCGCCTGACCGGTTCGCCTGTCGTCGAGCTCAACCGCGCCATCGCCGTCGCCGAAACCGAGGGCCCCGAGGCCGGCCTGCGCATAGTCGACCAGCTTGGTCTCGACGACTTCCGCTACCTGCATTCGACCAGGGCCGAACTCTTGCGACGTCTCGGGCGAGCAGACGAGGCGCGTGACGCCTATCGACGTGCGAGAAGACTCACCGACGACGGCGCCGAACGGCGCTTCCTCGAACGCCGGCTCACGGAACTCGCAGGCTCGGCTGACTGGGGTTAAGTCCCGGCGTTCAGTTAACGGCCATTGAGTAGCGGACGGCGGCAAAAAGCCGTATGCGCCGTCAGCACGCCGATCCGGCTCGTCAGCCCGGCGGACTCCGCCGTGCGGCCGATGGCCGTCCTCAGCTGGTCCATGGCCAGCCGGTCGCTGCGCGCAGCCGTGCAGAAGAATGGCCACCCGCTTGCGACATGACGCGACAGTGCGTATGTTGCGATGTATCGGTTCGATACATCGCCGCGATATGACGAAGCGAGATAACGCAGGCGTCAGCGCGACATCGTCCAGGAGGCTAGAGAATTCGTGGAGACACCGAAGCACCACATCGAGCCCGCCGCCGGCAGGCTGGGCGTTCTGACAGTAGGGCTCGGCGCCGTGGCGTCGACCGTTATCGCCGGCGTGGAGCTGATCAGACGCGGCCTCGCTGAGCCCATCGGGTCGCTTACCCAGATGGGCACTATTCGCCTCGGCAAACGGACCGAGGACCGAGTGCCGCTCATTCGCGACTTCGTGCCTCTGGCCGGCATCGACCAGCTGGTCTTCGGAGCGTGGGATCCGATCGCGGACACGGCCTACGAAGCCGCGCTGAAATGCGGCGTGCTCGACCGGCTCGGCCACATCGAGCCGATCGGGACCGAGCTGAAGGAGATCGAGCCCATGCCGGCCGTCTTCGACCAGAACTATGTGCGGCGGCTCGACGGCTCTAATGTCAAGTCCGAAGCGAGCAAGCGAGACCTTGCCGAGGCCCTCCGCAAGGACATTCGCGATTTCAAGGCGGCGAACTCCTGCGACCGGATGGTTGTGATCTCGTGTGCCTCCACTGAGATCTTTCTCGAGCCCGGCCCGGCCCATGAGGACCTGGATGCACTCGAAGCCGCGATCGATGCCAGCGACAAGAGTGTCGCGCCCTCCATGCTCTACGCGTACGCGGCGCTCAAAGAGGGCGTGCCGTTGATCAATGGAGCGCCTAATCTCACCGTCGACATCCCGGCGATGGTAGAGCTCGCCCGCATGGCCGACGTGCCCATCGCCGGCAAAGACTTCAAGTCAGGGCAGACCATGTTGAAGACTGTGCTGGCACCGATGCTGAAGGCCCGCATGCTGGGGCTCCAGGGCTGGTACTCGACCAACATCCTAGGTAACCGCGACGGCGAAGTACTCGATGACCCCGACAGCTTCCGCACCAAGGAAGAGAGCAAGCTCGGAGTCCTCGACCACATCTTGCAGCCGAACCTCTATCCAGAGCTCTACGGCGACCTCTACCACAAGGTGCGCATCAACTACTATCCGCCCCGCGGCGACAGCAAGGAGGGCTGGGACAACCTCGATATCTTCGGCTGGCTCGGCTATCCGATGCAGATCAAGGTCGACTTCCTGTGCCGTGACTCGATTTTGGCAGCGCCCCTGGTACTTGACCTGGTGCTCTTCACGGACCTGGCCCAGCGAGCTGGGATGAAAGGCGTGCAAGAGTGGCTGTCGTTCTACTTTAAGAGCCCGCAGCACGATCTCAGCGTCTATCCCGAGCACGACCTGTTCATCCAGCAGACCAAGCTGAAGAACACGCTTCGCTGGCTGATGGGCGAGGAGCAGATCACCCACCTGGGGATGGAGTACTACCAGGACTGAGTCGCCGGGTTGTTCCCGGCTGCGGGCTAGGCACGCCGGGCGAGGTCCATGAACCAGTTGTCCACCCAGGCCTGGCCGCCGTCGACGGAGAATGCCTGCTCCCAGCGCGCGGTGTCCGCCGTGATGCCTGACCAGCGGAAGCGGGCAATGATCGGGACGTCGTTGTATTCGTCTTCACCCGTGAACTCGCCGACGCCATCCTTGAACTGGCCCGTCACCGGCGGGAACAGCGTGCCCGTCCGTTTGCTCGCCCAGTACAACGACCACTGCGCCGTGTCCGGGTTGTAGAGGCGCAAAGTCAGCCCGGAGAAGCCCTTGGTCGGGAAGACGATTTCGTCGAAGTTCGCGGAGCCGTCGAAGTGGCGCGTGGCGTAGCTGACAGCCGGGAACTCCTCCCAGCCGCTGGCGGGGTCCAGGAAGTTGACCAGCCAGCGGTTGGTTACGTCCCAGGTGCCTGCCAGGAAATCGAAGTCATTCATCATGTGTCCTCACGCTGCTTGGAAGGGTCCGCGGCGACTTGCCGCGCCGTTAACGTAGGACAGCTTCGCTGACATCCACTGTCAGTGGATGTCAGCAGAATTGGCCCATGCGCGCGAGCCGGCTTCTCTCCCTGCTGCTTCTGCTCCAGACGCGCGGCCGGATGACCGCGCAGCAGCTTGCCGCGGAGCTTGAGGTCAGCGTCCGCACGATCTACCGCGATGTCGACGCCCTGAGCGCGGCCGGGGTGCCGCTGTACGGTGACGCCGGACATGCGGGTGGCTACCAGCTGCTCGGTGGCTTCCGCACCCGGCTGACAGGCCTGACCGCGGCCGAGGCGGAGACACTGTTCCTGTCCGGGCTGCGCGGCCCGGCTGCCGAGCTGGGCCTAGCCAGCGTCCTGGCCACTGCCACGCTCAAGCTTCGCGCTGCCCTGCCGCAGTCGCTGCGGGAGAACGCAGACCGGCTGAGCGAACGGTTCTACCTGGACGCGCCAGGCTGGTACCGGCAGTCAGCGGACGTGCCGCACCTACCAGTTGTCGCCGCTGCGGTGTGGGACCGGCAAGTTCTCGAGGTCCGCTACCGGCGCTGGAAGGAACCAGCCGAGGTCGTCCGCAGAATCGAGCCCTACGGCCTGGTGATCAAGGCCGGCGTCTGGTACGTCGTGGCTCGCTGCGACGGCTCGTTCCGCACTTACCGGGTCGACCAGATAGTTGGCGTCGCCCGATGCGGCTACGGCTTCGAGCCGGTCCCGGACTTCGACCTCGAGGAGCACTGGCGCGGCTACCTGTCTGACTTCCATCAGCGCCTGCACACTGGCAGTTCCCTGATCCGCATATCACCGGACGGCATGCAGCGCATGACCAGGCTGCTGCCGGCCGCGGTGACAGCAGCAGTGCGGTCTGGCGGGGTGGGGTGCCCGCATGGCTGGATCACCGCGCGGGTTCCGATCGAGTCAGTTGGCCAGGCGCTCGGCGACTTCCTCCGGCTAGGTGCCGACATCGAGGTCCTTGACCCCGCGGACTTGCGTGACCAGATCGCACGGACTGCACGGGACCTGGCAGCGCTTTACGACGGGCGGCGCGTTCGCGGCGACTTCGCTGAGTCAGGACACTGCTGTCCTGACTCAGCGAATCTGGCCCGCCGGCAGCTGCTCTCGCCAGGGGCACGGTTGGGACCAGGCGAGTAACACCCGTAGACCGTGTCCTGAGGCGCCGACGGCGACCGCGGCCGCATTCCAGCCACGACGTGCCAGACCGTGCAGTCGCGGGACGCGATGGAACGGGACGGCACGTCGTGGACCGCCAACAGGCATGTAGGCCTATTCGCCGTTCGGGAGCTCCAGGGAGAACTTCATGGCACTTCGCGACAGCGTTCGCAACTCAGCCGCTCAGTACCTGCTACATCCTTGCGCGGCGGACCGCCGAGGTCGGGCGGCAAAGTTCCGATAGGAGGAGACATGACCAGGACACAAATCACGGGCAGCCGCGTGCAGCGGCTGACTGCGCGGACCGCTAAGCGGATCGCCGCGCTCGGCCTGGGCGCGAGTACAGCGCTCACTGCCGCGGCCATCGCTCCGGCATTAGCGAGTACCCCCCCGGCGATGACCGTCGATGGCAATGCCGTCAACATCGCCGTCCAGGGCGCCGGCAACAGCCTGAAGTTCTACTGGGCTGAGAACGGCAGCAGCACCTGGCACGCCGAAACCGTCGCCGGCCGGAACACCACGTACTCCGCACCTGCCATGAACGTCGACGGCAACGACGTCAACATCGCGGCTCTCGGCCCGCATCACAAACTCCGCTTCTACTGGGCCGTCAACGGCACAGCGACCTGGCACGCCGAAACCGTCGCCGGTCCGAACAGCAGCTACTCCGCGCCCTCCATGACTGTGGACGGCAACGACGTCAACATCGCCGTCCGGGGTCCTGGGAACAGGCTGAAGTTCTACTGGGCCGTCAACGGCACAGCGACCTGGCACGCCGAGACCGTGGCCGGCCGGAACACCACCTACTCCGCGCCCTCCATGGACGTAGACGGCAACTCCGTCAACATCGCCGTCGCCGGGCCACGGAACAAGCTGCGCTTCTACTGGGCCGTCAACGGCACAGCGACCTGGCATCCCGAGACCGTGGCCGGGAACGGCAGCGTCTACTCGGCACCCTCGATGAACGTCGACGGGAACGACGTCAACATCGCCGCCCTCGGCCCCCACCACAAACTCCGCTTCTACTGGGCCGTCAACGGCACAGCGACCTGGCATCCCGAGACCGTGGCCGGCCGGAACACCACCTACTCCGCGCCCTCCATGGACGTAGACGGCAACTCCGTCAACATCGCCGTCGCCGGGCCACGGAACAGGCTGCGCTTCTACTGGGCCGTCAACGGCACGCCGACGTGGCATCCCGAGACTGTCGCGGGCGCGCGCAGCACGTTCTCCGCTCCTTCGATGACCGTCAACCATAACTCCGTGAACATCAGCGCGGTCGGCGCTCAGAACCGGCTGAAGTTCTACTGGGCCGTCAACGGCACCGCCACCTGGCATCCCGAGACCGTCGCAGGCAAGGGATCCGTACGGTAACGGGAACGAGCTGCCGCGGGCCGGCGGTCGACTGACCGCCGGCCCGTTGCCCCGCCGCTGACGTGCTGCCGTCTGCTTACGCGGCCGCGCCGGGCGATCCCGCAGCGGGACTTGCCAGGTTGGCCAGGGCGAACGCTGCATGTGCTCGCGCCGCCGTCACGAGCACGTAGTTGAACAGCAGCAACAGCGCGCCGAACATGGCTGCGGCGAGCATGGCCTTGGGCAGGGTGTCAGCGTACAGTCCGATCGCGCCGGGCCCGGCCGGTCCGTGCGGGAAGTAGCCGAGCGCTACGCCGTGCACTGAGCTGCCGCGGACGTAACCGACCATGTCGGTGCCCGTCGGCGCCCAGTACCAGAACGGCAGTGTGACGCCGGTTAGCAAGGCCGCCCACACTGCGAGCACCGACACATCCAGCAGCGCTAGCGGACACCAGAACGCGACCAGGTAGCGGAGGTCACGCCAGATCGCCGGGTCGCGCCAGGGGCCCAGGGCACGGGAGAGCGTGCCCGTCTCGCTGGTCGTCGCGTATGCCGCGCGTACTGGAGCGCGCCAGACGAGCCGCAGCCGCCTGCGCTCGGCGTCAGCGCAACGCCGGACTGCGCTCGCCGCCGGGCGCAGCAGGGGGAGCCCGGCCACCGTAGCGGCAGCCGTGGCTCCGGCTGCGGTCGAGAGCGCCGCCGCCGCGCCCATGAACGTGCCGCCGACCAGATGGCCAGCGAGGTACCGGACGCTGCGCCACGGGCTTGCCGACAGTGCTAGCCGCGTCGGATTGCGATAGAGAGGGATGAGAGAGTCGTCGCCTGTGCCCTGAGTCGTTGGATTCGTGATCGTTGTCGTCGCCATGAGGTGAACGCTAGGCAGCGGGGCCGGCGCAGCCATCGGCCCCGAAGTGGAATCTTCGGTCCGGCCGTTTCAAGCCACGGATTGAGGCCAGCTCGCGTCCAGGCTGCCGAAGGGATGGCCGCGCGGTGCGGAGTCACTCAGGTCTGGCGATCCCGTGCCGGAACGCGTAGCCGACCAATTGCGCCCGGTCTCGCAGCCCGGTCTTGGTGAAGATGTGGTTGATGTGCGTCTTGACCGTCGCCTCGGAAACGAACAGAACCGTGGCGATTTCGTGATTCGACAGGCCGGCCGCGATCTGCCCGAGGACCTCGACCTCGCGCGGGGTCAGCTCGTCGGGCAGCGCAGGTGGCTCAGGTTCTGCCAGAGCGCCGTCAACGGCGAAGTGCTGCCCGCGCTGCAGCGCGTCGAGCAGTCTGCTCTGTACTGATGGATCGAGCTGCGCGTGTCCGGCCGCGACGGTGGTGATCGCGCGGTGGATCTCGGCCGCGCCCGCATCCTTCGTCAGGAATCCGCGCGCGCCAGCCTGCAGGGCAGAGAACACCCACGCGTCGTCCGAGTAGGTAGTCAGTACGACCACCACTGTCTGCGGCCGTTCCGACCGCAGCCGCCCGGTGGCTTCGACGCCATTGCAGCGCGGCATGTTCAGGTCCATCAGCACCACGTCCGGGTCGGTCGCCCTCGTCTGGCGAATGGCGTCGTCCCCGTCCACTGCCGCCCCCACCACCTCGATACCGGGCAGCAAGCTGAGCAGCGACACCAGGCCTTCCCTTACCACCCTCTGGTCGTCAACTACCAGCACCCGGACCGGCACGTCCGCGGTGGCCGCAGGTTCGGCGGGCGTCATGATCCCTCCAAAAGCGCCGCAGGCGTCTGAGCCGGAGCCGGCTGCCGGGCTGCGGGCTCAGCGGGCAGCAGCAGCCGGACCGCGAACCCGGAATCAGTCGGTCCTGCCGTCAAACTTCCACCTAGCAGCTCAGCTCGCTCGCGCATGCCGGTCAGCCCATAACCGCCGCCGGTCAGGCCCGCAGTGCCGGACCTAGCGTCGGCGAGGGGATAGTCCTCTATGATCAGCTCAATGGCGTCGTCGCTGTAGTTGAGCCATATCTCGGCCGTGGCACCCCGCCCCGCGTACCGAGCTGTGTTTGTCAGCGCTTCCTGTGCTGTCCGGTACAGGGTCAGCCGGACTTCCGGCGGCAGCGCGCGTTCTGTCCCGCTTACAGTCAGGCGGCCGAAGATCCCGGCGGCCGCGGCAGTGTCGCGGAGCAGCCTGTCGAGCAGGGCTGGCCCTGGCAGGGAGTCGCCGCGCAACGCATTGATCGCCTGCCTCGTGTCGTCGAGCCCGTCCCTTGCCATCCGCTGAGCCCGCTTGACCTGCTCGAGCATCCGCTCAACGGTGGCCTCGCCGGGGTTGGGCTGCCTGCCTAGCAACTCCATCGTGTCCAGCGTCAGGACCAGGCCGGACAGAGCGTGCGCCAGGACGTCGTGGATTTCCCTGGCCAAGCGAGTGCGCTCGGCGAGGGCCACTGCTTCTGCGCGTGCACCCTGGGTGGTCCGCAACTCGGCCAGCAGTATTTCAGCCCGCTGCTGAGCGTCACGGGCCTGCACTGCTGCGAGCCGGGTAGCCCGCACGAACGCGAAGATAAACACCAGGCCGATGTCCTGCGTGATCAGCCCGGTAACAGATCCGTTGGCCACCAGCACGTAGGCGACGTTCATTGCGCCGAGAACGGCTAGTGCGCCAGCGATCGTGGCCCATGGCCGCAACGGGGCACGCAGGCCCAGCCCGGCCAGAGCCAGGTAAGTGATGAGGTACGCCTGGGTCTGCGGCAACAGCGCTGCCAGAGCCGCACCGGCCAGGCCGACCGTGATCAGCGCAGCCAATTCTGGCCCGCCGCCCGTCCCCGGCGGGCGAACAAGCACAACGACCGTGCCCGCCGCGGCTACGAGCAGCGCGGCCAGCGCGCCTTCCTGGACCGCCTGCGAGTGCCCGGGTGCCGCCAGGATCACGCTGAGCCCAGCCACCAGGAGCACGACCGATCCGGCCGCCACGGCGATGCGCCGCCGGATCAGGCCGAGACTGCGCAGCGCACGGCCGACTCCCGTCACGGCCAACTCAGAACGGTAAACAGTTGGTCGCCTCCACGTCAGCGCTGCAGCTTGTGCTAAGGCTATTCGCGCTCCGCCCGACGGCATCGCCGCGGAGGTTGATCCCGCACCGCGCCGATCCACCCGGGGGTTGAGCAGGCTGCGCGGGCGTCAAGCCAGCACTCGTTAACTGTTAGAGCTGCTCTCTAACAGCTGTAACAGTTAACGCGGCGTCAACCTTCAGTTTGGCTTGCCGACCTTCCGCACCGGCAGCATTGCTTTGCTTTGTCGGAGTGCCCAGGAAGGACAGTAATGACGCAGAGTATGGAGCGCGCCGGCGTCTCGCGCCGGTCGTTCATCGGCGGTGTCGGCATCACTGCCGGCGGTCTTCTTGTAGCCAGCAGCCCGGTCCTGTGGCAACAGGCCGCCAAGGCCGAAACAGTCACGGCTGAGCAGGTTCACCTGACCTTCGGCCAGGACCCAGCCCGTGAGGTAGCCGTGTCCTGGGTGACCCCGAGTTCGGTGTCCAACCCGACCGTGATGGTCGGCACCGCGGCCGGAGGCTTCGGTCACAAAATCACGGCCGAGACCCGTACATACACCGACTCCAACAACGGCATCCAGACGATCGCCCAGCACGCTCGGATCGAGGGCCTGCACCCCGACACCGCCTACGTGTACCAGATCGTCAGCGACGGCGAGACCCAGGTCTCCGGCGCATTCCGCACCGCGCCAGAGGGCCGTGTGCCATTCCGCTTCACCAGCGTCGGCGACATCGCCTGCGGTGATACTGCCTTCTCTAAGGCGTCGCTCAATGCCATGGCGACCGCCGCGTCGGTCGAGATGTTCGACCCGGTCGTGCATCTCGTCAACGGCGACCTGTCCTACGCCAACTCCAACCAACTGTCCCAGCCGCAGGTCTGGGCGGAGTATTTCGATAACACGCAGCTTTCCGCCGCGAACCGGCCGTGGATGCCGACGCTGGGAAACCACGAGAACGAGCCGGGCAACGGCCCGCAGGGGTACCTGTCCTACCAGACCCGCTTCGCCCTGCCGCACAACGGCTCCTGGGACTTCGAGGGCAACTGGTACAAGTTCCAGATCGGCTCGGTGCTGTTCGTCATGCTGGACAACAACGACGTCTGCTACCAGGTCGACACCGGCACCTACCTGAGCACGGGCGACAACCAGATCCTGACCGGCTACTCCGGCGGCGCGCAGTTGCGGTGGCTGGAGCAGACGCTGCGCGAGGCG
>Ga0335072_10010474_pt1 | contig 13345 bp, 13 predicted proteins | sample Lox_Sample_21_FD_206725 | JGI IMG/M metagenome (GOLD analysis project Ga0335072, IMG submission 206725) | Soil microbial communities from Loxahatchee National Wildlife Refuge, Florida, United States - Lox_Sample_2.1 | ecosystem: Environmental > Terrestrial > Soil > Wetlands | place: USA...
GTCACCGATCCTGGCGATGTCATCTGGGAACCGTTCGGCGGGCTGGCTTCCGCCTCTGTCGCGGCCGTGCAGACCGACCGGTTCCCCTGCATCGCCGAGGTGGACCATGACTTCGCGGTGATAGCGGCGCAGCGCCTCGACGACGCCGTCGCCGGACGGGACCAGGAGGCGGAACGGACCACGGACAGCCGTCAGCCCGGCTGAGACGGAAGCCGCCGGGCGGGAGCGGCGAACTCGGCAGCTGATGTGATTTACGTCACTCGGTCTCGGCGGCGCACGGCAATCCGGGCCTGGTGCTTACGCTGCCGCTTTCGCGTCGGTATCTTCTTCAGCAACCATGTAAGCGTGCCATGCCGGGAATGTCCGTCAGGCTCGTACATTTCCAGCGTTGCCGTCTAGGCCGACAGGGGTCGCCGGCGAGCATTCAACTACACAGGGGGTCACGTACGTGAAGGGCTTCAGGAATTTCCTCTCCCGGGGCAGCCTCATCGACCTGGCGGTCGCGGTCGTCATCGGAACCGCGTTCACGGCGGTCGTCACGGCGCTGGTCGCCGACCTGATCACGCCGCTCATCGCGGCGATCGCCGGCAAGCCGAACTTCGCCGCCCTGCAGTTCACGGTGCACAAGAGCACGTTCCTGTACGGCTCCTTCATCAACGCCGCGCTCACGTTCCTCATCGTCGCCGCGGTCGTCTACTACCTGATCGTGGCACCGATGGCCAAGATCACCGCCCGGTTCCAGAAGGCCGCGGAAGTCACCACGCGGGACTGCCCGGAGTGCCTCAGCACGATCCCCATCGCCGCGTCGCGGTGCATGTACTGCACTTCTCAGGTTGCCCCGGTCAACCGGGTCAACCAGCAGTAGCCAGCGTGCCCGTAGAGAAGCGTAAAGAAAACGTCAGCGCAAAAATAAGAAGTCTGGGCTCGGGCCGGGGCCTGGCCGTCCCGAGCCCAGACGTCTATCACAAGGGCACCAGCTGACCGGCCCTTGTGATATTCAGTCTGGCACCGCTTCCTGGTAGGAAGCTGTGGCCAAGCTGTGAACCCGATAACTGGCTCGTAACGGCCAGGTCATCGGCCCCGACGGCAGGCGCGGCGTCGAGAACCTGCGCCACCTGCTGATCGGGAACTTGCTGTGCGAGCTCAAGACCCCGGTCGGCGGACTTGTGCTCGGTAACACCGCTGTCGGACGCCACGCGGGCAAGTGCGCCGCGGTCGATGACGCCGTAGTCGCCGCCATCGTGTTCAAGGAACTCCGCGAGGCGCTCCGCCTCTTCCGCGCTGAACCCTATGACAGCACGCGGCTGGCCCCATGGTTCCTTTAGCGCGTAGCCCACATATCCGACCACCGGCTGAGCCGGTGTCTCCCCGAGGCCCTGGAGCGCTCTCCACCGCTCCCAGGCCGATTCCAAGCGCGCAGCCGCGCGCTGTGCACGAGCGACCAGTTCTGGATCCCGCATCGTGCGACCCCCCTAAGAAAGTTATGTGCCCGGGTAAATACTCCGGACCGGTCCCAGCGCGGCGAGTGCCGCCTGCGCCAGCGTCAAGACCACCCCGTCGAGATCACTTGCGCGAACTGCCCCCGCCCGCTGGGATCCGTTCCCCCAAAACCAGTCGGACGAGTTCCGCCATCAGCATGGCAACGGCACGATTTTCCGCGCCGTCCTCCTCGCCATGCTCCAGGCGGGACGTTACTCGGAACGCTGCTGCGGAATACCCGCGAGCAGAGCACGAACCTCGGTCTCCCTGTATCGCCGGTGCCCCCCCAGCGTGCGGATCGACGTCAGCTTCCCGGCCTTCGCCCAGCGCGTGACCGTCTTCGGATCGACACGGAACATCGTGGCGACCTCAGCAGGGGTCAGTAGCGGCTCAGCCTCTGGAGTGCGTGCGGACATTGGTGCGGCCTCTCCTCCTGGATCGGTGTAGCGATCCTCGCGGTGTTGTTGTGTGACCTTGGTGCCCCTCAGGGAGCTTGTCTTGGATATCCCCATATGGCCCACAGGGTCCATCTTGCCATCACCAGCGGTGACTAGTCGACAACAATCTGCATCTATCTGCTAGTTCTTGTCGTTGATGCCTGATGCGCCCCGTTGCCCCGCTGGGCGACGTCACTGTCAGTGATTCTAGCGATACTTATCGTCGCATCGGGCCAGATTCGGAAAAAGTGACCCGCGCGTTCCGTCTTTGCGCAGCTCAGTGCCGCTCTTCCGGTGGAGAGCGCGCCCTCTGCTGCTGTAGCCCCGTAACCACTGACTGTAATCTACCATGACTGAATCGTGATATAACCCCACACTTCTCTTTCTTAACCACGATCGTGCGACAGGCACGGCACGTCAACCCCGCAGCTGGCCCCATCCTGCACAGAAACGCGCTGCCGTGAGGACGCCGCAACCCCCGCCACGCGGGGGAACTGAGAGCAAAGCGATGCGCGAACGCACAGCGAGAGCCAATCGGCGTAGTCATTAGGCCCGCAAACCGGGTACGGTTATACCTGTACGGAAGCTGGCGAGCGCCGAGGTCCCCGAGGGGGATCTACGGCGGTTCTGTGTGTGTCACAGATGTGCCACACAGGCCAGCGACAGAGGCATCGTGGGGCCGCACGGCTCCGGACGTTCGAGGGGGTCGAGCCAATGGGGCGCGGCCGAGCTAAGGCCAAGCAGGTTAAGGTTGCTCGCCAGCTCAAGTACAACGGCGGCGGCACGGACCTTAACCGGCTGCGGCAGGAGCTGGGCGTCGGAACGGAAGCGCAGAGCGCCGACCACGACGACCCGTATGCCGAGTACGACGAGGACTCTCTCGACGACGACGCCGGCGAAGAGGACGACGTCGACGACGAGGACGACTGGTCGCGCTCGCGATAGCGTGCGAGGACGTGCCGGCCAGCAACCGTTAACACCGGTCGCCCTGGTACCTGCTTCCGCGTCCGCACCACGGCCGCGGAAGCCAGGTGCCGGTGCGGGCATTGCTTTTACGCGCTCGTTACCGGCTCCAGGACGCCCTTGCCGCGTTCGGTCTCCGGAACCGGCACCGGATAGTGCCCGTCGAAGCAGGCATGGCACAGTGACCCGGACCGCTGCTGCGTGGCCGCGATGAGTCCGTCCAGGGACACGTAGCCAAGTGAGTCCGCACCGATCGCCGAGCGGATCTCCTCGACCGAGCAGTGGCCCGCGATCAGTTCGTCGCGGGTAGCGAAGTCGATGCCGTAGAAGCACGGCCACTTCACCGGCGGCGACGCGATACGGACATGCACCTCGAGTGCGCCCGCCTCACGGAGCATCGCCACGATCGCCTGCTGGGTGTTTCCCCGCACGATCGAGTCATCGACGACGACGATCCTGCGGCCCGCGATCACGTCACGCAGCGGGTTGAGCTTCAGCCTGATGCCAAGCTGCCTGATGGTCTGGCTCGGCTGGATGAAGGTCCTGCCGACGTAGGAGTTCTTCACCAGGCCCTGACCGTAGGTGATTCCGCTGGCCTCGGCGTAGCCGATCGCGGCCGGAGTCCCGGACTCCGGCACCGGGATGACCAGGTCCGCCGACGCTGGCCACTCCTCCGCCAGCGTCCGCCCGATCGCGACCCGGGTCGCGTACAGCCCCCGGCCGCTGATGGTCGTGTCCGGCCGGGCCAGGTAGACGTACTCGAACAGGCACACCTTGGGCACGGCCGCCGCGAACCGGCGTGACCGGACGCCCCGCTCATCCAGCGAGATGAACTCGCCCGGCTCGACCTCGCGCACGAAGGAAGCACCGACGATGTCCAGCGCGGCGGTCTCGCTTGCCACCACCCAGCCGCGGTCGAGCCTCCCGATGACCAGCGGGCGGAACCCCTGCGGGTCGCGCGCCGCGTAGAGCGTGTTCTCGTCCATGTAGACGAGCGAGTAGGCGCCGCGCACCAGCGGCAGGATCCGGGCCGAGGCTTCCTCGACCCCTCCGTCGGCCTCGGCACCGCCGGCGATCAACTCGGTGAGCACATCGGTGTCCGAGGTCGCCTGCAATCCGGCGAACCCGCTTTCTGGCGGCAACATAGCGGCCAGTTCCTTGGTGTTCGTCAGGTTGCCGTTGTGCCCGAGGGCGATCGACACCGTCGGCGTCGACCGGAAGGTCGGCTGCGCGTTCGCCCAGACCGGGGCACCAGTCGTCGAGTAACGGCAGTGCGCTACCGCGATATCGCCGCGCAGCGCGGTGAGCGACGGTTCATCGAAGACCTGGGCGACCAGGCCCATCTCCTTGTGCACGACGATCCGTCTGCCATCGCTGACCGCGATGCCTGCCGACTCCTGCCCCCGGTGCTGCAGCGCGTGCAGCCCGTAGTAAGCGAGTTTGGCTACGTCTTCACCGGGAGACCAGACGCCAAAGACGCCGCAGGCGTCTCTCGGCGGGCGGTCGTTCGGATCGAGATCATGCGTAAGGCGCCCGTCTGGCTTAGCCACCCCACCAGTCTATTTGGTCAGGTCAGCGGAAGGAACGCGGAGAGATCCGAGCGTGCCCCGCTTGCCCGGACCGCCCCGGTCTGTACCGCTTCATCCCATCCGAGCCGCCCGGTGGCGAGCTTGAACCAGGTCTCGGGATCGGTCTCCACCACGTTGGGAGGTGTCCCTCGCGTGTGGCGCGGTCCGGCCACCGCCTGCACCGCTGCGACCGGTACCACTCTCACTTCCACCGAACGTCCCGGGCTTACCCGCTCAAGCTCATGCAACAGAAACCGGGCAGCAGACCGAAGGGCGCCCCGCTCGGGCTCGGCCCCTGAGTCAAGCGCGGCGGCAACGACGGCCACACTGGCCTCTCCCTGGGGGTCAGGCTTACGCGCCGGCATGACCACAACCTCTCTTGTCCTGCCAACGATATGGTCGACGACCGTGCGGCGGCAGATGAGAGGGGCCCGTGGTGCCAACGAGGCACGTGCGTCCACCGCCGCGCCACCGATCATGCCCGTCCAGGCCGCGAACGTGGATACTTCGCGCTGTATGGAAATTCCGCGTGCGTGGGGCACGCGGAATTTCCATCGGACGCTAAGTTTCCAAGATCTTCGGCGGCTAGCCGAAGATGGCCGGGAGGGTGCCGGACCAGACCTGCTTCAGCTCGGTCACCGGGACCTGGAACACGCCCTCGGCCGTCAGCGTGTCACCGGAGGCTATCCCGAGGACCGTGGCGGGGACGTCGTGCTCCTGACACAGAGCGGCGAACTCCCTCTCCCGGCCGACGGCGACCGAGACGAGGGCACGGCCAGCGGACTCGCTGAACAGCGCGGTGAACGGATCACCGGACAGCACGACCGCGCAACCGCGGCCGCCGTGCAGGCAGGCCTCGGCGAGGGCGATCGCCAGGCCGCCGTCGGACAGGTCGTGCGCGCTGGCCAGCACGCCCGCCGACGCCGCGGCGACGACGAGGGCCGCGAGCCTGCGCTCGGCGTCAAGGTCGACGGCGGGCGGACGGCCGCCGAGATGCTGGTGCGCGACCTCGGCCCACGCGGACCCGCCGAACTCAGGCTCCGTGCGGCCGAGCAGCACCACCTCGGCGCCCTCGACGGCGAAGCCGGCGCCGAGCCGTTTCGTCACGTCGTCGTGGACACCCAGGACGCCGATCACCGGGGTGGGGTGGATCGCGGTGGCGCCGGTCTGGTTGTAGAGGCTGACGTTGCCGCCGGTGACGGGGATGCCAAGGTGCTTGCAGCCATCGCCGAGGCCGCGGACCGCCTCGGCGAGCTGCCACATGACGGCCGGGTCCTCCGGTGAGCCGAAGTTGAGGCAGTTCGTGACGGCGACCGGCACGGCGCCCGTCATGGCGACGTTCCGGTATGCCTCGGCCAGCGCGAGCTGGGTGCCCTGGTACGGGTCAAGCGTGCAGTACCGGCCGTTGCCGTCGGTGGCGAGCGCGATGCCGAGGCCGGTCTCCTCGCCCACCCGGATCAGGCCGCCGTCCTGCGGCATGGCGAGCACGGTGTTGCCGCGCACCAGGCTGTCGTACTGCTGGGTGACCCAGCGCTTGTCGGCCAGGCCGGGTGAGCCGAGCAAGGTGAGCAGGGTGTCCCTGAGCGCGGCGCCGTCCGCCGGCCTGGCCAGCCCGTCTGGGCCGTTGGCCTGCAGCGCGTCCTGTGTGCCGGGTCGGGCGAGCGGACGCTGGTAGACCGGGCCGTCGGCCGCGGTCCGCGGCGGGATCTTGACGACCGTGCCGCCGCGCCAGGTCATGGTCAGCGTGTCATCCGCGGTGACCTCGCCGATGACCGTGGCCTCGACGTCCCACTTACGGCAGATGGCCATGAACGCTTCGACGTGCTCCGGCCGGACGACCGCCATCATCCGTTCCTGCGACTCGCTCATCAGGATCTCGGCAGGCGTGAGGTTCGGGTCGCGCAGCGGGATCGCGTCCATGTCGACGAACATGCCGCCGTCTCCGCCCGCGGACAGCTCGGTCGTCGCGCAGGCGACGCCGGCCGCGCCGAGGTCCTGGATACCTTCGATCAGGTCGGCCGCGTACAGCTCAAGGCAGCACTCGACGAGGAGCTTCTCCATGAACGGGTCGCCGACCTGAACCGAGGGCCTCTTCGAGGCCCTCCCGCCATCCTCGCCGCCAGCGCTCCCTGGTTCGGCTCCGCCAAACGTGGCGCTGGCCAGCACCGACGCACCGCCGACGCCGTCGGGCCCGGTCCGTGAGCCGAACAGCACCACCTTGTTGCCGGTGCCGGTCGCGACCGCGGACTTCAGGTCGTCGTGCTTCATCAGCCCGACGCACAGCGCGTTGACGAGCGGGTTTCCCACGTAGCAGGGGTCGAAGGAGAGCTCGCCGCCGATGTTCGGCAGGCCGAGGCAGTTGCCGTAGAAAGAGATGCCGGAAACGACGCCAGGCAGCACCCGGGCGGTGTCGTGGGCGTCGGCCGGGCCGAAGCGCAGCGCGTCCATCACCGCGACCGGCCGGGCGCCCATCGCGAGGATGTCTCGCACGATGCCGCCGATGCCGGTCGCCGCGCCCTGGTGGGGCTCGACGAACGACGGGTGGTTATGGCTCTCGATCTTGAACGTGACCGCGTACCCCTGGCCGATGTCCACCACGCCCGCGTTCGCGCCGATGCCGGCCAGCAGGTACCTGGCCTGGTCCTTGGTGGGCGCGAGGTTGCGCAGGTGCACCTTGGACGACTTGTACGAGCAGTGCTCGCTCCACATCACCGAGTACAGTGCCAGTTCGGCGGCGGTCGGGCGGCGGCGGAGGATGTCGCGGATCTTCTGGTACTCGTCCGCGGTGAGGCCGAGTTCTTTGTAGGGCTGCTGAACCTCGGGGGTCCGCGCCGCGACTTCGACGGTGTCCTTGTCGCTCACAGCCGCGCTCCCGCTGCGGTACCGGTGCCGGCGAAGGCGGCGACCACTGAGGTGAAGAACCCGAGCCCGTCCGCCGACGGCCCGGTCAGCGGGTCGACGGCGTGCTCTGGGTGCGGCATCAGGCCGAAGACGTTGCCGTCTTCGTTGCATATCCCCGCGATGTCCCTGCTTGACCCGTTCGGCGCGCCGTCGGTGTAGCGCACGACAACCCGTCCGGTCCGCTCAAGCTCGTCGAGGGTGGCCTCGTCGGCCACGAAGGCGCCCTCGCCGTTCTTAACCGGCACGACGAGGTGCTGGCCGTCCGCGAGCGCGCCCGTCCACGGGGTCCGCGCGTTAACCACGGTCAGCCGCACGTCGGCGTGGATGAAGCGCAGGCCCGCGTTCCTGGCGAGCGCGCCGGGCAGCAGGTGCGCCTCGCAGAGGATCTGGAAGCCGTTGCAGATGCCGAGTACCGGCAGTCCCGCCCGGGCCGCGGGGATCAGTTCGGTCATCACCGGGGAGAACCGGGCGATCGCGCCGCAGCGCAGGTAGTCGCCGTAGGAGAAGCCGCCGGGGAGGATGACCGCGTCCACGCCGCGCAGGTCGTGGTCCGCGTGCCAGAGCGGAACCGGCTCCGCTCCCGCGTACCGCACCGCGCGCGCCGCGTCGATGTCGTCCAGTGATCCAGGGAACGTGACAACGCCTATCCGCACGCTGGAAAGCCTACCTGACGTGCACAGACGCAACGCACATCGTGACCGGCGCGGGCCGGCCGAGCGGAGCGCGCCGGTCACGCGGTGCGACCCGGCGGCCCTTCCCAGTGCAGACGCTTGTCGAGCACCACATGGGTGCCCTGGCCCGGCGAGGAGCGCAGCGTCACCGCGTCGACGCAGGCCCGCATGATCGCGAAGCCCCGCCCGGACTCAGCGAGGTTCGCGTAGTCGCCCGTGTCATGCTCAACCGCTCCGAGTTCGCCGGTCACGTGGCCGACGGCGCCCACGGTGCCGCGGCGGAGCCAGCCGCCCCGCGTCCGGCAGCCCTGCCCGGCGTCGGTGACCTCAACCCGGCAGCCGACCCTGTCCACCGTCGCCGCCACTGTGTAGGCGGGCGCGGACTGTCCGGCGTGCAGCACCACGTTGGTGCACGCCTCGGTGGCGGCAAGCAGGATGTCGGCGACGGAGTCTTCGCTGACGCCGATCTCGCGCAACGTGTCGCCCAGGACACGGCGCATCACGGGAACGCTGAGCAGTTCCCGTTCGAACACGAGGCAGAATCGGACCTTAGGCCGAGTCACTCGCATCGTTCTCACATGAGCAGAGATATCCCACGACACGCCGTCGTAACCAAATACGTCGGGTGCGGGTGTGGCTGCTCAGCCCGCGGTACGCAGGGAGAATTCCTCGATCACGGGGTTGGCGAGCAGTTCCCGCGCCAGTTCCTCGACCGCGGCGAGTGCCGGGCCGTCGGCCGGCCCGTCGAGTTCAAGCTCAAAGCGCTTTCCCTGGCGGACACCGGTCACGCTCGCGAAGCCCAGCCGGTGCGATGCGCTGAGCACGGCCTCGCCCTGCGGATCATGAATCTCTGGCTTGAGCATGACGTCGACAATCACTCTGGCCACGCATCCTCCCATGGAAATCAGGGCATATAACGTTAAGTGCGATCACTATGCACGTCACAGCTGGCACCCCCGGAGACCCCGGGGTACCCCTCCCGACGGTACGGGGTCGTCCCCCGGGAGAATACAGTCCGGCCGTCGATGGCGATCCCACCGCACGGCCACGACGAGAAGGAGTGGCACGTGACTACCGAGACCATCCAGCTCCTCACTCCTGAGGGCGAGCGGGTCGACCATCCCGAGTACTCGGCCGACGGCGCGGACATCAGGGGGATGTACCGCGACATGGTGCTGGTCCGGCGGATCGACAGCGAGGCGATCGCGCTTCAGCGCCAGGGGGAGCTTGGCCTGTGGGCCTCCCTGCTCGGCCAGGAAGCGGCGCAGATCGGATCTGCCCGCGCCCTTTCTCCGCAGGACATGGCGTTCCCCTCCTACCGCGAGCACGGAGTCGCCTGGTGCCGGGGCCTCGACCCGCTCCGGCTGCTCGAGATGTTCCGCGGCGTCAACAACGGCGCCTGGGACCCGGAGGAGCACAAGTTTCACCTTTACACGATCGTCATCGGCGACCAGACGCTGCATGCCACCGGGTACGCGATGGGCATCCAGCGGGACGGCTCCGAGGACGAGGCGGTGATCACCTACTTCGGCGACGGCGCGATCAGCCAGGGGGATGTGAGCGAGGCCTTCGCCTGGGCGTCGGTCTTCAACGCCCCGATGGTCTTCTTCTGCCAGAACAACCAGTTCGCAATCTCGGCACCGCCAGAGCGGCAGAGCCGCAACCCGATCTACCAGCGGGCAAGCGGCTTCGGGTTCCCCGGGATCCGGGTTGACGGTAACGACGTCCTGGCCTGCTACGCGGTCACCCGGCACGCGCTGCGCGCCGCCCGCGAGGGCCAGGGACCGATGCTCATCGAGGCCTTCACCTACCGTATGGGCGCGCACACCACCACCGACGACCCGACCAGGTACCGGCTCGCGAGCGAACTCGAGGCCTGGCGGCTGCGGGACCCGATCGAGCGCGTCCGGTCCTACCTGGCCCGCACCGGCGAGGCGGACAGCAGCTTCTTCGAGCAGGTCGCCGCGGAGGCGGACGAACTGGCCGCCAAGCTGCGCGCCGCCTGCCTCGCGCTGCCCGATCCGCCGCCGCTCGCGCTGTTCGACCACGTCTACGCGGGCGAGAACGCGATCCTCGAGGCCGAGCGCGAGCAGTACGCGGCTTACCTGGCGGGGTTCGACGAGGACGGAGCCGGGCGATGAGCAAGATCACCCTGTCCCGCGCGCTGAACGAGGGGCTGCGGCGGGCGCTCGAGGCTGACCCCAAGGTAATGATCATGGGGGAGGATGTCGGCAGGCTCGGCGGTGTCTTCCGGGTGACCGACGGACTGCAGAAGGACTTCGGGGAGCACCGCGTGGTGGATACCCCGCTGGCGGAGTCGGGCATCGTCGGCACCGCGATCGGCCTGGCGCTGCGCGGGTACCGGCCGGTCTGCGAGATCCAGTTCGACGGCTTCGTCTACCCCGCGACCGACCAGATCGTCAGCCAGCTCGCCAAGATGCGCTACCGGTCGCGCGGCAACGTCACGCTCCCGGTCGTAATCCGCATCCCGTTCGGCGGCGGAATCGGCGCCGTCGAGCACCACAGCGAATCGCCGGAGGTCTTCTTCGCGCACACGGCGGGGCTCCGGGTCGTCGCCTGCGCTGACCCGGCGGACGCCTTCGCCATGATCCAGATGGCGATCGCCTCCGACGACCCGGTGATCTTCTTCGAGCCCAAGCGGCGGTACTGGGACAAGGCCGAGGTCGACACGACCGCGCCGCTGACCGAGGCGCTCCCTCTCGACAAGGCGCGCACGGTCCACGCGGGGAACGACGTGACCCTGCTCAGCTACGGGCCGCTGGTGCGTACCTGCCTGGAGGCGGCACTGGCGGCCGCCGAGGACGGCCGCTCCATTGAGGTGATCGACCTGCGGTCGCTGTCGCCGCTCGACATGGCCACGATCACGGCGTCGGTCGCCCGTACCGGCCGCTGCGTCATCGCGCATGAGGCGCCCGTCTACGCGGGTCTGGGGGCCGAGATCGCGGCCAGGGTGACCGAGCAGTGCTTCTACCACCTGGAAGCCCCGGTGCTGCGGGCCGGCGGGTTCGCCATCCCGTACCCGCCCGCCCGGGCGGAGGACCACTACCTGCCCGACCTGGACCGCATCCTGCACGCGGTAGACCAGACGTTCGCCTACTGACCTGGGGAGACCAGAATGCGCAAGGAGTTCAGGCTGCCCGACGTCGGAGAGGGCCTCACCGAGGCGGACATCGTCTCCTGGCACGTCAAGCCGGGGGACGCGGTGACGGTCAATCAGATCATCGTCGATATCGAGACGGCGAAGGCGGTCGTCGAGCTGCCAAGCCCGTTCGCGGGCAGCGTCAGCGCCCTGCTCGTCGAAGAAGGCCAGACGGTTGACGTGGGCACGCCGATCATCGAGATCGAGGTGCCGAGCGCGGAGGATGCCGAGCCCGCGCCAGAACCGGAGCCCGCGCCCAGGGAAACACCGCCGGAGTCGAAGGCACCGCAATCCCGCGAGCCGGTGCTTGTCGGCTACGGCGTCAAGCCGGGGTCGACAAGCCGACGGCCAAGGAAGAGGCCGCCGACGCGGCCCGGCTCCTACCCGGTCACCCCGTCCGGGCCGCCGACGGGCGGGCCGGCCGGAGGTCCGACGTTCCCCGCCGGGCTCCAGCTGCCCCCTGGCGTTCCCGTTCCGCCGCAAACTCCGCTGCCCGCCCAGGGGCCTGCCCCGCAGGGGCGGGCGCGGGCCCTGGCGAAGCCGCCGGTGCGCCGCCTGGCCAGGGACCTGGGCGTCGACCTCGGCGGGCTTACCGGCAGTGGCCCCGAAGGTTCAGTCACCAGGGAAGATGTGGAGCGCGCGGCCAGTGCCGGCCGCGATCGTCCGGCTTCCGCCGCAGCGGAACCAGGCGGCGAGTACCCCGCCGAGGCCGGCCTTGGCGCGCGGGGGGTTTCCCCCGCCGAGGAGCGGATTCCGGTGCGCGGGGTGCGCAAGCACACCGCGGCGGCGATGGTGGCCAGCGCGTTCACCGCGCCGCACGTGACCGAGTTCCTTCAGGTAGACGTGACGGAGACGATGGCCGCCGTGCGGCGCGCGCGCGACCTTCCCGAGTTCGCCGGGATCAAGGTGTCGCCGCTGGTCTTCGTGGCCAAGGCGCTGCTCGTCGGGGTGCGGCGGCACCCCGTGATCAACTCCTCCTGGGACGAGGACGCGCAGGAGATCGTCGTCAAGCGGCCGGTCAACCTCGGGATCGCGGTCGCGGCCGACCGGGGCCTGCTCGTACCGAACGTGAAGGGCGCGGACACCCTGCCGCTGGCCGGCCTCGCCGGGGCGATCGACGAACTCGCGGCGACGGCGCGGGCCGGCAAGACGACGCCGGCCGACCTGGCCGGCGGGACCATCACGATCACGAACGTCGGCGTGTTCGGCGTCGACGCCGGCACGCCGATCCTGATGCCCGGCGAAGCAGCGATCCTCGCTTTCGGACAGGTGCGCGACCTGCCCTGGGTGGTGGCCGGCGAGCTCGCCGTGCGGAAGGTGACCACGCTGTCGCTGTCGTTCGACCACCGGATCGTTGACGGAGAACTAGGCTCTGCGGTGCTCAGGGACGTAGGCTCAATGCTTGAAGACCCGCTGCGGATGCTCGCGTGGTCCTAGATAGGAGTCAGGATGTCGCTCAGGAAGTTCCGCGACGCGCTGATCGTGATGGGCGCTTTCCTCGCGGTGATCTGGGTCCTTCAGGTGGTGAACTGGGCGGACGGGTACCGGCTTGACACGGAGTTCGGCATCCTGCCCGAGCACGTGAGCCGGCTCGGGGATATCTTCACCGCGCCGTTCCTGCACTTCTCCTGGCAGCATATCGAGGGCAACTCGGTGCCGCTGTTCGTGCTGGGCGTGCTGGCCGCCTACCGGTCCATCGCCCGGTTCCTGCTCGCCTCGCTCATCATCGCCGTGACGAGCGGGCTCGCGGTGTGGCTCTTCCAGCCGAGCAACGAGCTGACGGTCGGTGCCTCGGGACTCATATTCGGGTACTTCGGATACGTCCTGGTGCGCGGATTCTTCGACAGGAACCTCATTGACATCGGCGTCGGTCTCGTGGCGGGCGTGCTCTACTGGACGATCCTCGAGGTCGCGATCCCCGGCACGCCCGGAGTGAGCTGGATCGGCCACATCGGCGGGCTGGTCGGCGGGGTGCTCGCGGCGTGGGCGCTGCGGACCCCGGCTCAGCAGCGCCGGCCCGTGCCCGCGAACCCGGGCGGCAAGTCGGTCGACGACATGCTGCGCGAACTCAAGCAAGGGTCCTGAAGAATTCCGCCGTTTTGAAGTTCCGGGTTCTACGACTGCGCCGTAAGGGCAAAGAGAGCGGCAAGGGCAGAAAGAAAGGGG
>Ga0335072_10010475_pt1 | contig 13343 bp, 13 predicted proteins | sample Lox_Sample_21_FD_206725 | JGI IMG/M metagenome (GOLD analysis project Ga0335072, IMG submission 206725) | Soil microbial communities from Loxahatchee National Wildlife Refuge, Florida, United States - Lox_Sample_2.1 | ecosystem: Environmental > Terrestrial > Soil > Wetlands | place: USA...
TTTTCTTGCATCTGTGGAAATTTTCCGTAATCTCACTATTGCGAACGAACTTCACCGAAATGCGCGGAAATCGCATTCAACCCGGGAGCCGCGAGCGGTAAGCAGTTTCAAGGGAGACGCGGTGGTGAGAGTGAGTCGCCTAACCACCCCAGCCGGCGAAAGACGCGCCGTCCGGGGGCTCCGGGAGAAGGAGGCAGCCATAGAAATTGGCCACAGCTAGCGCACCCCGTCAACAACTCGAACATCCCCAAACTCTCGCCGCCGTCCCCAGCCGCAAAAAGTTTGTCCGCCTCACGCTCTGGCCTCTGGTCGCCGCCACCTTCTTTATGGTGTCCGGCGGAACCTATGGAACCGAAGACATCGTGCACGGCGCCGGCTACGGACGCGCCATTCTGATCCTGTTCATCACGCCCCTGCTCTGGAGCCTCCCGACCGCGTTCATGATCGGCGAGCTTTCCAGCGCGCTGCCCTTCGAAGGCGGATATTACGCCTGGGTACGCCGTGCGATGGGCAATTTCTGGGGATTTCAAGAAGCTTGGCTGTCGCTGGTTGCGTCGATTTTCGACATGGCTATCTATCCCACGCTGTTTGTGGCCTACCTCACTCGCATGTTCCCGTGGTTCCAGGTGAACAATCGCGGATGGTGGGTCGCACTGGCCGTGGTGGTCGCCTGCGCGCTGCTGAACATCGCAGGGGTGAAGGTCGTCTCCTTGACTTCGCTCTGGCTGTTTCTGGCTCTTTCGGCTCCATTCGCGGCAATTGTGATCCTGGCTCCGTTCAAGATCGGAGCCCTGGCCAAGGCTGTGACTACGCCTACGACCTCTACCGTGGATATTCTCGGTGGCCTGCTTATCTGCATGTGGAATTACATGGGATGGGATAACGCTTCCACAATTGCTACCGAGGTTGAAAAACCGCAGCGGACTTATCCGCGCGCCATGCTGGTTGCGGTTGGAATTGTCGCCCTCAGCTATGTCCTTCCCTTTGCCGCCATGTGGGCGACCGGCCTAAAGGCGACCGCATGGGAGACCGGCTCCTGGGCTGACATAGCCGGGCTGATGGGCGGCCCGCTGCTGCGTATCGGCGTCGTTCTCGGCGGCATGATCAGCGGCTTCGGCATGTTCAACGCGCTGGTGATGAGCTACTCGCGTCTGCCGCTCGCTATGGCGCAGGATGGCATGCTTCCCAAAATTTTCGGCAAGCTGCATCCGAAATCGAAAGCGCCATGGGTTGCGATTAGTGCGCTGGCGGTTTGCTGGGCAATGTGTCTTGGCCTCGGCTTTGCCCGGCTGGTCACGATTGACATTCTTCTCTACGGTGCCAGTCTGCTGCTGGAATTCATGGCTCTCGCCGTGCTGCGCTTCCGCGAACCGAGCCTGAAGCGGCCATTCAAGGTCCCGGGGGGAAAGCTGGGCGCTATCGCCATCGGCATTCCGCCCATGCTCCTGCTCGGATTCTCAGTCATCCGCAGCGAGCATGAATCCATCCTCGGCATGAGTTCCTTTGCCTTTGGCATGATCCTGATCGCCGCCGGCTTCGTTGCCTACTTTGTCAACCACGCACTGAAGCCTGCAGGATGGTCGGCAGAATCAGAGCATCCCCAGCCAGTTTCGTAGATGGTCAGGCAGAGCAGAAACTAAGAAGGGAACCGGACATCCGGGTTCCCTTTTGTTCTTGCTTCCAATCCCAAACTAGGCTGCAGCTTTGGCCGCATCACGCAGCCTTTTCACTTCGTCATGAGCCTGCTGAACCTTCGCTGCCTGCTGGCGAACAATCTCCAAAACATTCGCCGGCAAGGAGGCGCCGAGCGCTTTTTTATAAGTCTGCTTGGCATTGTCCTCTCCGGACTCAACCGACTCGAGAATCGTCTTGTCGCCACCGCCCATGGCAAGTTTCGTATCGATCCAGGCGCGGTGCATGGCCGCCGATGCCGAACCGGAAGCTTTCTTGTCCGGTTCGCCCAAGCGCGGAAGTTCCGCTTGCAACTCGCCTGCAAATCGGGACCGTTCAAGACTCTGCTGGTTGAAAAATGTCTTCAGGTCGGGCCGTTTGGCATGCTCGGCTGCATCCTGATACCCCTTCTGTCCGTCCTTGCAGGTTTCGATAAGATTTTCAAGCACACTGATGATGTCGTTTTGATCCATGAATTCCCTCCGCCTTCTTGGATGCCGCAACCCAAGCCAGGTTTGGAAGGAAATATTTTCAGCGATTAGGAAGAAATATCATCCTGCTCTACAATCGAGCGGAAGCGAAGCCAAAACTTCATGACCAAGCGTAAATCCAAGGGCGCTTACATGATCTCGGCGGTGGCCGAGATGTACGGCATTCATCCTCAAACCCTGCGTCTCTACGAGCGCGAAGGCCTGCTCAAACCGTCGCGCACCGAAGGCAATACGCGCCTCTACACCGACGAAGACCTGCAACGCCTCGAATTCATCCTCACGCTCGCCCGCGATCTTGCCGTCAACATCAGCGGCATCGCCATCATCCTGCAAATGCGCGAGCGCATGGAAGAGATGCAGCGGCAGATCCAGGATTTCGTTCAGTATATCCAGAACGAAGTGCTGACGCGTGCCACCGCCGCAGCCGATCCGGCGAAAGGAGCAATCGTGCCAGTGCGTCGCGCTATCGTGCCCACCGTTCAGCCGCAGAAAAAGCGCTAGCCTGCGCCGGAGCTCAGGATGACAAGCGTATGATGATTCGTTCCGCATGCTCCCCTTCAAGCTCGTCTACAGCAACGCCTATTACCTGCCCATCGGCCAGCATGTATTCCCCGCCGAAAAATACCGCCGGGTGCGGGATCGCCTGATCGCCACAGGCGTCGCCGACGCAAGCGATTTCCTGGAGCCTCAACCTGCCAGTGATCAAGACATCCTCCTCGTCCACAAACCGGAATATGTGCAAAAGCTCCGCACCGGCACGCTCAGTCCGCGGGAAGAAATGGAAATGGAGATCCCCTACTCGCGCGATCTCGTTGACGCTTTCTGGCTCGCCGCAGGCGGCTCTATCCTGGCCGCACGACAGGCGCTCCTCGACCGCGTTTCGATCAGCATCGGCGGAGGCTTTCACCATGCCTTCCCTGATCACGGCGAAGGATTCTGCATGATCCACGATGTGGCTGTTGCCATCCGTCGATTGCAGCGCGACGACCAGATCCGCACCGCCATGACCGTCGATTGCGATGTGCATCAAGGAAATGGGACCGCTGCGATATTTGCCGGAACGCGTACGGCCAGCGCTCTGCTGCCATCGTCTTCGGTCTCGACCGTCGACCCGCCGCCAAACGCTCCCCGAGGCAAAATCCGCGGAGCACACGCCGGAGATGTCTTCACCATTTCCCTTCACCAGCACAATAATTACCCGATGTGGAAGCCGCCTTCCTCCATCGATGTCGATCTTCCCGACGGCTGCGGAGACGACGATTATCTCGCCTGGCTCGACAATGCCCTCAGTTCCGGCTTGCGCCAGTTCGAACCCGATCTGATCTGTTACATTGCCGGCGCCGATCCTTATCGACAGGACCAACTCGGCGGCCTCGGTTTGTCGATCGAGGGATTGAAGAAACGCGACAAACTCGTCTTAAGCGTCGCCCGCACCCGTGACATCCCAATCATGGTCACGTACGCGGGCGGCTACGCCCTCGACATCGAAGATACTGTGACCATTCACGCGAACACGGTGGTGGCGGCGAAAGAAGTATTCGCCGCATCGCACTAGCGTTTGACTCCGGCTCCGTTCCCCAACCGATCGCCCCGTAACCAGAGCCTCCTCTGTCCCGTTATATTCAGTAGATGCAAGTCAACGTTTCCGAACTTCCTCACCGCGAGCTCTACAATATTCTGATCAGTTGCGTTGCGCCTCGTCCGATTGCATGGGTGTCAACGCTCAGCGCCTCAGGACAGCCCAATCTCGCCCCATTTTCTTTTTCCAACTGCGTTTGCTCCGATCCGCCTCTGCTCGCGTTCGCCCCAGGCTTGCGCGCTCCGAAGAATTCAAACTTCGATCGCGGCGAGCCAAAAGACACGCTTCGCAACATTCGCGAAACCAAGGAATTTGTCATCAGCGTCGTCACCTTCGCCCTGCTCGAGTCCATGAACATCACCAGCGGTGAATACGCTTCAACCGTAAACGAATGGGAACTTGCCGAGGTCACGCCACAGACCTCGCAACTCGTCCGCCCAGCACGGGTCGCCGAATCCCCTGTAAGCTTCGAATGCAAGCTTTACCAGATCCTTGATTTCTCGTCCGGTCCAGCCGGGGGTAGCCTCGTTATCGGACGGATCGTCGCCGTTCATATTGACGACGCGCACCTCAAAGACGGACGCGTCGACCGCGACTCGCTCGATCTGCTCGGACGTATGGGGGGAATGCAATACACACGCACGCGAGATCGTGTTGAACTCGCCCGCCCTAAGCTTGGTTAGTGACAGGGCTCGATCTCACGCCGAGTGGACAACGCAAATCCGCGCGATGCAAATCTGCCAGCTGGCATCAGGGTATTATGTCTCGATGAAATTCGCAGGCCGGAAGCAACGCCGCTTCTTTCGCATGCACGAAACCAATCGGCTGAATGTGCTCGAGGGACTGCCGCTCGCCACGAAACTATTGTCGTCGATGTGCGCCCGAAAACTGCCGAAAGCCTGAAGGCCGCTGCAACCCATCAAACTGCTGCCGCACCCACTGAAGAGCCGATGACGCCGGTTGGCTAATTCTCATTTTCGGTCCAGCAATTCTGACGCGCTCGCGACTGGCTGGTAAAATTGAGCAGTAAATATGTTTGAGAACCTTCAGGAAAAACTGCAACGCGCGTTTAAGTCTCTGCGCGGACAAGCGAAACTCACCGAAGAAAATATCGACGAGGCGCTGCGCGAAATCCGCCTCGCCCTGCTCGAAGCCGACGTCAACTTCAAGGTCGTCAAGCAGCTCATCGATCAGATTCGCGCCAAGGCCGTCGGCCAGGAAGTCATGACCGCGCTTTCGCCCGGAGAACAGGTCATTAAAATTGTCCGCGATGAGCTGGTCGCTGTGCTCGGCAAAGACACAGCGCGGGTGAAGTTCGCCTCGCAACCGCCTACGGTCATACTCATGGCCGGACTACAAGGCTCCGGCAAGACCACCACCTCCGGCAAACTGGCACATTGGCTGAAGCAAGGAGGACATCGTCCCCTGCTGGTCTCTGTTGACGTCTATCGTCCTGCGGCGCGCGAGCAGTTGAAGATTGTCGCGCAGGCCGTGAAGGCCAACATCTACGAAGGCCAGGTCACGGAGGCGAATACAGCGACCGTCGAGCGGTTGGTGAAAGAAGCTCGCCGCGAAGCAGTCGTTTCCGGATGCGATGTGCTCGTGGTCGATACCGCCGGACGCTTGCACATCGACGATCAACTTATGGAGGAGATGCAGTCGCTCAAGAAGCTGCTCAATCCTTCCGAGATTCTGTTCGTTGCCGACGCCATGACTGGCCAGGACGCGGTCAACTCCGCTGATGAATTCCACAAAAAGCTAACGCTGACCGGCATCGTGCTTACCAAAATGGACGGCGACGCGCGCGGTGGCGCGGCTCTTTCCATCCGTCAGGTCACGGGCCAGCCGATCAAGTTCATCGGTGTCGGCGAAAAATATGACGCGCTCGAGCCTTTCCATCCCGACCGCATCGTCTCGCGCATCCTGGGCATGGGCGACATCCTTTCGCTGATTGAGCGGGCCGAGCAGCAGATCGACAAGAAAAAAGCTGCCGAGATGGCTTCCAAAGCGCTTTCCGGCGATGGCTTCTCGCTGGAAGATTTCCGCGATCAATTACGACAGGTACGCCGCATGGGATCGATGAAGAACCTAGTCGGCATGCTGCCCTCGATCGGCCCGTTTTCCGGCTTACAGAAAGCCGCTGATCAGGTGGACGAAAAGCAGATCAACCGCGTCGAGGCCATTATTAATTCCATGACATCCCATGAACGCACTCACCACGAGGTGATTAACGGCAGCCGGCGCAAGCGCATTGCGCGCGGATCGGGCACGAGCGTGCAGGAAGTCAACGACCTTCTCCGCCAGTATGCGCAGATGAAAAAGATGTTCAAGCAGATGGGGAAGGCTAGTTTTTCGCGCCGCCTGGCAGGAATGAAATTGCCGGGCATGTAAATAGGCTCGCTCTGTCCGGTTTCTGTAACATCTTCCGTAACATAGCGTTGACAATCGGCGAGCGGCTTAGGTATCTTAAAGACTTTGGTAGTAGTGTGGTTGCCCGCCTGATGGTCCCGGCGTCCTCGCTGGGGAATCAACGAGCGGTTTTCTTTCGCAGCCTTTTTCAAATCTGGGAGAGTTTCCGATGTCTACGTATTTCCCCAAACAGGGGGAAATTGTGCGCAAGTGGTACGTCGTGGATGCAAACGGGCAGACGCTCGGGCGCTTGGCTTCGCAGGTGGCGCGCATCCTCATGGGTAAAGAGAATCCGCGTTATACGCCCTTCATCGACACCGGCGATCACGTGATCGTTATCAATGCGGAGAAAATCCGCACGACCGGCGTGAAGGCGGAGAGCAAGGTGTATCAGCATTACACGGGATATCCCGGCGGCCTGAAGACGGAAGGCTACAAGAAGCGGATGGAGCGTAAACCGGAAGCGGTGATCGAGGCGGCGGTGAAACGCATGCTGCCCAAAAACAAGCTGGCGGCCCATATGCTTTCCAAGTTGAACGTGTACAGGGGCGACAAGCATCCGCATCAGGCCCAAAAGCCGCAGGACTTCAAGTTGGAAGTGCGCGAGCATAAGCCCCGGAAGGTCGCGGTGTCGTAAACAGGGCGCAGAGAAGCGGGAGATCCCTCACTGCTCCTGAAAAACGGTTCCGTTCGGGATGACAACGAGTTTGGTTTGGCGAAAGTTGAAAATCTTCTGAAAGGTGTGCAGCGCCGGCGTTAGCTGAAAGCTGACGGCCGAGAGCTGACGGCAAAGATGGCTGAATTGGTTCAATACTACGGAACGGGACGCCGCAAGTCGGCGATTGCCCGTGTTTATTTGCGTCCCGGCAGCGGTGATTTCAAGGTCAACGGACGCGCATTCGAGGAATATTTCGTGACGCCAGCGCAGCGCTCCGCGGCCAAAGCTCCGCTGACCTCCACTGAGTCGGCCTCACAGTTCAACGTGGTGGTGACGACCCAGGGTGGTGGGGTTCGCGGACAGGCCGACGCGGTAAAACTGGGATTGGCCCGAGCCCTGATGGAATTCAATGCGGAACTGCGCAAGAAGCTGAAGTCCGAGGGTATGGTCAGCCGCGATTCTCGCGGCAAGGAACGCAAGAAGTACGGCCAGAAGGGCGCCCGGAAGCGCTTCCAGTTCTCGAAGAGATAGGTTTCAAAGTTTCACAGGTTTCAGAGTTTCAAAGAAGAACTACTTTGAAACGTTGTCACTTTGAAACCTTGAAACGTCCGTCTTAGGTGTTCAATTCTTCCCGTACCTCGCGGTGCGGGGACGGGAATGGCAATCCCGCTGGTTTCGCAGAGTCTAACTTCGAACGGCGAAGTGGAACCAAACCGGCGGGATGCAGACTAAATAGGAGGTTCATTGGCTACCATCACCATGAAGGAGTTGCTCGAAGCAGGTGTTCACTTCGGGCATCAGACCAAGCGCTGGAATCCGCGAATGAAGGAATTCATTTTCGGCGAGCGCAACGGGATCTACATCATCGACCTGCAGAAGACGCTGAAGATGTTCAAGGAAGCATCAAAATTTGTGCAGGATCTCGCCACCGAAGGCAAGATCGTGTTGTTTGTTGGTACCAAGCGCCAAGCACAGGATGCGATTGCCGAAGAGGCGCAGAAGTGCGGCATGTTCTACATCAACCAGCGCTGGTTGGGCGGGCTGCTCACCAACTGGGTCACCGTGCAGAAGTCGGTGAAGCGGCTAAAAGAACTTGACGACATGGCCACCGATGGCCGTTACGAGCTGCTACCGAAAAAAGAAGTGATCAAGCTCGAACGCGAGCGCAAACATTTGCAGGCCAACTTGGCCGGCATCAAGAACATGAGCCGTCTCCCCGACGCGATTTTTGTGATCGACTCGAATAAGGAGCAGATCGCGGTACGCGAGGCGCGCAAGCTGGGTATTCCAGTGGTCGCCGTGGTCGATACCAATTGTGATCCGACCGAGGTGGATTATGTGATTCCGGGCAACGACGACGCGTTGCGGGCGATCCGCTTGTTTACCTCCAAGATTTCGGAATCGATTGCTGAGGGCGCTCAGTTGATGACTGACAAGCAGGTCGCCGAGATGCAGGCGGGCACCGAGCAGGCGCAGGCCGCCGAAGCCCTGCCAGCCGAGTTCCACGGCGAGGCGGACGACTCGCCAGATGCGACCGAGGACATCAGCATGGAAGAAGTGATGGGCCCGGGCACGCACAAAAAGCCGGTGGCCAACGAAGACGCCGACGTTCCGCATCACGTGGAGAGCCAGACGGTCTAGCGCTTCTGAGAACGGAAGTGGGATGCCCCAAGTCTTGCCGCTTTTGCGAGACCTGGGAAGCAGAGACAGGGAATGGCACGACATCAGTGCCATTGAGCGATAAAGTAGAAGCGGGGCTTTGGCCCCTGAGGGAACCGTCACAAACCGGGCATAGGAATTCAGACCCGCGCGGGTCATACTTAGGAATCCCCGGCGCGGGTCGTCGTTTATAGAAGCCCCTCATCACGGTGCAGGGGACCAAGATTGAAAGGCAATTAAAATGGGTACAACTACTGTGAATATTTCAGCGGCACAAGTGAAGGACCTTCGGGAAAAAACCGGCGCTCCGATGATGGATTGCAAGCTGGCTCTGACCGAAGCCAAAGGCGACATGGAACAGGCAGTCGTCATCCTGCGCAAGAAAGGTGTTTCGGTCGCGGCCAAGAAGGCGACGCGCGTGACCAGCGAGGGGTCGGTGGCCAGCTACATTCACGCGGGGGGCAAGATTGGTGTGCTCGTCGAGGTGAATTGCGAGAGTGATTTCGTCGCGCGCACCGAAGATTTCAAGGAAATGGTGCACGACATCGCCATGCATATTGCGGCCAGCGATCCGAAGTATGTGCGCAAGGAAGACGTTACGGCTGAGGACTTCGCCCGCGAGAAGGAAATTTATCTCGCACAGGCGATCGCCAGCGGCAAGCCCGCGCACATCGCCGAAAAAATGGTCGCCGGCAAGATGGAAAAATTCTATGAGGAGGTTTGCCTGCTCGAGCAGCCTTTCATCAAGGACCAGACCATCTCCATCGGACAACTGATCGCCTCGAAGATCGGCAAGCTCGGCGAGAACATCGCGGTGCGCCGCTTCGCGCGATTCAAGGTCGGCGATGCGGGCCAGACCATTGCGGTCACGAAGCCCACAGAGCCGAAGGCTGAATAAATTCGGGCGCCCGAAAGGGCGCCTTTTTTTCGTTCTGGGTTTTGTCTGTCATCCTGAGTAGGAGCGAAGGATCTATGTACTTGCTGCCACCAGCAGAAATGCCTAGATTCTTCGCTGCGCTCAGAATGACAATCGCACAGAATTGATCCATGACCGCACCCATCTTCAAACGCATTCTTCTTAAGCTGTCGGGCGAGGCACTGGCTGCGAACCAGGGCTTCGGTGTCGAACAGGCGCGCATCCACGAAATCGCTGCTGAGATTGGTGACGTCCACAAGCTTGGGATTCAGATTGCCATCGTTGTCGGCGGAGGCAATTTCTTCCGTGGCGTGGCGCAGCAGGCCAAAGAAATGGACCGCGTCTCCGCCGATCACATGGGCATGCTGGCGACTGTCATCAACGCGCTCGCCTTGCAGGATGCGCTCGAAAAACAGGGCGTTTACACCCGCGTGCAGTCCGCGATCGAGATGAACCAGGTTGCCGAGCCTTTCATACGCCGGCGCGCGATTCGCCATCTGGAAAAAGGCCGCGTGGTGATTTTCGCTGGCGGGACGGGGAATCCGTATTTCTCAACAGACACGGCAGCCTCCCTGCGCGCCATGGAAATCAAGGCCGACGCCATTCTCAAAGCCACAAAGGTCGATGGCATCTACGACGCCGATCCCATGAAAGTCGACGGCGCCAAGAAGTTTAATCAGATCTCCTACATGGATGTGCTGAAGCTCGGCCTGAAGGTGATGGACTCGACCGCCATTTCACTTTGCAAAGACAACAACCTTCCCATCGTGGTCTTCAACCTCAACGGTAAAGGCAACATCCGGCGCGTAGTGACGGGCGAACGCATCGGCTCACTGGTGAGTGCATAGCTTCGTTTCGCCGTGGATGAACGCGGATCCTCACAGATAAAGCCGAATTTCAGCCGATGCAACGCCAAGTCGCCCTGATCCGCGAAAATCCGCGGAGTTGAAGTTGGGTTTATAATTCATCGTTTTGGTTTAGAGAAAGAACGGAGCTGAATCTATGCCGGTGATGGCAGGTATCGCTGCTCTCAAAGAAACCTATGCGCAACTCAAGACGCGCATGGAAAAAGCAGTGGAAGATTTCCGTAAAGCGATGGCGGCGGTGCGCACCGGCCGCGCTTCGGTACACATGCTCGATGGGGTGATGGTCGAAGCCTACGGTTCGCAGATGCCGTTGAATCAGGTGGCGCAGGTGCACGCTCCAGAAGCGCAGCTGATAACCGTGCAACCCTTCGATCCGTCGCAACTCGGCGCCATCGAAAAAGCGATTCGTTCGGGGGATCTGGGTCTGAATCCTATGAACGACGGCAAGATGATCCGCGTTCCCGTGCCGGCGCTTACCCAGGAACGGCGTCAGGACATGGTGAAGCACCTGCACAAGATTCTGGAAGAGCACCGCACTGCGATCCGCAACATTCGCCGCGATGGCAACGATGCGATAAAGAAGGCGCTGAAAGACAAGAAGATCACCGAGGACGAAGAGAAGCGCTCGCTCGAGGAAATCCAGAAGCTCACCGATGACGAAATCAAGAAAATGGAAGAGATGAGCAAGGCGAAAGAAAAAGAAGTGATGGAATTGAAATAGCCGGATTGCGCGAAGTACATGTCCCCCGGCAAGCTGCATCGAAAACCCCATCAATTCCAAGCACGTACGGCCGTCACGTTACAGAGGTAACACTGTACGGTCGTGACCCACCGTTGCCCCGTGGTTACGCGACATTCCGCGCCGCCGCGTGTTTTCATGGCCGTGAAGCGAGAAGCGGTTCCCCACCGGTTCATTCACGACAAACTTTGCAATTGGAGTTGCCATGAAAAAGTTCCTTGGGTTGGCTCTGTCGTTCGTGCTCATAATGATCACGCTGGGCTGCGGCTCGAATTCGTCCAATTCGGGTTCGAATCCCCAGACCGCAAACGTGTTCATGACGGGAGAGGATGCTCCTCTCGCTTCCGTCGTGGGCTTTAACGTCACTCTGAATTCGGTCACACTGAATGGCCAGGATGGCACTACGGCAACGGTGATCTCGTCGCCACAGACTGTCGATTTCGCGCGGTTGATTGGCCTGCGGGCTCCACTTTCCTTCAGTTCAGTTCCTGCCGACAACTACGTCAGCGCGACGTTTGTGCTCGCCAATCCGGTGGTCACGTATGTCGACATGACGCAGAATCCGCCGGTATTGAATACGCTCAATGGCGCATTCCCAAGCAATCAGAATCCCTACACCCTGACCGTGAATTTCCCCACCTCGATGGTAGTGGGCGCGAATGGTCTTGCCGGATTGAGAATGGATATGGACATCCGCGATTCGCTCGCGACCGATGGGAACGGGAACTTAGTGGTCACCAACAACACGATCGCCGTGAACCCCGTGATCTATGTCAAGGCGACCACGGCTACGGCTTCTGACGGCCAGGTCACCGATCTGATGGGCGGATTGGTTTCAGTGAATGCCGCGGGAAACTCGTTCGTGATCCAGGGCCCGTACGGACGGCAACTGACGATTGATGTGAATGGTTCAACTCAGTTCAATAGCGGCTGGAACATCAACGATTTGTCCACTCCCGCATTTGTCGCAGTGCAAGGGCAGTTCCAGGCGGATGGCAGCTTGCTGGCCAGCGGCGTCGAGGTCGTTACGACCTCGCAGTCCTTCATCTCTGGACGTGTGTTGCAAGTGACGAACAACGCCGGCGATCTGAGCGTGACCATGTGGGTCGGCGAAACTGGTTCGGATATGACTAGCTGGGTAGATACGATTCAGACCATCGACATCACTGCCGTTTCCAACTATGAAATCTGCTTCCTCGGATCCGCCAGCCCCACGAATGCGTTGTTCAACAGCACGTCGATTGAAGTCGGTCAGCGCATCTTCATCGGCGGCAGCTACAGCAATAGTGTTTTCACGCCACAGATGATCTCTCTCCGTCTGCAGGGCGTTTACGGGCTGTTCAGTCCAGGCACGGTTTCTATCAACGAGGGCAATCAGGGCAGCTTCCAGATGTTGAACAACGGTCTGGTGGGCTACTCCGCCGGCGGACCGGTCACCGTAAACACTTTCAACCTGACGCTGTTCTACGACCTGACGGGCCTGGGCCAGCTTCAGACCACGGCGACGCAAATTCCGCTCGTGACGGGCGGTCTGCTGCTGAAGGATCCGCTGAGCGGGAACGTTGAATTCTACGCTGGGCTGGTGGCTGATCCTCCGGCGCCCGCTAATTAAGCTGAAGGTTTATTACTGCGGACGGCCTCCGGGCCGTCCGTTTTTTGTTTCAGATGCATATCGTTCGACACGAATTTCCTCGCCGCGCACCCTTATAATCGAGGGACGATGAAGCGCGTGGTTCATGCCGCCTGTCCGCACGACTGCCCCGACGCCTGTGGAGTATTGATCACGGTTGAGGATGGGCGAGCGACCCGCATTCAAGGCGATCCCAAGCACCCGATAACACGCGGATTTCTGTGTGCCAAGGTCGCGAAATATCTCGATCGGGTCTATTCACCCGATCGCGTGCTGTATCCCATGCGGAGAATGGCGCCGAAAGGGCCGCGGAGCTTCGCTCCACAGGGACGGACGAATGCGTCCAACCCTACAGAGGCACAGCCGGTTTGGAAGCGAATTTCCTGGGCTGAGGCGCTCGATGAGATCGTTTCGCGCTTTCGCACGGTCATCGCCGAATTTGGCAGTGAAGCCATCCTGCCTTACTCCTACGGCGGAACCCTCGGCACATTAAACGGCTCGACGATGGATCACCGGTTTTTCCATCGGCTGGGAGCGTCGCAACTAGACCGCACGATCTGCTCCGCGGCTGGAGAAGCCGGACTGAAATCGGTTTACGGCATAAAACTGGGTACCGAGCCGGAACAATTCCGGCATTCGAAATACATCATCGCCTGGGCTTCGAACATCCACGGGAACAATGTGCATCTGTGGCCGTTCATTACTGAAGCGCGCCGGAATGGCGC
>Ga0335072_10010476_pt1 | contig 13343 bp, 10 predicted proteins | sample Lox_Sample_21_FD_206725 | JGI IMG/M metagenome (GOLD analysis project Ga0335072, IMG submission 206725) | Soil microbial communities from Loxahatchee National Wildlife Refuge, Florida, United States - Lox_Sample_2.1 | ecosystem: Environmental > Terrestrial > Soil > Wetlands | place: USA...
AGCCGTCGCTGCACTTGCTCGATCTACGGCACGGATGATGATCACCCCACAGACGGAGACTTGCCTGTGGAGATCCCGATAAGGGGTGCCCTTTCACGGACAACTCCGCGACATCCAGCGCCCGGCCTGGCAGGTCAGGCGGAGATCATGCCCAGCGCGGCGACGGTTTGATCCGGAGCGACCTCACCCTCGTCCCGCGATTCGAGGAATGCATTGAAAAGGGTCTCATAGAGGCCGCTTTTGCCCGCTAGCTTCTTCTTCCGCTCGCGCAGAAAACCGAAGCGAAATGGCGACCGCGCTTCGGCTTCGGCCAGAAACCGGGACGAGAAACAATGGGGCGCGTTGGCAACCGCGCCGATGATGAGCGACCGCCAGCTCATGCGCAGCAGGTTCTCGAGCAGGCTGGAAGAATGCGGCAATGCTCGCATCTCGTCGCCAACTCGCTCGCTGAGATTGAGAAGTTGCGAAACCTGCTCGTCCAAGGTGTCGCCCCGCGCAGCTGCCTGCGAGAAGATCGTCTCCGAACCACGCTTCAGGTCTTCGTCCAGATCCTGAAGGTCGTCACCGAGTTGCAACAGCACCCCCCAGTCGAAACCGAACTGCGCTTCATCGCTCCGCAGTGAGCCGCGGGCGAGACAGGCATCGGCCAGGACGGATGTGCCTCCCTTGGCGCAGCTGATGCGGAGCACCTCGACGATTCCCATTTGCCCGCCGCGCATTTGCGCCAGGCTTGCTTCCTGAGCCTGGTGAATGGCGAGCAGCGAGTCGAAGACCTGGGGGTACAGCAGGCGCGGAAATTGGCCTTCGATCAGTTCGACGAGCCTCCAGAGAGTCCGCTTGTGGTCGTTCTGCGGTGCAATGCTCTCGCCGCGCAGCCGCTCGCGGAATCGCGCGCTGAATCTGAGCTTTGCCTCCGGGCCAATCTCGCGCCGGTCGAGATAGTTGTCGGTATAGGGGTAAAGGAGGCTGTAGCCGAGAATCGAGGGCGTGATTCCGATGCGCTCACCCAGGATCGGCTGCAAACCGCAGGCTGTCCAGGCATTGCGGCAGGCCTGCACAATGTCGGGCATGCTCAGCGCCGGGTCGAATTGCCGCGCCCAGCGCGCCAGGCAAGTTCCGGCGGGAAGAAAATCGTTCTCGATGAGGTTGATGGCGGCAGGCTCGAGGTGAAGCGCATGCGCCGCGAACCGCGAAAACACGCTCGCGATCTTCTGCTCCGTAGCCAATCGCCCGGTGCGACTATATCCGGGCCGCTTGACCAGCGGTTCCACTTCATCGAGGGCGCGGTCGTAGGCTGCTTCGCGCCGTGCGTGTTCGGCCGGGCTGAAGAGAGGCGCGGCGGGAATCGGCAGGCCGGCGCAGGAAGACCAGAGGCCCACGGCTCTGTCGACTTGCAATTGAACCCACGGGTCGTCGAAGCGAAGGTCCATGATGGTTTGATACGGAAACGACCCGCGCCCCGTTCCAATGGGATGGATGGTCGTTGGGGGGCGCTGTCCCCGCGCATTTGCGGGAACCAAACGAGATAAATGCACGTAGTCACAGCTATGCAGTGCGTGGGTACATTAAGCTGGAGCGTGGTGGGATTGGCGGCGCCTTCCAAGCCGTCTCGGCGCTCGCATGAACCCGGCCAGGCAGGCGGAAACTTTCCGCCGGCCAATGCTCATTCCGCCGGCGCTCCCGGAGGAGCAACCGGCGCTCGCGCCCTGCGCGCGGAGGTAAGACCGCTGGAGATCGACTGGTCCCAAATTGTCCGTCGTTGCATGGACGGGGATTCCGGCGCATGGGCTGAGTTGGTCCGCACGCACCACCGCCGTGTCTACGGCTTATGCTACCGCTTTACCGGCAACGCAGCAGACGCCGAAGATCTGACCCAGGATGTGTTCTTAAAGATTTATTCCAATCTTTCCAGTTTTGATATGGCTCGCGGCAGCCTGCAGGTGTGGATCACGACCATGACCCGCAACCTGCTGGTGGACAACTTCCGCCGCACGCGCAACCAGCGTGCCACCGGTTCTCTCGACGAGGGTTGGGATGAAAGCGACGAGATGCGGCCTTCTGACCGGCTTACGGCCGACGGGCCGTCGCCCCACGAAGTGGCCGCGCAGAAAGAACTGGCCAAGATGGTGCAGGGCGCGCTGACCCAGGTTTCTCCGGAGTTACGCGAAGCCGTGATTCTAAGAGATTTGCAGGACCTGGATTACAAGGAGATCGCCCAGGTGCTGGGCATACCCGAAGGTACCGTAAAGTCCCGCATCAGCAGGGGGCGCGCGGAACTTGCGCGCCTGCTGGAACGTAGTAAACGGGAGGTGATGTAGTCATGGCAGACCGCCCCTTCATTCCGAATTCTCCTGCGTGCGGCCAGTGGGAAACGCTGCTGGCTGATGCGCTGGACGGGCTGCTGAAACCCGAGGACGAGGCGACTTTCACCTCGCACATGGCGATTTGCCCCGCCTGCACGGCCTTGTTTGAAGAGGCCCGGCGCGGCCGCGAATGGCTGGAGTTCCTCTCGCCTGAGCCGGAGGTTCCGGAGGGCCTTTTAGACAAGATCCTTGCCGCTACCGGTCCCGGGCAGGCGGCCGGATACGGCCTCGTCACCCCCAGCGGCGCGACTATGCCGACCCTTCAACCCTGGCAGCGTCCTGGCTTCTTCGCCCGAGTTCGCCGCTTTGCCGAGCCGCGCCTGATGATGACGGCGGCAATGGCTTTCTTCTCGATCGCCCTGACGCTGAACCTGGCCGGCGTCCGGCTCTCGGATCTACGACTTTCGAATCTGCGGCCCACCGCGATCCGTCTTTACATGGAGCGGCGGTTGACGATGGCGTCGACGCCGATCATTCGCTACTACGATCACCTGCGCCTGGTCTACGAAGTGGAAGCGCGCGTACGCGAAATGCGGCGCCAGGGCGAAGGCTCCGGCACCGAGCAGAGACAGACCACGCAACCGGTCGCGCCGGGCGAGTCGAAGCAGAATGCTCCGCACAAGAGCAAGGATGGCGGTTCCCGCGTGGACCCTCCGCAACAGTCGGTCACACCGATCACACACAGTTCCGGTGATTATCTTGAAACATCCCTAACGCTTAGAGAACGGCCCGCGCATTCCGGCGGCTCCGCACGAGCAACACGGGAAAGGAGCACAGTATGGATTGCGTAAATCACAGTGGTGTAGCAGCAACGGCCTTTTGCCAGAATTGCGGCAAGGCGCTTTGTGGCAATTGCGTGCGCAACCCGGCGCCCGGGCAGGTGATGTGCGAGCCCTGCGCGCTGGCATGGCAGGGATTGCAGCAACCGTTTGTTCCGCCGCCGGTGGGCAGCCCCAACCCGGTCGCAGCCGCTGTCCTGGGACTGATTCCGGGCGTCGGCGCCATGTACAACGGCCAGTTCATCAAGGGCCTCATCCACGTGGTCATCTTCGCGGTGATCATCAGCATTACGACGCACTATGGGCTCTTCGGCCTGTTTATTCCGGCATGGGTCATCTACCAGTCGTTTGAGGCGTATCACACCGCGGTCGCGCGGCGCGACGGCCTTCCGCTACCCGATCCTCTGGGATTGAACGAGGTGGGCAACTGGCTGAACTTCAGCGGCCACTCGCAGCCGCCGGTTGGGCAGGTCCCAGGTGCGCCCGCGCCCAATCCGGGTCAGGCTGGCCCTCCTCCGGGCGCCTATCAGACGGCGTACTCTCCCTACTCGGCTGCGCCGCCCTACACCCCGGTCTCGGGATTCGCGGATCCGAATGTGCCGCTGGACCCGCCTGTACCGCCGGTGCATTGGCGCCGTCGGGAACCCATCGGCGCCATCATCCTGGTCGGCCTTGGTTTGATTCTTCTGTTGAACGAGCTCGGGTACGTGGCTGAGCGCTTCCTGCACTTCCTTTGGCCGCTGCTCTTTATCGCTCTTGGCGTGTGGCTGATCATTCGCAGGATGGGTGACTCACGACCTCCTGGACCAGGACCCATCCAGGGTGGCCCCGCTTCGAAAGGAGGCGCCTGATGAACCGCTATATTCTGATTCGCCGTCTAACCGGCCCTGCCGTTTTGCTGCTGCTTGGCGTGGTGGCACTTCTGCACCAGGCAGACCTGGTTCACTGGAGCATCTTCGTTCCCCTGCTGCTGATCCTGATCGGCGTGCTCAAGCTGGCACAGCGGGCAGCCCTGGCCGCGGCCGGCGATGAACCCTACAGCGGCGGCTACCCCGGCGCTGGATACCCGGGGACGAGCTATCCGGGAACCGGTTATCCGGGAACGGGTTATCCGCCAACGGGTGTCAATCCCGGGCAAGGACCGCAACAGGGACCCGGCCAGCAAGGCACTTCGATCGTTCCGGCCCCGCCGCAGAATTATGGCCAGGGACCGCAAGGAGGAGGACAGTCATGAGCAGCGTTCCTCCGTACAACCCTCCCGGCGGCGGCACACCGCCCTACGATCCGCGTTCTCAGTGGCGGGTCTACCGTGAGCAGCAACGGGCCGCGTGGCGGGCTCAACGCGATGCCTGGCGGGCGCAACAGCACGCCTGGAAGGCTACCTATGCGGGCGCTTACGGTCCGCGCGTTCCTTCGGTGGTCGGCCCCATCATCCTGATCGCGATCGGCATTGTCGGGGTGATGCTTTACAGCGGACATATTGCTCCGGGAACGTTCTGGTCGTGGTACGGCCGCTGGTGGCCGCTGCTGCTGATCGCGGCCGGGCTTGCCATGCTGGGTGAGTGGGCGCTCGATCTGAAACGCACCACGCCCGTGCACCGAGGCGGTGGATTCGTGGGCATCCTGATCCTGCTCGCGATTCTAGGACTGGCCGCGTCGGGCTGGAACGGCTTCTGGGGACCGATGCGCGCCCAGTGGGGCGACCAGGATGACAACTTCTTCAACTTCCTCGGCCTGCCCGAACACGACTTCGACCAGCAAGTGCTAAACGTGCAGATTCCGACCAATGCCCAGGTGCAGATCGAGAATCCGCGCGGCGACATCAGCGTGACCTCCGGCGACGGCAACACCATCGAGGTGAAGGCGCATGAAGTTGCCTTCGCCAACTCTGACCAGGACGCGAAGAAGATTTTCGATGCGGAACAGGCCCACGTGACGGTGAGCGGCAGCGCGGTGCTGGTGAAGTCAGAGAGCAACGAGAACGGCCGGCTTAACCTCGCGATCACGGTGCCCAAGTCGGCGCAGGTCACGGTGACCTCAGGGCGCGGCGATGTAACGGCGGCGGGGCTGAACGGGGGCGTCAATGTGAGCGCGAGCCACGGCGATGTTCACCTGAGCACCATCCAGGGCCCGGTGCAGGTTCACTTCTCCAATGATCGCGGTGATTTCTCGGCTCACCAGGTGGATGGCGACCTGACGGCCGACGGCAACTGCAACGACCTGACGTTCTCCGAGATCAAGGGCAAGGTCACGTTGAACGGGGAAATCTTCGGTGATGTTCACTTTGAGAATGTGGGCGGCCCCGTGCATCTGCACACCTCGGTGACCGACCTCGATCTGGGGCAGCTGCCCGGTGACATGACATTGAACTCCGACGACCTGCGCGTGACCGATGCCAGAGGCCAGGTTCGCGTGACGACGCGGGCCAAGGACGTTGACCTGAGCCAGATTTATGGCGATGTCTTCGTTGACAACAGCCGCGGCCAGATCTCGGTTGAACCGGCCGGCAATTACAACGTGGAAGCACGCAACGGAAAGGGCGATGTAGAAATCACCCTGCCCCCCAACGCATCGGCAACCATTGACGGCCGGACGCACAATGGGGACATCGTTACCGACTTTCCGACCTTGACGGTGAACGGCGATGAGAGCAAGACGGTTGGCGGCCGCGTGGGGAACGGACAGAGCAAAATCACGCTCACGGCGGATGTCGGTGATCTGCGCATCAAGCAGGGCTCCGGCTTTGCGCCTGTCGCGGAGGAACCGCCTGCCCCTCCCAATGCTCCTCACCTGAGGGCGCCGAAGAACCCGCCTGCTCAGCCCGTTACGCAATGACAAAAGGCCCGGCCAATCGGCCGGGCTTTCTTCTTGTAGCGCGTGCTGCGGTCCGAAAGGGCAAGGACGGCAGAATTGCCGGTGCCACGGATTGCAGCCACTCCGATCCTTATGATTCCTCTATTGCAGACAGGCAGGCTTCCGCATGATACTTCCGAGCATGCACGGTTTCGGCACGTTTCTGGTGCGCCTGGTCACGATACTCTTCTTCACGGGTTTGGCAGGCTCAACCATTGTGATCGCCATCTCTTTTGTGGAAGACTTCCGCGAGCTTTTCGGCCCCGACGAACCGAGCGAACGACCTCTGAAGCGTCCCCACAAGACCTCGGGAGCCTGAACAAATCAGTCTCGCGAATGACTGACGGAGGGAAGCCGACGAACCTTAAGCGACGGACGACCGGGTGTCGAACTCCTGGTCATCCTCTTGCCGGTTTGGTCTCTTGAACCGCGCAAGCTCATGGGGGTCACACACATGGGCGGATTCGAAGGCCTTCAGGTCAGCCTCGCAGTTCGCCGTCGCAACCGTGCGCAGGCAGGCACGGCAGAAAGAGTCGAACGTTCGATCGCGATTTTCGCGATGAACGAAGCCCTCGCGATCTGAAAAGTCGGGAGACACGGTGTCACTCTAGCAGGTGTTCAGCTCGTGCGTTATGAAAAACACTTTCGCTGGCAGAGAGTTGCTGTGGAAATCTGCCAGACCACAACGTGCTCTGTGAGATAGACGGAATTGCTCGAATGCGGATGCGTTCGCCGTGTTATTTCGGCAGCTGCGTGACATCCCAGCCGCCGCCGAGCGCGCGAATCAGCTGAACGCTGGCCGCGAACCGCCGCGCCTGAAGGCCGACTGCCGTCTGCTGGTTCTGGAGCAGTGTGGTTTCGGCGACCAGCACTTCGAGGTAGCTGGTTGCTCCTCCCCTGTAGCGCCGATTAGAGAGATCGAGGGAGTGTTGCGCGGCGGCAACTGCGCGATCCTCCTCGTCTGACTCCTGCTCGAGGATGCGCAGGTCAGACAGCTTATCCTCGACCTCGTTGAAGGCGCCGAGCACGGTGGCTTTGTAGGTGGCTGTCTGCGCTTCGTAGTTGTGGCGGGCCTGGTCAGTGAGGGCATGGCGCTGGCCGGCGTCGAACAGCAGCTCCGTGGCCTGCGCACCGAGGCTCCACAGCGAACTCGGTCCCTGGATCCAGGTGCCGCCGTGGGTGCTTTCGAATCCGCCGGTCCCGCCCAGCGTGATGTTGGGATAGAAGGCGCTGATGTTGATGCCGATCTGGGCATTGGCCGCGGCCACGCGGCGCTCGGCGCCGGCAATGTCGGGCCTCCGCTCGATGAGCTGCGAGGGCACGCCAAGGGGCACGCTGGGCAAAGGAAGATCGAGCGGCGCCGGCTGCAATGTCAATTGCCCCGCTTCGAGATTGGCGAGGGTTGCAATTGCGTGCTCGTACTCTGCGCGCGCCACGTTCACATCGATGAGCTGCGCGCGCACCGTCTCGACCTGCGTCTGCGCCTGGGCGACGACGACGTCGGTTACGACGCCGCCCTTGAGAAGGCGCTGGTTCAGCGCAAGCTGGTTTTCGTCGTCCTTGACCGTGGAGGCGAGCAAGCGGCTTTGCGAGTCAAGCCCGCGCAACTCGAAATAGTCCTGGGCCAGCTCAGCGTGGAGCAGCAGGTCGGTATTCGCGGCATCGGCCGCGCTGGCCTGGGCACTGGCGCGCGCAGCTTCGACGGTCCGCCGGACGCGGCCCCAGAAATCCGGCTCCCAGCTCGCCTGCCCGGCAAGAACGAGATCGTTGTAATTGGTGTTCGAGCCGGACACGGCAAGCGGACGATTGGCCGAGAGCTTCTGGTGGGTCGCGGAAAGTTCCCCCGTCAGGGTCGGGAAATATGCCGATCGCGCCGAGGCGACCTGGTCGCGCGCGGCGAGGTAGGTCTCGATGGCGCTGCGCAGGTTCTGGTTATCGACGGTGACCCGCTCCTCGAGCTGGTTGAGCTGCGGGTCGTTGTACACCTGCCACCACTTGCCGCGCAGCATGCCGTCGGAAGGCGATGCCGGCTGCCAGGTTCCTCCGTTGGGATTCGGGGGCGGCACAATCGCGGTGGACGCTCCTGTCTCCTTGTACGCCGGCGGCGCGGTGTATACGGGGCGCGAGTAATTGGGGCCGACCGGCTTGCAGCCGGCAAGGAACGCAAGCACCGCCAGTCCCAGCGGCGGCCAGGCGCGCCTCCTCGTGATTGGCCCAGCGTGCATCGCTATTTTCCCTCGGACCGCGGACCGGCGCCCGCACTCTGTTCAGAAACCTTCTCGCCCTCGATGAGCGAATCGGGCGGATCCTGGATCACCTTGTCATTGGCGGTGAGCCCCGTGATGATCTGCACCGTCGCGCCATCATCTTCGCCAATCACGACGGGGATGAGATGCGCCACAGGTCCGCTGGAACTCTGCAACACGGTGCCAAGCTGCATCCCGTCGCGCCGAAAGATGAGCGCCGAAGTGGGTACGACGAAGGTTTGGGTGGTGGCGGGCGCGTGGAAATGCACCTGCGCCAGCGAGCCTGGGAAGAGCTTTCCGTCGCGGTTGTTCACGTCGAGCTCAACGAGCAGCGTGCGGCTCACAGGATCGATGGCCTTTGCGGTGCGCACCAGCGTGCCTTCGTAGGTCTTGCCTGGGTACTCGGGGAACGTGAGATCGAATCTGGCGCCCAGCTTTGCGGCGGGGGAATACACCTCGGGAACGTTGGTGTAGACGCGCAGGGTCTGGAGCGCCTGCATGTGAAACAGCTCAGCCGAGGAGCCTTCCGTGATGAGCTGGCCCGTGTCGACGTTGCGGGCTGTGACGACTCCGTCAAAAGGCGCAATCACTTTTTCGAAAGCCTGCAATTGCTGCAGGCGCTCGAGATTGGCCTGTGCGGAGCGCACCGCGGCCGATGTGGAAGCGGCCTGGTTGACGAAAGTGTCTGTGTCCTGCTGTGAAACGGCGTTGGACTTGACGAGGTCAGAGTAGCGGTTGGCCTGGATGTGCGCATTGTTGGCAGTGGCTTCGGCGGTCGCCAGGTCGGCCCTGGCCTGGGCCACCTGTTGATCGAGCTCAGGGGTTGCAATCACGGCCAGCAGCGCGCCCTGCTTCACGTGCGCGCCGATGTCGTAGTACCAGTGCACCAGATAACCGGACGTGCGGGCGTAGATAGGCGAATCAGTGAACGCGGTCACGTTGCCGGGAAGCACGAAGTTATCGGTTGGCGCGCCGGGCTTGGGGGGCAACGCAATGACCACGGGCGCAGCGGTCTCATCGGTGTGCTGACGGAGCGCAGCCTCAGCCGATCGACGCGGCAGGATGCCGGCAACCGCCAGCACAATCGCGATCACAAAAACGAGCACCACGCCGACCATCGCTTTGCGCGAGGAAATCTTTTCGTGCTCCGGCGCGGATTCATGGTGGTTCTGAGGCCCCGGACCCGGGTTCTGATTTGGTTTCGGCGGATTCGTCATTGCATTGCTCCAAACCTATTCAAATTCGTCTTCCTCGGCAATTCGAGCCCTGGGGCTGGCGTGTTTGCGTGTTTCCAGCCAGCTGTGCACGACCGAAAAGAATGCGGGAACAAAGAAGAGCGTCGCCACGGTCGCGACCAGCAGACCTCCGATGACCGCGCGGCCCAGTGGCGCGTTCTCCTCACCGCCTTCGCCCAGTCCCAGCGCCATGGGACACATGCCGATGATCATCGCGAGCGCCGTCATCAGTACCGGGCGGAAGCGGACAAAACCGGCGTTGAGCGCAGCCTTGCGCGCATCGCCCACCAGGATTTCCAACTGCTCGCGCGCAAAGCTGATGACCAGAATCGAATTCGACGTGGCCACGCCCATGCACATGATGGCGCCTGTCAACGCCGGAACGCTCAGCCGCGTCCCGGTCAGAAACAGGAACCAGGTAATGCCGGCCAGCGCCGCGGGCAGAGCGGCAATGATCAGGAACGGGTCGAGCCACGACTGGAAGTTCACCACGATGAGGAGGTAAACCAACAGGATCGAGAAAGCAAGTCCCGACAGCAGGCCGATGTAGGACTTGTACATCGTCTCGCTTTGCCCGCGCAGCACCATATGCGACCCTCGGGGCAGCTGCTTTTCGTACTTCTTCTCGATCCCTTCCATGGCGCGTGTGACGGAGCCAAGATCGGTTCCTGCCACATTCGTGTAGATGTCCAGCACCGGCTGCACATCATAGTGGCTCACTTCACCCAGCTCGGCGCCGGGCACAATTGTCGCCAGATTGCTGAGCACCTGCACCGGGTAGGGAGCGCCAGGGGCCGCTGTTGGAGCCGCGCCGGTGCCGGCCGTTTGCATCGCGGGAACACTGCCCGGGGCCAGCGTGGATGCAGTGGCGCCCGTGTTGGCCGAGTTGTATAGCTGCGCCTGGTCGGAGCTGGTGATGGGAAGGCTGTTCAAGTCGGACATCGAATCGAGGCTGTACTGCGGCGCCTCCACGGCAATGTTGTAGCTGACGCCGTTGCGCGGATCGAGATAGAAGTTTGGCGTTGTCTGGAAGCTGCCGCTGAGTGCAACCAGGATGCTCTGCGCCACATTCTGCTGCGAAAGTCCGACGTCTGACGCGCGCGTACGGTCCACGTTGATCGTAAAGTTTGGATAATTGAACGGCTGCTGGATGCGCGCATCCGCAGCGCCCGGCACGTAACGGACCTCGTTGAGCATTTTCTCGGCAAGCGCCCGGTCGCCGTAGAGATCCCGCCCCACGATCTGGATATCGATCGGCGACGAGAGGCCGAAGTTCAGGATCTGCGTGACGATGTCGACCGGCAGCACATAAAACGTCACGCCGGGATAATCGCGCGCCAGCACATCGCGCAGATGATCTACGTATTCTTCAGTCGGATGGTGGTGCTCAGAGAGCTGCACCTGGATGTCGGCGTCGGAGGGCCCGATCGGAGCCGAAGTCGAGTAGGAGAGATTCAAACCCGAGTAGGGCAGACCCACGTTGTCCATGATGGTGACGATCTCGTTCGCCGGTATCTCCTGGCGGATCGTGGCGTCGATGTGGTCGCAGAGGGCGGCGGTCTCTTCAATACGCGTGCCGGTGCGGGCACGCACGTGGATCTTGAACTGGCCGGCGTCGACGGAAGGGAAGAAGTCCTCGCCCAGCCACGGCGAAAGCAGACCGATCGATGCCAGGGCAAAGACGAGAAACACGATCATGAACACGGCAGCGTGCTCCACGCACAACCCAAGCAGGCTGAGGTAACCGAGCCGGATCTTTTCGAAGCGCCGCTCAAAGGCAAGCTGGAATCGAACCAACGGATTGCGGCTCACCTGCTTTTTGTGCATCTCGGCATCGTCGTGCTCGTGCAGCAGGTACCGGGCCATGGTGGGCACAACGGTTCGAGACAGCAGATAGCTGGCCAGCATGGCGAAAACCACCGCTTCGGCGAGCGGCACAAACAGGTAGCGCGCCACGCCGCTCAGCAGGAACATGGGCACAAACACGATACAAATGGAGAGCGTCGAAACCAGGGCCGGGGTGGCGATCTGCGCGGCGCCGTCGAGAATTGCCTGCTCGATTTCCTTCCCTTGTTCGAGGTTGCGGTTGATGTTCTCGATTTCGACGGTGGCGTCATCGACCAGGATGCCCACCGCGAGCGCGAGGCCGCCGAGGGTCATGATGTTGATGGTCTCACCCAGCCACGAAAGAACCACCAGCGAACACAGGATCGACAGCGGAATCGAAACCGCGATGATGATGGTGGAACGGAAACTGCCAAGGAATACCAGGATCATCACGCCGGTCAGACAGGCTGCGATGATGGCCTCGCGCACGACGCCGCTGATGGCGCCGCGCACAAAGATTCCCTGATCAGCAAGGAAGGAAATATCGAGCTGCGGCGGCAACTGGCCGCGGATGCTCTCGATCTTGTTCCGTACCCCGGCGATGATGTCCAGGGTGGACGCCGAGCCGACCTTCAGGATGCTCATGAGGATGGCGCGCTTGCCGTCGACGCGCACGATATTCGTTTGCGGAGGGTTGCCGTCGCGAACGTGAGCGACATCGCGAATGTAGATGACCGCGCCATCGACGGTCTTGATGGGAAGATCGTTCAATTCCTCCACGAGAGTGGGCGCCGAATTGGTTTCAATCTCGTACTCCCACCGATCCACCTTCATGGTGCCGGCTGGCGCGATGATGTTCTGCGCACTCACGGCGTTCACCACGTCTGCCGGCGACAGTCCTTTGGCCTGCAACTTCTTCAGGTCAATATCCACCACGATCTGGCGCTGCTTTCCGCCGTAGGGATAGGGTGTTTGCGCCCCCTCGATCGTGGCCAGCTGGGTGCGGATCGTATTGGTGGCCAGGTCGTTCAGCTGTTGCTCGTTGAGGCCCTTGCCCGAAAGGCCCACTTGCAGCACCGGAACGCTGGATGCGTTGTATTGAATGATGAACGGCGGCGTGGTTCCCTGCGGCAGTGAACGCAACAGCGCCTGGCTGATGGAAGTAATCTGCGCAACCGCGCTCGCGATGTTCACATGCGGCTGGAAGAAAACCTTGATGATGGCGATGCCGTTGAGCGATTGCGACTCGATGTGCTCGATGTCGTTGACCGTGGTGGTCATGCCGCGTTCGCTGTTGTAAACGATGCGATCCGACATCTGCTCCGCAGAGAGCCCGCTGAATCCCCACACCACGGTGACGATGGGGATGTCGATGTTCGGAAAGATATCCGTCGGCATCGATTCGATGCTGTATGCGCCAAGAATCAGGATCAGGAGCGCAAAAACAACGAAGGTGTAAGGCCTGCGGAGTGCAAGCCGGACAATCCACATCATAGGGACGGTTCTCACTGCTGAGCCGTCCTGCCCGCCACCCCTGGTACGGGTGGAATGACGCTCGCCACATCGGCGAGTTTCACGGTTCGGGCAAGCAGCTCAGCCTGTTATTTGCCGAACAGCATAGACGGTCCCGCAGGTCGCTGTTGGCACTGCAAGTTGCTTTCAAGAAGGCCGCCTTACCAGAGAATCCCCATCCCTGCCGGCTTCCGTCAGGTCACTTGCGTCCAGAACGGCTCAACGCACTCTAGCCCGCGCTGACTCTTTGCTGAATGACCAAAGATCCATGGTAGACGAACAGGTGTCTGGGGCGCATGCGCCCCTGCACGAACCAGGATGCGCGACCAGGACCGGAACATATTTTCTAGGACGGTTGGCACGCCCGCCAGGATTCAGGTTCCCTCCCCAAGCCATTCCACGATACGGCGAGCTTAGAGTGGGTTCGAAGCCTTCGTTACGCCTGGGATCAGGCGGCGAAAATGGCCACTGCGATGACAAGGACACCCACGGCAAGACTGGCGCGATCGCGCATGGCGAACACAACGG
>Ga0335072_10010477_pt1 | contig 13340 bp, 13 predicted proteins | sample Lox_Sample_21_FD_206725 | JGI IMG/M metagenome (GOLD analysis project Ga0335072, IMG submission 206725) | Soil microbial communities from Loxahatchee National Wildlife Refuge, Florida, United States - Lox_Sample_2.1 | ecosystem: Environmental > Terrestrial > Soil > Wetlands | place: USA...
TTGGCGATGACGTGGCTCAGCGTGGTTTTGCCCAAGCCGGGCGGCCCGAAGATCAGCACATGATCGAGCGCGCCGCCGCGTTTCTTCGCCGCTTCGATGTAGATCGACAGCTGCTCGCGCACCGCCTGCTGACCGAGATATTCGGTCAGGCGCTTGGGACGGATGGAAGCTTCCAGGGCTTCGTCGTCCAGTTGCGCGGCAGCGGTGATGATGCGGTGTTCGGACATGCGGGGGATTATGGCTGAGAACGAAGGCTTAGGGACGAATGGCCCGTCCCTGCCCCATCAAATTTCCACCTGCGTTCCCAGCTCGATCAGCCGGTTGCCGGGAATCTGGAAGAACGCCGTCGCCGGCAGCGCGTTGCGCGACATGAAGGCAAACAGACGATCCCGCCACAACGCCATGCCCGGGCGGCGTTTATCCGCAACGATGTTCTCGCGCGACAGGAAGAAGGTGGTATCCATCAAGTCGAACGGCAAGCCGCTCTTTGCGCATTTGGACAGCGCGTAGGGAATGTTCGGATCTTCGGCAAAGCCAAAACGCAGTTCCAAACCGTAGAAATAGCCGTCCAGTTGCGTGAGGTGAATGCGCTCGTCCGCTTCCGCAAAGGGCGTGTCGAGAATTTCCACCGTCAACATCACGTTGCGCTCGTGCAGCACTTTGTTGTGCTTGAGATTGTGGAGCAAGGCGTGCGGAACGGCGTTCTGGTTGGCGGTGAGGAACACGGCCGTACCAGGCACACGCAGCGGCGGATGCTCGGTGATGTTCTCAATAAAAGGCACCAGCGCCAGACCGCCCTGCTTGATCTCCCGCACCACCAATTCGCGACCGCGGCGCCAAGTGGTCATCACTGCAAAAACGCCCAGGCCAAGCACCAGCGGAAACCAGCCGCCCGCCTCGACCTTCAGCAAATTGGCACCGAAGAACGACAGGTCGATGGCCATCAGGCAGATGCCCACGAAGATCACCAACGGCATGCGCCATTTCCATTGATGGTGCGCGACGAACAACGCCAGGATGGTGGTAATACTCATTGTCCCGGTCACCGCGATACCGTACGCGGCGCTCAAGGCATCGGAGCTGCCAAAACCCACCACGGCCGCAAGCACCATCACCAACAGAAAGGAGTTGATCCACGGCACGAAAATCTGGCCGGACATCTCGCGCGAGGTGTGCACCACCGGCATACGCATCGAGTAGCCGAGCGACATCGCTTCGCGCGTCATCGAAAACGCACCGGAGATCACCGCCTGCGAGGCGATCACCGTAGCGGCCGTTGCCAAGCCGATCATCGGATACAGGAACATCGACGGCACCGCCTTGAAGAACGGATTGTCGATCGCATGCGGATCGCGCAGCAGCAACGCGCCCTGGCCGAAATAATTGAGCACCAGCGCCGGCAAGATGAAGTAGAACCACGCCAGGCGAATGGGCTCCTTGCCGAAATGCCCCATGTCCGCATACAGCGCTTCGGCACCCGTCAGGGACAGCACGACACCGCCGAGCGCCACGAAAGCGCCCCAGCCGTGATGTATGAAAAAGTAATAGCCGTATTGAGGGAAGACGGCGTACAACACGCCCGGGTTTTGCAGCATGTTGTACACACCGATCACGGCGATGACGATAAACCACACCACCATCACCGGTCCGAACAGCTTGCCGACGCGATCCGTGCCGTGCCGTTGCAAGGCAAACAGGAAAAACAAAATGACCGCGCTGACCGGCATCACCCAATGCCCCATCGCAGGCGCCGCCACCTTTACGCCTTCCACCGCCGACAACACGGAAATGGCGGGTGTAATCACACCGTCGCCATAGAACAAGGCCGCACCGAAAATGCCGATGATCGCCAGCAGCCAGCGCAATCGAGGCTGCTTGCTCACACCGCGCAGGGCCAGCGCCATCAAGGCCATGATGCCGCCCTCGCCTTTGTTGTCGGCGCGCATCACGAACATCAGGTATTTCAGGGACACCACGATGATCTGTGCCCAGAAAATCAGCGACAGCACACCGTAAATGCTATCCGGCGACGGCGTCTTGCCTTCGTAGCTCAGCGTGGTCTGCAGGGTATACAGCGGGCTGGTGCCGATGTCGCCGTAGACCACGCCGATCGCGCCCAGCGCCAGGACGGCCAGCCGTTTCCTGCTATCGGCCTCGTTCACGCCGTGATGAATATCGTGACCCACAAATCAACTCCCGAGTGCGGCGCGCAGCGCCTTGCGGATGATGGCTTCGGCGTTGTCGCCTGGAGATGCCACCTTTTGCACCAGCCGAGCGACTTCGGCAGGCTTGTAGCCAAGCTGCTGCAACGCCACGGTGGCTTCGGCGGCCGGATCGAGCGGCGCGCCGGGCACCGCGGAAAGACCGGGCGTACTCGCGCCGAGAGCATCGACGCGATCGCGCAGCTCCACGACCATGCGTTCAGCGGTTTTCTTGCCAATGCCCGGAATTTTCGTCAGCGCGGCAATATCGCCCGCTTGCACAAGTCGGGCAAAATCTTGTGTCGAGACACCCGACAGCACAGCGAGCGATATCTTCGCCCCGATACCGCTAACCTTCTGAAGGTTACGAAACAACGTACGCTCGGCTTCGTGCAGAAAACCATAAAGCGCCACGCTGTCTTCCTTCACGGCGTAATGCGTGAGCAGCGTGACTTCCTTGCCGGTGGGCGGCAAATCGTAAATGGTGGACATGGGCGCTTCCAGTTCGTAGCCCACACCCCCCACTTCCACTAACAGCCACGGCGGCTGTTTCGAAACGAGAATGCCGCGAAGTCGACCGATCACCGGCGTCGCCTCCATGCCGTGCGCGGAATGCCCACGCGTTCGAGACTGGAACGGGTGTGTGCGTGCGCGACGGCAATCGCCAGCGCATCGGCCGCGTCCGCTTGAATCGGCCCTTTCAGGCCGAGCAGTACACCGATCATGTGTTGTACCTGTGTCTTGTCGCTGCGGCCGCCGCCCACCACGGCTTTCTTCACTTCGGTTGCCGCGTATTCGTGCACCGCGATGCCGCGATTGACGACGGCGCAAATAGCGGCGCCACGCGCCTGCCCGAGCTTGAGCGCCGAATCGGCATTGCGCGCCATGAAGACGCGCTCGATACCGCATTCGACGGGGCGATGCGCCGCAATGATCTCATCGACGCCTTCAAAAATACGTTTGAGGCGCAAAGTGAAGTTCTCTTCACCTGCAACCATCAACGCAGCATGAAAAACGTGCGACAGCTTGCCCGCGGCATCGACATCTACGATGCCGATGCCCGTGCGCTGGCTGCCTGGATCGATGCCGATGATGCGGATCATTGAATGGAGGCTCGAAAGCCTTTCACTCGGCCGGCAGCAGTGCGTTGTGATAGACCTCGCTCACGTCATCGAGCGAGTCGAGTTTTTCCAACAGATCCGTGAGCGTTTCCAGCGTTTCGCCGGACACCGCCGTGCGGTTGTTCGGACGCATCACCACGCCGGCGTGCTGCGCATCGAGACCGGCTTCGATCAATCTCTGCTGCACCGATTCGAAATTTTCCGGCGTGCAAATCACGGTGCTTTCACCGTTTTCGTTGATGACATCGTCGGCACCGGCGTCCAGCGCCGCTTCCAGAATTTTTTCTTCCGCCGCTTCGTTGCCGCCGGTCGAGAACACCAACTCACCGCAACGGGTGAACTGGAACGCCACCGAGCCGCTGGTGCCCAGATTGCCGCCGTGCTTGGTCAACGCATGACGCACATCGGCCACGGTACGCGTGGTGTTGTCGGTAAAGCACTCGATGATCAGCGCGGTGCCGCCCGGGCCATAGCCTTCATAGCGCAGCTCCTCCATCTTCGCGCCGCCGTCAGCGCCCGAGCCGCGCTTGATGGCACGCTCGATGGTGTCCTTGGACATGTTGGCCGTCAGGGCCTTGTCCACGGCCGTGCGCAGGCGCGGATTGAGCGCCGGGTCCGGCACGCCAGCGCGTGTAGCAACGGTGATTTCGCGGATCAGCTTGGTGAATACCTTGGCGCGCTTGGCGTCTTCGGCGTTCTTGCGACCTTCGATGGACGGGCCTCTACCCATGGGGATACCTGACTTGAGGTCAAAAGTGGAAAGCGGGGGATTTTACTGCATTGCGCCATGATTCCCCTCCTCCTGGAGGGAAAGAGCGTCAAAGTGCCCCTCGCGCAGGAATAATCCCGTTAAACGCGCCACCTCCGCCGAAAAAAGCAGGCCGGTATGGCTGGTCTCGACCACGCAATGGTCGGCCAGGCCGGGGAGCCGGGTTTCTTCCACCGCCACGGTGCCGTCGTGCTCACCCTCGATATTGCCAAGCATGGCCCCCAGGCCGATGGGCAAGCGGCCGGCGATCATGCCGACCTCCCGCTTCCCGTCCCACAAATTGAAACCCTGCTCGAGCAGCGTTCGGTTGTGTCCCAGCAATACCTCGCTGCCGCGACCCCAGCCGGCAAAGGCCCGCGCGGCCGCACTTCCCTTCAAAGGCGAACCTAGGCAAACGATGCGGCCGGGCGGTAGCGCCGGTGCATCCACGCACGCACGCAGCGCCAGCAAACCACCCAGGCTGTGCCCTACGAGATGGACCGGCTCCGGCGCGCTCTCCAGTATCTGCGCGCGCAATCTGGCCAAAATATGCTGCTGGGTCGCCGCCACGCTCATGTAATCGAAACGATGAACGCGATAACCCTGCTCCATCAAACGCCAATGCAACATGCCTAGCGCGAAGCCACGCATCCACAGGCCGTGCAGCAGGATGATGTGTTCGGTCATAGCGTCAGGCGAAACGAGGCGGCATCCAGCATGCCATGCCGATCACGCGGCATGGCATATCCGGTTTACCCTTTCGCGTTTTCCGTGATGGACACCGCCACGCTCAGCTCTTTGAGCTGCGCATCGCCGACCACGGACGGCGCGTCGGTCATCAGATCCTGCGCGCTCGTGGTCTTGGGGAACGGAATCACGTCGCGAATCGATTCGGTGCCTGCCATGAGCGCCGCAATACGATCGATACCGAACGCGAGACCGCCGTGCGGCGGCGCGCCGAACTTCAGCGCCTTGAGCAGGAAGCCGAATTTCATTTCCGCTTCGTCCGCGCCGATGCCGAGCAATTCGAACACCGCGCTTTGCATGTCGGGGCGGTGGATACGGATCGAACCGCCGCCGATCTCGTTGCCGTTGAGCACCATGTCGTAGCCGCGGCTCACGGCCGTGGCTGCGTTGGCGCGCAAATCGGCCATGTCGTCGACCTTGGGCGCGGTGAACGGGTGATGCAAGGCGACGAAGCGTTTTTCCTCTTCGTCATATTCGAACATCGGGAAATCGGTCACCCACAGCGGCTTCCAGCTGCTTTCCACCAGGCCGCGATCCTTGCCGACCTTCAGACGTAGCGCGCCCATGAAATCGGTGACGGTTTTCCACTTGCCCGCGCCGACAAACACCATGTCGCCCGATTGCGCACCGGTCGCCTTGAGCAATGCACCGAGCGCGGCATCGTCGAGGAATTTCGCCACCGGCGAATTGACACCTTCGCGCCCCTTGGCGAGATCTTCCACCTTGATCCATGCAAGCCCTTTCGCCCCGTACTTGGCGACATATTCGGTGAGCTGATCGATCTCTTTGCGGCTAAGCGAGGCGCCTCCCGGCAACCGCAACGCGGCGACGCGACCGGCCGGATCGTTGGCCGGCTCGGCGAATACTTTGAATTCCACGTGCTCGAGCGCGCTGGCGACATCTACCAGCTCCAGCGCAATGCGCAGGTCGGGCTTGTCGGAACCGAAGCGACGCATCGCTTCCTCCCACGTCATGCGCGGGAACGTAGCGTCGAGTTCGACATCGATCACTTCCTTGAAGACGTGACGGATCATCGCCTCGACGAAATCCTGCACGTCTTTCTCTTCGACAAACGCGAATTCCAAATCGAGCTGCGTGAATTCCGGTTGGCGGTCGGCGCGCAAGTCTTCATCGCGAAAGCAACGTGCGATCTGATAGTAGCGATCGAAACCGGCCATCATCAGGATCTGCTTGAACAACTGCGGCGACTGCGGCAGCGCGTAGAACTGACCCGGATGCACGCGACTGGGCACCAGGTAATCGCGCGCGCCTTCGGGCGTGGCCTTGGTGAGAATTGGCGTTTCGATATCCTGAAAGCCGCGCGCATCCAGATAACGACGCAGCGCCTGCACCAGCTTGATGCGGGTGCGGATCATGCCCTGCATCTCCGGGCGACGCAGATCGAGGTAGCGGTAAGTCATCCGCATGTCCTCGTTGGGATTCTCGTGCAGCGCGAAGGGCAGATCCTTCGCGGCGTTGAGAATCTCCACCTTTTCGGCCAAGAGCTCCACGGTGCCGGTCTTGAGCTTGTCGTTGGCCGACAGGCGCTTGCGGATCGTGCCGGTGACGCGCACGCAGTATTCGTAGCCCAGCTCGCCAGCCACGGCAAAACCCGCGGCATTTTCGCGCTCGATCACGACCTGGGCGATGCCCTCATGGTCTCGGAGATCGACGAAAGCGACGTGGCTCTGCAGGCGAAGGGTGTTCACCCAGCCGCACAGGGTGACGGTCTGGCCGACCAGCGACTCATTGATAAGGCCGCAGAAATGCGTGCGCATACGAGAAGAAACTCCGGGCCGCCAGGGCGGCAAATAACGTGGAAAAGGCCCGGAATCTTAACACCGCTGGGCGCGAGAACTCGCCAAAAGGCGTCAAGCACCTTGCTTGCTGCCCGGCAGGGCCTTAACTGGAGGAGGAGCTGGACGCCGGCTTGCTTTCGGTGGCCGCTGGTGCGGGGCTGCTTTCAACCGGTTTGCTGCTGGAGCCATCACCCGCCAGATTGCGCTTCTTGTCGCCGTCTTTCTTGAAGTCGGTCTCATACCAGCCGCCGCCGGACAGACGGAACTGCGGAGCGCTCAATTGGCGCTGCACCTGGGGTGCCCCACAACTGGGGCAGGTGGAGGGGTCCGGATCGGACATTTTCTGCAGGCGATCGAAACGATGGCCGCAGGCGTTGCATTGGAATTCGTAGATAGGCATGGATCGAAAGGCTCCGCACACGTCATCGGGTCTGAAAACCGATGACCGCGGTGATTATCGGGATGGCCGTGCGGATTTCAACGGGAAGCGCGCCGTTTCAGCGCATCGCCAAGCCTACCAGTATCGCCAGCTCCACGATTTCGGCCAGCGCTCCGGCCGTATCGCCGGTGAAGCCACCAAGCCGGTTCACACAGGCTTGCCGCCAAAGACCGAATACCGAGGCGGCGAAGGCCAGCGCAAGCAGGCCATGCCACCCAAAAAGCAGGCTGCCTATCGCCGTAAGGATCAATGCCAGGATGCAGGCCTGCCGCGGCGCATCCGCGAGCGCGCTGCCCAACCCGCCGCTGCGCACATAAGGCGTCGTGACGAACAAAGCCGTGAGGCAGGCCCGCGCCAACCACGGCGCCAATAACAACGCCGCCCACGGTATCGATGCAAAACTCGCCAGTGCCGCAAACTTCAGCAGCAACACCAACACCAGGGCCACCACGCCAGCCGGGCCGCACCGCGGGTCTTTCATGATGGCGAGGGTTTTCTCGCGATCGCCCAGGCCGCCTACCCATGCATCGGCGCTATCGGCCAATCCATCCAGATGCAGCGCCCCCGTCAACACGACCCATGCTGCGACCAGCATGCCTGCGGACAGCATCGAAGGCGTATCGCGCAACAGCCACGCCAACCCGCTCAACAGTGCGCCGATCAATAAACCGACCAACGGATACCACGCTAGCGACGCTGATTTGGCGCGCGCATCGTCGTACACCTGCGGCGGCACCGGCAGGCGGGTGAGAAAGCCGATCGCGGCCAGCAAGCCGCGCATCAGGCGGCAATCGCCACAGGCCAAGGCAACGGATGCAACGACGCATGCGGCACATCGATGCCCGCCATATCGCCGTAGCTACGCCCCTCCACCAGGCAGCGCAGCAAGCGAATGGCGCCGCCATGCGTGATCACGAGAACACGCTCACCCGACGCTTCCGTCGCCACATCATGGAGTGCTGCGCTGAGCCGATCGCGAAACGCGTCGAAGGTTTCGCCACCGGGCGGCGGATAGGCCACCGGATCTGACCAGAAACGCGCCAACGCATCGCCCTGCTCTTCGGCAATGCGTTCGATGGGCGTGCCTTGCCACGAACCGAAGTGGTATTCCGCAAGGCGCGCGTCGATCCGCAACGGCAAGCCGCGCGCCGACGACAGTTCGCGCGCAAACGCCGCACAGCGTTGCAACGACGATGCGACGATACGATCCCACACGCGTCCTTCCACCGCGGCACGCAATTGCGACCATCCCAACTCGTTAAGCGGATCGTCGAGCTGACCGCGATAACTGCGCTGCCCCGTATCGCCGTGACGCAGCAATTCGATCCGCGTGCTCATGCGTTGGATACGCCCGCTTGCTCGAACGTCGCCATGCCATTGTGCAAAGCGCACGCAAGACGCAGCAGCGGAACCGCGGCTGCCGCACCGCTGGCTTCGCCCAGCCGCAATCCAAGGTCGATCAGTGGATCGGCGTTCAACGCCGTGAGCAATCGTGCATGGCCGTGTTCTTTGGAGCGGTGCGCGAACAACAACCACGGCCTCAGATCCGGTTGAATCCCCACGGCGACCAGCGCCGCGGTCGTCGTGATGAAACCGTCGACCAAAACCGGAATGCCCGCTTGCGCGGCCGCGATATACGCACCGACCAGCGCAGCAATTTCAAAACCGCCCAGGCAACGCAATTGTTCCAACGGCTGCTTCGCAGTCTCATGCGCCACCAATGCACGCTCCAGCACATGCACTTTGTGCTGAATACCCGCCGCATTGAGGCCCGTGCCCGCGCCAGCCAGACACGATGGCGGCTCCTCCAGCAAGGCGCTCGCCAATGCCGCGGCGGCTGTCGTATTGGCAATACCCATTTCACCGCCGATAAAAAGCTGCGTACCCGATTCCTTCGCCGCACGCACGCTTTGCGCACCGACCGATAGCGCAGCTTCCAGTTGCGCTTGCGTCATCGCCGGCCCTTGGCAGAAATTCGCCGTCGACGGCGCAATGATCGCGCGACGCACGCCGGCGATGTCGCCGGGATCGTTGACGGTGCCCAGGTTCACCACATCAAGCTTCGCGCCAAGGCTGCGCGCCAACACGCTGATGGCCGCACCGCCGGTGGCGAAATTGCGCACCATTTCGCCGGTGACGGCTTGCGGAAAAGCGGAAACGCCCTCTTCGGCCACGCCGTGATCCGCCGCAAACACGCTGATCCACACGCGATCCACGGTCGGCCGCGTAGCGCGCTGCAGCGAGGCAAGTTGGATCGCCACCGCTTCCAGCGCACCGAGCGATCCGGGCGGCTTGGTGAGCTGCAATTGACGCGCGCGGGCGGACTCGGCCAACCCGGCATCCGGTTGAGCGCAAGGCGCGGAAAGCCAATCGAGACTCATGGGAGCGTTCCTTTTAGAAGAAGAGGTAAACCTGCAGCGACAAAAACCACGCGCTCGCTGATCGCTGCGAGCGATTGATGCAAGCGTCCGGCCTCGTCGACGAAACGGCGCGTCAATTCGCCCATCGGCACGATACCGAGACCGACTTCGTTACTGACCATCAGCAGACCGCCAGGCAAGCTTGGCAGCGCCTGCAGCAACCGTTCGCGTTCGCGCTCGAAACATGACGGATCCGCATCGCTCAAAAGGTTGCTGAGCCACAGCGTCAGGCAATCGACCAGGATGCAGCGATCGTCGCGCGCATGCTCGCGCAACGCATCGGCAAGATGCAGCGGCTCCTCGACGCAATGCCATTGCCGTGGCCGACGTTCGCGATGATGCGCAATGCGCGCGGCCATTTCAGCGTCGCCCGCCTGCGCTGTGGCGATGTACACCACATCATGGCCGCCGTCGCTCGCCAACCTTTCGGCCAGCGCGCTTTTACCGGAGCGGGCACCGCCGAGAATCAGGGTACGCATGCGGTCATCCCCAGCCATTGCTCCAACATGTTGGTATTCAGATGCTTTGGCACCGCATCCGCCAGGCGTTCAATGCTCGCTTCGCGCAACGCACGGACGTCGAGCCTACTGGCCCGCTGCAACCCCGCCCATTGCAACACGGCGGACAACGCTTGCGGCTCGTCGAACAAGCCGTGCAGATAACTGCCTGCGACGCGGTTGTCCGCCGACACAGCACCATCGCGGCGACCATCGTCCAACTGTGCAAATGGATTCGCCATCGCCTGCCCTTCACTTACGCCACAGTGGATTTCATACCCTTGCACTTCGGCGTCGGCGAAGGCAAGGCGACCTTTGGCGCGATGCAACTGTTTGTACGGCTCGATGGCGGTTTCCATGTCGAGCCAACCAAGGCCCTCGCTGGAACCGGGCACACCTTCGACACCCTGCGGGTCGTGCACCGCTCGTCCCAGCATTTGCAGACCGCCGCAAATACCGAGCACCTTGCCACCGTATCGCAGATGTTTGGCGATGGCGCTGTCCCATCCTTGTGCGCGCAGCCAGGCAAGGTCCGCACGCGTGGATTTGGAGCCCGGAATAATGATCAAGTCGCAAGCCGGCGGCGCATCGCCCGGCCCAACCATATGCAGATCCACGTCCGGGTGCGCGCGCAGCGCGTCGAAATCGGTGTGATTGCTGATGCGCGGCAACGCCGGCACCGCCACACGCAGCAGTGCGTGCGGCTTGTTTTCACGTTCGCGCGGCAAGGCGTCCTCGGCTTCCAGATGCAAGCCGTGCAGATACGGAAGGACACCCAATACCGGCTTGCCGGTCTCTCGCTCCAACCAATCGAGCCCCGGTTGCAACAGCGCCAGATCGCCGCGAAAGCGATTGATCACAAAGCCAATCACGCGCGCTCGTTCGCTGTCCGACAGCAACGCCAGCGTACCGACGAGGTGCGCAAAAACACCGCCTCGATCGATATCGGCGATCAGGATCACCGGACAATCCACCGCTTCGGCATAGCCCATGTTCGCAATGTCGCGATCGCGGAGATTGATTTCCGCGGGACTTCCCGCCCCTTCCACGATAACGGCATCGTACGCATCGACCAGGCGACGGTGAGACCCCATCACCGCATCGAAAGCACGGCGCTTGTAGTGGTGATAGTCGCGCGCATCCATATTGGCGACCGGGCGCCCGTGCACGATCACTTGCGCGCCGACATCGCTATGGGGCTTGAGCAAAACCGGATTGAAATCGATGCGCGGCTCCAGTCCGCACGCTTGCGCCTGAACCGCCTGCGCACGACCGATTTCGCCGCCATCGACCGTAACAGCCGAATTCAACGCCATGTTCTGCGGTTTGAATGGGGCGACACGCACACCCCGTCGATACGCCCATCGACACAGCGCCGTCACCAGCGTGCTTTTGCCGGCATCGGAAGTGCATCCCTGCACCATCAGAACGCGTGCGGTCATCGCAACACCTCGGTCAATGCGATATCGAGGCGTTCGAATGCAACATCGTCGGGCGGTAGTCCGAAGCGCAGACTCGGAGGCAGATCAAACAAACGGATCAGGATGCCCCGCTCGGCAAGCGCACGATGCAGCGCCAGCGCATCGCTACGGCGGCACCACTGGAAAAGACCGCAATCTGCGACAGGCGGCAACCCGTGCCGGGTGAGCAATGCCGCAAGCCGCTCGCTCGTCTGCGCGAGGCGAATGCGCGCTTGCCTCTGCCAGGCGCGATCCGCCAGCGCTTGCCGCAATACATAACGAGTGGGTCCGCTCAATGTCCACGGTCCGAGTTTTTCATGCAAGGCTTCAAGCAACGCAGGTGACGCGCACACAAACCCGGCGCGCGCACCGGCCAGGCCGAAGAACTTGCCGGCCGAGCGCAAGACGATCAGACCCTTGCGATGGCTGTATTGGCAGAGGCTGTTTTGCGGCGCAACGTCCATAAATGCTTCGTCCACCACCAGCCAACCGTCGCGCGCGGCAAGTTCGTCGTGCGCCTGCAACAATTCCTGCGGGTCGAAACGCTCGCCGCCCGGATTGTTGGGGTGAATCAACACCAGCACATCCCACGACGCCGTATTGGCAAGCAATGCGCTGGCGGCCTGACTGGTCACGCGATGTCCGGCGCTTTGCCACGCATGCGCATGCTCGGCGTAACCAGGGGCGATGATGCCGACGCGTGAAGGTTTGCGCAGCGCGGGCAGTGCCTGGATCGCGGCTTGCGATCCTGCGACCGGCAATACGTGCGGCGCGTGGTAATAAGCGCTGGCGACCTCGGCCAGGCCATCGTCGTCTTCCGGCAGACGTTGCCATACCGAAGCGGGGATATCGCGTACCGGCCAGCCGAACGGACTGATGCCGGTAGACAGATCCAGCCAACGATCCAAGGGAATGCCGTATTCGCGCGCTGCGCGTCGCAGACGACCGCCATGCTCAAGCATGCGCGCCTCCTTGCATGGCAAACCCCAACAACCCCGCAACGATCAGCCAGATCACAACGCCACGCCGCAGCAAATGCCAGGCGCGATCGATGGCGTTGGCATCCGGCAAATCGCCTTCGCCAAGTTCCGGGCGCGCTTCCCATACGCCGTGATACGGAGCGGCACCACCCAGCTTCACGCCCAGGGCACCCGCGCCCGCCGCCATGACAGGGCCCGCATTGGGACTTTTCCACAACGGGCCTTGCCAATGCCAGCAGCGAATCGCACCGTCGAAATGTCCGCACAAGGCATACGTGAAAGCGGTGAATCGCGCGGGAAGAAAATTCAGCACGTCGTCGATGCGCGCCGCGGCCCAACCGAAGTGCAGATAGCGCGTGGTGCGATAACCCCACATCGCGTCGAGCGTGTTGGCCAACCGATACAGCAACGCGCCCGGCGCACCAGCAAGCGCGAACCAGAACAACGCGCCGAACACCGCATCGTTGCCGTTTTCAAGCACCGATTCGGTAGCAGCCGCGGCAATGTGGTGCGCGTCCAACGGCGCGGTATCGCGGCTGACCATGCGCCCGACCGCTTTGCGCGCCTCATCGAGATCGTGACGCGCCAGTGCGCGCGCTACCGGTTGCGCATGCTCGCCAAGGCTGCGCAGGCCAAGTGCCAGGTAAAGCATCAACACATTCACGCACCAGGCAAACCATGCTGTTGTAAATCGCTGCAACATCCACAAGCAAAACACGAGAGGCAATACCGCAAGCGACCATGCGATCAATCCGCTTGCTCGCCGATCCGCATACAAGCGATGTTCGATCCAACCCGCCATGCGGCCGAACATCACCAACGGATGCGCGCGACGCGGCTCGCCCAGCGCTAAGTCGAGCAACACGGCGAACAGCATGGCCAGCGCGGTGCTCATGGCAGAAACAACCGCAACGCGGCAAGGGCGATG
>Ga0335072_10010478_pt1 | contig 13340 bp, 9 predicted proteins | sample Lox_Sample_21_FD_206725 | JGI IMG/M metagenome (GOLD analysis project Ga0335072, IMG submission 206725) | Soil microbial communities from Loxahatchee National Wildlife Refuge, Florida, United States - Lox_Sample_2.1 | ecosystem: Environmental > Terrestrial > Soil > Wetlands | place: USA: Florida...
TCGTGGCCGGCCGGCGCGCGGAACCGGTCCTGGACGGCTCTGAGCCGGGCGCGCCAGGCCTTTCGGTCGGCCGACGGGGGCAGCTCGGCCTCGCGGAGCGCGGCCGCGACCGATTCCAGGCTCGCGTGGATCGCCAGCGCCGGCGCGGGCGGGCGGCCGAGGTCGCCGGGCGCCTGCGACACCAGCACGGTGCGGCCGGCCGCCGCGTCGAGCTGGTAGCCGTCGGTGGTCGGGTCGTCGAGGCGGGGGCCGAGCGCCACGATCAGGTCGGCGTCCTCCGTCACGAGCGTGCGGAGGTCCCGGCTGCCGCCGAGGCCGAGGTAGCCGACATAGCTCGCGGACGCGTTGTCGACCGCGTCCTGCCAGCGGAACGCCGCCGCCAGCGGGATGTCGGCGCGCTCGGCGAACGCGGTGACGTCGTCGCCGACCGACTGGGACCAGCCCGGCCCGCCGACGATCAGGACCGGGCGTTCCGCCTGGGCCAGCCGCTCAAGCAGCGCGGCCCGGTCGGTTTCCGCGAGCGCCGGGGCGATCGCGGGCGGCGCGATCAGGACCGGGGCGGCGGTGCGGTCGTACTGAACGTCTTCCGGCACCACCAGCACCACCGGTCCGGGGCGCCCGCTGTGCGCGACCTGCATCGCCTGCGCGACCAGCTTGGGGATGCGGTCCGCGTCATCGACCGTCAGCACCGCCTTGGCCGATGCGCCGAAGACCAGCGCGTAGTCCATCTCCTGGAAGGCGTCCCGGCCGAGCAGCTCCCGGTCGACCTGGCCGACCAGCAGCACCAGCGGGGTGCCGTCCTGGTAGGCCGTGTGCAGGGCGATGCTGGCGTGGGACGCGCCCGGCCCGCGGGTGACCAGGCAGACGGCGGCGCGCCCGGTCAGCTTCCCGGCCGCCTCGGCCATGTTGGCCGCGGCGGCCTCGTGCCGGGTGTTGATGACCGCGACGCCCGCCTCCCAGAGCGCGTCGAGCACCGGCAGGAAGCTCTCGCCGGGCACGCATGTCCACAGCGGGACGTCGTGCGCCGCCAGGCACTCAACCAGCGCCGCGCCTCCGGTGCGCGCCTTGACCTCGCCCTCAGGCTCAGCCGTTACTGAAGACACGGTCGGTGCTGACGATTCCACAGGGCGGCTCCCGGGGTCGGTGATGTGGCGCTCGCCCCAGATTATGACCGCGCGGGCGGCGATCGGCTGGATGAGTCTCGCCTGGGCCGGGAGATGGCGAAAATTTTCCCGCCGCGAGGGCATTTCGCCGTGCGTTGCGGGGCAGCGGCGCGGGGGACCCCGGGACCGATGGAGGGACCGCTGGTTGGGTAGGCTCCCCGGCATGGCCGACGAACGGGTGCTCGGGGGATTGCGATGAGTCAGGTCCTAGCGGGGACGGCCGCGCTGGTCACCGGGGCGAGCAGCGGGATCGGGGCGGCGACGGCGCGGCGGCTGGCGGCCGAGGGCGCGGCCGTCGGACTGGTCGCCCGCCGTCTCGACCGGCTGACCGAGCTCGCCGGCGAGATCAAGGAGGGCGGCGGGCGCACGCACGTCGTGCAGGCCGACGTGACCGATCAGCAGCAGGCGATCTCGGCCGTGGAGGAGGTCGCCGAGTGGCTCGGGCGGCTGGACACGGTGGTCAACAGCGCGGGCGTGATGCTGCTCGGCCCGGCCCTGGGGACCACGACCGACGAGTGGGACCGGATGATCGCGGTCAACGTGCAGGCGCTGCTGTACGTCACCCACGCGGCGCTGCCGCATCTGGTCAAGGCGGCCGGCGACGACCCCCGGCGGGTGGCCGACGTCGTCAGCATCAGCTCCACCGCCGGGCGGGTCGCCCGGCCCGGCAGCAGCGTCTACAACCTCACGAAGTTCGGCGTCAACGCGTTCTCGGAGGCGCTGCGGCAGGAGCTGATCGGGCACCGGGTCCGGGTCAGCGTGGTCGAGCCCGGCACGGTCGACACCGAGCTGGTCGACCACGTCACCGGCGACATCCAGGCCGCCGCCCGCAAGCAGGTCGCCGCGATCGAGGCGCTGCTTCCCGGGGACATCGCCGACGCCATCGCCTACATCGTCACCCGCGACCGCCGGGTGGCGGTCAACGAGATGCTGGTCAGGGCCGGCGACCAGACCTGGTAACGCGACCGGGCCTGGTCGCCGGCCCCGGCTCACTAGTCCCGGAGGTACGGGCCGAGCAGGGCCAGGTCGGCCGGCCCCAGACGGTCCCTGGCGGTGGCGGCCTGGTGCCAGTGCGGGTAGATCAGGTCGGGCGCGCTGACCTTGTCCAGCGCCGCGCGCTCGTCGGCAGCCAGCTCGAGCGAGGCCGCGCCGAGGTTGTCGAGCAGCTGCTCGTCGGTCCGCGCCCCGATGATCAGCGAGGTCACGGCCGGCCGGCCGAGCAGCCAGGCGAGCGCGGCCTGGGCCGGCGTCGCCCCGTGGGCGGCCGCCACGTCAACCAGCACCTCGATCGTGTCGTAGAGCTTCTCCCGGTCGCGGACCGGCGGCTCGGACCACTCCCCCGATAGCTGCCGGGTCTGCTCGGACGGCGACGCGTCCCGCCGGTACTTGCCCGACACCAGCCCGCCCGCCAGCGGCGACCACACCAGGATGCCGAGCCCCTGGTCGACCGAGAGCGGCAGCAGCTCGTACTCGGCGTCCCGCGCCTCGAGCGAGTAGTAGATCTGCTGAGCCGAGAACCGCTCCCAGCCTCGGCTGTCGGCCACCGCGAGCGCCTTCATCAGCTGCCAGCCGGCGTAGTTCGACGCCGCCAGGTAGCGCACCTTGCCCGCCGCGACCAGCGCGTCAAGCGCGGACAGGGTCTCCTCGAGCCGGGTCTGCCCGTCCCACTCGTGCACGTGGTAGATGTCGATGTGATCGGTGCCGAGGCGGCGCAGGCTGGCCTCGCAGCCGGCGATGATGTGCTGGCGGGACAGGCCCGCGTCGTTCGGCCCGTCGCCCATCGTCATCCGGACCTTAGTCGACAGCAGCAGCGAGTCCCGGCGGCCGAGGATCACCTCCCCGGTGATCTCCTCCGCGAGCCCGCCCGAGTAGACGTCGGCCGTGTCGATCAGGTTCACCCCGGCGTCCAGGCACATGTCCACCTGCCGGCGCGCCGCCACCACGTCGGTCGCGCCGACCGCGCGGAACCCCCCGCGCCCGCCGAACGTCATCGTTCCGAGCGTCAGCGTCGATACCCGCAGCCCGCTGCGGCCCAGCTGTCGGTACTCCATCGTCGACCACCCTTCGTCATCCTGCCGTGTTACCGATAACAACCTATGCCGGACATCCGGCGGCGCTCGCCGCAGCCCCTCGCCCAGGGATCGCACACGGTCCGTTCGAGATGATGAATTGGAATTTGACCTTTGGTGGCGGGGTGTTCGCGCGCGGCTACTTCGGGCGGACTAGCCTGAGTCCATGCCAGAGCTGCACAAGCGGGTAGAGATTCACGAGGCCACGGCCGAGCTCGACATCAACCCGGTGTATTTCCGGGAAAAGAGCTGCGTCATCCCCCGGTACGAGCTGCCGGAGCACGGGGTCCTGCCGCGCACGGCGCTGCAGGTGGTCCGGGACGAGCTCATCCTCGACGGCAACGCCCGGCTGAACCTGGCGACGTTCGTCACCACCTGGATGGAGCCGGAGGCCGAGGTGCTGATGGCCGAGTGCGCGCCCAAGAACATGATCGACAAGGACGAGTACCCGCAGACGGCGGAGCTCGAGAAGCGCTGCGTGAACATCATCGGGTCGCTCTGGCACGCGCCGCACGGCGACTCGGTCGGCTGCTCGACCACCGGGTCGAGCGAGGCGTGCATGCTCGGCGGGATGGCGCTGCTGTGGCGCTGGCGCGCCCGCCGCAAGGCGGCCGGGCTCGACACGGCCCGACCCAACCTGGTGATGGGGACGAACGTCCAGGTCTGCTGGGAGAAGTTCTGCCGCTACTGGGATGTGGAGCCTAAGTACGTCCCGGTTGAGCCGGGGCGCTACCACCTGGGGGCGGCCGAGGCGGCGGCGCAGTGCGACGAGAACACGATCGGGGTCGTGGTCATCCTCGGGTCGACCATGGACGGGTCGTACGAGCCGGTGGACGAGGTCAACACCGCCCTGGACGCCCTGGCCGCGACCCCAGGCGGGCCGGACGTGCCGATCCACGTGGACGGGGCGTCCGGCGGGTTCGTCGCGCCGTTCCTCCAGCCGGACCTGAAGTGGGACTTCCGGGTGCCCCGGGTCGCCTCGATCAACACCTCGGGGCACAAGTTCGGCCTGGTCTACCCGGGTGTGGGGTGGATTATCTGGCGCGACTCCGAGGCCCTACCCGACGACCTGATCTTCCGGGTCAACTACCTGGGGGGCGAGATGCCGACGTTCGCGCTCAACTTCTCCCGGCCCGGGGCGCAGGTCGCGGCCCAGTACTACAACTTCATCCGGCTCGGCTGGTCCGGCTATCAGAACGTGCAGCGGACCTGCCAGGACATCGCCAAGTACCTGTCGTCCGAAATCGCCAAGATGGGGCAGTTCGAGCTGCTGAGCGACGGCAGCGATCTGCCGGTGTTCGCGTTCAAGCTCCGCGACGACGTGGACAAGTACTCGGTCTACGACATCTCCGAGCGGTTGCGGATGCGCGGCTGGCAGGTCCCGGCGTACACGTTCCCCGACAACCTCTCCGACATGTCGGTGATGCGGATCGTGGTGCGCAACGGGTTCTCGATGGACCTGGCCAACCTCCTGCTTGGCGACCTGCGGGTGCACCTGCGCGTCCTCGAGCACCACCCGCAGACCCAGATGCCGCCGGAGCTGCAGGCCAAGCGGCAGTCGTTCGCGCACTGACCGCGGGGTCCTTCGCGGCGCCACAGGAACGGCGGCCGGTTTCTCGATCCCTGTCACATTGACTCGCCTCGATGCGCGAGACACCGTGAGAGTCGTTCGAGAATCCCCTGCGTCTCCCGGAGGTGCGCCGTGCTGTCGGCCGAAGACAACGAGATCCTCACCCGGGTCGGCCCCAGCACGCCGATGGGAAACCTGCTGCGCCGGTACTGGATCCCGGCCTGCCTGTCGTCGGAGATCGGGCAGCCCGACGGGCCGCCGGCCCGGGTCCGGCTGCTTGGCGAGGACCTGGTCGCGTTCCGCGACACCCGCGGCGCGGTCGGCCTGATCGAGGAGCGGTGCCCGCACCGCGGTGCGTCGCTGTTCTACGGGCGGAACGAGGAGTGCGGGCTGCGCTGCACCTACCACGGCTGGAAGTTCGACGTCACCGGGCAGTGCACCGACCAGCGGTCGGAGATCCGGTCGTTCGCGCACCGGATCAAGACGACGTCCTACCCGGTGCGGGAGTCGGGCGGGATCGTGTGGGCGTACCTGGGGCCCGCCGATTCCATGACGCCGTTCCGCGACTTCGGCACCGATTCGCTGCCGGCTCCGATGATCGGGGCGAACAAGGAGACGATCCACTGCAACTGGGTCCAGTCGATGGACGGCGACCTGGACACCGCCCACATCTCCAACCTGCACCAGTTCGACGCGATCGACGACATTCCCGACGACGGGACCGACAAGCCGGGCTACCCGTCGGGGTTCATGTCGATGAAGTTCTGGCGGCACGACCCGCGCGCGCTGATCGAGGTCGACGAGACCTGGCACGGCTTCCGGTACGCGGGACTGCGGGTGACGCCCAACGGCTACCGGCACGCGCGGATCAGCGCCTACATCTTCCCCGCGTCGACGATCATCGCCCAGATCCCGTTCTCGACCCGGCAGATCTTCGTGGTGCCGTCCGACGACGTCACGACCTACCGGTATAACTTCACGACCCAGCCGCCCGCCAACCCCCGGGGGCTGGGCGGGCCGGTCTTCTTCAGCTATGAGAAGTACCCGTTCGAGATGCTGCCGCCGAACGGCGTCGTGCCCCGCACCTACACCCGCGAGAACGACTACCGGATCGACCGGTTCGCGCAGAAGGGGCTCTCCTACAGCGGGATCGCCGACTTCCGGTCCCAGGACGCGATGGCGACCGAGACCGCCGGCCCGGTCTACGACCGGACCAGGGAGCACCTCGGCTCGACCGACGTCGCCCTGATCCGGATGCACCGCCAGCTCCTGCGGGCGGCCAAGGCGCTGGCCGACGACCCGGCGGCGGGGCTGCCGGCCCTCGGCGGGGCGGGCGACTTCCGCGCGATCCGGGGGGCGGAGAAGATCCTCGGCGACGGCGAGGACTGGCGCGCGCTCGGCACCGACGCCGACCCCGTCGTCCAGGAGGCGCTGGACCTGTAGACTCCGCGGGCCGCCGTCGGGCCGCCGCCCATCGACGCCATCGAACCGCCCGACGTCGCGTCCGGCGTCCCGCCCGTCCGCCACCCCCCCGCGTGGTGTTACGCACGGAACACATAGTGGCAATGCGGAGATAAACATTTCGAATGGTACGGAATATAGTTTAACGTTCATGTAACGGCCACTCAGCCGACGCGCGAGGGCACCGGACTGCGGGAAGGGTGGGATCCTTGGTCCGGTGACGTGTGCCGTCGAACGGGAGGAATCGCATGGAGGCAGCGCAGTCCGACGGGTCTGGCGGGGCGCTCGGCGGTCAACTGGGGACCGCGGCGACGCGAGAGCGCACGTTCCACGGCCGCGATCCGCACACCGTCGCCGCCGACACGATCTGCAAGGAGTCGCCGACCACGTGCCAGGTGCGGACCCGGGTGTACCGCGATGGCCGGCTGATCGAGCAGGGGTTCCCGGTCGACCGGATCAGCGACCACCTGATCGACGACGACACCACGGTCTGGCTCGATCTGCGCGACCCCGACCGCGACGACCTGCTGGTGCTGCAGAACGAGTTCGGCCTGCACCCGGTGGCGGTCGAGGACGCCCTCTTCGACCGCGAGCGGCCGAAGATCGACCGGTACGAGACCCACCTGTTCATGACCGTCTACGGCGCCCGGCTCGATACCGCGACCGGCGAGCTCGCGACCAGCGAACTGTCGGTGTTCGTCCTGCCGCGGGCGCTGATCACCATCCGCAAGGACGACGGGCTCGACATCGGCAAGGTCGTCGAACGCTGGGACTCCAGCCCCGACCTGGCCAGGCACGGCGTCGGCTTCCTGCTCTACGGGCTGCTCGACTTCATCGTGGACGGCCATTTCGAGGCGGTGCAGTCGCTCGACGACGCGGTCGAGGAGCTCGAGGACAACCTCTTCGACGACACGCCCAAGAACATGTCCGTGCACCGGCGGTCGTTCGAGCTGCGCAAGTCGCTGGTGCTGCTGCGGCGGATCGTGCTCCCGATGCGCGAAGTGCTGAACACCCTGATGCGGCGGGACGTCCGCCTCGTGGACCCCGAGCTGATGCCGTACTACCAGGACGTCTACGACCACGTGCTGCGCGCGACCGAGTGGACCGAGTCGCTGCGCGACCTGGTGACCACGATCCTGGAGACCAACCTGACCATCCAGGGCAACCGGATGAACATCATCACCAAGAAGGTGACGTCGTGGGCGGCGATCATCGCGGTGCCGACCTTCATCACCGGTTTCTACGGCATGAACGTGCCGTACCCGGGGTTCAGCGACCACGTCGGGCTGCTCGTCGCGGTCGCCATCATGCTCATCTCGGGGATCTGCCTGTACGCCGTCTTCCGCCGCAACGACTGGCTCTAGCCACGGCGCCCGCGCTTCTTGCTGTTATCCAGGACTGGGCCGTGATTGTGTGCCGTTGGGGGCCGCGTTTTCCTGCCGTGAGCGTCAGCGTGTGCCGTTGGGGGCGCTATACGACCCGAACTACGCACAATGGCTATTATGTCCAATCTGACTGTTAACGGTGGTGCCCGTGAGGACAGTGTGCCCGACCACGGCCGACCGCGCCGGGCGTCTCGCCGGTTGAGTAAGCCGCGGAGCGCGGGTTGAGGAAGCCGCGCGGCGCTGATCGAGGACAAGGCGCGGTAGCAGCCTCAGCCGTCGAGCAGGCGGGACCTGACGTCGGCCTTGAGGATCTTGCCGACCCGGGAGCGGGGCAGGTCGGGCCAGATCTCGACCTGCTTAGGGGCCTTCACGCTGCCCAGGCGGCCCTTGACGAAGGCCCTGATCTCCTCGGCGGTGACGTCGCGGCCGGCGTGCGGCTGGATGATCGCGGTGACGCGCTCACCCCATTTGTCGTCGGGCAGCCCGACGACCGCGCAGTCGAGCACGGCCGGGTGGGCCAGCACCGCCTGCTCGACCTCGGTCGAGTAGACGTTGAAGCCGCCGCTGATGATCATGTCCTTGAGCCGGTCGACGATGTACAGGTAGCCGTCGGGGTCGAGGTAGCCGACGTCGCCGGTGTGGTGCCAGCCGTGCCTGGACGCCTCGGCGGTGGCGGCCGGGTTCTTGTAGTAGCCGGCCATCACCAGCGGGCCGCGGACCACGATCTCGCCGCGCTCCCCCGGCGGCAGCGTCCGGCCCGCCTCGTCCATGATCGCGACGGTGGTGAGCGGGGTGGGACGGCCGGCCGAGGTGAATCGCTCGGTCGCCAGCGTCCCGTCCGCGTGCAGGTGGTCCCTGGGCGGGAGGGCGGAGATGAACATCGGCGCCTCGGTCTGGCCGAACAGCTGCCCGAGGACCGGCCCGAAGGCGCCGATCGCCTGCTCCAGCCGGGCGGCCGACATCGGCGCCGCCCCGTACCACAGGCACTGCAGCGAGCCCAGGTCGGCCGACGCGAGGGCCGGGTGGTCGAGCAGCGAGTAGATAACGGTCGGGGGCAGGAACGCGTGGGAGACCCGGTGCCGGGCGATGAGCGCGAGGAACTCCCCGAGGTCGGGGCGCGGCATGATGACGATCTCGCCGCCCAGCGCCATGATCGGGAAGCAGAGCACCCCGGCGGCGTGGGTGAGCGGGGCGAACGCCAGGTAGACGGGGCTGCCCGCGAACGGGTAGCTCATCAGCGTCAGGGCCGCCATCGTCTCGACGTTCCGGCCGGTCAGCATCACGCCCTTCGGCCGGCCGGTGGTGCCGCCGGTCCCGGCGATCATGACCACGTCGTCGACCGGATCGGCCTGCCACGGATCGTCGCCGACCCCGGCCAGCCACGCGGCGAACCCGACCGCGCCGGGAAGCCCGGCCACGTCGGCGGCGCCGGTGTCACCGTCCAGGCAGACCAGCGTGCTCAGCTCGGGCAGGTCCGGGGCGATCTTCGCCACCAGCGGCGCGAACGCGGCGGCGAAGATCAGGCAGCGGCAGTCGAGCAGCGCCAGCAGCTCGCGGTTCTCGGCCGCCTCGTTGCGGGGGTTGACCGGGCACCAGACCGCCCCGGCCCGGCTGATGCCGAACACCGCGGCGAACGCCACCGGATCGTTGCCCGACAGCACCGCCACCTTGTCGCCCGGCCTGATGCCGGAGCGGGCCAGCGCCCGCCCGACCGACCAGGACAGGCGCTGCACCTCGGCGTAGCTCCTGGCCTGGCCGGCCACGGTGAGGCAGGGGGCGTCGATGGGGTGGACCGACGCCCCCTTGTCGAGGAAGTCGACGAGCCGCATGGCTCCGTCCTCCTCAACTCGACCTGGTGAGCGCGGGCTCCATCACCAGGCCGAAACTGCGGAGCACGCCGAGCAGCTCGCGGTGGCCGAACGCCTGGCAGCCGGACGCGAACCCGGCCCGCCGCGGCGGCTGCTGCAGCAGCGAGTAGGCGGCGTACGCCTGGAGCAGGCCGGTCTGCTTGTAGTTGCAGTTGCCGTGGATGACGCAGTGCGCCCGGCCGAGCGGGCCCGAGGCGTGCACCGAGTCGAGCGAGGTGTTGATCCGGGTGTACTCCCGGGGCGGCATCTGGTTCATCACCGCCGCCGCCTGCTCGGCCAGCACCCGGTGCTTCTCCGCCGCCGGCAGGTCCGCGATCTGCGCCAGCGCGGCCGCGACGATCTGCGGGACGCCGAGCATCAGCGGCCGGTTGAAGACGCCGCCGAGCACCTTGACGTTGGCGACCCGAGGGTCGCGGCTGAACCAGACCGGGTGCGAGGTGCCGCCCCACGGCAGCGCCAGCCCGGTCTCGTGCTGGCCGGGCACGGCCACCGAGTAGAGGCCGGCGTCGGCTTGCCACTCCTGATAGGCGTTCTGCTCCAGGTAGTAGGCCTTGGCGAGGGCGGCGTTGACGAGGATCGTCCGGGTCGAGGCGACGGTCGGCGCGCCCTTCCAGAACACGAGGATGTCGAGCGTGTCGAGGCCCGGCTGCTCCAGGCAGAGCTGGGCGGCGACCTCCCCGGTGGTGTACATCTGGGCGACGCCGGGCGCGAGCAGCAGGCCGGCCGCCGCCATCCGGGCGCCGTAGGCGGCCTCGGCGTCGATCAGCCAGTCCTGCTCGCCGGTGGTGTCGAGGTAGTGGCAGCCGGTGGCGAGGCAGGCCTCGACCACCTCATGGCCGTGAGTGGCGAACGGCCCGACCATGTTGCAGACGACGCTGGCGCCGTCGAACAGCTCCGACAGCGGCCCGACCGCGTGCTCGACCTCGACGATGTCGTGCTCGACGGTGCCGATGCCGGGCACCGTCTCCAGCGCCTCGGCGATCCGGGCCTTGTCCCGGCCCGCCGCGATGAACGGGACGTTGAACTCCCGCAGGTACTCGCAGACCAGCCGCCCGGTGTAGCCCGAGGCGCCGTAGACCACGACCTTCTTGTCAGTCATGCCTGATCCCCCTCACATGCCCATGCCGCCGTCGACCGGGAGCCCGGCCCCGGTGATGAACCGTGCCCCGTCCGAGGCGAGGAACACCACCGCGTCGGCGATCTCGGTCACCTCGCCGAGGCGGCCGAGCGGGGTCAGTCCCGCCACCGCCATCGCCGCGTCGGCCGCGGTCGGGAACAGCCCGATGGTGGCGCAGTCGTTGGCCAGCTGGTTGCCCATCTCGGTCGGCACCAGGCCGGGGTACACGCAGTTCACCCGGACCCCGTAGCCGAGCTTGCCCGACTCCATCGCGGCGACCTTGGTCAGCCGGTCGACCGCCGACTTGGTGGCGGAGTAGACCGCGATGCCGGGAAACGCGATCGTCGCCGCGACCGAGGCGACGTTGACGATCGAGCCGCCCGCGCCGGCCGGGCCGCCGGGGCGCATCGCGCGGAAGCCGTGCTTGAGCCCGAGCGCGGTGCCGAGCACGTTCACCTCGAGCTGCCGGCGGACCTCGGCCGGGTCAATGTCCACCAGCAGGCTGGTGATCTCCACGCCGGCGTTGTTGACCAGGATGTCGAGGCCGCCGAGGTGCGCGATGACCTGCGGGATGGCCTGGACCCAGCTCTCCTCGGAGGTGATGTCGAGCGGGACGAACTCCGCCCTGGCGCCATCGGAGCGCAGCGAGTCGGCGCACGCCTTGCCCAGGTCCTCCCTGATATCGCCGATCACCACCGACGCGCCGGCCCGGGCGAGCGCCCGCGCCATTCCCTCGCCCAGACCCCGGGCCCCGCCGGTTACCAGGGCCCTGCGCCCCGTCAGGTCGTAAACGCTCATCGGACACCTCTCTGTGCTGCCGAGCCCCGCGCATCAAGTGCCTCCAAGGCTGATCTCAGTCTTGACAGTTGTCAAGAGATTGCTTGACGATCGTCTTACAGAATTTGGCCGATCGTCCAGTACCGTGGAGTCATGGCAGTTCAGAACCGGGACACGATCGCGCGCCGCCAGGTCGACAAGTTCGCCGAGCGCCGCGACCAGCTCGCCGCTGCCGCGCTGCAGACCCTGGCCGAGCGGGGCTACGCGAATACCAGCCTGCGCGACATCGCGCAGAACTCGGAGTTCTCGCACGGCGTGCTGCACTACTACTTCGCCGACAAGTTCGAGCTGATCATGTACTGCGTCCGGCAGTACAAGGCCGAGTGCGTGCTGCGGTACGACTCGATTGTGGCCACCGCCGTCGGGCCCGACCAGCTCCGCCGCGGGTTCGGCGCGGCCATGGCGGCGACGCTGGTCGAGGACGCGACCCTGCACCGGCTCTGGTACGACCTGCGCAACCAGTCGCTGTTCGACGAGAAGTTCCGGGCCGACGTCGGCGACATCGACCGGTCCCTCGAGCGGATGATCTGGCGCATCGTCACCAAGTTCGGCGAGCTCAGCGACACCCCGCTCGCGGTCACCCCGGCGCTGGCGTACGCGCAGCTCGACGGCGTCTTCCAGCACGCCCTGCTGCGCCACCTGGGCGGCGACGTGACCGCGGCCGCCACCCTCGACGCGAACGTCCGGCAGGTCCTGCCGACGCTCCTCTTACTCGGCCAGGACTGAAGTTCCCGGCGGCGCTTGCGTAGACTCCGGCTGGTGATAGCCACGCTGGCGGTGGAGAACTACCGTTCGCTGCGCAGCCTCGTCCTCCCGCTCGCCCCGCTCACCGTGGTGACCGGGGCCAACGGAGTCGGCAAGTCCAGCCTGTACCGGGCGCTGCGGCTGCTGGCCGACGCCGCCCGCAACGGGGCGGTGGCGGCGCTGGCCCGCGAGGGCGGGCTGCCGTCGACCCTGTGGGCCGGCCCGGAGACGATCGGGCGGCGGGTGCGGGACGGCACCCATCCCGTCCAGGGCACGGCCCGGACCAAGCCAGTCTCGCTCCGGCTCGGCTTCGCCGGCGACGAGTTCGGCTACGCGATCGACTTCGGGCTGCCGGCCGGGGCCGGGCGGCAGAGCCTGTTCGCGCTCGACCCGGAGATCAAGCGGGAGACGATCTGGGCCGGCCCGCTGCTGCGGCCGGCCGCGGCGCTGTGCGAGCGCGACAACGGGATCGTCCGCGTCCGCGACGACGGCCGCGCCTGGTCCGAGCCGTACCCGATCCGCCCCTACGACAGCATGCTGAGCGAGTTCGCCGACCCCGGGCGGGCGCCCGAGGTGCTCCGGGTGCGCGAGCAGCTCCGCTCCTGGCGGTTCTACGATCACGTCAGGACCGACGCGGCGGCGCCCGCCCGGGGCAGCCAGATCGGCACCAGGACGCCGGTGCTGAGCCCGGACGGGTCCGACCTCGCCGCCGCGTTGCAGACGATTCGCGAGACCGGCGACGCCGCCGCCCTCGACCAGGCGGTCGGCCAGGCGTTCCCCGGCAGCCGGGTCACGGTCGCGAGCGAAGGCGAGGGACGGCTGGGGCTGCGGCTGCACCAGCACGGGCTGCTGCGGCCGCTCGGCGCGGCCGAGCTCTCGGACGGGACGCTGCGCTACCTGCTGTGGGCGGCGGCGCTGCTGGCGCCCCGCCCGGCCGGCCTGCTGGTGCTCAACGAGCCCGAGACCAGCCTCCATCAGCAGCTGCTGGCCCCGCTGGGCCAGCTGATCGCCGCCGCCGCGACCCGGTCGCAGGTGGTCGCCGTCTCGCACGCGCAGACCCTGATCGCCGCGCTGGAGGAGGCGGCGGAGGAGTCCGGAACCGCGGTCAGCGCGGTGGAGCTGATCA
>Ga0335072_10010479_pt1 | contig 13340 bp, 8 predicted proteins | sample Lox_Sample_21_FD_206725 | JGI IMG/M metagenome (GOLD analysis project Ga0335072, IMG submission 206725) | Soil microbial communities from Loxahatchee National Wildlife Refuge, Florida, United States - Lox_Sample_2.1 | ecosystem: Environmental > Terrestrial > Soil > Wetlands | place: USA: Florida...
TTGAAAATACTTCGCTTTTGAGACCGAAGTCAAGGGTTTTTTCTCCATTCCACGGCGAAAACTTTTTGCGCAGGCGATCAAGCATACTTCGGCGCGACTACGACACATTGTTGCTTTGCGTGAAATCCTCGATATCATTGGCCGCATCAGAATAGTTTTCTGCCGCGAGCCACAGCGGGTTTTGGCTTGGGGTTATCGATCCAGGGCCCGGCCACGCGTCAATACCAGTCGTAAAGCCGGTCACGACGTTGCGCTCGATCAGTATCCGCGCTCCCAGTTGGCGCGTGACATTAATGCCGGTGATCGTCTGCCCTGCGTCGGCAGTGCGCGTGAGCGAGATATCATTCTCCGCAATCAGCGCGCTCGTTACGCCGCCCACATAAATACCGTGACGATCGCCTGTGGTCGCGGGTGTCATCTGCACCGCAATCGAGTTGCCCACGATCCGCAACTGCTGCACCTGCAAGTTAACCAGCGAGGGATCGAGGGCCATGTTGCACAATCCCACATGGATCCCCTGCGCAGTTCCAGCAATGCGGTTGTTGATAATTCGGATGTTGGTAGCCAGATTGCCACCAACCACGATGCCTTGCGACGAGGTGGAGTAGAGCTGGGGCAGAACTCTGGCGAAGTAATTCTGGAAGGCCTGCGGCGCCGTCGACGACATTTTGATTGCATTCAAGGCAATCGTCTTTACTGCCTTCCTCACCGCGCCCATCGTCGAGGTGTTCGTGAGTCCGGCTTTGGCGAGGGCGTCGGTCCAGGCGTTGGTGAGCTTGGAGCTGCTGATGAACTTGAGCTGTATGGTTCCGAAGGTAGCCGCGACATGCGCGCGGCCCAGCGCGCCAAGATTCACGTGGGGAAGTTTGGCGATTGTCGCCGATGCCTGCGTGTTTTTGGCCGGCGCAGTGCTGGCTGGTTTTTGAGGAGCCGCCGGAGCAGGCGTGGTTTCGGCTGCAGGCGCCTCTCCTGCCTGACCCGCGGCTGGATTGGTGAGGGGCGCGTTGGCAGAAGCGGGCGCCGGGTGCGAGGCGTCGGGCTGCTTCCTCCGTTCGGCGCGCCGTATCTGGCGCAGCGCCTTCTTCGAGGTTTTGGTTGCCGTGTCCACAATCGTCATCTCTTTGACCAGCCCCTTGGCCAGATGCGAGGCCAGCACGTTGTGCGAGGCAATATTTCCAGGGGTAATGCCCAGTAACTCGTAAACCGTTTCGACGATATTGTTTTCAACCCAAGCGTGATCGGCGTTCACCAGCAGAATGCCCACCTGACTGTCGCCTACTATGCAGCGGCAGTTGGTGATCCGCACAAGCGTCTCATTTGCAAGCGTAGTGGGAGTCGCCGTGGTTGTATTGTTGTAGACCGCCAGACATGAGGCGCTGCGCAGGTCGTTGCCGACGCACTCGAATGTGCAGCGATCGACATTGATCTCAGAGCAATTGTTAAAAGTGACGGCGCCCTGCAATCCCTTGGTGTTATTGCTGGAGGTGTACCCGGTCAGTCCAGCTCGCACAAATACATCGGTCATGGTCACCTGGGTGCAGCCATTGAACTCGATCGCCACCTCAAGCGGTCTGCCAAAAATCACCGTGCCGTCGCCGGCGCCGGTAATCTTGACGATCGCGTTGCCGAATGAAATTGTGCTTGTCACGTCGTACACACCGGGTTGGAAGCAAAGGTTCAGCGCCCTCGCTCCACTGGCAATCGCGGCGTTGAGTTTTCCCTGCCAGTCCTCTGAAACGTCGAGCGTGAGGGCGCAGCAGTCGCACGCGCCCAATTCGGTGAGAGGTAGAAACGGGATTCTGCAATCGGGTGTGACCGGACCAGCGGGCGAACCGGGAGTGAAGATTGCCAGGCCGCAGAGCCACTGCCTGGGCCCATCGGGTGGTTGCGGTCCCTCAAGGTAGCGCGCGGGGTACACCTGCTGCGGCGTATTGGGCCGCACCGCAAAGTTCCAAAAAGGCCGCAGTGCAAACGGCGCCGTCGGCAGCTCGGCGATGTTTATTGTGACGGCGAGGCCCGAGACGGTATCAAGTTGCGTAGACTGATTGACGTTGAACGTCACGCTTGCCTGCCATAACCGAACAAAAAGCGAGTTGGGGTCGCTGGGTATGGTTGTGCCCGTGGGCACCGTGAGCTGCTGCGTCGTGGGATCGTAGATGTTTCCGGAATCGAGCGTGACCACCACCCCCTGAGGGGCGGCAACATAATTGTCGTCGACCGGGTCACCCAACACCATGGTGGTTTGCAGAATCTCAATAGTCTGCCCCGGCTGCGGCGTGTGCGCAGCATCGATGGGGGCCTGCGCCAGTTGCAGAACAGTGGCGCTCACCGCGGTTGCGCGATAGAGAAACGAAGCGTTGTTCCAGCCCCATAACAGTGTGCCCGAATTGCCGCTCACGCTGGTGACCGCAACCTGAACCAGTTGATTGTCTGAGCCAAGATAGCCGCCCTGCGCTGAAGGGCAGCAAGGATCGCTCGGAGTCGTCGGCGGATAGAATCCGACCTCGAGCGTCGCGTTATAACTGAGAGAACAATCCTTCGGATTAAAGACGAGTCCTTCACTGGACAACTGCTTGATGGCCGCCGCGCCGGCGGCCGCGCAGGTGCTTTCGCTCGTAGGAAACTGGACAATGTGCTGCATCAGCCGCGTGCGCGCGTCGGTATCCGGACCACCGAGGGCCACCTCGAGCAGCGCTTGATCTTCGACGGCAGAGATGCTCTGCTCAATGACGTGTAACGCGACAACCTCTTTTTGATTCTTGGTTGCGGCGGCAGGGGCAGGCGCCGGCTGGTCGAGCCATTCGGGCTGATTGGCCACCGGTATGGCTGTATCGTTTTCCATACGCCATCCGCCCACGTACATGGTTCCCACGCCGACGGTGAGATTGTTGTTGCCGTCGGTGGTGACCTGGTAACCGTTGTTGGGCGTGCCGGCGGGACCAACAATATCGATGGTCTCAAGGCGCAACGCCTCAGCGGCGATCATCGCCTGCTCGTTGACGTCTGCCTCAAGCGTCACTCTACCCTGCTGCGCGACCACCGAGCGGTACTCGCGCGTTGGATCAAAACTGATTCGTGCCCGATCGCTTCCCATTTGACAACTCCTTGCGCTTACTCAACCAATAGATTTATGTCTACTCAATCCGCGTCGATCCAGACCGGCAACTGGCCGATCGGCGCGTACTCTTCGTATTTCAAAACGAGTCCGCGGCGTTTGAGCGCCACCACCTCGCTGCTGTAAACGCCCATCTCGGCGCCGTTCTCCGCGCCGGTCAAAATCGATTGCGCCGCCTGAACTGAGTCGGCCGCGCAGATACATGCGTTTGCTGACTGTGCGGCAGAAAGAATCTGGTTGTCAGCGTCGCTGCGCAATTGCACATATCCGGGATCGCCGAAGTTGCGCGAAACAAAAATGGAGGGATGCGCCGCGGTTACAACGGAACGGTAAGGCTGATGCAGGCTGCTGCCCGAGGCGTAAGACGAGAAACGCACGCAACCGTCCTGCGTGTCGTCCGCTGTCGCCACATTGTCGAGAATGCTCTTAGACGCGCTGAGGATATGCGCGACAATCATGCCCATCACCGTGCACTGTGTCAGCGATACGGTTCCCTCGTCGAAACCGAGTGCGAGATCGGCGAGCGCCAGCGGCCAAAGTTGTTCCGCCTCAGCTTCGTTCATGGAGCCGATGGCACTAAGCATGGCCGTGCGAAGAGCCTTGGAGACCCCATTGGCGGGACTGTAGTGCTCAAGGAGATTGGCGAGCGTGGACGAAGACGCGACAATCGCCTGGGCCTGCGGGCTGGTCCCGAATTTAAGCGCGTTGGCCAGCGATGCCGGGTCGAAGAACACCGGGTTGCTCAGCGCCACTGTCGACCCAACGGTATGCGTCGGGATCGATTGCACAATCGAGGCCGTCGCCTGCAACGATGTCACCGCTCCGTCGCCGCTGGTGCGGATGGCGCCGGTGATGCATCGTTCCACGATAAAGTTCGTGACCGACCCCTCGATGTAAATCACGGATGGCCGCAGCGGCATTCCGTCGATGGCGCTTGCATACAACGGCGGCGGAGTGGGTGGCGTAACGCCCTTTTGCGCGACGAAGATTGAGCCGGGATCGACAGTTGCCATGCGCAGATATACGTTGTCGAAACTTCCGGTCAGCACCAGGTCTGCGCCCTGCAGCAACAGGCCCTGAATCACAAGCTGCGTTGGCGTTGTTGAGCCGGATGTCGCTTTGCCTTGAATCTCCCACTTCTGCGCAGCCGTTTCGCTCCAGCGCAGCACTGGCCTTTGGCCGTTGACCGCGGCAAGCGCAACCGTGGCGCCGGCTGGAACTGTGAGGGTTTTGCTCGGCCCCTTGTATGTCAGCGAGTCATTGAAGAGCAGCGTGCCTGTTCCGGTAACCGCGCCGAGGATCGGATTGAGATTGGTCGTGTCGCCGCCGCTGATGTTCGCGGTTGTAGCCGGCAAAGTGAGAGGGCTGAGCAGGCTTGTGTCGAATGCGCCCCCGCCGACCTGGCCCAACAGCCCGAAGTTGTAGCAAACGGCAAGCGTTCCCACCGGCGCCGGCTCGGGGTTCTGCGTCTTTGCATTCACAAAGCTGAAGGTTCCGCGCTCAGGATGGATCTTCAAATGATTCAACGGCAGCGCTGCGCCGGTTCCGCCGGCAATCATTCCCACGCTGAAGGCCTGCGGAGTGAAGTCCGTTGAGTAAAGCTCATCCGGCGCGGTGGCCCACAAAGTTTCGCGAATCGCTACCGGCAGTTCCCACTCATCGGGTGAGACCCAGTGCTCGCCCCACTGCGCTTGCTCGCCGACGCGCTGCGACGCCGCAAAGAGCGGAATCTCGCGTCCCGTGGGGTCGAAGGTCAGGCACGGCTTCGCCGCCTTGTTGCTCACCGGCGTTGCGGCCGAGATGGGAAACGCTTGCAGCCACCAGATAAAGACGCCCAGGTTGCGGATGTTGAAGTGGCCGAGCGTCTCACCGCCGGCGCGCAGGTCCGCGGTATAAAAGTATTCGTCGAAGGCGTTGCCGGTGTTGCTGGCGGCATAGGTATTGCGCAGATCGGCAAAACCGCCGGCGGGCGTACCGCTGTAGGCGCCAATCAAACCTTCAACCACCTCAAGCGATTGCTGTTGTGGCAGTGCCTGCCAAATCGAAGGATTCTGGTCGGGCTCCTTGCCGGTGTTAGCAGTGCCGGCGAGGTAGGAGACGTTGTAATAGGTGACCTCATCGTTAGGAAAGTAGTTGGAGGTTGGGCTCCAAACCCCGCGCAGGTTTGCTCCATTTTGCGCACCAGACAGCCCTATCGGCCCTGTGAGCGGATTCTCGATCTGGTAGCTGAGCGGCGGGTCAAACTGGTGCCGGTTGCGCGCCATGCGGCGAAAGAACTCGACCACACGAGCATCGCGACTGGCAATGTCGGCGGCGAGTTCCTCAAGCACGCCAACAGTCCCAGCCCGGCGGCGGTAGTAGATCGTCTTCGCGACATCGACGCGCTGAGCCGCGGCGTCAAGGCAACTCACCAGCCTTGTCGCAACCAGTGTTCCGATATAGGGAATCACCCAGTCGTCGCAAGTCTCAATCGACTGGTTCTCCCACAAGCGGTCAGTGTTGCGGCGCAGCACCGCAGCCTGCGTTCCAATGCGATTGATGAGCTCGCGCAGCGGTCCCGGCGCTCCCGCAGTCGGTCCCTGGTCGTTGAGCTTGTAAACCGGCGGCAGCAGGTTCCACAGCCGGTCGGAATACCACTGAGCGTAACCGTCTGTGATCATGACGTACCTGCCTGTGCGCTGGGATTAAAGTTCGAGGGGTCGAGCGTAAAGTAAGCGCCCTCGCCGGGAAGATGAATCGGCCCTGGATCGACCGAACCGTTGTATATGAACTGGCTCGAGGCAATGGCCAGCACGCCGCTCACGCCCAGGCACACCGCCTCAATCTGGCTGTTAAAGAGCCCTACGCCGATCTGCAGATATGCCGGAGAGAAGAGGCCGACCTCTGGATCGGTCAGCGCGGTGGTCAGCGCTGCGTTGATCGCGTTTGTGTCAGAACCGGCTTGAACAACGTAGTTGAGCGCGAAGGTGACGGGGACGGGCGTGGCCTCAAGAACCGTTACCGGACGGTTGGGATCGCTGGCAATTGCGAGTTGCTTCTGCACGGTTGCTGCAATGTTGGGCTGGCCCGCAACATAAACGGTCACAGTCGCGCGATCGTCGGCCGCATCCCACGCCCAGCTTGCTGAGGCCATGGTCGCGCCTGAAGCCTGCGCCGCGATGGCGGCGTAATCGAAAACTGAAACGGCGCGCCCAAATGCGAGCACCGAGCGCGGCGCATACTCCTTGATGAGCGAAGCAGGGTCAGGATCGCTGCCGCCGGAAACCACAACGGGATTCGCAATTGCCTGCAGTCCCGGATAGTTCTGCGCGATGACCGTCAGCTTGCCCGCGGCCGGAATTTGCGAGCCGCCACCCACGCGATAGTTGGCAATCACGTTGTTGACGCCGGTGGTGAGTCGCGCGCCATTCACGCCGTCGCCAAAATCCACCCAGGTGTTCTGCTGCGCGTCTTCGCGAGTGACGAAGACCTGAGCGTTTGCAGGCTGGCCGTAGAAGCTCGCGACCTCAGTCCATGGCAGCGCGTCCACAGTAATCGTAACTGTGCTTTGGAAACTGGCGCCGCTGGTGAGATAAGTGACGGGCGACTTGGCGAGCTTGAAGCTCTGGCCCGCCTGCGTTGCATCGCCGCTGCCCAGGATCTCGTTGGTCACCGTCTTGCCGCAACTCACAGGCAGCAGATTGTAGTAAACGGTGATGGGCGGCTGCATTTCCGGCGAAAGCGGCGTGGGAGTGCTGAGAGGCCAGGTCACGTCAAGGCCGCCATCGCCCGCGGTGACGCCGCTCGTCAATTGACCGTTGCCCACGCTGTCGGCGAGCAGAATCTGTTGTGGGGCGCCCGTCGAGAGCTGAGCCGGTTGTATTGGATAGAGCTCGGTCGATACGCCGTCCCAGAGCGCAGGCGGCTGATCGATGAGTGTTCCTACCGAAACCCAGTCGTAGAGCAGCGAAGTCTGATTGAGCGCGCCCGTCACGGCAGATGTGAGCCCGTTTGAGAGGGTAAGCTGCGTGTGCAATACGGGTATTGGCGTTGGCCCGCCGCTGGCGGGGGGGCTCGCTGGCGTAGGTCCACCGGCGCTGCTTGCGTCGCCCATCATGTCTTGCACGGCCGTGACCTGCACCAGCTCCGATGTGCCGGAAGAGGGAACGGAGAAAACAACCCAGTCGTTGGGCTCGATCTGGCGCGCGAGGCCGGCGAGTTGAACTACAGTGCCGGCCGAATTCACCGCCGATCCGTTGACGGACCAAAGCGCTGCGCTCTGCGCCGCGCGTGTGAGTTGCGCATTTTCAGCGGTCATTGCTGGCGGCGCTGAAGTCGCCGTCATCGTCAGGTTGGTCTGCTTGCCGTTGGCTGTCTGCTGAACCTCCGGAGCGGAATAAACAGTCATCAGGCTGGGCGACACCGTGTCGTCAAGCGGGCCGAGCAAGAGCACATTACCCACATTGACCTTGCTGATTGTGCCCTTGAGCAAAACCGAATAGACCGTGACCCAGGTGCCCCATCCCACTTCGCCCCAGCCTTTGCCCGGGGTCACAAAAATGCGCGGCTCCATGCGCGCAAAATCTTCGAATTCGTCAATCAAGTACGATTTCCAGACCTGGCTGGTGACAATCAGGTTGGGCGGCGGCAAGGTGGATACCTGGTCCGGCAGTCCAATTGCCGTGGCTTGCGAAAGCTCGTAGGTCTGCGGCGTCTGGCCCGGTCCGGGCTTGCTCTGGAACTGCAGGCCCTTAGGCAGCGTGACTGTTTGACCAGGCAGAACGCTGGGTGAGACGAGCGCGGCAAGCGTGCCGGTGGCGCCTATCGTGGGGCGAGGCCGATAGCCCAGAATGGCAACCAGCCCGGCCGGAGTGTCGGGCAGCATCGCGGTGCCGAGATAATCTTCATTGGCGATGCGCTCGTTGTAAAAGCTCAGCACATCGCCGATGTAGGCCCACCACTCGGCCATCATCACGCCGAGGTCAGGCACAGCGGGGTCAGAGCCCTGGCTAGCGGTCCAGGCATTCAAGGCCACTTCGGCGGGCGTACCGTCGGGATTCATGAGCGGCGTGAGCAGCGCCGCGCGGAAGGAGTTGAAGTCGCCGACCCGATAGGCGATTTGCGAAAGCCCCGGCGCGTTTGTGCTGCCCACTGGCCCGCTGCTGCCGCACTGGCAAAGTGGAATTGTGCTCATCGCCCGCCCTCCGCAATCACGTTGATAATGCCGCGCTCGGGATAATTGGGATCGTTGGCCACACGCAGAATCTGCCCCGCGCCGATTGGCAACACGTTGGGAAGCTCAAGAAATACGGTGGTTGCGCCGCGCTGGCGATACTTGATATCGAGCACTCCGTTGACGCCGGGCACTGCCTGGATGGCCGCCTCGAGATTGGCGCGATAGAGCGGCGTGCCGAACGTGAAGCTGTCTGCGTAGAAAAAGCCGGTCGAGCCGTTTGGATTCTGCGCGTCGGCCAGCGCGGTGAGCACGCCTTCTTCCACGTCGCTGTCCAGCCATCCATCCGCAACGCAAACGGTGATGTCAAGATCGATCGAAACAAACCAGGGCGGTGGCGCGTACGACTCATAGCCGGCCAGCCGCCGCCGGTTAAGCAGATCGATCAGGTCAATCTGATTCTGCTCCGCGAGCGCCGTGTCAACAGCCGCGCTCTGCTTCGGATCGGCAACGGTGAAGACAGTCAGCCAGCTCCCCGTCCAGCGGAAAGATGCGCCCGCGCTCAACACCCAGTCCTCGGTCTCGGCGGCGGCCTGGTAGTCGGGCGCGGTCACGGCGCGATACTGCACGGCGCGAAAGGCCTGCGGCGCCATGCGCTGAATGTGCTGCGCCGTCTCGGCATCGGCGCCTGTGGTCACGTCGAAGGGATTGATGACAGAAGTCAGGTAGGAGCTTGCATTGGCACCGATGTTCTGAATCGCGCCGGCCGCTACGTTGCCGGCCGCGCCCAGACCGATGCGGTACTCCACCTGGTAAACATCGCCGTCGTCGGGCTGCACGCCGAATACGCCGTCGCCAAATCGAATGGTGTCGCTCTGGTCGCCGTTGTATTCCCAGTGGATAGTCGCCCCGCTGCCGTCGCGCTCCACAACATTCCAGGCTTGCGAGTCAACCGTGTAGGCAGGCTCTTCCGCTGTTGCATCGAGCAGGCTGGTTGAGAAGGTGAAGGAATCGGGCTCCGGGAGCACGCGATTGAGCACAGTCTCGGGCTGCGGTTCCGCTGTATCGGGATCGACCGACGAGCTGCCCGCCTGAACCGAGGGCAGCCACGCTAGCCGGCCGTTGTTGATGCCAGAGCGGGAGAGCTGATAGCGGAAGATCCAGTTGGGCGCAGCATCGGAGCCGTTCGGTCCGTAGCGAGCCACAGCAACCGGCATGCCCTGCGCGCCCGGCGGCGGCGTGCCGATGGCGAAACTCTCAGTAAATCGCTGACCCTGTGTGCAGGGGAGCAGATTGCCTGCCACTGTGGTCACAGTAAGGTCGCGTTCTTCAGTCAGCGCGTCAGCAGCGCCCCACTCGATGAGCGTGACCGGCGCGGCCTTGTTTCCGGTCGTCAGGAAGATCGGGTCATCGAGCTCGAGCGCAGCGGTCAATGTGACAATCTGCCGCAGGCTCTGGCCCGGCAGATCGGTCTGAATCAGCAGTTGCATCGTGCCGTTCTCAATGGCCTGCTCAAACCCAAATCCGTGACCCTGTAGATACATTTGCGTCGCGCCGCATGCAAGCGTCTTCTGGCTGTCGTCGAACCAGTAGGGCTCAATGCCGCTGTTCCACTTGGGTGAGGTTGCATAATTCGTCGTATCGTTCAGGCCGGTTCCGATTTCAAACGGAACCGTGACGCCATCGGGCGTTGTCGCCGTCACCAGAATGCCTGCAGGAACCGAGTTTCCGCTGACATTGCACTGCACCTGAGTGCTGGCAGAAAGCGCCGGAGTGGGTTCATAATCCACCAGCCGCGCCAGGCTCACGAGCGAACGCCGCTGCGTTGCGGTAAGCAATTTCGCCTCGGTCGCAACGCGGTCCTGGAAGTAACTGAGCTCATCGCCGAGGGCGCAGAGCGTTTCCATGAACATCATTCCGAAATCGGCCTCGGAACGTTCCTGCCATGATGGGTAACGCTGCGACGAGAAGTTGCTAAGCGCCAGCTTGAAGCTCTGATAGTCCTTGGCCGTGTAATCGATTGCCGGCAGCGGAGGCTCGTCCGTCGGGCAGCAATCGCATTCCGGCGCGCAATCGAACTCCGAAGGGCATCCCACCTTGAACGAGAACTGCGCGCTCGAATACATCGGGTCGAGTTTCTCGAGCGCAACGTAACTGTTGGGCGGCCCGCCGGAGAGCTTTTTGTTGGTTGTGAGCGTAAGCGTGTAGGTTGAAAAGTCGCCGTGCTCGCTGACTGTGACAGTCAGGATGCGGTTGCCGTTCGCATCCGTGTTCCAGTCGGTCGCGGCATTAATTGGATTGGCAGTAATGCCCGTGATGCGTTCGCCACCGGAGATGGTAGCGAGCATTTTCTCAGGCGCGGCCGGCGTCACATCCACGGGGTTCAGAAAATGAACGTAGAGAGTCGTCGCGTCCACCGACATCAGCTCAACAAAGCTGATGCCGTTGACCTTTTTCGACTCAATCACCTTGACGAGCCGGTTACGCGGTTCCGACAATCCTTGCGCCATATTCAAATCACCTGAACCTGTGTCTGCTGAATCGTCTGCGTTTCAATCAAAACGTAAGAAACCTGCACCACAATCATTCCGTCCTTGAGCGGCGGTCCCGCAACCGGCCCGCCCACCGATCCGCTCTGCGTTGCAACCGCTACGTTTTGCACCGTGATCTGGTTGCCGAGCCATTGGTTCAGGGCCTGGGTAACGGTGATCTGCGTGGTGGCCGCGAGCGAGGAGTTCAGGGGCGCAAAGAGCAGCCGCCGCAGCCCCGCGCCGAAAGTCGGCATGCAAACGCGCTCGCCGGGATTAGTAAGCAGGACCTGCTGAACCATCTGCTCCACGTGGCTCGCGTAATCGGTCTGCGCCACCTGGCCCGAGGCCGCGTCAATCGCAAACGGATAACGAAAATCCCGCCGAATCACTGTCCCCGCCATTGCTCCAGCCCTTCTTTCTCTCCCGCTTCGACCTTCATGGCTAAATCGCCTGCGCGTTCGTTTGTGCCGGTTGAATAATGACCGCGCCCTGCGGCGCCTGCGTAGCCGCCAGGCACAGCCCAACACTTGAGTCAGTCAATGGAGGCGATCCGACCTGCGCATGCTGCGCCGGCATGGACCACTGCACGCTAACGCAAGGCGTGTAAACACCGCCAGGCGCAAAGCTGCATCCGGCAATAATGAATGTGTCGGTAGCCTGCAGAATCGGCGAGCCGCCGGCCTGCGCATTCGTCTGCGAAGGCGTGGCCGTCACCATTCCTCCGTGAGGGCACATCATCGTCGCCGCCGCCGTAAGTAAATTCGGCATCACAACACCTCCAATGCGCCGTCGTTCACGTTCACTCCGCTCGAGCCGATTGCCACCGAACTCGATCCCGATGTGCTCGTCACGCCGCTTGAATCGAGCGTTACCGTATTCTGCTGTGCGTCGGTGATGGTGATGCTGCCGGCATCTGAATCCATTGCGATCGAACCCGCCGCCGTAATCACCTCTTTCACTGTCGCGCTGGCCTGCGAAGGCACATCGCCCGTAGCCCAGAACATTCCCACCCAGATGGGATAAGACGGATCACCGCCTTCGAACTCAATCCATACGCAACTGCCGACTTCAGGCAGCATGATGAAGCCGACCTGAGGTCCTGCATAGGGCACGCACGGCATGGCCCAGCCGGAGGTCATATTGGGAAGCACCGACGGGACCGATGCCTTCACCCGCATTGTCGAGGCATCGACATCGACGACCACGCCGCGGTATTTGCCGTAGAAGCGGCTCCGCACCCGGTCGGCCAGATCGTGCAGCAGGGGATCGCTCACAGGCTCACCCCTCCCGGCAGCAGGCCGCCGCTCGGCGCCGCGCCCATGGCGTTGCGTACCAGCACAAAGTCCATCATGTGCTGCTGCGTTGTGATTTTGTGCCGCACGCTCCACACGTAGTAGTTGCCCGAGTGCAGCGAGCCCGCGGTATTGAGCTGGGCCACGGTTCCCGCGCGCAGAATTGAACCTAACCGGCCCACGTCCGCCTGGCCTTTGCAGCGCACAAACCAGCCTGCCTCGGTAAGCACCGACTGCGCGCGCATGGTCAACTCCTGCGCGCTGTCCACGGTCGCCGTCAGCAGCGAGGTGACCGTTGTGCCGGCGAACTGAGAAAGGCTCTGCGCCTCCATCGGATCGATGCCGGAATCGCTCGTCGTTCCGCCCGCGCCTGTGTCATCGGGGCTTGAAACCAGCTCCTGCATGGCGATCGTCGCTGTGGGCCGCATTACATCCCAACTGATATCGAGCGCGTTCACCGTTGCGGAGTTCATGTCGTTGAGTGTCAGCGTCGTCGCCGGATCACCGTCTGTCGCGGGCCGTGCGAAGGTCCCGGTGCGCTCGCCCGGCGTGTCGGTGCAGTACACCCGAAAGATCTTGCCCGTGCGTTTAGCCAGCCGGCGCAGAAACTGGGCGTCGGTGCCGCGCTGCACCAGCGTGTTGGTGTCTGAGGTGTAGGCGGGCGAATCATCGTCGGAGTTCGCACTGTCAGGCGTGATGCCGTAGTTCCCAAAGATGCTGGCCGCCACATCGGAGTCAGTTACATCGGCCCACTCCTTGGTCTGCTCGGTGGTGTTCATCAGCCAGGTCGCGTCCTGTCCCCAGATCTGGATCGTGCTTGATGAGGTCCCCGTGTCGAGGTGCACTGTTTGAGCGAGCAGGTAGCCATCGATGAGGCACTGCGCCTGACCGTCGCCCGCCGTCGCCACCAGGCTCACGTTGGTCAACGGCGCCATGCGCGGATCGATCACCAGATCGTAGTCGCCCGATTGCGTAACATTCAGCGGCAGCTTGATTGAGAAGGCGCTGGGCAGCTCGACGTTCTCCTCGATCTCGATCTCGGAAAATGACGCGGAGAGATCGGTGGCGACCAGGCCCGCAAACGACAGTGAGAAAGTACTCGGCGGCATTTATTGGCCTCCCACGGGAATGCCGATCAACTGTCGCGCTTCAAGCGCGCCGGCCGAGGGACATCCGTTCGCGTCGCACAACTGCCAGAAGAGCGTTGGGTCCTGCAGATAGCGCGCTGCAATCAGATCGAGCCGGTCGCC
>Ga0335072_10010480_pt1 | contig 13340 bp, 10 predicted proteins | sample Lox_Sample_21_FD_206725 | JGI IMG/M metagenome (GOLD analysis project Ga0335072, IMG submission 206725) | Soil microbial communities from Loxahatchee National Wildlife Refuge, Florida, United States - Lox_Sample_2.1 | ecosystem: Environmental > Terrestrial > Soil > Wetlands | place: USA...
CAGATGCACGGGATCGGCAGCGACCTCGGTGGTGTCGTGGTTGAACGTCGCCGCCAGCACCTTGAAGGCGAAGCGGGTGGAAGCGCCGTCCATGCCCTCCTCGACGCCGGCCACGTCCTTGTATTCCTGCAAGGAGCGGGCGCGGGGATCGGTCTCTTTCAGGCTCTCGCCGTCGTACACCCGCATCTTGGAGTACAAGGTGGAGTTCTCGTGCCGGCGCAGGCGCGACAGCACCGAGAACCGCGCCAGCATTTCCAGCGTCGCCGGCGCGCAAGGCGCCGCCGCGAGCTCCGAGCGCGAGATCAGCTTCTCGTAGATCTTCTGCTCTTCCGTCACCCGCAGGCAGTACGGTACCTTGATGACGTAGATGCGATCGATGAAGGCTTCGTTGTTGCGGTTGTTCTTGAAGCTCTGCCACTCCGCCTCGTTGGAGTGGGCCATGATGATGCCCTGGAACGGGATCGCGCCGATATTTTCGGTGCCGATGTAGTTGCCCTCCTGCGTCGCGGTCAGCAACGGGTGCAGCATCTTGATCGGCGCTTTGAACATCTCGACGAACTCGAGAATGCCCTGATTGGCGCGGTTCAGCCCGCCCGAGTAGCTGTAGGCGTCGGGATCGTTCTGCGCATGCAACTCCAGCTTGCGGATATCCACCTTACCAACAAGTGAACTGATATCCTGGTTGTTCTCGTCGCCAGGCTCGGTCTTGGCGATGCCGTACTGCCGCAGCCGCGACGGCATCAGCTTTTGAACCCGGAATTTGGAGATGTCGCCGTGGAACTCGTCCAGACGCTTGATGCACCAGGGGCTCATCAGCCCGGTCAGGCGGCGGCGCGGAATACCGTAACGATCTTCCAGCAGCGACCCCATCCGCTCGGGATCAAACAGGCCCAGCGGACTTTCGAACACGGGACTGAGATCGTTGCCGGCCTTCAGCACGTAGATGGGATAAACCTCCATCAGTGCCTTCAACCGCTCGGCAAGCGAAGACTTGCCGCCACCGACGGGGCCGAGCAAGTACATGATCTGCTTGCGCTCTTCCAGGCCTTGCGCGGCATGGCGCAGGAAGCCGACGATCCGCTCGATCGTCTCTTCCATGCCGTAGAATTCACTGAACGCGGGATACACCCGGATCGTACGGTTCATGAAAATACGGCCAAGCCGGGCGTCCTTGGCGGTATCCACCATTTCCGGCTCGCCGATCGCAGCGAGCAGGCGTTCCGTGGCGGTCGCGTACATCATCGGATTGTCGCGGCACGCATCAAGGTATTCGGCCAGCGACATCTCAGCTTCGCGGTTCGCCTCGAAGCTTTTGGCGTAACTGGCGAACAGATCATCGACCATTGGCATCTGTCGCTCCATGGATAAAGCCGAAAGGACGCTCCGCACCGGAAGTATTACAAGATAGGGATGAGCGTAGCGTAGAAGCCCGCCGTCGCGTTAAGTTTTTTTTGCCGATTCGTGAGAATCGCTGCTCGGAGCTATTCGGAGGTCGTCTGCCCATCTCGGACTCCTTTCCGGAGGTGCTACGGGGCGTGGTGCGTAATGAAGGCGATGCAGCGTGTTCGGATTGTGGCGGATCACCAGGGCGTGCAGCGGATACCATCCGGCGCGCCATAGTTGTCGATTCGATGCGAATTTGCCTGGACGTTCCACCGGTTCCGGCCGGCACCACCCGGCGCCCGGTCTCGGAACCAATCGAAGTACACTTGCCAGTCGGCAGAAAATCAAGTATTTTTGGCAACGTGCTCAGCACTTCGTGACCCCGTCGCGTGGCGCGCTGGTAACAATCCCTGTGAGCGGGAGCCATCGAGTACGGGGTGCAAACTCTCACTATAGCCCTCCGATCAGTTCCGCGGCAAGTCGGGCCAAGTGCCCAGGTCGTGCCGCCGACGGTCGAGACTACATCCGCATTCGTTAAAATCCGTTTAAAGTCACCGAATTCAGTCCGAACGTGCAAATCGGCCACGGCCGCGGCACGAGCGGTCCAGATTAGCCGATCCGTACCCGAGTCGGTTGAGATAGATCAGTCCAGTGCTGGATTTTTTCCGGCCCGCCTGATCAGCCCAGGGGTGGACTGGCCTGTGGCGGACTGGCGTCACGAAGCCGTGCCAACACCTCGGACTCGGCTGTCGGGTCAGGCGGCAAGCGGCCACCTCCCAGCAATCGTATCGTCTCGCGCATTTGCTCGTAGTAGTTCCTGCAGGCCGGGCACAGCACCAGATGCCAGCGCGCGGCCAGCCATGCTCCCCAGGGCAGGTCATGCTCCAGGTAGTCTGTCACGAACTCGCTCATGTCGCGGCAGGTGGGAATGAGCGCCATCCCGCTTGCGTCCCTCTTTGAATTGTCGTGAGACTCGGCCGGCGGGCGGACGTTACGATTGTTCGGCCGGCCTCGCCAGCAGAGGGCCAGCCCCGCCATGCGAATGAGCAGGAAGGACGATCAGGAGTTCGATGACCCGGGGTTCCTCGCGCGGCTCCGGCAAGGCGACCCTGCCGCCTACCAGCGGCTGATCCGCCGATTCCACGGCTCGCTGGTGGGCGTCGCTACGCCCATCATCGGCAGCCACGCCCAGGCAGAAGAGGTGGTGCAGGATGCCTGGCTCGCCGTGCATGCCGGGATCGGACGCTTCGAAGGGCGTTCCAGTCTGATTACCTGGTTGTTCAGCATCGTGCTCAACCGCGCCCGCACCCGTGCGACCCAGGAGGCCCGCCTCGTCGGGTTGCCCGACATAGTGGACGGCGGCGAGCCAGGGGAGCGCGCCGTCCCGGTTTCGGCCTTCCAGCCGGACGGGCACTGGGTGGAGGCACCGCGTTTGTGGGACGAGGTCAGCCCCGAGCGCATCGTCGGCGGACGCCAGCTCTGGGACCACGTGCAGGACGCGATTGAGCGCCTTCCGTCCGCCCAGCGTGCCGTGCTGATACTGCGCGACATCGAGGAGCGCGCGGCCGACGAGGCCTGCACACTGTTGAATATCAGTGCGGAGAACCAGCGCGTGCTGCTGCACCGGGCGCGCGGACGCATCCGCGCGACGATCGACAGTCTGGTGGGGACCGCGCCCGCCGCCGCCGCGCGTGTGGCGCCGCGCCCCTCGGCCGGACGCAGGGCAGGCCCGGCGGCCCGATTCATCGCCGCGGCGATCCGCCGGCTGGCGGCCCGCCATGCGCCGCAGATCACCCGTTGCCTTGCGCTTTGGACCGCAGACGCCGTGTGACGATCCGTGCTAGTATTTGAATCAACCGCCGGGGGGCGGAGCGATCATAGGGGACGAAACATGGCATCGACGAAGCGAAATGCGCGTGCTCTATCGAATGGAAAGCCGGCAGCCGATCGCACCGCTGCGACATCCGTATCCGCTTCCGTGACCGAGCCCGCGAACTCCGCGGCCGCAAGCATGCAGCGGCTTCTGCGCGAGGCCGCCTGGAGCCGCATGTTTGGCCGCACGGAAGCGCGCAACCCGTTCGGTCGCTCGCGCTAGGAGCACCCGGCCTGGCTGGCCAAGCATCCCGCGGCGGCAAGGCGAGCGGCAGCGCTGGGCATTCCTGCCGCTGTCCCGCCATGGGCCTGGAGCCGGCCCATTTGTTGGGGTAGCACTCTCATCCGACAACATACGAGAGGCGATCATGGCCGACTTGCTCGAGACCGTCGAAGATGGCGTCGCGGTCCTGACCCTGAACCGGCCTGAGCGCCTGAATGCGCTCTCGCCCGAGATCTACAATGGCCTGCGCGAAGCCCTGCCGCGGCTCGCCGCCGATGAAGCGGTCGGCTCGATCGTCATCACTGGCAGCGGCCGCGGCTTCTGCGCTGGCGGCGACGTGAAGACCATGGAGGCGCGGTCCAAGGCGCAGACCTTCGAGCAACGGCTCGAGCGCTACCGGACCATGCACCAGATTCCACTGATGATGCGGACGCTGCCAAAGGTGATCATCGGCATGATCAATGGTCCGGCGTTTGGTGCCGGCCTCGGCCTGGCTCTGGCCTGCGATTTGCGCATCGCCGGGCGCTCGGCGCGCTTTGGCACCGCCTTCGTCAAGGTCGGCTTCTCTGGCGACTTTGGCGGATCGTGGCTGCTGACGCGGCTGGTGGGTACCGCGAAGGCGCGGGAGCTATATCTGCTTGGCGACCAGGTCACCGGCGAGGAAGCCGCAGCGCTCGGGATCGCCAACCGCGTGGTGGAGGATGAAGCCTTGCGCGAGACGACGATGGCGCTCGCGCGACGGATAGCGGAGGGGCCGCGCATCGCCATGGGCTATATGAAACGCAACCTGTTCGCGGCTGAGACCGAGCCGTTCGCGACCGTGCTGGAGATGGAAGGCATCCACCAGGCCCGCGCCGGCGAAACCGAGGACCACCGCGAGGCGGTAGCGGCTTTCAACGAAAAGCGGAAACCGCGCTTCCGCGGGCGCTGACCAGCTCGGCGGCTGGCATCGTTATGCCGGCCGCAGGGTCGCGATCCACGACCTTCCTGGCTGCGTAGGCGAGGTCCAGGATTGCGAAGCCGCGTCCGCACGAGACGGCAGACCGGCGAAGCACCGCCCTGAAATTACCCCGGGGAGGTAAGGCTCTGCCGCACATATGGCAGAAAGTGCGCCACCCCCGGCGTCTGCATGCCGGGCTCTTTCGCGGCCTCGTCGAACCGGCGCAACTGCACTGCCGCCTCAGCATGCGGCCGGGCACGAAACGCCGAAGCCTCCTCGGTCGACATCGGCCCACCTTGCAACGCCAGGCTGCGCACGCTGTCAGGCGACAGTCTGGCGAAATAATCGGCTTCGGTCCCGCACAGATAGCGCTTTGCCGCCACATGCAGCCGCACCGGTTCGGTCACCCGCGGCGGGAACAGGGCGGCAAGATAGGCGCGGCCCAACTCCTCGTGACAGTCGTCGATGCCGTCCGCCGCAGGATCTTCGCCAAGACCATGCACCATATGGCCGATATCGTGCAGCAGCGCCGCCGTGATCAGGGCCGCGTCGCCGCCCGATTGCTCTGCCAGCAACGCCGCCTGCAACGCATGCTGCAACTGGCTGACCGAGGCGAGGCCATAGCGGCGGCTACCTTTCTCCTCCAGCAAAGTGGCGATCGAAGCGACGGGGTCTATGCTCATTCCGGACGGTCCTTCCAGCGATGCGATTTTCCGTCTCTTCCTCTGCCCTGCAAGCCGCCGGGTGAAAAGGGACAAGGACCAGTAGTCGTCCAAATGTCACGCCCGCCTGCTGGCCTCTCAGCCGCCGCCGCGATGCGTGCCAGGAGCACTCGATTGCTCTGCCTCGTGCGCCTCGCCCGGCGTCGGCTGCACGACCTTGACCTTCGTGCCGTCAGAAAGACGCGACGCCCCCTCGATCACAACCTGCTGCCCCGCACTGAGCCCCGTGGTGACCACGGACGCCGCCTCGTCCTCGTGGCCCACCAGTACGGTTTGCCGCCGCGCCTTTCCCTCATCGACGACAAACACGTAAGGGCCGGCTGGTCCTCGTTGGATCGCCGCGGGCGGCACCACCAGCGCATCGTGGGCCGTCTCCACTTGCAGGTGCACGCGGACGAACCCGCCCGGCCATAGCGTCCGCTCGCGGTTGGGAAACGTGGCCTTCAGCTTGATGGTGCCGGTGGTGGGATCGACCTGGTTGTCCAGCACCGCCAGCACGCCGCGGCCGAGTTCCGGCCCGCGCCCGCCACCGGCGTCCTGGGCATAGGCAAGTACCTTCGCCTCGCCACGCTGGATCGCCAGCGCCACCGCCGACAGCGACTGCTGCGGCAACGAGAACAGTACTGAGATGGGCTGCAACTGGGTGACCACGACGATGCCGGTCGTATCCGCGGCGTGCACGATGTTGCCCGGGTCCACCTGGCGGATCCCGGTCCGCCCGTCGATCGGCGAGGCGATCGTGCAGTAGCTCAACTGCGTGCGCGCCGTGTCGATCTGCGCCTGGTCGCCCCGTACCTGGGCCTCAAGCTGCGCCACCAGCGCCTTCTGCGTGTCGGCGGTCTGAGCCGTGGTATAGTTGGTGGCAACCAGCTTCTGATAGCGGACCAGATCGACCCGCGCGTTGGCGAGCTGCGCTTCGTCCTGCGCCTTTTTCGCCGTCGCCTGATCCAGTGCCGCCTGATAGGTGCGCGGATCGACCTGCGCCAGCATCTCGCCCTTGTGCACGTCCTGGCCTTCCTTGAAATCGACCGCGACCAGCGGCCCGTCGACCATGGTATGGATGGTGACCGTGTAGAAGGCCTGCACCGTTCCGAGCCCGTCCAGGAAGATCGGAACGTCCCGCCGCTCCGCCGTTGCCGCGACCACGGGGATCGGCTGGCCGGCCAGCGGATTCTTTTTCGTGTTGTTGGCACTGGTCCATGGCCAGAACGCCACTGCACCGGCGATTGCCGCCACCAGCAGCAGGCACAAGGCAATCATCGACCACGGCCGCGACCGCATGCTCACCGCGGCATCAGCCGGTTCGCGCGTCAGCGAGTCCATGGATTTCCCTGCCCGCCGGTCACTGCACATTGCCTCCGATCGGCAGCGCCAGGCTGCCTGGCACGACGCCCGGCGACAGTCCGGGAAATTGCTCCGGCACGGGCCCGGAGGGCTCAGTCCAGCCGCCCCCGAGTGCCTTATACAGGCTCAGGAGTGCCTGGACACGCGCCAAACGCACCTGCACCAGCGTGGCCTCGTCGGCGTAATAGGTGGTTTCGGCGGTCAACACCGTGGTGACATCCGCCGTGCCTGCCTCCATCTGCGCTCGCGCGATGTCCACCGCGCGGTGCGCTGTGTCCGTCGCCACGCGCTGCAAGGTCTCTTGCTCTGAAGCAGAGCGCCACGCCACCAGAGCGTTGTCCACGTCGGTGAACGCTTGCACCACCGCCTTGCGGTAGTCTGCCAGCAGCTCGGCCCTCCGCCCCTTGGCTTGCTCCAACTGCCCGCGCAGCGTGCCGCCATCAAACAGCGGCTGGGTCAGCCCGGCAGCCGCACTGGCCAGAAATGCTCCGGGGCCAAACAGGGTGCTGAGCGCCACATTTTCGAACCCGGCCGAACCGGTGAGCTGAACCTGCGGGAAGAATGCGGCCCGCGCGACCTTTACATCGAAATTGGCGGCGATGAGCTGTGCCTCGGCGCTGGCCACGTCGGGGCGCCGCTCCAACAGCGCCGACGGCAGTCCGGGAGTCACCACCGGCAGCGAGAGCATTGCCAGCGTGCCGGGCCGCGCCGTCACGGCCTCGGGCGGTCTGCCGACCAAAATCCCCAGCCCGATGAGCTGTTGCTCCATCTCGCTGCGCAGGTTGGGAATGCTCGCACGAACCCCTTCGACCAGCGATTCCTGTTGCGCCACGTCCAATGCCGAGGCTGTCCCCACCGCCAGCCGTCCCCGGATCACCGCCAGCGTTTGCTCGGCATCCGCGAGGTTCTGCTGCGTCACCGCGAGCTGGTCGGCGAAGCCCAGCGCGTTGAACCAGGTGCTGGCGACGCTGGTGACCACCGTCAATGCCACCGTCTGCTGATCGAAGCGGCTGAACATGGCACTCGCCACGGCCGCCTGACGCGAGGCCAGGGTCTTCCCCCAGAAGTCCACGCTGTAACCGGCGTTGAGCCCTGCTGTATAATCATGGAGGTCGATGGTACTGGTGGCACTGCGGCCGGAGCGCCCGTAATTCGCCAGGCTCTCCTGGGTCCAGTTCGCATTGGCGGAGGCATTGAGGGTGGGTAGCAGCGCGGCGCCGGCGATGCGCACCTGGGCGTCGGCTTGTTGCACTCGCGCAATCGCGGCCAGCAAGTCAAAATTCTCGCGCTCGGCCTGGCCGATCAGCGAGTCGAGTTCCGGCGAACCAAAGCCACGCCACCAATCGGCGGAGGGCCACGCGGTGGCTGCCGTGGCGGTGCTGGCGCGATACGCAGGGGGGATTTCCAGCGCCGGGCGATGATAGTCCGGACCGAGGTCGCAGCTTCCGAGCATCAGCAGCGCCGCCGCGCCGATACTCAAGCCGACCGCGCGCTGCCCTGCTGCCCGCATTGCTGCCCCCAAGGTTCACGTCCGTAACGGGATTCAAAGCGGGAGGCAACGCCCGCGGACATTGCGCAGCGGGAAGCAACGAAGTCGAGCGCGCAGGGGGCCCGGTGCATTCGCATCGCCGGCATCGCTGCGCCGTTCGGAGCCCTGCGATGCTGCGCCAGGCACCGGCGAATTTCACCGACCTATCGGCGTTACGGGCGCCGGTCCGCTGCGTGCTCGCCGCGATACCAATCGCAGATCTGCGCGCCGGTCCAGAACACCGCGCCGGTGCTGGTGCGAATCGCCTCGATCACCTTTCGGAAATATTTCGCGCGGTGCGGCGCGCCCATAATGTAGGGATGCACGACCAGCGCCATCACGCGTGCCGATCCTTCGGCATCCGCATGGATTTGCGCGAACTGATCCAGTGCGCGGTCGCTGTATTCCGACGCCTTGTGATGCTGGATCAGCATCATCGCCACGTCGTTGCATTCCTGCGTATAAGGCACATTAAGGATGCGTCCGGACCGCGTCTTCAGCCACACCGGTTGATCGTCCAGCACCCAGTCGCAGACATAGTCGTAGCCTGCCTCAAAGAGCAGGTCAGGCGTTTCCCAGGTCTCGGTCAGACCCGGTCCGAGCCAGCCGCGCGGCGCCGTCCCCGTAGCTGCCGCGATCACCTCCCGCGTGCGAATGATGTCGGTACGCTCATCCGGCACCTTCTGCATGTTGCGCTGAGTAAAACCGTGGCCGATGAACTCCCAGCGGCGCTCGATGGCGGCGCGCACAATCGCCGGATACGCGGCGACGGCAGAGCCGTTGATCGCCAGAACGGCCGGGATGTCGAATTCGTCGAAAACGTTCAGCAGCCGCCAGAACCCGACGCGGTTGCCGTATTCGTGCCACGCCCAGTTGGGAATGTCCGGACTGGGCGAACCGCCGGCGGGCGGCGTCAGGACTGTGCGCGGCATCGGCTGCGACGGGTCCCACTCCTCGACATTCACGATCACCCACACCGCGACGCGCGCCCCGCCCGGCAGGCGCAACGGGGGACGACCGGCGATGGCGGAAAAGGCCAGGCGATCGGTCGGCAGCATGCGCCGTGGGCTGGTCTCGTTCGGCGATGTCATCGGGACCCTTTGCCAGTGCGAGGGGAGAGGCGCGGAGGCAGGCTCTGCCCCCTGTGCGCACGATGGAGATTGCGTCGACGTCGGACGGCCAGCAATGGCACCGCTGCCTCAGCCCGATGCCTCACCGACAAGCCGCTGCGCGATCCGGCCCAATTCGGGAAAATCCTGCGCAACCGCGGCCGCGCCCTCTGCCATCGACGGAGTACCGTAACCCCAGGCGGCAAATACACATGGCACTCCCGCGCCATGCGCCGCCAGCACGTCGTTGCGATGATCGCCAGCCATCACCGCCTCGCCGACCTCGCCCCCCGCCGCGCGCAGAGTCGCCAGCAGGTGCGCAGGATCCGGCTTGCGCACCGGGAAACTGTCACCCGCGCCGACGGTCGAGAAAAATGCCGCCAACCCGACCGCCGCCAGGAGCTGGTTCGTCGCCAGGAGGGGTTTGTTGGTGCAGACCGCCAGCCGCCAGCCCGCGGCAGCCAGCCCTTGCAGCGTATCGGCGACACGAGGAAAAGGTGTACTGCTCACCGCGACGTGAGCGCTGTAATCGGCCGAGAATTCGGCCACCGCCCCCGGATCGAACGCCATCCCGCGAGCAACCAGGGCGCGCTCAACCAGCTTGGTGACCCCATCCCCGATCATGCCGGCCGTCTCCGCCCGGCTGAGAGGGGCGAGTCCGCGCGCCGCCAGCAGACGGTTCAGCGCCGCGTCCAGGTCCGGCAGCGTATCGACAAGCGTACCGTCCAGGTCCAGCAATAGGGTCGGGGCCAGCGTGATGTACTCCGCAATGCGAATTGAAGCAGTAGCATAACGGCAAGCTTTGACATGCTAACGGGTCCGCCGCTACGCCCGGAAGAGAGGTCGTGCCGCAACCGTCGCAAGGATCAGCCATGCAGGCAACCGCCGTCATTCTCGCCGCCGGTCTCGGCACGCGCATGAAGTCGGCGCTGCCCAAGACGCTGCATCGCATCGCCGGGCGCACCATGCTGCGGCACTTGCTCGCAAGCTGCGAGGAAGTGTTCGACCGAATCGTCGTCGTCGTCGGTCCGGACATGCAGGCTGTCCAGAAAGAGGCGGCCCCGCATACCTGCGTTGTGCAACAGGAACGCCGCGGCACAGCGCACGCCGCACTGACCGCCGCAGAGCACTTCGGCGACGGCGAGGTGGGGGTGCTGTACGCCGACAATCCGCTGGTCCGCCCCGAAACGCTGCGACGACTGCTGCATCGCCGGCAGAATGGCGACGCCCGGCTGGCGCTGGTGGCCTTCCACCCCCCGGATCCCGGCTGCTACGGCCGTGTTGTGGTTCGCGATGGCGCCGTGCAACGTGTCGTCGAATGGGCCGATGCCGATGAGGAGGTGCGGGCCGTCACGCTGTGCAACGCCGGCGTGCTTTGCGCCAGTGCCGCCGACATGCGGCGGTGGCTGCCCGCGATCCGTCCCACCAATACCAAGGGCGAGTATTATATTACCGATACCGTCGCGCTTGCCGTCGCGGACGGGCTGACCGTCGCCGCGGTAGAGGCCCCGGCGCAGGAACTTGCCGGCATCAACTCCCGCGCCGAACTGGCGGCAGCGGAATCGGAAATGCAGGCCCGGCTGCGCCAGGCCGCGATGGAGGCGGGCGTGACGATGATCGACCCCGCCTCGGTCTTCCTCTGCGCCGACACGGTCCTGGCGCAGGACGTGACGATCGAACCCAACGTCGTGTTCGGCCCTGGCGTCTCGGTGGCAAGTGGTGCGTTGATCCGCGCCTTCAGCCATTTGGACGGTTGCCGTATTGGCCCCGGTTGCATCATCGGTCCGCACGCGCGACTGCGTCCGGGCACCGCATTGGACGCCAACGTCCATATCGGCAACTTCGTCGAGGTGAAGGCATCGCACGTCGGCGCCGGCACCAAGGCCAACCACCTGACCTATCTCGGCGACGCCGAAATCGGCGAGGCCACGAACATCGGCGCCGGCACCATCATCTGCAACTATGACGGCGTCGCCAAGCATCGCACCGCGATCGGCGCACGCAGCTTCGTGGGCTCCGACGTGACCTTGGTTGCCCCCGTCAGGGTGGGCAACGGCGCATTCGTCGCGGCCGGCAGCACGATCACCGAAGACGTGGGTGACAATGCTTTCGCCGTCGCGCGCGGGCGGCAGGTGACAAAACCCGGACGTGCGGCGGCAATGCGCGCGGCGAAAGGGGAAAAAAGCTGATGTGCGGCATCGTCGGAGTCATCGGGCGGCAGCCCGCCGCATCGGTAATCGTGGAGGCGCTGCGCCGCCTGGAATACCGCGGGTATGACAGCGCCGGCGTCGCCACCCTGGTGAACGGCCACATCGAGCGTCGCCGTGCCGAGGGGAAACTGAGCAATCTCGTGGCGACGCTGGACCGCGCGCCTCTGACCGGCACCATTGGCATCGGCCACACCCGCTGGGCGACGCATGGCGCGCCAACCGAGAACAACGCCCATCCGCACGGCACCGCACGGGTTTCCGTGGTGCATAACGGGATCATCGAAAACCACGCGGAATTGCGCGCGGAGCTGGAAGCGGCCGGGCAGGAGTTCAGCACCGAGACCGATACGGAAACGGTGGCACAGCTCGTCGATCTGCATTTGCAGCAGGGGATGGCGCCGGTCGAGGCCGCCGGGGCCGCGTTCCGCCGGCTGGAGGGCGCCTATGCGCTGGCAATGATCTTCGCCGGCCACCCGGAACTGATGATCGGCGCGCAGCACGGCGCACCGCTCGCAGTGGGGTTCGGCGAGGACGAGATGTTCCTCGGCTCTGACGGTCTGGCGCTGGCCCCATTGACCCGCCGCATCGCCTATCTCCACGACGGCGACTGGGTCATGGTGGATCGCCAGGGCGCGCGGTTCTTCGATTCGAGCGGTGCGCAAATCGAGCGCGAAGTGAAGCTGACGCGCCTCACCGGCGCGGCGATCGGCAAGGGCAACTTCCGCCACTTCATGGAGAAGGAGCTGCACGAGCACCCGCAGGTGATCGGCGACACGCTGCATCGCATGCTGAATCCTGCGACCCGCGCGGTGGCCCTGCCGGCGCTGCCGTTCGATTTCGCGGCCGTGCCACGCGTGACTGTGTCGGCCTGCGGCAGCGCGTTCTACGCCGGGATGGTGGGGCGCTGGTGGTTCGAGGCGATGGCGCGTCTGCCGACCGACGGCGACGTGGCGAGCGAGTTCCGCTATCGCACGCCGCCTCTGCCGCCCGGCGGCCTGGGTTTGCTCGTCTCGCAGTCGGGCGAAACCGCCGACACGCTGGCCGCCCTCCGCTATATGCGCGAGCAAGGGCAGACGGTGCTGTCGATCTTGAACGTGCCGGAAAGCAGCATGGCGCGCGAGAGCGACGCGGTGCTGGAGACAGTGGCGGGACCGGAAATCGGCGTCGCCAGCACCAAGGCGTTCACCGCGCAATTGTCGGTGCTGGCCTGCCTAGCGCTGGCGGCCGGCCGCGCGCGAGGCGCGATCAACGCCGCACAGGAAGCGGCGATGACCGGCGCGCTTCTGGAAGTGCCCAGCCGCGCGGCGGAAGTGTTGGAAAACGACGAGACGATCCAACGGATCGCACATCGCGTCGCAGCAGCGCGCGATGTCCTGTACCTGGGGCGCGGCAACTGCTTTCCGATCGCTCTGGAAGGCGCCCTGAAGCTGAAGGAAATCAGTTATATCCACGCCGAGGGCTACGCCGCCGGCGAGATGAAGCACGGCCCGATCGCGCTGATCGATCCCGCGGTGCCGGTGATCGCCATTGTCCCGTCCGGTCCATTGTTCGAAAAGTCCGCGTCGAATTTGCAGGAAGCGGCCGCGCGCGGCGGTCAGGTGATCGTGTTCAGCGACGCCGAGGGGGCCGCAAAGCTGCGGGGCATCGCCGCCGAGACGGTGGTGCTGCCGGCAGTCGACCCATTCGTCGCACCAATTCTCTACGCGATCCCGGTCCAGGTCCTCGCCTATCATGTCGCGGTGCTGAAGGGCACAGACGTCGACCAGCCGCGCAACCTGGCAAAGTCCGTGACCGTCGAGTAGCGGCCCTGGACGCCCATCCGGTTCCGCGTCATCACTCCCCACGAACTCAAAGGGGGAGGAGCATTCATGCGCAGTGCCGTCCTGGTTTCCACCGCGCGCACGCCGATAGGTCGTGCCTATCGCGGAGCCTTCAACGACACCCAATCGCAGGCCCTGGGCGGCCATGTCATCGCGGCTGCCGTCCAGCGTGCCGGCATAGCGCCGGAC
>Ga0335072_10010481_pt1 | contig 13340 bp, 16 predicted proteins | sample Lox_Sample_21_FD_206725 | JGI IMG/M metagenome (GOLD analysis project Ga0335072, IMG submission 206725) | Soil microbial communities from Loxahatchee National Wildlife Refuge, Florida, United States - Lox_Sample_2.1 | ecosystem: Environmental > Terrestrial > Soil > Wetlands | place: USA...
CGAGCGCGAATCCGATGATCTGTCCGTGCTCGGAATGCATTTGGAAATGCGCCGATTCGGCCCGTAACGGATTTTGCAACACGAAGATCCGAATGAACCCCCAGCCGATCATGCCGGCCACGCCAACGATGAACGCGTAGGTCGGAATCGCAAAGGCCAGCCCAGACTCGCGGACCCCGCGCAGGTTCAGCGACATCACCAGCAGGATCGCGCCCACACAGAACCACACCTTGTTTTGGGCCACGACCGGCACCGCCGAGCCGATGTTCGACATCGCCGACGCCGTCGAAACAGCAACGGTGAGAACGTAATCCACCATCAGAGCGCTGGCCACGACGAGGCCCGCGGTGTCGCCGAGATTGGTGGTGACCACTTCGTAGTCACCGCCGCCCGAGGGGTAGGCATGCACGTTCTGCCGGTAGCTGGCCACCACGACCAGCATGACCCCGGCCACCGCCAGACCGATCCACAACGACAGCGAGTAGGCCGCCAGTCCGCCCACCGAGAGCATCAGGAAGATTTCTTCCGGCGCGTAGGCCACCGAGGACAGCGCGTCGGAGGCGAACACCGGCAAGGCGATCCGTTTGGGCAGCAGCGTATGACTCAATCGGTCGCTGCGTTGCGGCCGGCCGATCAGCAACCGGCGCGTGGCCGTTGAAAGTTTGGACACGAGAGCCAACACTAAGCCCACTCAGGTTTCGCTGTAGCGTTCCCTAGGCGAGAATTGTCCCGACCGAAATCGGCTGGCCAACCTGGCTGCCGATTGTCCAGAACTTGCCGGACGCAGCCGAGAGGACCTCAAGTGCGGGTGATTGTGATGGGGTGCGGCCGGGTGGGGTCTTCGGTGGCCGACGGGCTGTCCCGAATCGGCCACGATGTCGCCGTCATCGACCGCGACAGCGCTTCTTTCAACCGACTCAGTCCGGAGTTCGCCGGCGAGCGCGTGCTGGGCCAGGGATTCGACCGGGACGTGCTGCTCAGGGCCGGCATCGAGGAGGCCGACGCGTTCGCCGCGGTCTCGTCCGGGGACAACTCCAACATCATCTCGGCACGCCTGGCCCGCGAGACGTTCGGCGTCCAGCGCGTGGTGGCCCGGATCTACGACGCGAAGCGCGCCGAGGTCTACGAGCGCCTGGGCATTCCCACCATCGCCACCGTGCCGTGGACCACCGATCGGCTGCTCAACGCGCTGACCCGGGAGAGCGAGACCGCCAAGTGGCGCGATCCGACGGGGACCGTCGCCGTCGCCGAGGTCGTCTTGCACGAGGGCTGGGTGGGTCACCGCGCCACGAACCTGGAGCAGGCCACCGGAGCCCGGGTGGCGTTCATGATCCGGTTCGGCACCGGCATCCTGCCTGAGCCGAAGACGGTCATCCAGGCCAGCGATCAGGTTTACATCGCGGCGATTTCCGGCCGCGTCGCGGAGGCGGTGGCCATCGCCGCGTTGCCACCCGGTGAAGACCTGGACTCGGGACCCGCCCGATGAACCCCGTGACTGAGGAGCGCCGGAAATGAAGGTAGCTGTTGCCGGTGCGGGCGCGGTCGGGCGCTCGGTCACGCGCGAACTCGTGGAAAACGGCCACGACATCACGCTGATCGAGCGCAATCCCGACCACGTCGACGTCGACGCCATCCCGGGCGCACACTGGCGGCTCGGCGATGCCTGCGAGCTGAGCCTGCTGGAGTCGGTGCACCTCGAGGAATTCGATGTGGTGGTCGCCGCGACCGGCGACGACAAGGTCAACGTGGTGCTCAGCCTGCTGGCCAAGACCGAATTCGCGGTGCCTCGCGTCGTGGCCCGGGTCAACGATCCGCGCAACGAATGGCTGTTCACCGACGCGTGGGGGGTGGACGTGGCGGTGTCCACTCCGCGGATGCTGGCGTCGTTGATCGAGGAGGCCGTCGCCGTCGGCGACCTGGTCCGCCTGATGGAGTTCCGCAAGGGTCAGGCGAACCTGGTCGAGATCACCCTGCCCGACGACACTTCGTGGGGCGGCAAGCCGGTGCGCAAGCTGCAACTGCCACGCGACGCGGCGCTGGTGACCATCCTGCGCGGGCCCCGGGTCATCGTGCCGGACGGCGACGAGCCCCTCGAAGGCGGGGACGAGTTGCTCTTCGTCGCGGTCACCGAGGCCGAGGAGGAGCTGAGCAAGCTGTTCCTGCCCGCTGCCGATACCACCGACTGAATGGGCTACCGCCGCTAATCGCGGCCGGCGCCGCCGTCGCGCTCCGTCGCGCCGGCCGTGGCCCCGGCACCCTCACCGGTGCCCTCAGCAACCTCACCGCCGTCGTCGGTCGCTTGCATGGCACGCCGAGCGGCCTTGATCGCCGCGTACGTCGCCAGCGCGGCGATCGCGGTCAGCGGCCATCCCATCCCGATCCGCGCCACCCCGAGCCATCCGGTCTTGTCGGCGTCGTACAGCAGCCGCTGGACCACGAACCGGGCCGCGAACACCAGCGTCCAGCACAGCGTGGCGACGTCGAACGCGTAGACCGCCCGGGTCACGGCACGCCAGCCGCGATCACGCCCACTGGCCCAGCTCCACACGTAGCCGATCACGGGCTTGCGGATCACGATCGAAACCGCGAAAACCACCGCCCACAGCAGTGACATCCAGATGCCCAGCAGGAAGTAGCCCTTGGACTGCCCCACCGCGTAGGCGATCAGCGCGCAGACGGCGACCCCGAAGAACCCGGACAGGGCGGGTTGGGTCGATTCCCGCCGAATCAGCCGCCACACCAAGACCAGTGCGGCCGTGCCGAGCGCAAACCCGATGGCGGGCAGCAGCCCGGCGACGCTGGAAGCGGCCACGAAGACCACCACCGGCAGCGTCGAGTAGATGAGCCCGGCCACCCCGCCCACCTGCGCGAGCAGGCGCTCACGACTGGCGTGTCCAGCCGTCTCGGGCGACCCCGGTGAGTCGCCCAAGTCACCGTGCATGGTCACCGCTGAATCTCGTAATGCGGGTTGTAGATCGCCTTGGATCCGTTCTCCAGCTTGCCCAGCCGACCGTGCACCCGCAGCGTGCGGCCCGAGTCGATGCCGGGGATGCGGCGTTGACCCAACCAGACCAGCGTGACGGTGTCGCTGCCGTCGAACAATTCCGCGCGCACCCCGCTGGCGCCGCCCTTGCCGCAGGTTTCCACGCTACGCAAGGTACCCATCATCGTGACTTCCTGACCGCGCTCGCAATCGATGACGCGCTGTGCGCCGGTGCTGGCGACCTCGTCGGACAACTCCTCGGAGTCGCGTTGTTCCGGGTCCTCCGTCAACCGACGGGAGAGCCGGCGCAGAAAACCTTGGGCCCTCATGGCCACTCCTGACACTGTTCAGCTGTCGGCGCATTACATCTATGCCAACGGCAACCGTAGACCTGTTGGTTCCCGGGCGCCACCGGACTAAACCGACGATGTTGGAGGACCCTTCGGCGGCGGGCACTATCGAGGGGTGACTGTCGATTTGCACGGTGTCACGACGGTGTTGTTGCCCGGAACCGGATCGGACGACGACTACGTCGACCGGGCGTTCTCCGCCCCGTTGCAGGAGGTCGGCGCGCTGGTGGTGACACCGCCGCCGCAGCCGGGTCGACTGATCGACGGCTACCTGTCCGCCTTGGACGACGCCGCACGCGCGGGTCCGATCGGCGTCGGGGGCGTCTCGATCGGCGCGGCGGTCGCGGCGGCCTGGGCGCTGGCCCATCCCGATCGCGTGGTGGCCGTGCTGGCCGCACTGCCGGCCTGGACCGGCGAACCGGGGTCGGCGCCGGCCGCGTTGGCGGCCAGGCATTCGGCATCCCAGTTGCGTCGCGACGGCCTTGAGGCGACGACCACCCAGATGCAGGCGTCCAGCCCGCCCTGGCTGGCCGACGAGCTGACCCGGTCGTGGCGCAATCAGTGGCCGCTACTGCCCGACGCGATGGAGGAAGCGGCGGCTTACGTTGCCCCGAGCCACGCCGACCTTGGTCGGCTACGGGCGCCACTGGGGGTGGCTGCCGCGGTCGACGACCCGATCCACCCGTTGCAGGTCGGGGTCGACTGGGCGACCGCCGCGCCGCACGCGGCATTGCGCACGGTGACGCTGGAACAGATCGGCTCGGACACCGCCGCGCTGGGCGCCGCCTGCCTGGCCGCTCTCGCGGAGGCTTAGTCAACCGTTGTTCGGCTGCGTGCGGCTAGCCGCCGGTCGTGGTGCGCAACTGCTGCATGGCCGAGCCCTCGGCGCTGCGGCGTGCGGTCGGCTCGTTGGACGGTTGCTGCGCTTCTGCCTGCTGAGCGGCCTGTTGGGCGGCTTGTTGGGCGGCGGCCTCGCGTAACTGTTCGACCATCGGCTCGGGCAGCTGCACCGGCAGCGGCGTCCGTACCGGCAGCGGTGTGTCGCCACGGCGAACCACGGTGTCCGCCAACGCGGTGCGTGCTTCCTCGACCAGCGCGTCGATGGTCTCGTGCGGTCCGTTGACGACGCAGCGGATCATCCAGCGGTAGCCGTCGACCCCGATGAAACGCACGACGCCAGAGGCGGTGCCGATCACCTCGCGACCCCACGGGCCGTCCTTGATGCTGACCTGGGCCTCGTCACTGCGCAGCGACTCGGCGAGTTCACTGGCCACCTCACGCCACAGGCGACCGGTCTTGGGTGCTGCGTAGGCGGCGATCGTGAAACGACCGTTGGGTGTGACGACCCACACCGCGCTGGGCACCCCGCCCTCGGTCAGCTCGACCTGCAGCTGACCGCCCGACGGCATGGGAAGTAGCACCGAGCCCAGGTCCAGTCGGGCCTGCTCCGCGTCGGCCGGGTCGTCGAAGTCGTCGATGTCGAACGGGCCTTCCAGGTCGCCGTCGGCATCGTCGGAGGCGGCTTCGGCTTCGTCCTCTTCGATGGCCTCCTCGACGGCCTCTTCGATCTCCGGCTGTTCGTCCGGAGCCTTGGCGCTGTCGTCCTCTTTGCCCGAGCGTCTACCGAATGTCGCCATCAGCGCCGCTCTCCCCCGCAAGCGGGTGGTACCCCCACCTCATCGCGGACCTCCTTCTGCATCATCACCGGGCTCACAAACTCGCATGTCCGCCGGAGGAACCGTGACCGCCGTCGCCGCGGGATGTCTCGGCCAGCCCGGCTTCGTCGAAGGACGAAACCTCAACCAGCTCGACCAGCTCGACCCGCTGCACCAGCAGCTGGGCAATCCGGTCGCCGCGGTGCACGTCGATCGGCGTGTCCGGGTCGAGGTTGATCAGCGAAACCTTGATCTCTCCACGGTAGCCCGCGTCGATGGTGCCCGGACTGTTGACGATCGAAAGTCCCACGCGGGACGCCAATCCCGAGCGGGGGTGGACCAGGCCGACCATCCCGTACGGGATGGCGACCGCGACGCCCGTGCGCACCAGGGCGCGATGCCCGGGCGCCAACTGAACATCTTCGGCGCTGAACAGGTCGACCCCGGCGTCGCCGTCGTGGGCGCGGCTGGGCAGCGGGAGGCCGGGGTCGAGGCGGACAACTTTCATTTCAAGGCCAGACTGTTCGACACGGGGCCACAGATTACCCTTGACCGCGTGTCCGGTACGCGCGTCGCACCGCACAGCGTGCGATATCGCGAACGGCTGTGGGTGCCATGGTGGTGGTGGCCGCTGGGCTTCGGGTTGGCGGCGCTGCTCGCGTTCGAGGTCAACCTCGGTGTTGCCGCCCTGCCCGACTGGCTGCCGTACGCGGTGTTGTTCGCCGCGGCGGCCGGAGTGCTGCTGTGGCTCGGCAGGATCGAAATCCGGGTCACCGCCGGTGACGAGGTCGAGTTGTGGGCCGGCGAGGCGCATCTGCCCGCCACGGTCGTCAGCCGGTCCGCCGAAATCGCGCCGTCAGCCAAGTCCGCCGCCCTAGGCCGTCAACTCGACCCGGCGGCCTTTGTGCTGCACCGGGCATGGGTCGGCCCGATGATTCTGGTCGTCCTCGATGACCCAGATGACCCCACGCCGTACTGGCTGGTGAGCTGCCGTCATCCCGAGCGGGTGCTGTCGGCACTGAGAAGCTGATGAAGCTGTCAGGCGGCGCAGTCGGTACAGATCATCACGCCGTTCTTCTCGCTGGCCAGCCTGCTGCGGTGTTGCACCAGGAAGCAGCTGGAGCAGGTGAACTCGTCAGCCTGCTTCGGAATGACGCGTACGGAAAGCTCTTCGCCAGACAGGTCGGCGCCGGGCAGCTCAAAAGATTCAGCGGATTCGGATTCGTCAACGTCGACCACGGCCGACGCCGCTTCGTTCCGTCGCGCTTTCAGCTCCTCCAGCGAGTCCTCCGAGACGTCGTCGGTCTCGGTGCGCCGTGGAGCGTCATAGTCGGTAGGCATCTTCTATCCCCGTCCTATCCCCTCTTACGACCTCTAAATGATTCAAAGCCCTATATGTCCCAAGCAACGCTTTGTACCAGCGTCGAACGCATCCACCAAACGATTCGTGCCCAGATGGCCCTCCATTGGACTGTGATTTACGTCACACCCTGGAGTTGACCCGTCAGTTCGCCGTTAAACAGGGCGTTTGGCGTCCGACTAGAGTGCACGTGTGGTCGCACAAATCACCGAAGGCACCGCTTTCGACAAGCACGGCCGACCGTTCCGGCGACGCAACTCCCGGCCTGCCATCGTCGTGGTGATCCTCCTCACGATCCTCACTGGAATCGTGTGGACCGTCGCGCTGACGCGCCCGGCGAAGGTTCGCGAGGCCGAGGCGTGCAACCCGCCTCCGCAGACCGCGTCGTCGACTCCGGCCAAGGTCGGCGATCCGGTGTCGCGGTCCGACATGGCGGATGTCGCGCCCGCGAAACTCGCCGATACCAAGATCCGCGTCCTCAATGCCAGCGGCCGGGGCGGTCAGGCCGCCGACGTATCTGCGGCACTGCGGGATTTAGGCTTCGCCCAGCCCACCGCCGCCAACGACCCGCTCTACGCCGGCGCCCGGCTGAACTGCCAGGGCCAGATCCGCTTCGGCACGGCCGGGCAGGCCGCCGCGGCCGCGGTGTGGCTGGTGGCTCCGTGCACCGAACTGTTTCACGACAACCGCGGCGACGACTCCGTCGACCTTGCCCTCGGCACGGACTTCAGCGCGCTGTCGCACAACGACAACATCGACTCCGTCCTTGCCAGCCTGCGCCCCGGCGCCACCGAGCCGGCAGATCCAGCGCTGTTGTCGAGGATCCACTCCAGCAGCTGCTGATCGGTCAGGCGGGGATCGGCTCCAGGCCGTTGAAGCGCTTGAGGGCCGCCAGCAGCTCGTCGGCAATCCCGGGCGCGGCGGCCACCACCAATCCCGCACTGCCGTTCGGTGCGTCGTAGTCAGGCAGCACCACGCGGGCTCCCGCCTCGGCCGCGATCAGCGCACCCGCCGCGCAGTCCCACCGCTGCAGCCCGTGCTCGTAATAGCCGTCCAGCCGGCCCGCTGCGACCATGCATAGATCCAGTGACGCCGAGCCGATACGACGCACGTCACGGGCCACCGAGAGCATCCGGGCCACCAGCGCCGCCTGGACCGTGCGGCGCCGCATCGAGTACGCGAAGCCGGTGCCCAGCAACGCCATCGACAAGTCCGTGACAGCCGTGCACCGCAACGGGCGTGTCCCCTGCTCGTCGGTGACATGCGCGCCGAGGCCGCTCGCCGCCGAATACACCTGGCCGGCAACGACGTCGGCGACCGCTCCGGCCACCGACACGCCGTCGACCTGCGCGCCGACCGACACCGCGTACACCGGGATGCCGTAGACGAAATTCACCGTGCCGTCGATGGGGTCCAGCACCCAGGTGACCGCGTCCGCGGGCGGGGCTGCCAGATCCGCGGGACCGCCGCCTTCCTCGCCGACGATCGGGTCACCGGGTCGCAGTTGAGCCAGCCGAGTGCGCAGCAGCCGTTCCGTCTCGGTGTCGACCACGGTCACCGGATCGGTCGGGGTGCTCTTGGCCCTGACCGCGCCGCTACCGGCGGCGGTGTCGGCGCCGAACACCTCCGCACGACGACCCCGCACGAACGCGGCGGCTTCGACGGCCAGCGTTTCGGCCGTTGCGCGCAGCCGCGCGGGGTCCCTGTCGGATGGGGTCACCGGTCTATCGCATCACAGTTGCCGGGCACGGCGTCCAACTGCTCAACCCGGGCAACCGGCGGGGCTAAGGGGTTTAAGGTAAGCCGGACCGCTACGTCTTGCCGAGGAGATTCGATGACCAGCACCGACCCCGTGTCCGAAGCAGCCGGCGGCAGCGCGCAGAGTCGCGGATTCGGTATCGACGTCGGCGGCAGCGGCATCAAAGGCGGAATCGTCGATCTGGACACCGGACAGTTGATCGGCGACCGGATCAAGCTGCTGACTCCGCACCCGGCCACTCCGCAGGCCGTCGCCAAGACCATCGCCGAAGTCGTCAACGGATTCGGGTGGACGGGTCCCCTGGGCGTGACCTACCCCGGCGTCGTCACCCACGGGATCGTCCAGACCGCGGCCAACGTGGACAAGGCCTGGATCGGGACCAACGCGGGCGACATCATCAGCGCCGAGCTGGACGGCCAGGACGTCACGGTCCTCAACGACGCGGATGCCGCCGGGCTTGCCGAGGAACGCTACGGCGCGGGCAAAGGGCACGAAGGCCTGGTCGTGCTGCTCACATTCGGCACCGGAATCGGGTCCGCGGTCATCCACAACGGCGTGTTGATACCCAACACCGAGTTCGGGCACCTCGAAGTCGGCGGTAAAGAGGCCGAACATCGCGCGGCGTCGTCGGTCAAAGAAAACAACGACTGGACCTTCAAACGGTGGGCAAAAGAGGTGACCAAGGTGCTGATCGCCATCGAGAACGCGATCTGGCCGGACCTGTTCATCGCGGGCGGCGGCATCAGCCGCAAAGCCGACAAATGGGTGCATCTGCTGGAAAATCGCACCCCGTTGGTGCCCGCCGCCCTGCAGAACGCCGCCGGGATAGTGGGTGCGGCCATGGCCTCGACCAGAGACGTCACGCACTGAAATTTGCCCGGTCGCGCGGTATGAGCCCGCACTGTCGTTACAATGGTCAACGGCGGCCGCCCGACCGATAACGCGCGAGTACTCACGCTGGTATCAACGCCGACATTCGACATAGCAGACACTTTCGGTTAAGCACGCCCAGATCCACCGGAAGTGGAGTCCGACCGAAGGGGTGTATGTGGCAGCGACCAAGACGAGCCCGGCAACTGACGATCCGGTGAAGCGCACCGCCGCCAAGTCGTCCGGGTCTCAAGGGTCCCACGCGTCGCCGGCCAAAACAGACGCCAAGCGACCGACGGCCAAGGCCGCCAATGGCGCCGCCCCCGCAAAACGGGCCACCAAGACAGCACCCCGGGCCGCCAAGTCCGCTGTGACGTCTGAGGCCCCTGAGGCAGGTGACGCCGTGAAGAAGACCCGTGCCTCGGCAAAAGGCGCCGAGGCTAAGGCGCCGTCCGCCCGCGCGGCAAAGACGTCCAAAGACGCCGGCGAGGACGCCGCGAAAGATCCCGAGGCCACCCTCGTAGCCGTCGACGACCACCACGAGGACGCCGAAGACCTCGACGCCGACGCCGAACTCGACGTCGAGCCCGGCGAGGACCTCGACATCGATGCTGCCGAGCTTGTCCTCGACGATCTGGAGGTGGACGTCGTCACCGACGTCGTCGAGCTCGAAGCCGACACCGAAGACAGCGAGGATGCCCCGGCCGTCACGGTCGCCGCGCCCGCCGAACCCGCCGGCGAAGAAGACGAAGAGATCGCTGAACCCAGCGAAAAGGACAAGGCCTCCGGCGATTTCGTGTGGGACGAGGACGAGTCCGAGGCGCTGCGCCAGGCCCGCAAGGACGCCGAACTCACCGCGTCCGCGGACTCGGTTCGCGCGTACCTCAAGCAGATCGGCAAGGTGGCGCTGCTCAACGCGGAGGAAGAGGTCGAGCTGGCCAAGCGGATCGAGGCCGGTCTGTACGCCACGCAATTGATGGCCGAGCACACTGAGCGGGGCGACAAGCTGCCGGCCGCCCAGCGCCGCGACATGGTGTGGATCTGTCGTGACGGCGACCGCGCGAAAAACCATCTGCTGGAAGCGAATCTGCGGCTGGTGGTGTCGCTGGCCAAGCGCTACACGGGTCGCGGGATGGCGTTCCTCGACCTGATCCAGGAGGGCAACCTGGGCCTGATCCGCGCGGTGGAGAAGTTCGACTACACCAAGGGATACAAGTTCTCCACCTACGCCACGTGGTGGATCCGCCAGGCCATCACCCGCGCCATGGCCGATCAGGCCCGCACCATCCGCATCCCGGTGCACATGGTCGAGGTGATCAACAAGCTGGGCCGCATTCAGCGCGAGCTCTTGCAGGACCTGGGTCGCGAGCCCACTCCTGAGGAACTCGCCAAAGAGATGGACATCACCCCCGAAAAGGTGCTGGAGATCCAGCAATACGCGCGCGAGCCGATCTCGCTGGACCAGACCATCGGCGACGAGGGCGACAGCCAGCTGGGTGACTTCATCGAAGACAGCGAGGCCGTGGTGGCCGTCGACGCGGTGTCGTTCACGTTGCTGCAGGACCAGTTGCAGTCGGTGCTCGAGACGCTGTCGGAGCGCGAAGCGGGCGTAGTACGGTTGCGCTTCGGCCTCACCGACGGTCAGCCGCGCACGCTCGACGAGATCGGCCAGGTCTACGGCGTGACCCGCGAGCGCATCCGCCAGATCGAGTCCAAGACGATGTCGAAGCTGCGCCACCCCAGCCGTTCTCAGGTGTTGCGCGACTACCTGGACTGACGTTCGACGCGCCCATAATGCGGCCTGATATCACGGGCGGCTCGGCGGTGCCGATACCTCCTCGTCGATCGAGTCGCGCGTGGTAATCCGGATGCCGTTGACTGCCGTGACGGTCACGTCCGCGGTGTAGCGCTTGCCGTTGTCGGTAATCGAGCATCGCTCGAACGCGCCCACGTGGCCATCCAGATCGCCAGGACAATTGACGCTTTGCGGCGGATGGCCGATCTGGTCTTGGAAGTCGCCGGAAACCTTCGCGACGACGTCGGCCAGCGGAAGGAAAGTCCCGGCGGCTTGGGAACTGTGCGTATCGGCCGGAGTCGTCGGCGCGGGGCTCTGGTCGTGCTGCCGCACGGCGATGAGGCCGATCAGGGCGACGGCGGCGGCAGCAGCGATGACGCCGGCGACTGTAGCCCCAATGATCCACTTCCGAATCGGGTTGGCCTGGACCGCAATCGTCGGCTGCTGCGAAAACACCGGCGCGCGCGCCTGCAGGTCGGAAACCATGCCGAGAAGCTCACCGCGCGTCTTGGCCGACATCGCCGACGAACATCGCTGGCGATGTTCATCGCCGTCGAGTTCGCCGTTTGCGTAGGCATTGTCGAGAATCGCGCACACGTCGGCGCGATCGGCATCGCTGGCGCGCGTCGAGTCTGGATACGACGAACCCGGCTGCATCATGGCGCACTCCTGTTCGTTTCCTCGAACTGCGGAAACGCCACCGTGGGCGATCCAGTCGTCGTGGATGACCCGAGCCCAGCAAGTTCTCCCGTTCACCGGCCTCAGCGACCCCGGCGGGGTGGCGGTCGATGGCGCCGGCACTCTTTACGTCACCGACGCCGGCAACAACCGGGTGCTGAAGTTGCCGACCGGCGCGACACCCAAACGGAGCTCGCGTTCAGCGGGCTCAAAACCAAGGAGTCTGCCGGCGTCGCAGTAGACACCGCCGGCAACGTCTATGTCGCCGAGAGCGGCCCCCGCCGGGTGGCGAAGCTACCGGCGTGATGACGCTGCGGGGGCATCTCAACCGGTCCCCAGTCGTTCCAACGCGCCGCTCGGGTCGTAGTACAACTCCTGACGGGCGATCCTGCCGTCGCGATAGCGGTAGATCACCACGTACGTCGAACGCAGGCGTTCCCCTCGCGCCGACCACTCGAACTGCACGCGCACGAATGCCGCGTCGCCGCCGGGTGTGATGGCGTGCTCCACCGCTTGGTAGCGGACGTCCGCGCAACCGTGGACCGTGAGCCCGATGAACTCCAGCGTCCGCTCCACACCGTCGATCCGGGCCGGCCAATCGAACAGGCGCACCGTCGGGCTGACATACACTACGTCGGGCTGATACAAGTCTCGCGCGGTCGCCGGGTCGCCAGCCGAAAAAGCACGAGCGAAGCACGCCTCCTGCGCCAGCAGCGCCTCCACCGAGATGCCGTGCGCAGTCACGTCGACACTCCCCTTTCACCCCTTATCCAGCAGCCTCACCGTTGCGCTGCGGAAATTTGGCGAGTCGTGAACCACGACGTAGCCCGGTTGAGTGCCTTTCGGCACGTCGAAGGCACAGCTGAATTGCACCTGTTTGCCCGGCGTGATGTTGAGCAGGTCTGCACCGGCGTCGACGTTCACGCCGTCGTAGGTCTTGCCCGCCAAGTCTTCGAGCTTCTGGTTTTGGCAGTACACGGTTCGAGGCGCATCGCCGATGTTCCTGACGCTCAGGTCGACGACCACGAACGCACCCTTCGCGGTCTTGTTTCCGAGCTGCACCACACCCAGGTCGACCTTGGTCACGGTGAAGGCGAACACGCCGACATGGACCTCTTGGTTCAGCGCAAAGGTCTCCGGGCCGTACCTTGGCCTCGTGCAACCGCTGATCATCACGGCTACCGCGGCCACGGTGATCGCGACTGAGCGCAGGCAGATGGGATCCCAGATGCTCGGCTCAGGCGTCTTGCCCACACAGCACTGCTACCAGCAGATCCGGCGCAGGTAAAGCCTCCTGGCTTCGTCGACTGAGTGCCATTGCGCCACAGCTAATTCGGCTGCGCCGACGACGCCGATCGCACTAGCGTGAGCGCATGTCAGCCAAGCGCCACAACGTCTCGTCCGGATCCGACTACGAATCGATCGTCGGTTACTCGCGCGCGGTGCGCGTCGGCCCGCACCTGGTTGTGGCGGGGACCACCGGCAGCGGTGACGATATCGCCGCGCAAACCCGAGACGCGTTGCGCCGCATCGAGATTGCCCTCACAGAGGCGGGCGCGACACTGGCCGACGTGATCCGCACCCGGATGTATGTGACCGACATTTCGCGCTGGCGCGAGGTCGGGGAGGCACACGCGCAGGTTTTCGGTGACATACGTCCGGCGGCCACCATGGTCGAAGTTTCGGCGCTGATCGCACCCAACCTGCTGGTGGAGATCGAAGCCGACGCCTACGTCGAGTCGCCGGATGCGGTCAGCGGCGGAAAGGTGCCGTCGGGCGCCGGCGAGTAGGCGGTGACCTTGATCACAGCGCGCGCCGGCAGTGGGCCGTACAGATGCGGGAACAGCATCGACTCCGGGTCCGTCGGCACTCCCGGCTCCCAGCGCACCG
>Ga0335072_10010482_pt1 | contig 13339 bp, 10 predicted proteins | sample Lox_Sample_21_FD_206725 | JGI IMG/M metagenome (GOLD analysis project Ga0335072, IMG submission 206725) | Soil microbial communities from Loxahatchee National Wildlife Refuge, Florida, United States - Lox_Sample_2.1 | ecosystem: Environmental > Terrestrial > Soil > Wetlands | place: USA...
CACCGCCGGCCCCTGCGCTAACCGGATAGGCGCACAGGCACGCCCCGCGCCCCGCCATCGTATGCGCCGGCAGGCCGCCGCCCGTCCCTGCGCTAACCGGATAGGCGCACACCAAGCCACCAAAAGCCCGGCCTCCAGCGCGAATTAGCGGGATCACGCCGCGTGCATGTGGTATGATGTGCTGTGCGCCATGGAATGCGCTGCCAATGCTGCCTGCCGACCGCCGCCGCCGTCCCCCGCCTCCACCCCCCGAAATGTCGGCCGATGATCTGCGCGACAAGGCCAGGAAGTACGCCGCCTCGGTCAGAAACACCCGAACCTTGAACGCGGCACGCTCACTGCGGCGCCTGGAAAGAATGTACGAGCAATTGGCCGCAGAGAAGGAAGCAGCCGATCCGGATCAGACCCCGGACGATGCCGCCGCGGCAGACCGAAAGAAAGTGCGGCGCTGAACGCCCGCCCGGCGCCCCGGCGCCAAAACCCTGAGACCCCGGACCCGCCACCACTCCGTAGCCCCCACGCCCCCGCCCCCACGCGGGTCAAGCTTCGTCCGTCATGCAGCCAGCAGGGCAGGGTCGCGTCCAACGCTGGTTGCCTGCCGCGAGCGGGAATGAAAAGAAGCCAACATGCCTGCCGACATCCAAGCCGCGCGGCAAGCCGCCGTCGGCCAACAAAACGTCCAAGCCACCGCCGATACCGTCGCACTGCCGCATGTCGTGGCACGCCGCTCGCTCGTGCTCGCAGCCTGCATCATGGCCACCTTCATGGCCGCGGTGGAAAGCACCATCGTCGCCACCGCCATGCCCACCATCATCGCCGACCTAGGCGGCTTCAAACTGTTCTCGTGGGTCTTCGCCGTCTACCTGCTGGCCACCGCCATCAGCATCCCGATCTACGGCCGCCTCGCCGACATCTACGGCCGCAAATCCGTCTTCCATCTCGGTGCCGGCCTCTTCTTGCTCGGCTCCACGCTGTCCGGCTTCGCCCCCGGCATGCTCTGGCTGGTCGCCTTCCGTGCGCTGCAAGGCCTCGGCGCCGGCGGTGTGCAGCCGATCGCCATGACCATCTGCGGCGACATCTACACACCCTCCGAGCGCGCCCGCGTCCAAGGCCTGATCTCGTCGGTGTTCGGCGTCGCAGCCGTCACCGGCCCCTCGCTCGGCGCCTTCCTGGTAGAGCATGTCGGCTGGCGCACCGTGTTCTGGGTGAACATCCCGATCGGCGCCGCCGCCATCCTCATGATCTCCCTGTTCTTGCGCGAGACCGTGGAGCATCGCCCGCACAAGGTCGACTATCTCGGCTCGCTCCTGATGATGCTGGCCATAGCCGCGCTGATGCTGGTGCTGGTGCAGGGCAGCTTCCTGCCGCCCGCGATTCTGTGGACCGCCGGCATCATCGGCGTCGCCGGCCTCGCGGCCCTGCTGCTGCACGAGGCGAATGCGCCGGAGCCGATGCTGCCGCTCGAACTCTGGCGCGACCGCGTGATCGTCATCGGCAGCCTCGGCGGCGGCCTCGCCGGCGCCGTGATGATGGGCGTCTCGGCGTTCCTGCCCACCTACGTGCAGGGCGCGCTCGGCCGCAGCCCGCTCACCGCGGGCCTCGTGCTCGGAGCCATGTCGGTGACCTGGGCCTTCGCCAGCATCTTCGGCGGACGGCTGATGGTGCGCACCACCTACCGTCTGGCGGCGACGCTGGGCGCGCTGTCGCTGCTGGCAGGCAGCGTCATCCTGGTGGCGCTCACACCCGAGCGCGGCGTGCCCTGGGCCAGCGCCGGATCACTGGTGATGGGCGTCGGCATGGGACTCTGCAACACCGCCTTCATCGTCTCGATCCAGGCCGCCGTGCCGTGGCGCCAGCGCGGCGCAGCAACCTCCTCCTGCTTGTTCCTCCGCTTCATCGGCCAGGCGCTGGGCGCCGCGTCATTCGGAGCGGTGCTTAACGCCACCATCCAGCACCACGCGCCCGATGCGGTGGCGATGGTCAATCGACTGCTGGAACCCGAATCGCGCGAAATGCTGCCCGAGGCCCTGCGGTTGCGGCTGATCGATCTGATCTCGGACGGCCTGCACAACGCCTATTGGCTGGCGGTCGCCATGTCCGTCGTCACACTGCTGCTGGTGCTGCGCCTGCCTGCCCGGCTCAGCCCGGCGCAACAGACGCTGCGCTGATACGCCGCGGGCAGCCCCGCGCCCTCCTCAATCCCTCTGCTGGCCGCAGTGAAGCTGCGTTCACCGCAAGCTTGCGTTCAGCTTCTCCAGCATCGCGGCACCCGGAATCAGCGCCGCCTCGTCCAGCGCGTTCAGCGGCGTCTCCACCGTGTTCATGTGCTTGTGCATGTCCCGAGGATCGGGATCCACGAACAACAGCCCGGTGACGATCTCGCCCGCCGCGTGACGCTCCTGCATGTAGGTCATCGCCGCGATCCGGTCGTGCACGTCGTACTCGGTGTGCAGCTTGCGCAGCCGCAGCCGAGAACCGTCGTGCTGCGTCACCATCTCGACCGTCCCCGGCGCATAATCCACCGTGATCGGCGCGCGCCCGGTGATCACGTCCAGGTAGTTCACCGCCTCATTGTGCTCGCGCACGAAATCGAAGCTCTTGGTGGAGCCCTCGTGATTGTTGAACGCGACACAGGGCGAAATGCAATCGATGAACGCCGCACCCTCGTGCTTGATCGCCGCCTCGATCAGCGGCACCAACTGCCCCTTGTCGCCCGAAAAACTGCGCGCCACGAACGTCGCGCCAAGCTGCAGCGCCATCCCCACCAGATCGATCGCCTCGTCGGAATTCACCACCCCGCGCTTCGACTTGGCCCCGCGATCCGACGTGGCGGAGAACTGCCCCTTGGTCAGCCCATACACGCCGTTGTTCTCGACGATATAGACCATGTTGATGCCGCGCCGCATCGCATGCGCGAACTGGCCCAGCCCGATCGACGCGCTGTCGCCGTCGCCCGACACGCCCAAATAAATCAGATCCCTGTTCGCCAGATTCGCCCCGGTGAGCACCGACGGCATCCGCCCGTGCACCGAATTGAACCCGTGCGAGGCGCCCAGAAAATAGGTCGGCGTCTTGGAAGAGCACCCGATGCCCGACAACTTGGCAATGCGGTGCGGCGGCAGTTCCAGTTCGAAACACGCCTTCACGATCGCGGCGCTGATCGAGTCATGGCCGCATCCGGCGCACAGCGTCGACACTGCCCCCTCATAATCCCGCCGCGTGAAACCCAGACTGTTCTTTGCCAGATCGGGATGATGTAGTTTCGGCTTCGGGATAAAGGTCATTCTGCGGCCCTCTCGAGCGTCGCGGTTTTGGCGGCGTCAGTCGCGGCGTCGGCACCACCGGCGCTTGGTTTCGGCAGATCCAGCCGTTCGGCGATCGCACCGGCTATGAATTGCGCGGTGATCGGCGTGCCGTCGTAGTGCACCACCTTCACCAGCTTGGCCGGATTGATCTCCAGTTCGTTCACCAGCAGCATGCGCAACTGTCCGTCGCGGTTTTGCTCCACCACGAACACCTTGTCGTGGTCGGAGATGAACGCTTCCACTTCATCGGCAAACGGGAAGCCACGCACCCGCATCAGGTCCAGCACGATCCCCTCGCCCGCCAGCATGTCGTCGGCCTCGATCATCGCCGGGCTGGTCGAGCCGAAATAGATCGCCCCCAGCTTGGTCGGCGTCGGCGCCGCCCGCACGACCGGCGCCGGCACCAGCATGCGCGCGGTGTGGTGCTTCTTCAGCAGCCGCTCCATGTTCTCCTGGTAGTCCGGGCCTTCCTCGGAATACCGCGCCATGCTGTCCTTCGACGTCCCCCGGGTGAAGAACGCACCACGTGTCGGATGCGTGCCGGGATAGGTGCGATACGGAATGCCGTCGCCATCCACATCCAGATAACGGCCGAACTTCTTGCCCGCCTCCAGGTCCTCGAACGTCATCACCTTGCCGCGGTCCATCTTGCGGCTGTCATCCCAGATCAGCGGCTTCACCAGCCGCTCGTTCATGCCGATCTCCAGATCGAGCAACACGAACACCGGCGTCTGCAGCCGATCCGCCAGATCGAACGACAGCGCGCCGAATTCGAAGCATTCGTACGGGTCTTCGGGAAACAACAACACGTGCTTGGTGTCGCCATGCGAGGCGTAGGCACAGGAAATGATGTCGGTCTGCTGCGTCCGCGTCGGCATGCCGGTGGACGGTCCCGACCGCTGCACGTCGAAGATCACCGCTGGGATTTCCGCGAAATACGCCAGCCCGATGAACTCCTGCATCAAGGAAATGCCCGGCCCCGACGTGCAGGTGAACGCACGCGAACCGTTCCACGCCGCGCCGATCACCATGCCGATCGAGGCCAGCTCGTCCTCCGCCTGCACGATCGCGAACTTGTTCTTCTTGCTCGCCGGATCGACGCGATAGCGGCTGCACCAGCGGGTGAACGCCTCCGCCAGCGACGACGACGGCGTGATCGGATACCAGGCGCAGAACGTGGCGCCGCCATACACCGCGCCGAGCGCCGCGGCGGCATTGCCGTCGATGAAAATGCGGTCGCCGACCGCATCGGCGCGGCGCAGCGTCAGCCCGATCGGGCATTGCAGATTGGCCAGCACCCAGTCGCGGCCCATGTGCAGCGCCTGCACGTTCGCGCTGACAAGCTTCTCGCGGCCACGGAATTGCTCTGCCAGCAGCTTCTCGATCTCGGCGGTGTCCATTTGCAGCAACGCCGACAGCGCGCCGAGATAGACGATGTTCTTGAACAACTGCCGCTGCCGCGAATCGGTGTAGGCCTTGTTGGTCATGTCGGTCAGCGGCACGCCGATCACGGTGATGTCGCGCCGGAACTTCGACGGCGGCATCGGCTTGGTGTTGTCGTAGAACAAGTAGCCGCCAGGCACGATCTCGGCCACGTCCTTGTCCCAGGTCTGCGGGTTCATCGCCACCATCAGGTCCACGCCGCCGCCGCGCGCGCCCAGATGCCCCGCTTCGGATATCCGCACCTCATACCAGGTCGGCAGCCCCTGGATGTTGGAGGGAAAAATGTTGCGCGGCGTCACGGGAATGCCCATGCGCAGAATCGACTTGGCGAACATCGTGTTGGCGGACGCCGAGCCGGAGCCGTTGACGTTGGCGAACTTGACGACGAAGTCGTTGACCCGCTGGAGGGATTCCACGCGGTCTAGGGTTTGCAGCATGCGTTCTCCGCTTGTGCCACGTCAATCAGGAAACGCTGCATGTCCCATGCGCCGGTGGGGCACCGTTCCGCGCACAGGCCGCAATGCAGGCACACGTCTTCGTCCTTCACCATCACCCGCCCGGTCTTCAGATCGCCCGACACGTACAGGTCCTGCGTCATGTTGTGCGCCGGCGCGTTCAGGTGATTGCGCAGGTCGCCTTCCTCGGCATTGCGGGTGAAAGTGATGCAGTCCACCGGGCAGATGTCGACGCAGGCATCGCACTCGATGCACAGATTGTCGACGAACACGGTCTGCACGTCGCAGTTCAGGCAGCGCTGCGCCTCGGCGTAGGCGAGTTCCTCGTCGAAGCCCAGCTCGACTTCCGCCTTGATGTCGGCCAGCGCCTTCAGCTTCTCGCGGTGCGGCACCTTGAAGCGCAGATCCAGCGACGGCGCGTTGTCATAGCTCCACTCGTGGATGCCCATCTTCTGCGACATCAGGTTCACCAGCGGCGGCGGACGGTTCTTCACATCCTCGCCCTGGCAATGCTGATGGATCGAAATCGCCGCCTGGTGGCCATGCGCCACCGCCCAGATGATGTTCTTGGGTCCGAACGCCGCGTCGCCGCCGAAAAACACCTTCGGGTTGGTCGACGCCATGGTCACCTCGTCGACCACCGGCATGTCCCACTTGTCGAATTCCAGGCCGATGTCGCGCTCGATCCAGGGGAACGCATTCTCCTGGCCCACCGCGACCAGCACGTCGTCGCATTCGATGAATTGCTCTGGCTCGCCGGTCGGCACCAGCCGCCGCCGGCGGCGCTCGTCGTATTCCGCTTTCACCTTCTCGAAGGTCATCCCGATCAGCTTGCCGTCGCGGTGCTTGAACTCCTTCGGCACCAGCATGTTGAGGATCGGAATGTCCTCATGCATGGCGTCTTCCTTTTCCCAGGGCGACGCCTTCATTTCCTCGAAGCCGGAACGGACGATCACCTTCACGTCCTCGCCGCCCAGCCGCCGCGCCGACCGGCAGCAATCCATCGCGGTATTGCCGCCACCCAGCACGATCACGCGCTTGCCGATGCTGTCCACATGACCGAACGAAATCGAGGACAGCCAGTCAATGCCGATATGAATGTTGGCCGCCGCTTCGTCCCGGCCGGGAATCGGCAGGTCGCGTCCCCGCGGCGCGCCACAGCCGACGAACACCGCGTCATAATCCTCGGCCAGCAGCGCCTTCAGGCTTTCCACACCCTGCCCCAGGCGCAGTTCCATGCCGAGATCGGTGATGTACTCGATCTCCTCGTCGATCACCGCGTCGGGCAGGCGGAATTTCGGAATCTGGCTGCGGATCATCCCGCCGGCGCGCGGGTCGATGTCGAACAATATGCACTGATAGCCGAGCGGCGCCAGATCGCGCGCCACGGTCAGCGACGCCGGCCCCGCGCCCACCAGCGCAATTCTCTTGCCGTTGCTTTGCTCCGCCGGCTTCGGCATCCGGCCGCTTACGTCGCCCTTGTAGTCGGCAGCGACACGCTTGAGGCGGCAGATCGCCACCGGCTCATGCTCCACCCTCCCGCGCCGGCAGGCCGGCTCGCACGGACGGTCGCAGGTGCGGCCGAGAATCCCGGGAAAGACGTTGGAGTGCCAGTTGATCATGAACGCGTCGGCGTAGCGCCCGGCCGCGATCAACCGGATGTACTCGGGGACGGGCGTGTGGGCCGGGCATGCCCACTGGCAATCGACCACCTTGTGGAAGTAGTCGGGGTCGCGGATATCGGTAGGCTGCAACTTAGACGTTCCTTTCCTCCGGGCCGAACCGGCGAACCGGCCGGCCCTCAGACCCTGACCGCAGGCGCGCAGGCTTCTGCGACCCGGCGCGTTCCGCGTCAATGCATTCTAGCGCCAGGGCAGCCCAGCAACAAATGCGACTGATCCGGCGTCGGGGCATTCCCGCAACAAATGCGACCGATCGGGTTGCTGGCGGATTGCATTCGCTGGTCCCCCTCGCACGCCGAATCGCCCGCTCCTGGGCTTCCTCCATCCAGCCCGCTTGCCCGGCCGGCCCACGAGGCTCGGCCGTGACGCGGCCCGCCGGGCCGGCGCAGCGTCTTTCACCACAACATTCCAGCCCGCGAAAGCCGCTTCCCCTCGCCCCAGCAGTACCCGGCGGCGGCGCGCATTGCGGCGAGGCCACGGGACACGATCAATTCCGTACCGCGAAAGCGGCTTCCGCCCACAGGCGAAGCCGGGCACCATGGGGCCATGCCGAAATCCCCTGGCCGCAGGAAAACGCCGCCGCGGCGCGCCGCCTCCGGAACCCGCAAGCGGCGGCGCGCGCCCGCCGCCCGCTGGTCGCGGGTCCTCTCCGTCGCCCGTACCCTGCTGCAAGGCCTGGCGCAGGTCCGGCACCTGCTGCCGGCACTGCCATTGCTCGCCGTGGTGCTGGCGGTGTTCGTGCTGGATCCGGCCGCCGTGGCCCACCTGGCATGGCTCTGCACGACCGGAACCTTCGGATTGCTTGTACAGCTTGGCGTCGCCGCCCTGCTGCTGGCCTGCGTTGCCCTCACCACCTGGGCGTTCTGGCCGGAACCCGCCCCCGGCCCGCGCCGCCGGGTATCGGGACGCGTCACCGAACGCCGTGCATCGCGTGAGGAGCCCGCGGCCGACAACACGGCCCACCGCACGGCCCATCCCACGGCCCATCCCATGGCCCACGGGGCGTCCGGTCGCAAACGCCGCGCCGCCGACCGCTCGGAGGCACGCCCGTCGCCCGATGCGGCCGGACCCTCGCCGCAAGATGCGGCGCAGCCGGCACCGCAAGATGCCACCGGCAATGCCGCCACGCCCGCCAAAGCCGCCGCGCCGCCCCCCGCCTCTCGCGCGAACGGCCAAGGCGGCGACGCGCCCGCGCCCCGTCGTGCCGCCACCCGGCGCGGCAAGCCGCGTATCCGCCAGGGCAACGAGACACTCGCGGGCGCCGACGGGCAGCGTTGACCCGACGCACCTCGGCGCGCCGACCGTCGCAAAGGCGATGCACGGCCGACCGGCGCGAAGGCGTTGAAGGAAGCCTCGCGCTTGCGGCCCGCCGCCCGCGCCGTTCCGCCGCGACCGCCGCCGCCGTCAGCCGGAACGGCCGGCTATTTCTTGCGCTCCGCCACCCGCCGGATCGGCTTCTTCGGTGCTTCCGCCACCTCCTCGCTGCACACGTTGAGCGAGGCCGGCACCAGATTCTGCCCCGCCGCGAATGCCGCGAGATCGTCGGCCCCCCGCAGCGCCATCACCTCCTGGAAAATCACCCCGTTATGCAGGCAGAAATCAGTGCCCATCGCCGTGCCGGCGCTCGACTGCGCATTGGCCAGATCGGTCACGAACCGATCGTGTTCCGTCTGCGCGCGCCGCCCGAAATTCCGCTTGAACCAGGCGTCCATGTCTTGCTCGTTCGCCTGCAGGGCCGGGCGGTAGCGCTCGATGAACGCGTTGTACTGCGCGTCGTCCGAGCAACCGGTCGCCAGCACCATCATTTCGCTGCGCAGCGCCTGCACGTCGAATGCCGCCCTGGCGCCCGGCGGCAGGCATTGCATTTCCGCCGCCGCCTGCTGGCTGATCAGCAGGCCCGCGGCGGCGAGGCAGGCAAACACACGGCGCATCAACGTCTCCCCGATCGTCAGGCTGCCCTTCTATCCGGCACAACGGCCGCGTCGGGCAAGCGCCAATCGCATCACATCGCCCAAGGCTGACGCGCAACGCGGGGTTTGCTAGAGCCTGCCGAACAAACAGGGGAATTCCGGCGACGTGACAGGCGGCGAGCGCATCGCGATCGGCAGCATTGGCGTCGGCTGTCTGGTGCTGACGCTGAAGGGCACCGCTTGGTGGATCACCGGCAGCGTGGCGTTCTATTCCGATGCGCTGGAAAGCACCCTGCATGTCGCGACCGGCCTTCTCGTTCTGGGAGCGTTGCGCTTCGCCGCCATGCCGGCCGACGCCAGCCACCCGTTCGGCCACAGCAAGGCCGAGTTCTTCGCCGCCGTCATCGAAGGCGTGCTGATCGTCATCGCGGCGCTGTCGATCTTCGCGCAGGCCATGCACGCCTGGCGCCATCCGCATCCCCTGGAGATGGTCCTGCAAGGCATCGGCGTGAACGCCGCCGCCACATTGCTCAACGGCAGTTGGGCGCTGGTGCTGCTGCGCACCGGTCGGCGCCTGCGCTCGCCCGCGCTGCAAGCCGACGGCCGGCATCTGATGGCGGACGTCGTCACTTCGGTGGCCATCGCGACAGGCATCATGCTGGCAGTGCTCACCGGCTACCTCTTCCTCGACCCCGTGCTCGCCGCCGCCGCCGGGGTCTATGTGCTGTTGTCGGGCATGCGGATGATTACCAGTTCGGTGGGCGGCCTGATGGATGCTGCCCCGGAACAAACGGTCATCAACCGTATCCGCGAACTGGTGGCCGAAAGCGCCACCGGCGCGCTGGAGGCGCACGACCTCCGCACCAGACATGCCGGTCGCCTGGCCTTCCTCGAGTTCCATCTCGTCGTGCCGGCCAACATGACCGTCGCCGAATCGCATGCGATCTGCGACCGCATCGAAGACGCTCTGCGCGCCGAGATGCCGCACATGGCCGTGACGATCCACGTCGAGCCCCCTGACAAGGCAAAGCAGCACGGCGTACCCGTGCTGTGACCCCCGGCCGGGCCGGTTCCGCGCCTGCCGCCCAGCCTGACCAACGGACTGGCCGGGGGGGCGCGCCCGGATATTTGGCGGCGCGGACGGGCGCCCAGCCCGGGCGGGCGACTGGCCCGGGCGACCGGCCGCGCAGTCCGGCGGCTCGGACTGCTGGCCGCGTGGACGCGCTTATCCGGTTTGCGCAGGGACGCCTATCCGGTTGGCGCAGGCAGCGCCTATCCGGTTGGCGCAAGCGCCGCCTATCCGGTTGGCGCAGGCGCCGCCTATCCGGTTGGCGCAAGCGCCGCCTATCCGGTTGGCGCAGGCGCCGCCTATCCGGTTGGCGCAGGCGCCGCCTATCCGGTTGGCGCAGGCGGCACCTCTCCGGTTTCCCCAGGCGCCAAATCCGTATCTCATCAGGTATTGGCTGCCGCGCGCATGGGGGAGGTCTGCCCGGCGTGCTCCGCGCCGAGGCTCAATCGAGACGAAATCCCGCAGCAGATCACCGCCTGAACCGCCTTCTCGTCCATCATGAGTTGTGCGCTCGCCCGATGACCGGTCGGCTGAAATTCCGCGTCGCCACCGTCGCCGATTTCGAACCTGCGGCAGACGCCGTGCCGGTACATGACGTCCGCCTGTCTCATCTGCGTGCTTTGCGGCCCTGCGCTAACCGGACAGGCGCATGACGGAAAGCCCGATCAGACCGGCACCCGCCAAAGCTGCGTCGCATATTCCCGGATCGACCGATCCGACGAAAACCAGCCCACATTAGCGGTATTCAGCACACTGCTCCGCCACCACGACGGTTGCTCCCGCCACCGCGTCGCCACCTGCAACTGCGCCTCGGCATACGCCTCGAAATCCGCCGCCACCATGAACCAGTCGCTCCCCGTCAGCCCATCGACGATCGGGGCAAAGCGGTGCGGATCGTCATGCGAGAACACCCCGCCCCCGATCGCATCCAGCACTTCCTGCAACACCGGGCTCGCCGCGATGGTCTCGCGCGAGGGCGGACCGTTGCGACGCCGTTCCTGAACTTCTTCCGCACTCAAACCAAACAGGAACATGTTTTCGGCGCCGACATGGTCGCGCAATTCGATGTTGGCGCCGTCCACGGTGCCGATCGTCAACGCGCCGTTCAGCGCCAGCTTCATATTGCCGGTGCCCGACGCCTCCATCCCGGCGGTCGAGATTTGCTCCGACAGATCCGCCGCCGGCATGATCGCCTCCGCCAGGCTGACATTATAGTCCGGCAGGAACACCACCTTCAGCCGGCCCCGCAGCGTCGGATCATTGTTCACCACGCGCGCCACGTCGTGGATCAGCTTGATGATCAGCTTGGCGATGCGATAGCTCGCCGCCGCCTTGCCCGCGTAGATCTTGACCCGCGGCACCCAGTCGCGCGTCGGCTGCGCCCGCATCGCATTGTACAGCCAGATCGTCTGCAGAATGTTCAGCAACTGGCGCTTGTACTCATGGAACCGCTTCACGTGCACGTCGAACATCGCGTCGGGATCGATGGCGATGTTGAGCCGCTCCGCCACGACCATCGCCAGCACCTGCTTGTTGGCACGCCGCACCGAGCGCAGCTTCTCGTGCAAGGCCGCATCGTCCGCCAGCGGGACCAGTTTCGCCAACGCCTCGGCATCGTCCAGCAGGTCCGGGCCGATCGCCTCGATCAGCACGTCGGTCAGGCCCGGATTGGCGTCGAACAACCAGCGGCGGAAGCTGATGCCGTTGGTGACGTTGACGATGCGGTCCGGGAACAAGGTGTGCATGGGGCGGAACACCGTCTGGCGCATCAATTCGGAATGCAGTGCCGAGACGCCGTTCACGCGCCGCGAGCCGAGGAACGCCAGATGCCCCATGCGCACCCGGCGGCCGGCATGTTCGTCGATCAGCGACACCGTATCGAGCGGCGGTGTCTCCGGCCGCTTGGCGGCAACCAGCCCGTCGAGATGCTGGGCGTTGATCTGGTAGATGATCTGCATATGCCGTGGCAGCAGCCGCTCCATCAGCGGCACCGGCCAGGTTTCCAGCGCCTCCGGCAACAGGGTGTGGTTGGTGTAGCAGAACGTCTCCCTGGTGATCGCCCAGGCGGCCTCCCACTCCACTTCATGCACGTCGACCAGCAGCCGCATCAGCTCCGGCACCGCGATCGCCGGATGGGTGTCGTTCAGTTGGATGGCGCAGAACTGCGCCAGCGTGCGCACGTCGTTGTGCTGGCGCAGATGCCGGAACACCAGGTTCTGCAACGAGGCGGACGAGAAGAAATATTCCTGCCGCAGCCGCAGTTCCTGTCCCGCCGGCGTCTCATCGCTGGGATAGAGGATCTGCGAAATCGCATTGGCGCGCGAGCCCGCCGCCAGCGCGCCCACATGGTCGCCGCGGTTGAACGCATCCAGCATCAGCGGGTCGGGCGCGCGTGCCGACCACAGGCGCAGCGTGTTGACGAACTGCCCCCGCCAGCCGATCACCGGCGTGTCGTAGGCCACCGCAACCACGGTCTCCGCCGGATGCCAGATCGCGCGGCTCGTGCCGTCGGTGCCGACCGCCTCCACCGAGCCGCCGAAGCCCACCATGTGGCTGAGGTCGGGGCGGGCGAATTCCCAGGGATTGCCGAAGGACAGCCAGTTCTCGGGGAATTCCTGCTGCCAGCCGTCGCGGATCACCTGACGAAACAAGCCGTGGTCGTAACGGATGCCGTAGCCATGAGCCGGAATGGCCAGCGCGGCGAGGCTGTCCATATAGCATGCCGCCAGCCGCCCGAGGCCGCCATTGCCCAGCGCGGCGTCGGGTTCCAGTTCCCGCAGCCGGTCGAAATCCACGTCCAGCTCGGCCAAAGCGGTGCGTACCGGCTCGACCAGGCTGAGGTTGTTGAGCGAGTCGTAAAGCAAGCGGCCGATCAGGAATTCGAGCGACAGGTAATAGACGCGCTTGCGGCCCTGCGTGTAGGCGGCGCGGGTCGCCGGCACCCAGCGCTCCACGATGCGGTCGCGCACCGCCAGCGCGGTGGCGATGAACCAGTCCCGCTCCGAGGCGACAATCGGATCGCGGCCGACAGAATAGGTCAGCTTGGCCACGATGCTGCGGCGGAGGGACGCGACATCCTCATCCTGGGTGGGGAGCGCGATGCGGGGCGCGACGCTGCTGGCGCTGCGCGCCGCAGGGTTGGATCGGGTCTGGCTCATGCCGTTCTCCTTAGCGCAATTCCTTCCGCCACGGTCCGCTTATATGGGCGCAACCGAGGTTTTGGGGCAGTCCTCGCGTGACGCCGTTGCGCCTGTCGCGGCGCGGCCCTGCTGCGGCGGATCATGAGCAATATCGATGCATGAACCGGGCCACGGCCGGGCCAATGGCGCGGCGTGATCCGCAGGAGGCACTGCCCGCGCGCGCATGCGTTATCCCGCGGCCGGCCCCCCGCCCAGCATCAGCGCCTCGAGCGAACGGCACAGTCCGGCCACGTCGCAGGCCGCGCTTGCCTGCAGGTGTCTGCGCATCCCCGAGC
>Ga0335072_10010483_pt1 | contig 13339 bp, 10 predicted proteins | sample Lox_Sample_21_FD_206725 | JGI IMG/M metagenome (GOLD analysis project Ga0335072, IMG submission 206725) | Soil microbial communities from Loxahatchee National Wildlife Refuge, Florida, United States - Lox_Sample_2.1 | ecosystem: Environmental > Terrestrial > Soil > Wetlands | place: USA...
TAGAGTAATTTGAGTGCAAAGTTGATGATGGGTTCTTGTCATTTTCTGAAAGGGGGTGGGCGTTAAGCCGGATCGGGCGTTGAGGCGGGATATCGGTTAGCTTCATTTTTACTGCCATGCTCACCGCTTGCAGCCCCTCCAAAATTATCCAGCTCTCGCTGTGAAGGAGAATCTATGCGATTAATCGTAGTCCTAGAGCTCACGGAGTTTGTCCTCCAATATGGCCAACGTAGCAGCAGATGCTGAGGCACTGGTGCCCCAATTCCAGCTCGAGCGTGTGCTCAATCAAGGCTAGTTCCATCCAAATCTCATTCACAGTCGTATCCGCAAGTCTAACACCTTCCGCAGACCAAGCCGGGCGCCGCATAGTCCTCTACGGATTAATCCTCTCCAAACCCGCCATCTTAATCCTCGAACGAGCCCCCTTTTCCTCCTCGCCATCCTATCTCTCCTCCCTCCCCAGCACCCTTCTCTCCCTGAAAAACCTTGGCGCCAATGACATCTACTTCTGGTACATGGCCAGCAGCGGCCCTTCGCCCACTGAGCTCCACGAAGACCTGAAGATCAATCTCATCTATCCGAGCACTGATCAGCACCTCAAGAAATACAGCAAGCAAGGCGTGCGCGTCGTCACCGAAACGGCGGACATCTACAGAGAATATGTGCGGCCGTATATGCTGCAGAAACGGGAGCAAGGCAGGCTGAATTGGGTATGGAATATTATCGACGGTAAGACCGAAGTCGAAGATGTGATCTACCGGACGCCGAAAGGGCAGGATGTGGAGAATGGGTTCTTGCTTCTGCCGGATCTGAATTGGGATCGCAAGACTATGGAGGGACTGCATTTGTTGGGATTGGTGGAGAGGATGGATATTTGGAGCTTGAGGGATTTGAGGAAAAAGCATGTGGCGTGGTTGAAGGATATGAGAAGGAAGATTTTGCAGGCGACAGTGGAAACGTATCCAGAGGTAGAGGAGGATCTGCTGAAGGTGTATGTGCACTACCAGCCTACCTATTATCATTTTCATATGCATATTGTGCATGTAGCACTGGAGGCTGGAGCGACACAGGCTACGGGGAAGGCGATAGGGTTGGAGAGCATCATTTCACAGCTTGAGAGTATGGAGGGAGGTGGTGAGGCGGGGATGGATGTTATAGCCTTGACGTATACTGTCGGCGAAGCTAGTGAATTATGGACGGATATATTTGAGCCCCTTAAGAAGAATTATAGAGCTTCTCAATCGCAATGACAAGATCGTTGACTCCTGGCCCGGTTGGGCAGTCCTTCCATTCTCCATCATGTACACAGTATACTTCATTGTTCAGTCGGACGGTGCAGCTGGTGGAAACACCTGCCTGTGGATAGAGTCAGCATTTCATTACGAATGCAGTAGTATTATAAGCGGTGCACAGCAACCATACCTCTTTGCTCCTCGTAACACTTTTCCTTAGCATCCCAACTCCAAAACCGTCATCGCTACTCGAGCATGCATTAAGCTTGTCGAAATCAATTCCGTGCTCCAAGGCACAATCCTGAACCAATTCTTCTTGCGGGATTTCGTTATAGTCGCGAGTGAGGCACATTACAAACCCAAGATATATTCGAGGCTCAGGATAAAGGTATGCGGCACACAGTTCTATGATGTTGCCCATGCACTCTTCTGCGCCATGCTTGCATGCAACGCCATCATTCGCGGTAGGCCTTGGAAGGTTCAGAGATTGAGGTATATCTCTAGAGAAGGAATTCTTGCACTTACGTGCCGATGTATGAGAGTGTGAAATTGACTCTGTCGGATACTCGTTGCATGGTTGGGAGTACCAGCTCCTTCAAGCATACCTAGGACAATGAGACTTGGAGTCATTAAATCGAGGCGGGGAAGGGAATTTTTACTTTTGCATCAGGACATTTGCTCATAATATGCGCTTCTAGAGGAACCGGAGACTTCGCAGCTTCGGCAGGTTGGTCCCATGTTGATGGAACTGGTTCGAAGTGTGAGATTCTAGGGTGGAAAAGGAAGGGCCTCGAGATAGAGAAGCATAGATATAAGAAGGCTACGACTGTGAAAGCTATAGCCAGATATCGTTGATGCCGTGACCGATGATGTTTAAGAATAACAATGTCAATGTCAACCGCCACGTTTTGAGATGATTTCTCATCTTGCGCTGGACGAAGAGTCTCTTTCTCCATGTCTGCAGTTTGGTGGAGAATGGGGATAGAGAAGATGGATGAGCTCGAAGTTATATCTCGGAGAATCGTGTGATTCTGCCTGGTCAATACAAGGCTCCGAGGCTGCCTATTGGTAAAGTGTTGAGCTTAAGCCTGGCCTAACCTTAAGCCTTATTGTTAGCCTTATATTTCGGTTGGCTAATCGTCAGGCTGCAAGGGGAAGGGGAAGGGTTGACGTTGAAATTGGGACGCGCCTTACCGCTTCTTTCCTGTAATGGCTGCTGCAGGCCCCTCGCCGTCTCTGCAAGATTTCCTGCAGCCGCTATCTATCGACCTGACTAGAGTCATTGCACTGGCCGCAAGCTTATCCAAGGCATATAGGAGGCTTGCTGCTGAGTCCGATAATCAGTTTCTCTCAACGCCAATATCTGACTCTACTCTAAGCCCGTCAGCAGCTGAGGAAGGAAGGTATGGTGTTTACTCTTATCCGTCTGAGCAGCAGCTGGGAACTGTATGACCTTGGGAGGAAAGATTCACAATATTGTCTTATTCCTTCCCATCCGGCGGAATGTATCTATAAATACTCACTATCGAGGCAGGTACCTTGCCATTGACGTCGGAGGTACAAACCTTCGGGTAGGATTCGTAGAGTTAGCTAAGGTCACCGAGAACGGACCAGATCTGCAACTCAGAAATGGAGTTTCGGACGAGCCCAGCCTTGGGAGGTCACGTGTACAGCGGACTCTTGAGAAATCATGGCCTATTGGGGAGCACTTGAAGAATGAGAAAGCAGAAGATCTATTCGCATGGATTGGAGACTGTATCGCTGAGGTCGTTGGAGATGGCGTGAAAAAGTTTGGGGAAGAACTGCCTACACGGCTACCTATGGGTGTCACGTTCAGTTTTCCAATGATGTACGACATTGTACTCCCTTCTTTCGCACACTGCCGGCTTACTTCATGCCAGCCAGCATACGTTATCAGATGCTACACTAATGTCCATGGGTAAAGGCTTCACAATTACCTCCAACCTGGATCTGGGAAAACAGCTCCGGGATGGGTATTCCAAAGCCAGAAGTCATCGAAAGCTTCCAGATGTGCAGATCGTGGGTATCGTAAACGACACAATAGCAACTCTCATTTCTTTCGCTCACCAAGTCAAGGCCAGTCCTCACCGCAAAGCTGCAATGGGACTTATAGTAGGTACTGGTAACAACGCAACCATTCCCTTAAAGCTTTCTAGCCTTAAGGCTGGAAAGCGGCTTAAGGCGGAAACTGTTGTAAATGGAGATGCCACTTCCTTGAAGGAGAAAATCCTCGTCAACACCGAGTGGAGCATCAACGGTACAGCTGAGCCACTACGGGAGCTAAACTTCATAACTCGATGGGACAAAGCGCTTGACGATGCTGGCATCGCACCTGGCTTCCAACCATTCGAGTACATGACAGCCGGAGGATATCTGGGCGAACTTGGTCGATTGATCATCCTAGATTACCTCACAACGCAATTGTCAATCCCAGAAGAGCAACTGCCACCCAAACTCCGGGAACGGAATGGCCTTACGACAACATTCCTTGGGAAATTCAGAGACTACCAAAGCCATTCCAATCCTTCCACAGTTCAGGATCTATCTATCGAGCTACCTCCCAAAAACGACGCAAACGCATGGCACTGGACGCCCGAAGCCACGGGTGTCGTCTTCAAGACCGCGAAAGCCATTCAAGTGCGTGCCGCTGGCATGACTGCTGCAGCCATCATTGGACTCCTAATATGCGCTGGAGAACTCAGCCTAAATCCTGACAATAGCATCCATAGGGGCTATTCAGTGCCTCGAATCGATGAACTCGTCGTGGGCTACACTGGAGGCACCATCGTAAATTTCCAAGACTACCTCAAAGACTGTCAGCGCTTCCTAGATACCGTCATGCTCGCTCAGTTTCGAGGCGAGCCGCCTCTTAGAGTCGTCCTGCAGTGGTGTGAGGATGGAGGCGTTGTCGGTGCTGGCGTCCTAGCTGCAACGGTGCAGAAATCCTCACAGGGCGCATAAGATCTTTAGTTTCTCATAAACGTGTGACCCGTTAGACTAGAGGCAGCAACGGTGTTGGGAAGCTATTGACATTTATGAAGAATTAGACATACTACAAGAATTTATCTTAGATGCATGCCAACCGGCCTTGTCCGCGATGCCTAGTGTACAATGCCCCATGCCATGTCCAAAGCCAAAGCTCAATGATACCCATTAATGCCTGCCGTCAAGCTATCTAATTCCTCCTTCCGCTGCCTGTACAGTTCCTGCGCTTCCCTTTCCCTCCGACTGATGAAACCCACCTCCTCTCTCAAACCCTCCAGCCTTGTCGAGATGGCCGCTTCCTCCGCGATCTGCAGAGTCTTGAAGGAATCTAACGAGTTCGTAGCCTTCTCAAGAGCCTCTGCAGCTTCGGCGATCTTTTGCCGTAGCATCTTCGCCCGTTTCTGGTATCCCCCTAGGTGCAGGGCAAGTTTCTTTTCTAGTTTGTTGCCTTTTTCAGCGGCTGTCATGATGGACTCTTGGACCTTCTGTAGCTTGTGTCAATAAGAGTATCGTGTTATTGTAGGGAGTTTGTGGGTTGGTACATACATCGAAAGCTTTCTTCATGAGTTCCAGTTCATCATCTTCGTCATCGCCATAGCCAATCAAGCCTGGTAATAACGATGAGGTATGAACTTCCTTCCATGCCATCTCAAAAAGTTCATCGCCCTTCACACCCATATCTTTAGGCAGCTCCATGACAATCGCTAGACGAGCTTGAGCTAAGGAATCGTCGTCGAACAGTTCGAGCGACTTCGGCGTACCCTTAACTTTCAGATTAGATGTAGGATATCTTACAGAATCATTCGCAATGAGAAGAGCCATCTCCTGGGCTATAGCACCTCCCGTAGGATCTGATAGCTCCGAAACATCCTTTAACAGCTTATCAATGTCAACGATCACTGGCCGAGGCAGGCCTCGCTGAAGCACTTGAGTTCGCCGTTTCGACTCAAGCAACTCTTGCGCCTCCCGAATCTCATGATTCCTTCGATCGCGGAGCTCTGCATCCTCTTCGGAAAGCTCTTCTGTGCCGAGAATCTCTGGCTGCTCTTCAGGGAGCTCAAGCTCCCATTCCGTATCCTTAGGTTTCGGCAGAGATGCTAAGCCTTGCCTCAGTTGATGCTTCAGGGCCATTTCCCTCAGCTTGATATCTTGAAGGGTTGCGCCAACCAATTGCATGTCTCCATCTGTATTGATTGCAAAATTGTCTCTTGGCGTTCGCATTGGAGTTGCACCAGGGCCTGGACCCCGTAGCGGAGTCGCAATACTATTGATCCCTTGTCTGAAAGGCGTAGCCATAGGATTCGGAGTCTCCACTTGATGTTTCCTGGGTGCTACCCCGTCGAATCCAGTACTTCCTACGCCCTCATATAAAGGTGTGTTCTCACCACCGAGTAGAGATGACTGTGTTTCCGTCAACGCTCTGATATTTCTGATCTCATTCGCGATATGGTCCTCTTGCGCAGGAGCCTTTGGTGTTCGTACGGGTGCGCCACTGTTGATTGTATTATATGAACCGACAAGTCCTCTTGTAGCATCGTTCTCACTTGCTCGCGCAATAGTATTGGCCCTTTCTCCTATCATGCCCATCTTGACTATCTCCTCGAGCTCGGTCTCCCCGACCTGCGGGGCCGGTAGAACCAAAGCTCTTCTCTTACTGCTTTGCTCTGCCTCGCGGATCTTTTGCATCTGACCAGCTTTCAAGGCTGCCTGATAAGATGCTGATGGGGCATCTTTCTCGTTTTTCCGCCGTTTTCTGTCAGGGTCGTCATCCTGATCTCCTTTACGCTTATTTGCAAGCTGCTGTTTCCTGGGGTCAAACGCCTCCCTCTGTCTCTCATTCCGAATAACTTCCTCAGCGGTATCGTAGAAGCCAGGAGCCGCTTTCTTTTCGAATGGGATGTCGGCATTATAGTCCATTTGGCCCTTTTTTCTATTGACAACCTTGATGTTAATTCCGGCGTTTTTAAGCTCACGTCGCTTTTGTAGGACGGCCAGCCTCCGAGACTCCTCAAGTTGTCGTTCTCGGGCTTTCCGTTTCGCCTTCTTTCCTTGTGTATTCGCCAGACGCGCACGTGCTTCGCTCAGCATCTCTTTCTCGTCTTCATCCAGGTCGATCGTGTCAGGTCTTGCAGGTTTCGATTCCGGATCCGGATCGACCTCGCCAGGTCGTAGCCTTCTGACGTCGTCTGCACTTGGTGCCTTTGTCTCTCCTCCCTCTGGACCACCAAGGCCCAATTCGCTAGCCTCTTTCTGCTCAGCTTCGTCAAGCAATTTCTGATACCGCTCCAGGCACTGTGTAGCTGTCCGGCCTACCAAAGGTGCAAGCGTCCGCCATTGTGTTGGCATTAACTTCGCCAGATGTAGAAGTTTCTCATCCTCTTCCTTGCTCCATTCGATCTTCCGAATACCAGGATCTAGCCACTCGCTCCATCTTGCCTTGCATTGCTTAGGTGTTTTCCGGGCTAGGAGCGAGGAGACCCGAGCCCACTGGTTGAGACCGTATTTCGAAACCGAAGCCTTTAGGATCTAGAGGGTCGTCAGTCGAAACGGTCCTAATATTGTACAGAAATAATAATAAGCACAACTCACCTCATCCTCTATGTTCGTCCATACTCCTCCCTTAACAACAGGCATGATGGCGGTACTTGGAGAAAACAACGAAGCTCTGCTCGTCAAATCGTAAACTTTCAAATTCTCAAGAGTCGGGAAGTTAGATGCTAGCGTGGCGCTAAGTATCGCAGTCACCTGACTGGTTTTCTTGGCAACTGACCATCTAGAAGCAACGACCGTCTTTACATTACCGCATTTTAGGCGTAGCGAAGGATACTGACTGAGTATCGCATCCGTTGTGAAGGTAATTCGGAGTAGATTCGAGAGACTCTTCTCCATATGGACTACCAATATTCGAGCCATGCTAATATTACTGGTCACGGGCCCTCTTTTGACGACAGGTGGCTACTCATTCTTTCGAAGACAGCATTATTGATGGGCAACGAATGTGTTATTTTCTAACTTTTTTTCGTGTTGTGGCGGCAAACTTCATAACCTGTTGAAAGCAAAAGCCAAGCAAAAACTACCATTGTACACTTCTCACATTTCTCTTTTCTGCTAATTTCCTCATCCCTCAACCATAACCAACAAGTTCGTCAGCAATGTTACAATTCTTTTACGTATAAGTCGCCGTAGGTGTCGGGATTGTGATTGTCGATGTCGAGTTTGATGTTAGACAACCAGTCGTTGTCGTAATGATCATAATCTCCGTCCCGCAACCGGTCTGGCAGGTTGGACATGGCGACGGTTCTCTAACTGTTATAGTTGGAGTGTGTGGGCATTGGGAATTCTTGCATGGCACTGTGATCTCCCTTTTCTCGAGAATGATACAATCAGGAGTCGGTCCACATTTTGTTGCATTAAAGTATGGGCAGTAGTGGGCTGTGGAATATTAGAAAGATGAATTGGAACCACTGAAGTGACACTTACGGAGTGTTGATGAGGTAACTGTGTAGGAGAAGCACGAGTGCGAAGTTGAAGGTAGAGGATCCGTGACGATCATCTCAGACCTCCAGTCCGGTAAGGCGAGAGTAGATTGACTATCACTGTGTCATTAATAATGCCCCGAATATATATCAGCAATTGATTTCACAGGGAATGTACCTCAAAAGAGCCAAGATGAGCGCGCTGAACATCTTATGAACTATCGCCATGGTAGATTTCGATGAAGGGCTTTGCGAACTTTTTCCGGGTGATCTCTTGAGTCCTGGGCATATCATAATCTTATATCTATAATAACGCCAGTGCCTAATTGAAAACGTGTTTTCATTATCGGACCGTAGAATCAAGCCTACTTACACAAAATTACAGCTGGCTCAAGGGCACGGAGATTTCCAGCTTAAATTCTGACAGATCTCAACGTGGTTTGATCCATTGAAATGCTCCGGAGTGGAAAACGCCTCGTCTTCGAATTACTTTGGGGATAAATACGATGCTGGATGCGGCTGCCTGCAAAGGATTCTCCTCAAGTGAGATGTGTGCATATTGCGGGATTCTATTAGAATTTTCGCAATTTGGAAAATATGCGCTCATAAGTCTCGAATATGTAGATGCCCGTTAAAGTGTGTGAGAGGGATCCCTATCAGTGGTTCCCAGGTGAATTCATATTGCAGGGTTCCACCAGAACCTTTTCAGTGCAAGGAGGAGCCGCTCCTACGATTCGATTCGTCCACAAGTAATTGCTGATATGAAAGCTGAACAGTCAGCTGAGGACGCATGTAACTAGCCTAGGGGATTGAATTAGGCAGCGACATAATCATTGGGTCGGCCGAACTTTGCTCAATGCCGAAATTGTCGTATTACTTATTCACAATCACCTCAAAACATGTAATTGGAGAGAGGATGTGTAAAGGCTAATTGTATTTTCCTGGATCATGTCTTATTACATATATTTTACATTTATACTTACGGCGGATAATTTCCGAAGTCCTCTAATGCCATCTATTTATACCACGCCTCCCCAATGCAAAACTCCTCGCTATGCTAAAACTGAAGAGTAATTAATGTGACACGTAAGATCGGAACAACAAATCCATGCGGCGAAGATAATATACTCTAGGCAAGGGAGGTGCTGAGCCGACGAACCCCATTCCTTTCAATGGAGTCATGTGATTATGAGAAGAAATACTGGCTGTTCTTTAGTCGTGAGACGTCAAAAGCACCCTTAAAAAGTTAGTTTAGGTCATAGCGGAAAGGAAACGCACACACCTTCTTAGGCACTGGCGGAAATGTCAGAGGTAACCACACCCACTGCCATTTTGCGCGCGGGGGTTTTTTGGATTTTCCAACAACCGTTTCAGCAAATGGTCCCATAGGCTTAGAAGAGATCTCCTCCGGTTTGTCACTAAATACCCAGTTCTCCCCATCTCCGCAAAGTGCAGCATCAGCTGCAGTACCGCCAGGTAGAGGATTGTCCACTCCATCAACGTTTGACATATCAATGATCTCATTGTTCTGATCCGCACCATCATCCATTTTAGACCCTGCGTCATTACTATCGATTTCGCCCAATCCAAGGGCTTCCAATTCTTCGGATTTGGCAAGATCTGTGTCTGCAGCCATTTCCTCAAAAATGCTACCTGGAGTGACCATTTTTTCCCCTTCTGCAACCTCCCGAGGATCAGAGGACTCCAACAAGCGCATTCGACGGCGTTCAACCAAAAGCTCCCGAATCTTCGAACTTCGCAATGTCTTGGCCGCTCCAGGGATGTCATCTCCATCGTCTTTGCCACCTTTAGCAGGACGATTCTCTTCGCGCCACTTAGCGATCTTTTGGGAAAGGAGGGTTCCAGGTGTGATTTTGGCAAGGTATATGCTTCCCTTGTACCTCGCAGTAAATTCTGCGGCTAATCGACCAATGACATCCTCCGAGTGAATCCTGATAAACGCATCTCTCAGGACACGATTCATCGCGTCTACATCGGCAGCATGCGTCCAGAACGAGTCATGGACCGCCGCGAACGACAACTTAAGCTCGTCGCACCTCAATGCTGACAGCATCATGTGTGTAGCGTCTAGTGAGTGGATAAAGTTGGGAGGAAAGCCCTGGAGCTGCTTGCGTTTGCTAACTGGGTCTGAGCGATGTGGGTCTGATATACTGATCCTCTGTAGATTCGTAGCGATAATTCGAGATTTGGATGTTCGATACGGCTGGACTACAGGCATACGCAGAGGGTTCGTCCAAATAACACCAGATTTAAATTGTAAATGCTCATCGATATTGAATGAGTCGGCTCTGGATTTGGATGATGGCGAGTGGGAACCTTCGGTTTTCGAAAAAAGACCGTGAATGCGATCAATTTGCTCTGGTGTAAGAGCCTGCGATATCCTAGACGCACATTCTCCAAGCCAATATTGTATATCATGAGCACCTCGAAACATAGTAGACAATGCCTTGAATATCTTAGTGGCAATGTAAGATGACAAAACTCCAGGATTCATTTCAGGGGTCTTGGGAAGATCCGGATGAGCGGCTAGTAGTTGCTTTCTGACCTGCGCCTTAGCTCCAACAAATGTAACCCCGTAAACGTTGGTCATAACAGTCTGCTTGACAACCTTGCGAGTTATTTTCCCATCTAATATCTTCGCATATGGATTGCCCCGCTTCAAATCATGTTCTAGGCTTTCCTTGACAAGATTGGCCACTGCAGAATACACATCGGCTGGGCGATCACCAGGCTCTAGATTGACTTGCCGCGCGCCCCATTCATCGCCTCCTAAGGCAGCGTAATGCTGTAACCCATTACAGGTGCCGTCTTGATGAATCGGTAGATGCGAGACGAACTTCCTTGGATCCGGACAATCAAGAGCATTTTTGAGTTCGAAGCAAGCAGCCAGGCATTGCCAGGGATCCTCAGCCTTCAGCCACCAGCGCTTTCCTGTTAAGGGATTACTTGCAGAGTCATAGACATCCTTCAAATGATCCATCGCGAAGGTCTCCCGTTCAGACAGGCTGGCTTTGTCATATCCGAAGACATTTGCGAGGTGAATCTTCAGCCATTTCATGCCATGATCACCAAGTTCCTTGCCCTTTCCAAACATTAAGAGGCCGCGACAATGGTCTGCACCCATATGATTCAAATAAGGTGGGATCGGGTAAGCTCGACCTCGGAAGTCGATATTGTGAGGGAAATAGAATACTTCATCGCGAAGAGCCCGTGCTATTTCTAGCTGAAAGTTTTGGAAGCACCTTTGTGAGTGATAGGCACCTCGAAGGTTCTCAATTTCTTTGACAGCCCGAATCCAGCGTCGGCGCTTGGTAGGGTCTGTCGAGGTTTCTGGTTCGGGGGGTATGTCCAGTTTAGGATTTGCTGGCGGAAAGTTGGCGATAGCAAGTCCACTATTCCATGCCTCCAGCATTGTGTCGAAGACTTGATGATTGATCTGCCAGGACGTCTTACCAAGAATATCTAGCCCTTTAAACATCTGCTCCATATCACCTTTCAAAATAGCAGCTTCTGTGTAGTTTCTTTGATCTTTATCGCCCAGTTTCGTACGCATCACCTTGGCAGAGTGTGTGATAAAGCCGCCACGATTAAATTGAGACCATGGTTCTGGCTCGGCGACCATTGGAAGATGTTTTGCTAGAAGGCTGTGGACCGGTTCACGCTGGAGAGCTTCCACCAACGCAGAATTTGCCAGTACCACGCCGGTTCTCCTCCCAAGTTTGTACTGATACGCATGAGTGAAAGCTGGTTGCATTTGGGTGACTTCCTCGTTCGTTTCAAGGTGCTTGTGAGTCACCGGCACTTTGGCAGTCTCAATCAGAGCAGACATCAAGAAGGCGCCAACCCTGGCCTTTATACTGGCAGACCATTGACGATCCCATTTGACTTCCCGACTTTCCACATCAATAGGGCCCGATCCACTGACGATATTTGCAAGAGATTCTGCTAACATTTGCCGTGTCTGTTCGTTCTTCAGGCGCCGAGCAAGTCTTCCTGGCTTCTTCCCATTCAACTTCTCCCAAGCTTCTTTACCATAATTCTTGCGAATCTTCTCTATAATGCACTCATCCTCAACATTCATGCCAAGGACCATAATCGCATTTGAGAGAGTCATGCCTTTATCGATGCCTGATGCACTGAGGCTTGTCATGCAAGCTAGAATTGTCACTGCCGCCAATCTATCCGGAGGAAGCAACCGTAAGAATGGCCCGTATAGGCAGCGTTCAACTTCAACAGCGGTTCTCGTAGTCTTGGATTCTGCTTCATCAATTCTAACAAGTTCTTCTCGCAAATAACTCTCAAGGGCGCCATGCCACCGCCACATCCGTGACCCCACGGACTTCGTTTGCAGCGATGTATCGAGGCCCATCTTCGCAAGCTCGGCGCTTTCCTCCCGCCATCGATCAATAGCAGAACGCACAGCATCCTGCTCCAATTGTGCCTGCCGCTCGCGTTGTGCTTCGCGGTCTAGAGTGGTGCTATCAAAGTCGGAAGGCTTGTTTGAAAATAGAGATAAAGCTCGCTTAAGTGCTTTGAGCCCAAGACCCTTTTGTTGGACAGCGCGAACTTCCGATACAGCTTTAGGTTCTTCTGCTAAAAGACTTGGAGAATCGGTAGTCAGAGTCTCGACATTTTGCAGCTCGGGCATATCATCCGTCCATGCATCGTCACCAGCGGGAAAATTATAGGTTGGTATAATCTGGGTTATGTGGGCCAGTTCCTCGGCAGTCAAAATACCTGTTCCTAGAACCTCCAAACCTGCATCGCCTTGGACCATGTCCATGTATCTTCGTACAAGTCTGTCTCGTCTTGACCCTGGTGGTGATTGTAAGGATGCTTGTAGCATGTATGCTATCGTCTCTGCATTCATCTGAATATCTTTATTTCGAATTTCCAGCTCAAACCACTTATGAAGCGCCTGCGCGGCTGATTCACTTGGGTTTGCTTGGATATTCTCCAATGAGACTTTAAGGTATTGATTGTGTAGTCTCAGCATTTCCTCCGAGTTCAGCGTCTGTAGAGTGGCAATCCTTCGAATGATGACCCCAGCCCGTTCTATCCTTCCAACCTGTAGACAAGCATCCAATACCGACAATATCTCATGGAGCTCGCCACCAACGGCTTGAGAGGTACGGTAGCGGTGAGGCGCGAGACTCGAGCTTTCTTTTAATATGACCAGTTTCGAAGGGTCCCATTGTTTAAGATATGAGAGAGAGCCGCCTCGATAGCCGGAGGTGTCATAAGCTGGAATTAAGGGTTGTCCCAAGCCCTCGAAAGGTATATCATCAATTGGCCGGTAATCAACGGCTGTTGCCAAAGACCGTCGAGGAGAGAAGCTGGTCGCATCTCTAGAATCTCTCCGCTTCCTCAGCGGTGCTTTATGCGGGACGGCCTCTATCGTGACATGCCTGCGAAAAGCTCGCCGAGGCTGGATATATGCTGGACATAACCAAGGAAGATAGAGTTGCTCGCATGTCTCCTTAAAACCTCGAGGTGTATGTGAACGGGCACTCCGTCTAGCTGCTCGGACCAGCATGATCAAAAAGGAATTATCAACAACTGAAGAGAATCAGATCCATGGAGTTCAAAGAAAACGGCACAAAA